>Ga0213828_1000900_pt1 | contig 26555 bp, 22 predicted proteins | sample MC6MC0897MG_FD_180664 | JGI IMG/M metagenome (GOLD analysis project Ga0213828, IMG submission 180664) | Enriched soil aggregate microbial communities from Iowa State University, Ames, United States - MC6-MC0897-MG | ecosystem: Environmental > Terrestrial > Soil > Unclassified | place: USA: Iowa... | reverse complement strand
CATGAAATTTCAGAGACAATGTTATAAATAATAAACAGTGGGGGAGGATAGAGCATAATGACAAGAGTCTATTTTGTACGTCACGCACAGCCGGACCATGCCTGGGAAGATGACAGGAGCAGGCCTTTGACAATGGAAGGCAGAGAAGACTCCAGGAAGGTATTGGAGTTTTTGCAGGATAAAAATATTGATTCATTTTACTGCAGCCCATATAAGCGAAGCATGGATACCATAAGAGAAATTGCAGCATATTATGAAACGGAAATCGTCACCGATGAACGTCTCCGTGAACGTGAAAGCGGTGGAAACGGGAATCATCATGGAATGTTTCGGAAGCGTTGGGAAGATCATGACTTTCATGAGGAGGGCGGAGAATCAATCGCTATGGTACAGGAGAGGAATGTGGCCGCACTAACGGATATACTTCAAAAGAATGATGGCAGGAATATTGTCATTGGAACTCATGGTACAGCACTTAGCAGCATTTTAAATTATTATGATACAGACTATGACTGTGATTCTTTCCTGCGGATTCTGGATTGGATGCCATATATCATAGAGCTTGATTTTGAAGACGGAAAATTTACGGATAAAATTGAGCATTTGCATATACACAAGGAATTTTTGGGAAAATAGGAAATGAATATAAAACAGTAATTTTTTTTCCATTGAACCATAATTTTCCTGGAATTATCATCTTTCCCATGTATGGTATGGTAAGGAAGAAGAAAAAGTATTATAATAATAGATATCATATAATTACCGGAATTGATAAAAATATAAGTACTATAAGAAAATCAAAACATACTTGCGGGAGGTATCTTATGCAGACATTTAAGCAGTTATATGACAGTATGGTGAAGTCCGTATTAAATAATGATTCAGATCCGGAGAATAATTTGGAAACCTCATATGATCCTCACCATCTGGATTGCCTTTTGAACCCGATGAAGCACCCGGTAGTGATCCGTACGGGAACCTGCACCTGTTCCAAAGAGGAACGGGAGGAATGCTTAAAGCGCTGTCCGTTCGGCGCATTGGGGATCGGAGAGGATGGGGTCACTGTTGATCCGGAGCTGTGCCTTGGCTGTGAGAATTGTATTGAAGGCTGCGCACCGGAAAAGCTGACAGCCAGTACGGACATTATCCCGGCTTTAAAAGCGGTCAGAGGCTCCAAGGGACTGGTATATGCAATGATAGCTCCCGCATTTTTAGGCCAGTTTTCAAAAGAGGTTACTCCCGGTAAGCTTAGGTCGGCATTAAAAGCCGTAGGGTTTGACGGAATGCTGGAGGTTGCCTTATTTGCGGACATCCTAACCTTAAAAGAAGCCCTTGAATTTGATAAAAATATCAATGATATCAACGATTTCCAGCTGACAAGCTGCTGCTGCCCCATGTGGATCGGTATGATCCGTAAAGTCTATAACCAGCTGGTCCCTCATGTGCCTGGCTCGGTATCCCCCATGGTCGCCTGCGCAAGAGTTGTAAAAGCACTCCACCCCGATGCTTTGACCGTATTCATTGGACCGTGTCTTGCCAAAAAAGCGGAAGCCAGGGAAAAGGATCTGGCCGGTGCGGTTGACTTTGTGCTTACATTCCAAGAGGTAAAGAATATATTTGATGCCTTGGGAATCAATCCGGCTGCCATGGAAGAAAGTGAAAAGGACCATTCCTCAAGGGCCGGAAGGATTTACGCCAGAAAGGGCGGAGTCAGCGAAGCGGTAGAAAGTACGGTAAGAGCCATTAATCCCAATAAAAAAACAGAGATCCGCACCAAACAGGCGGATGGAGTACCTGCGTGCCGGAAAATGATCCAGGATATTATGGCTGGGAATATCGAAGCAAACTTTTACGAAGGCATGGGCTGCGTGGGTGGCTGTGTGGGCGGACCAAGGTCCATTCTGGGAGTGGAGCAAGGAACAGAACTGGTCAATGATTATGGAGAAAAGGCGACTTATGTGCATCCCGCGGAGAACCCATATGTGATTGAACTGCTGCACCGCTTAAACCTGGACAGCATCGAGAGTTTGCTGGAAGAAACCGATTTATTCAGTAGAAATATTACGTAAGGCGAATTGTTTTCATATGTTTTATACCTTTTTAATAAAATCAGTACAAGGGAACCATTGCTGGCGGCTCCCATGTACTGATTTTCGGTTTTCCTGTTTGCATCTTGCTTTTCACCCCTTAAAAATGCTAATATAAAGGAGTATGCATGGACAAGACAGGCAACTGAAAGAAAGGAAATGGTATGGCAACAGGCAGAATGAATCAGCTGTTGGTAATGGTCAATTTATGCAGCAGTGTTGTGGAAGGAATCGAACACCTTATGGCCTTTAAGGAGAATGATCGGCTGAAAGAGGATACTGTCACAGGGCTCCTTACTTTAGAGGAGAGCTTAAAGGGATTTATGGCAGATAAATCGGTGATCCATGAAACGAAATGGATGGCACAAGTCATAAAGACACGGCTGTTTGTTTACGACCAGGAATTTAAAAACAGGCTGTACCGCTGGTATTTTTCAGCGTTAAAAGAACTTCGAAACTTAATGACAGCAGAAGTAGAGCGGTGTCCCGTTTGCTCAGGGAAGGGTGAAACCCATTATGGAGCTGTATTATATATGGAAGATGAAGATGCGGATCAATATGTGCTGGAGCCCGTCAGGGTGTTTATGAAGTGCAGGGATTGCGGAAATTATTATCTTGCAAGGGAAGAAAGCCGGCTTGTAAACAGAAAGAAGGGGGCACACCGCACAAAGGTAAGATGTGAGCGGCTTTTAGCTGATATTGGTGAATTTGCAGCAGAAGGAACCATGCTGTTTATCGGTGAAGAGAGAAGCCCTTTATATAAAGAGGCCAGAAAGGCCGGATATCATCCACAGGCGATGTCTCTGGAGGAAGCCGGTGGACAGATGGAAGGCGTTAAGAAGGCATACCGGATTGTCCTCATTGACCGGATCTCCCGCACTCAGGATTTGAAGCTGATCCTGACCCAGGCGGCGGAGTACTTGGCAGAGGACGGGATTCTCTGGTTTGACGGCCCTGATCTTGATAAATCTATTAAAAATCTGGAAAAAAAGGGTGCTTCCATGTGGAAGGGAGAAGTGGCAGAGGTCTGCCTGACGGATAGGGGAATAGAGGCTCTGGCGGAAAAATGTGGACTTTCCATAAGATCATATCGCCATGTGGGGACTGCTTCCGGGCGTATTGAAGTAATTGCCCAGAAGAAGGAATGATGGATTCTATAGGAGAATGTAGAAAGAGGGAAGGAACAACGTGTTTGATAAATTAACGGACAATGATATTAAAAAAATGCAGGAAGAAATAGGCTATCGGAAGCTGGTCGTTCGAAAAGAAGCATTAGAAGCGGTAAAAGAAGCAAGAGCTCATGGGGATTTAAGTGAAAACTTTGAATATCATGCCGCGAAAAAGGATAAGAACCAGAATGAAAGCAGGATCCGTTATCTGGAGAAGATGATAAAGACAGCCCAGATCATATCCGATGAATCCAAAGACGATGAGATCGGGCTCTATAATACGGTCGACTTATATTTTGAAGATGATGATGATGAAGAGACCTACAAGCTTGTGACAACCGTCCGCGGAAATTCCATGAAGGGCCTTATCAGCTCAGAGTCTCCATTGGGAAGGGCTATTGTGGGCCATAAGGTTGGCGACCGGGTTTATGTAAAGGTCGATGGTAATACAGGCTACTACGTAGTGGTGAAACGCCTGGAAAATACAAAGGATGATGGCAGTGACAAGCTGAGAAGCTATTGATCCGCCTAAGGGGCAGGCTATATGATGAAAGATATGACAAAAGGAAATATTTCTTCTCAACTGATCCGGTTTTCCATTCCGCTGGTTTTGGGAAATTTATTCCAGCTCACCTATAATGCGGTGGATTCCATTGTAGTCGGACGGTTTGCAGGAGAAGAGGCACTGGCAGCAGTTGGTGCGGCAGGCCCGGTCATGAACATTGTGATCCTGGGGATTACGGGAATCTGCATCGGGGCTTCGGTGCTAATGAGTGAATTTTTTGGTGCTGGAAGCCATGAAAAGTTAAAGCGGGAGATATCCACCACCCTTTTGTTTGGCTTATATTTTTCTCTGGCCATTGTGGGCCTGGGGCTGCTTTTTTCCGGCGAGATCATAAGGCTTCTCCGTGTTCCGGAAGAGATCTCAGAAGATGCGGCTATTTATTTAAGGGTCATATTGATCGGAACCCCATTTACCTTTTTTTATAACGGTGTTGCTTCTGCTCTTCGGAGTGTGGGCGATTCAAAGACTCCGGTCCGTTTCCTGGCCATGGCTTCGGTTTTAAACGCATTATTAGATCTGGTATTTGTGGCAGGATTTCACATGGGGGTTTTTGGAGCGGCCCTGGCTACGGACATTGCGGAGGCAGTTTCCGCGCTTTTGTGTATTTCCTACATATATAAGAAGGTTCCCCTCCTTAAGCTTAAGCCAAAGGATGTCCGAATAGACCGGGAGCTCTTAAGTCTAACGGTTAAGCAGGGGGCGGTCACGGCATTGCAGCAATCCTGCCAGCCGATTGGCAAGCTTTTGATACAGGGAGTCATAAATCCTCTTGGAGTCAGCACCATAGCGGCGTTTCAGGCAGTAAACCGGGTGGATGACTTTGCCTTTACTCCGGAACAAAGCATTTCCAGCGGAATGATGACCTTTGTGGCACAAAACCGGGGAGCCGGTAACGGAGAACGGATAAAGAAGGGCTTTCGGACCGGACTTTTTATAGAAGCAGGCTACTGGGTGATCATATGCATTGTCATCCTGTTGATAAAGGAACCGGTGATGAGATTATTTGTCTCCAATGGGGATGGGGCCATGGTAAAGATTGGGGCAGAATATTTAAGCCTTATGGCTTTTTTCTATGTGATGCCGGCGTTTACCAATGGGATCCAGGGATTTTTCCGGGGAATGGGAAATATGTCCATCACCCTGATCTCCACTCTGATACAGATATCTGTCCGGGTGGCGTTGGTCGTCCTGCTGGTTCCGTCTATGGGAATGAATGGCGTTCCCTATGCATGCCTGGCTGGCTGGACCTGTATGCTGCTTTATGAGATACCCTATTATTTTTGGTTTAAAAAGAAAAATGAATTATTACAGGAGAAAAAACATGATTAAAAATATAGTATTTGACATGGGTAAAGTGTTAGTTCATTATGATGGAGATATTGTCTGCAAACATTTTATTGAAGATGAAGAAGAGCGGAAGGCAGTAAGAATCGCTGTATTCGAATCTCAGGAGTGGCTGTTTCTGGATATGGGGCTGATCTCAGAGGAAGAGGCTTTAAAAAAGATGCAGGCGCGTCTGGACACTGCCCATGCAAAAGAAATGGCAGCTCTTTGCCTGGAACACTGGCATGAATATAATATGTGGCCTGATAAAGAGATGGGGGAACTGGTAGGACAGCTTAAGGAGAGGGGATATGGCATCTATCTTTGTTCCAATGCTTCCCTCCGTTTGCTGACGTGCTACAACATCATTCCAGGAATTGAACATTTTGACGGACGCTTATTTTCCGCTGAGGTAAAGTGTCTGAAGCCTCAAAAGGAAATGTATGGACATTTATTTGAGCGGTTCCATTTAAAGCCGGAGGAATGCTTTTTTATCGATGACATGCCAATGAACATTGAAGGAGCAAGGGCCTGCGGTATGGATGGATACTGTTTTGAGGACGGAGACGTGAAACGGCTGAAAGAATTTCTGTTAAAGATTAATGATAACTAGATTGGCTTTGCAATGAAATGGAGAAACGCTTATTATGTACCGGATTCAGATAAAGGATATGGATTTTGAACAGATTGCCAGATCAGGTCAGTGCTTCCGCATGGAAGGTCGAGAGGACGAAAACGGAGTCTGGACGATTGCGGCTGGGGGAGAATATGTAGAAGCAGTAAAAGATGGAGACAGCTTCCTGTTTTCCTGCGGAGAACGAGAGTTTAAAGAAACATGGGCCGGCTATTTTGACTTACAGACCGATTACGGCGGCTATAAAAAGCATGTGGACTCGAACGATGCATATCTTAGGGAAGCCATGGAATGGGGCTGGGGTGTCCGGATTCTTCAGCAGGATCTCTGGGAAATGCTGGTGACTTTTTTGATCTCCCAGAATAACAACATCACCCGCATCACTGGAAGCGTCAAGGAGCTGTGTAAACGGTACGGAGACAAAAGGAAAGGGCTTGGCCTGACCATGTCCTCTGACGGAGGCTGGAAAGAAACGGTAAGAGACTATGATGCCTTTCCGGAGCCGGAAAGCCTTTCTTTGGCAGGTCTTAAAGGGTTGTCCGGACTGGGTCTGGGGTACCGGGATAAATACATCCTGTCAATTGCAGAAATGTGCAGCGGTTTTGAAGGAAAGGAATGGCTTTTACGCTTAAAGGAAGCAGATTATAAAAGCGCCCACAGCATTTTGATGGAGCAGTATGGGATCGGTAGGAAGGTGGCGGACTGCGTCTGCCTTTTTGGGCTTCACCACGTGGGAGCTTTTCCTGTGGATACCCACGTAAAGCAGATCCTAGAGCTACACTATCCTCAGGGATTTCCCCTGGAGCGGTACCAGGGATTTGCCGGGATTCTCCAGCAATATATGTTTTACTATAAGATAAATCAGATACCCCGCAGCAAGCTGCGGGGGACTTGATCCGATCTCTTGATCTTAATTGCCTGTGCAGCGGAAGCTGCCAGGCTTTTTTATTTTTTAGTTTGTCGAAATATTTCATACTTTTATCACACAATCAACAAAAATATATCACACAATTTTCACAATTCCCTTTTACCCTAAGTAAGGATGCAACATGCAGAAAAGAACAGGAGGAGAGAGAGTTGATTGAAGTCAGAAATCTAGTAAAGGATTACGGCGGTCATCTGGCTGTGGACCACTTGAGTTTTACGATCAACGATGGTCAGATCTATGGTTTTCTAGGGCCAAACGGGGCCGGAAAATCCACTACAATGAACATTATGACCGGGTACATCGGAGCTACGGAGGGCGATGTACTGATCAATGGCCATAATATACTGGAAGATGGGGAAGAAGCAAAGAAATGCATTGGATATCTGCCGGAGCTTCCCCCACTATATGTGGATATGACTGTAGAAGAGCAGCTGCAGTTTGCTGCGGAATTAAAGAAAATACCGAAAAAGGATAGAAATGAGGCTGTTAATGAGGTCATGGAGCTTGCCAAACTGGTGGATGTAAAAGGCCGTTTGATCCGTAACTTATCAAAGGGCTACCGGCAGCGTGTAGGTCTGGCCCAGGCTGTTTTAGGATTTCCTCCGGTCATTATTCTGGATGAGCCTACCGTAGGACTGGATCCCAAGCAGATCATCGAGATCAGGGATACCATCCGAAGGCTTGGGCAGAACCATACGGTTATTTTAAGCTCCCATATCCTTTCCGAGGTCAGCGCAGTTTGCGATCACATCATGATCATTGACAAGGGAAGGCTGATTGCCAGTGATACACCAGAGAATCTGGAACGCCAGATGGCCGGAACCGCCGGAATGGAGCTTTTGGTGAAAGGACCAAAAGAGCAGATCCTTGAAATTCTGGAAGCCATTCCCCAGGCAGCCGATGTGTCGGTACAGGAAAGCGGAGAAGAGGGAATAAACAGGGCGTCATTCCGCATCAGCACAGAACCGGAAGAGAAAGAAGAGGAAGAGGATATCCGGGAAACCATTTTCTTTGCATTTGCAGACCAGAGACTTCCCATTCTGTCCATGCAGACCACAAAGGTGTCTCTGGAAGAGGTATTCCTTGAGCTGACAGGAGAAGGAACAGCAGAGGTGATAGAGACAGGCGAAAGCCTTGAAACTGATGATTTTAAAGGGGAGCCTGCAGAGGTTAACTTTATAGAAGAAGAGGAAGACGGAGAGGGGGATGAAGAATCATGACAGCAATTTATAGAAGAGAACTAAAAGCCTACTTTCAGTCCATGACCGGATACGTATTTATCGCCTTTATGGTGCTGTTCATAGGGATTTACTTTATGGCTTATAACATGATGAGCGGATACCCTTACTTTTCCTATACCCTGTCTGGCATGGTGACCATTATTATGATCGGTATTCCGGTGCTTACCATGAGAAGCTTTGCCGATGACCGGAAGACGAAGACAGACCAGCTACTGCTTACCTCTCCGGTATCCGTTGCCCAGATGGTGCTTGGAAAATATTTTTCCATGATAACCGTCTATGCTATCCCGGTACTGCTTTCCGGAATCTGTCCGCTTATCATCAAACTGAACGGAAATGCAAATTTAAAAGCGGATTATGCGTCTTTACTGGCCTTTTTCCTGTTGGGCTGTGTTTATATTGCCATCGGGATGTTTATTTCTTCTTTAACAGAGAGCCAGATCATTGCTGCGGTAGGAACCTTTGGGATCATCCTTCTTCTGCTTTTATGGCCCAGCCTTGTAGGATTTTTGCCTACATCAGCGATCGGCTCCGCAGCAGGGTTTCTGATTCTTTGGTCTGGGCTTGTTTTTGCAGTTTCCCGTATAACAAGCCATGGTCCCCTTGCAGTCGTTCTGGAAGCGGCAGGAGTCCTTAGCATCGCAGTGCTGTACCTTGTAAAAAAAGATCTTTTTGAGCGTGCACTGACAAATGTTTTGGAAAAGATTGCAGTGACCGACGTGTTTCAGAACTTTGCCAGTCATTACATCTTTGATGCAGGCGGCCTGGTCTACTATATCAGCATCATATTCCTGCTGGTATTCTTGACCGTGCAGTCCATAGAGAAACGCAGATGGAGTTAGGAGGATGGAAATGACCAGAAAATTTAAAAAAGGAGGCTACACGGCAATCCTATCAATGATTGTCATAGCAGCCGTGGTAATATTAAACTTGATCGTAGGCCGTCTTCCGGAGAAGGTACGGCAATGGGATATGAGCAGCAACCAGATCTATACCCTGGGCGGAACCACAAAGGATCTTGTTAAGGTACTTGATAAGGATGTAACGATTTATGTGGTAGCCGATCCGGATTCTGTAGATAAGCGGATTACAAGCTTTATCAAGCGCTACGAGGATTTATCCAGCCACATCAAGGTAGAAACCGTGGATTCCGTTCTTCATCCGGACCAGGTAAATAAGTTAAAAGCGCAGGATAACACTCTTTTGATAAGCTGCGATTCCACAGGAAGGACAGAATCCATCGCCCTGACGGATATCATTAAAATGGATGAAATGTCCTACTATTATTATGGACAGTCCAAGGAAACAGAATTTGACGGAGAGGGCCAGCTTACCGGAGCCATTTCTCATGTGATCAACGATGTGCAGAAAACGGTTTACGTGACGGAAGGACACGGTGAGGCGGCTCTTGGAACTACGGCTTCCGATCTGTTAAAAAAATCCAATCTGACCGTGAACTCTTTAAATCTTTTAACAGGAGGAAGCATTCCTGAGGATTGTGAACTTTTGCTCATCAATGCCCCGGCATCAGACCTGGCGAATGATGAAAAGAAGATGATCTCCGATTATTTGGATAAAGGCGGAAGGGTTTTAATCCTTGCAGGCTATGGGGAAAAGGACCGTCCAAACTTAAGTGCCCTTATGAGTGATTACGGCCTGAATCTGGAAAACGGACTTGCAGCAGATACCAAGAAATTTTACCAGAATAATCCCTATTATATCTTTCCAACGATTCAGGCAGGCAGCGAAGTGACAAACGGCATTGATGAGAAAAGCGCAGCTCTTGTTCTTCAGTCCGCAGCCTTGACCCAGAAAGAGGATTTGCCGGAAGGCGTGGAAGTAACTCCTTTTATGGAGACCAGTGACGGAGGTATGCTGGTAACGGCCGATAAGCAGACAAAAGGAACCTATATCCTGGGAGCTGTCTCAGAGAAGACTCTGGACTCAGGAACGGCACGTTTGACTGTATTCAGCACTCCTTCCCTTATTGATGAGGGCTTAAATACCAGCTTTACCAACTTAACCAATTTAACTCTTTTCATGAATGCGGTTACAGCTAATTTTGATGATGTTTCCAATGTATCCATACCGGCCAAGAGCCTGGATGTAACGTATAATACCGTTACCCATGGAGGCATGTGGGGAATCCTGTTTATTTTTGTTATCCCGGTGGTTACGCTGGCAGCCGGTCTGGTAATCTGGCTGAAGCGCAGACGTCTGTAAAAGGAGGCTGAAACATGAAAAAGAAAAGAGGCCTTTTGTATGGAACGGCGGCTCTGGCGGCGCTGTGTGTGATCTATGTGGGAGTGGGCCAGTATATGAACCACTCCAAAGAGCAGGCGAAGGAGAAGGGAGAAAAAGTTTATCTCACCGACCTTTCCAATGTTTCAAGCCTTTCCTATGATTTTGACGGCCAGGAGCTGTCCTTTACGAAAAAAGACGGCAAATGGGGCTATGACAAAGATGATCTTTTTCCGGTGAAGCAGGAGGAAATGGATTCCCTTGCTTCCACGGTTTCAAAGCTTGAAGCCCTGCGGAAACTGGAAGGAGGAGATAGCTTAAGCGCCTATGGTCTGGATAAACCCATAAGAAAGATTTCTGCAGCCGCAGAGGATGGGACAAAATCTGTGATCCTGCTCGGCAATGCCACCGGGGATGGAGATTATTATGCCTCTGTGGAGGGGCAGGATACCCCGTATCTTATCAGCTCCACATTGTACAGCAAAACAAACAGCGGTTTAGATGAGCTGATGGCCCTGGAAGAATTTCCTGCTGTTTCCGGAGCTGACATAAAAAGCATTACAGTAACAAAGGACGGCTCCAGCAAACATTTTGTAAAAAAGAAGCTGGAAGATAAAGACGGAAATATCGAATGGTACCGGGACTCCGCGGATTCGCCGGATAACAAGATTTCCGATAATTCCGGTTTAAATGTTCTGGCAGATTCCTTAAGCAGTTTGAAGGTAAAAAGCTGTTCTAATTATAAGGTGCAGGAAAATGAACTGGCAGGTTACGGCCTGTATCAACCGGCTGCGGTCATTACTTATACTTATGATAAGAACGGCTCGGAAGAAACGTTTACTCTGTCTGTGGGTTCCCTAAACAGCGATTCCAGCTGTTATTACACCCGTACGGAAGGTTCTTCTAATATTAATGAAATTGAAAAGGCTTCTATTGATAAATGTCTGACGGTAGACAAAGGCATTTCATAGAACTTACGGAGGAGGAAAGGCTTGCCCTTTCCTCCTTTTTTCTTTTCTCCAGGCTCTTTAATTCATGGATAAAAGCCTCCCTTATAACTTGAATTTATGGTATCAATTCCAATCTTATATACCTATTTATCGAAAATTATTTTATTTTAGTTGAAAAATCTCGATAAATGTTCTATTATGAGAAGAAATATATTAGCATAGTACAGTGACATAGAGGGAGTGGAAGAGATGAATTACAACATTGCAGTGATTCCCGGCGACGGGATCGGGCCTGAAATCATTGGAGAGGCGAGAAAGGTCCTTGATAAAGTGGGAAGTGTATACGGTCATGAGTTCCAGTATACAGAAGTATTGATGGGCGGCATTTCCATTGATACATATGGCGTTCCCTTAACTGATGAAGCCCTTGAAACAGCGAAAAACAGTGATTCCGTTCTCCTTGGGGCGGTTGGCGGAGATGTGGGAAATTCTAGATGGTACGATGTGGCACCGAATCTGAGACCTGAAGCGGGGCTACTTGCCATCCGTAAGGGTCTTAATTTATTTGCCAATATCCGACCTGCCTATCTTTATAAAGAGCTGTCTGATGCCTGTCCTTTAAAGAAGGAGATCATTGGAGACGGGTTTGATATGGTCATCATGAGAGAACTGACTGGAGGACTGTATTTCGGGGAGAGGTGTACCAAAGAGGTGGATGGCGTTATGACTGCCGTGGATACTCTTACTTATAATGAAAATGAAATAAGAAGAATTGCCGTTAAGGCTTTTGATATTGCCATGAAACGCCGGAAAAAGGTAATCAGCGTGGATAAGGCAAATGTTCTGGATTCCTCCAGGCTTTGGAGAATCGTGGTGGAAGAGGTGGCAAAGGATTATCCGGAGGTAACCTTAACCCATATGCTGGTGGATAACTGTGCCATGCAGCTAGTCATGAATCCGGGACAGTTTGATGTGATTCTTACGGAGAATATGTTCGGCGATATCTTATCCGATGAAGCCAGCATGATCACAGGCTCCATTGGAATGCTTTCCTCGGCCAGCATGAATGAAAGCAAGTTTGGAATGTATGAACCAAGTCACGGCTCTGCCCCGGATATTGCGGGTAAAAATATTGCAAATCCTATTGCAACCATACTTTCTGCGGCTATGATGCTTCGCTATTCCTTTGATCTGGACAGAGAAGCGGCAGCTGTGGAGGCAGCTGTGGAAGAAGTGCTTAAGGAAGGATACCGGACGGCAGACATTTATTCGGAAATGTGTAAAAAAGTCTCAACCGCAGAGATGGGAGATTTAATTGCGGAACGGATTGGATAAGAAAAGGAGTGTGCAGCACATGAAAAGTGATTCAGTAAAAAAAGGGATGCAGCAGGCGCCTCACCGTTCTCTGTTTAACGCGCTGGGAATGACGGAGGAAGAGATGGAAAGACCTCTGATCGGTATTGTCAGTTCTTATAATGAAATCGTACCAGGTCATATGAACCTGGACAAAATAGTGGATGCCGTTAAAATGGGAGTTGCCATGGCAGGCGGTACACCGGTGATGGTTCCGGCCATTGCGGTATGTGATGGAATCGCTATGGGACACATTGGAATGAAATACTCCCTGGTTACCAGGGACCTGGTTGCAGACTCCACAGAATGCCTTGCCAGAGCCCACGCTTTTGACGCCCTGGTTATGGTTCCCAACTGTGATAAGAATGTTCCTGGACTCTTAATGGCAGCAGCTCGTATTAACATACCCACAGTGTTCGTCAGTGGCGGACCAATGTTAGCAGGGCGTGTGCAAGGGCATAAAACCAGCCTGTCCAGCATGTTTGAGGCGGTGGGAGCTTATACCGCAGGAAACATGACAGAAGAGGCTGTGAGGGAATACGAGCAAAAGGCGTGCCCTACCTGCGGCTCCTGCTCCGGCATGTATACAGCCAACAGTATGAACTGTCTGACCGAGGTTTTGGGAATGGGACTAAAAGGCAACGGAACCATTCCTGCGGTTTATTCGGAACGGCTTAAGCTGGCAAAGCATGCGGGAATGGCGGTTATGGAGTTGCTTAAGAAGAACATCTGTCCTCGTGACATCATGACGGAAAAAGCCTTCCGCAATGCCCTGACCATGGATATGGCTTTGGGATGCAGCACCAACAGCATGCTTCATCTTCCTGCCATTGCTCATGAGGCAGGAGTGGACTTAAATCTGGAGATTGCAAATGAGATCAGCGCCAAGACCCCGAATCTTTGCCATCTGGCTCCGGCAGGCCCTACTTATATGGAAGATTTAAATGAAGCAGGCGGCATTTATGCTGTTATGAACGAGGTCAGCAAGCTGGGACTCCTGGAATTAGACTGTATGACCGTAACCGGAAAAACGGTTGGAGAGAATATTAAGAGTTGTGTAAATAATAATCCTGAAGTGATCCGTCCGGTGGAAAATCCCTACAGCCAGACCGGCGGTATTGCCATATTAAAAGGAAATCTTGCCCCTGATTCCGCAGTGGTAAAGCGCTCCGCCGTGGCGCCTGAGATGTTAAAGCATGAAGGCCCTGCAAGAGTGTTTGACTGTGAAGAGGATGCCATAGCAGCCATCAAGGGCGGAAAGATTGTGGCAGGAGACGTGGTTGTTATCCGCTATGAAGGCCCCAAGGGAGGCCCGGGCATGAGAGAGATGTTAAATCCCACTTCAGCCATTGCAGGCATGGGGCTGGGATCCACAGTGGCTCTCATTACCGACGGCCGCTTCAGCGGAGCTTCCAGAGGCGCCTCCATTGGGCATGCGTGTCCGGAAGCAGCGGTGGGAGGTCCCATAGCCCTGGTGGAAGAGGGAGATATCATTTCCATTGATATTGATAACCATCGGCTGGACGTAAAGGTATCTGATGAAGAAATGGCCAGAAGAAAGGCCGATTGGCAGCCAAGGAAACCGCAGGTGACCACCGGATATCTGGCAAGATATGCGGCCATGGCAGCCCCGGCAAGCCGGGGAGCGATTCTTGAAATATAAAAGATAAGGAGCAGCCTATGAAAACATTGACAGGAGCAGAGATTGTGATCGAATGCCTGAAAGAGCAGGGAGTGGATACTGTTTTTGGATATCCGGGCGGAACGATCCTGAATATATACGATGCCCTTTATAAACATCAGGAGGAGATCACTCATATCCTGACCTCCCATGAACAGGGCGCAGCCCATGCGGCCGACGGATATGCAAGAGCCACAGGTAAGGTGGGAGTTTGTCTGGCTACCTCAGGGCCTGGAGCCACCAACCTGGTAACCGGAATTGCTACTGCCTTTATGGATTCCATCCCAATGGTTGCCATTACGTGCAACGTAGCGGTGAATCTTCTTGGAAGGGATAGCTTCCAGGAGATAGATATTGCCGGTGTGACCATGCCAATCACAAAATACAACTTTATTGTTAAAGATATAACAAAACTTGCTGACACCATCCGCCGGGCATTCCAGATCGCTCAGACCGGAAGACCAGGTCCTGTGCTGGTGGACATCACAAAGGATGTAACCGCAGGTACCTTTGAATATGAATCCAAGACTCCGGAGCCTATTAAAAGGCAGGAGGATACCATAACCGAGGAGGATTTAGAGACAGCGCTGCAGCTGATCCGAAAGTCCCAGAAGCCGTATATTTTCGTAGGCGGAGGCGCGGTTGCAGCCAATGCTTCGGAGGAGCTTTCTTCCTTCGCTCATAAGATCCAGGCCCCGGTGGCAGACAGTCTTATGGGAAAAGGTGCCTTTTGCGGAACCGATGAATTGTATACCGGAATGGTAGGAATGCATGGAACCAAGACCTCTAATTTTGGAATCACGGAATGTGATTTATTGATCGTAGTGGGCGCCCGGTTCAGCGACCGGGTGACAGGAAATGCCGCTAAGTTTGCCAGAAAGGCGAAGATCCTTCAGTTTGATGTGGACCCGGCTGAGATCAATAAGAATGTCAAGACATTTGCCAGCGTTGTGGGTGATGTAAAGGTGATCTTAAAAAAGCTGAATGCCCGTTTAGATCCCATCAACCATGAAGAGTGGCTGGCCCATATTGACCGGTTGAAGGATATGTATCCTATGCGCTTTGATAAAAGCTCTCTGACCGGTCCCTATGTTATTGAAAAGATTTATGAGATTACACAGGGTGACGCAATTATCACAACGGAGGTAGGCCAGCATCAGATGTGGGCTGCCCAGTTCTATCAGTATAAATACCCCAGAAGCTTCCTCTCCTCCGGTGGTCTTGGAACGATGGGCTATGGCCTGGGGGCTTCCCTGGGAGCAAAGTTAGGCTGCAAGGATAAGGTGGTCATTAACGTGGCAGGAGACGGATGCTTCCGTATGAACATGAATGAGATTGCCACGGCTACCCGTTACAATATTCCCATCATTCAAGTGGTTTTAAACAACCACGTATTAGGCATGGTTCGCCAGTGGCAAACCCTGTTCTATGGGAAGCGGTATTCACATACAGTTCTTAATGATCAGGTAGATTTTGTAAAGGTAGCGGAAGGGCTGGGAGCCAAAGCTTATCGGGTAACCAGCCAGGACGAATTTGAACCTGTCTTAAGAGAAGCCATGGAGTTAAACGTTCCTGTTGTTATAGATTGTCAGATTCATTGCGATGACAAGGTTTTCCCAATGGTATCCCCGGGAGCGCCCATCCAGGATGCGTTTGACGCAGAAGACTTAAAGATTTAAGACAAAAGTTTGAGGAGGAAGATTATGAGCAGAGTGTACAATTTTTCCGCAGGGCCAGCTGTGCTGCCGGAAGAAGTCCTGAGAGAAGCCGCAGAAGAAATGATGGATTACAGAGGCAGCGGCATGTCTGTCATGGAAATGAGCCACAGGTCTAAGATGTTTGAGACCATCATCGGCGAAGCAGAGGCGGATTTGCGGGATTTATTGGCGATTCCGGACAATTACAAGGTATTGTTTTTACAGGGCGGAGCCTCCCAGCAGTTTGCTATGGTTCCCATGAACTTATTCAAGAACCGGGTGGGAGATTACATCATCACGGGACAGTGGGCGAAGAAGGCATACCAGGAAGCAAAGCTTTACGGTACGGCCAATGCGGTTGCGTCAAGCGCCGACAAGACCTTCAGTTATATCCCGGATGTTTCGGATCTTCCGATTTCCGATGATGCGGATTACGTTTATATCTGTGAAAATAACACAATTTACGGGACTAAGTTTAAAACATTGCCAAATACAAAAGGAAAAACACTGGTAGCTGATCTCTCCTCCTGTTTCTTATCGGAACCCATTGACATTTCAAAATACGGCCTGATTTTTGCAGGTGCCCAGAAGAACGTAGGGCCTGCAGGCGTGGTCATCGCCATCATCCGGGAAGACTTAATCACAGAGGATGTTCTTCCTGGAACACCTACCATGCTCCGCTATAAAACTCATGCCGATGAAAAATCTCTTTATAACACTCCGCCTGCCTATGGAATCTACATCTGCGGAAAGGTGTTTAAATGGTTAAAAAACCGGGGTGGCTTAGAAGCCATGAAAGAATTCAATGAAAAGAAAGCAGCCATTCTATATGATTATCTGGATCAGAGCCAGATGTTTACCGGTACTGTAGTAGAGAAAGACCGTTCTCTGATGAATGTCCCCTTTGTGACCGGAAATGAGGAACTGGATGCACTGTTTGTAAAGGAATCCAAGGCGGCAGGTTTTGAAAACTTAAAAGGCCACCGGAGCGTAGGCGGTATGCGGGCCAGCATTTATAACGCCATGCCCATAGAAGGTGTGGAGAAGCTGGTTGCCTTTATGAAGGATTTTGAAACAAAACATGGGAAATGACCATACGGTCGTGAGAGGAGACATGATGAAAAAAATTCATTGCCTCAATGCGGTTTCCAGCTGCGGAACTTCATTGCTGACAGAAGATTATACTTTAACAGATGACATAAAAGAAGCAGATGGTGTCCTTGTCCGAAGCGCTTCCATGCATGAGCTTGAGTTTCCTGAAGGTCTTTTAGCCATTGCAAGAGCCGGGGCAGGAGTCAATAACATCCCCCTGGATGAGTGTGCCTCAAAAGGGATCGTGGTGTTTAATACTCCGGGAGCCAATGCAAATGGAGTCAAGGAGCTTGTTATTGCAGGCCTTATGCTGGCTTCCAGGGATATTGAAGGAGGCATCCGCTGGTGCAAAGACAACAAAGACGATGAGAATATTGCAAAGTCTACGGAAGTAGCTAAAAAAGCCTTTGCAGGATATGAAATTAGGGGAAAGAAACTGGGCGTCATCGGACTTGGAGCCATTGGTGCGGAAGTGGCCAATGCCTGCACTTCCTTAGGGATGGAGGTTTATGGGTATGATCCTTACATTTCCATAAATGCGGCATGGAAGCTTTCCAGAAGTATCAAGCATATCACATCCGTAGATACCATTTACCAGGAATGCGATTACATAACCCTTCACCTACCTCTAATTGATTCCACGAAAGGAATGGTGAATAAGGCTGCCCTTGATCGCATGAAGGACGGCGTTGTAGTTCTGAACTTTTCAAGAGATATTCTGGTGAATGAGGATGATATGGCAGAGGCCTTAAAAACCGGTAAGGTTAAAAAATATGTAACGGACTTCCCTAATCCAAAGTCCGTTCACATGGAAGGTGCCATCGTTATCCCTCACTTAGGCGCTTCTACCGAGGAATCTGAGGATAACTGTGCCAAAATGGCGGTAGAGGAAATCGTGGATTACATTGACAACGGAAATATCCGCAATTCCGTAAACTTTCCTGCCTGTGATATGGGAGTGTGCAAGGCAGCAAGCCGTATCGCAGTGCTTCACTTAAATATCCCCAACATGATCGGGCAGATTACAGGAACACTGGCAGCAGGAGATATGAACATCTCCGATATGACCAACAAAAGCCGTGAAAAGTACGCTTATACCCTGCTCGATTTAGAAAGTGTTCCGGATGAAGAGAGCATACGGAAGCTAAGTGATATTAAGGGCGTACTCCGGGTAAGGGTTGTTAAATAAAGGAGATATTATGGCAATTGTAAAACCATTTCAATGCGTTAGACCTGATGAAAGGTATGCTGGTCAGGTGGCAGCTCTTCCCTATGACGTTTACAGCCGTAAGGAGGCCTGCCAGGTAACAGCAGCCAACCCTAAGTCATTTTTAAACATTGACAGGCCGGAGACTCAGTTTTCTGATGATGTGGACACTTATGATGACCGTGTTTATGAAAAAGCCGGGGAGATGTTAAAAAGCTGGATAGAGGACGGGACTCTTAAGAAAGATTGTCTGGAAGCCTATTATATCTATGAACTGACGATGAACGGAAGGCGTCAGACCGGGATCGTGGCCTGTTCTTCCATTGATGATTATGTGAATGGGGTTATAAAAAAACACGAAAATACCAGAGAAGAAAAAGAGGTGGACCGGATCCGCCATGTGGATACTACCGATGCACAGACTGGCCCGATCTTCCTGGCCTACCGTTCCAATGAAGCAGTCAACGAGATTGTGAATTTAATAACGGACACAGAGCCTTTGTATGATTTTGTGGCAGAAGACGGAATCAGCCACAGGGTATGGCGGATTCATGACAGAGACAGGATCGCCCTGATCGAAGAAGCTTTCCGCACGATTCCCTCTACTTATATCGCAGATGGCCATCATAGGGCAGCTTCCGCTGTTAAGGTGGGTCTAAAAAGGCGTATGGAAAATCCGGGGTATACAGGAGAAGAACCATTTAATTATTTCCTTTCCGTGCTGTTTCCCCATGACCAGCTGATGATCATGCCTTACAACCGGGTGGTAAAGAATTTAAACGGTCTTTCAAAAGATGACTTTCTACAAAAAGTTGGGCAGTCTTTTGAAGTAGCCTGTATGGGGGACGAAGCCTTTGCACCTTTGAATAAAGGAACCTTTGGTATGTATTTAGACCGGAAATGGTACTGTTTAAAAGTTTTCAATTCCTTACAGTCCACAGATCCGGTAAAGGGCCTGGATGTATCCATTCTCCAGGACAATTTACTTGGTCCAGTTTTAGGAATCGAAGATCCCAGAACGGATAAGAGAATTGATTTTATTGGAGGGATCCGGGGGCTTAAAGAGCTGGAAAAACGGTGCAGCCAGGATATGACGGTGGCATTTTCCATGTACCCAACCTCCACTCCGGAACTATTTGATGTGGCGGATGCAGGACTTTTAATGCCTCCTAAATCCACATGGTTCGAGCCAAAGCTCCGCAGCGGATTATTTATCCATCTTCTAAAATAAAACACGCCGTCCCCGGCTGGCAAAAGCCTATGGGGACGGCGTTTCTTTTTCTGGTTCTTTATTTAGCTGTTCATCCCGGTAGGTGGCGTAAACATCCAGGAGCTGAGGGCGTTTTACAACCCCGATTTTTTGAAAAATATTATGAACATGAGTTTTTGCTGTTCCTAAAGAAATGTACAGATCATCACTTATTTCCTGGTTGGTTTTATCCATAAGGAGCACACTCAGAATTTCTCTTTCCCTTGCGGTGAGGTGGTGGGCTTCACTGAAACGGTATAGAATGCTTTCTTCTATATCAGTGGGCAGATTTCCACGGGTATGGCTGGTTACTTCCGAAACAATGGTATTATTCCTCAACGAGATCTTTAAGTAGTACATGAGATATCCGGCAGAAAATATAGCGTAAATAAGATATAGGATATCAGAAGTGAAACTCCTGTTATTCATATTAATATAATATTTTGAATAAGTATCAAAATTAAAGATTACAATGGTATCTTCTATAATGATGAAGATATTCATGAGAACTGTGATATAAAAAAGTCTTTCACACCATTTAAAGAAAGGATCCTGATATTCCTCAGGGTTCTTTTTTATTATCCCTAAACATTCCGCTCCTAAATAAGTGTTGTAAAGCTGGCTTGGGAGGAAATAGAGCCATATCTTCCAGGCACTGTTTTCCATGATCGGTACGAATAGCATGAAAGTCACGTAAATTGCTAAAATCATATAATCACGCCAATTAATTGCTCTATTTAACAACCGTTTAAAGATGGTCAGACAGCCCAAGGAAAAGACCAGATAGATCATTGTCTTATGGGTCGGAACGATCATAAAAAGTCTATTATAATTTTCTGCAAAATTCCCAAACATTTCTGACGCAAAAATCACAATTTCATCCGTTAAAACTGCCCCGAATATAATCCCTATCCATAATAGGATCTTTTCTTTCCCATTAAAAAAGAGCGAAAAAGACATCCAAAAGACACCGGAGTAGACCATGATTAAAACCAGATTGTAAATGAATACGATTCCTTTTTCCATAATTTGCCTCCTAATGAATCAAGAGGATATGCTTGCATATCCAGTTGATTCACAAATTCAAGGTTGAAAGATGGTTTTCTTTTAACCTGTCTCCTGACTTTTGTACGTCCTTAAGATGCCCATCATCAGTATAGCAAATAAAAAAGTTTTTTCAACTCTTAAATTTCGTGAAAAACCCATTTATTAGTGCACAATGCACAAAAGTTTAGGGAGGTTTATGTGGATTAGAGTTAAAAGTGTTATGAATATCTACCCAATGGTTGCATTCTCAACCGGTATAAGAACTGCTATTTTCATCTTGTGACGATGCGGAAAAAGCAAATCACAGCAAATCAAAAATTACAAAAGGAGGTTTTACTGATGGCAGAGAAAATAGTCCTTGCTTTAGGCGGAAATGCGCTGCAGTCAGGAAAAGGAGAGGCAACTGCCAAAGCACAGCTTGAAGTCGTTCATAAGACTTGCGAGTATATAGCAGAATTAAATGAGCGTGGATATGAGATGGCCATCGTACATGGGAACGGACCTCAGGTGGGGAGAATTTTACTGGCATCTGAAACTGCAAAAGATGTAACGCCACCTATGCCATTTGACGTGTGCGGGGCAATGTCCCAGGGTTATATCGGATATCATTTGCAGCAGGGGCTGAAATATGCGCTCAATAAAAGGAATCAGAACTTTCCTGTTGTCACCATCGCTACCCAGATGATTGTAGATGACCATGATCCGGCTTTTCATAATCCAACCAAACCGATCGGACCTTTCTATTCCAAAGAAGAGGCTCACGCTCTGGAAGAAGATAAAGGATACGTTATGAAAGAAGATGCCGGCCGGGGATACCGCAGAGTGGTTGCATCTCCGATTCCTAAAAAGATTGTGGAGATTGAGGCGGTAAAAGAGTTATGGCCAAAGGCAATTGTCATCACCTGCGGAGGTGGCGGAATTCCGGTCATTGAAGATCCAACCGGCGCTCTCCATGGAACGGCAGCAGTGATTGATAAGGATTTTGCAGCAGAGCTTCTGGCAGAAGAAGTGGAGGCAGATATCCTGGTGATTTTAACGGAAGTTGAAAAAGTGGCGGTCAATTACAACAAGCCGGATCAGAGGAATCTGGACCATCTTAGCCTTATGGAAGCAAACCAGTATTGTGAGGAAGGGCAGTTTGCTCCGGGAAGCATGCTTCCAAAGGTACAGGCAGCCATGAAGTTCGTAAGATCCAACCCGTCAAAACGGGCGATCATCACCTCTCTTGACAATGCGGTTGAGGCGCTGGACGGAAAGACAGGCACGATATTTACATTTAACTAATTAACAATAAAAATTTATATAAGGAGACTTTACCATGAAAGCAAACGGAATTACACATTTCATTGACACCAACGATTTCACAAAAGAGCAGTTATTAGACATTATTGAACTGTCCCTGGCAATTAAAAAAAGCATTAAGGCAGGCTATAATCCTCCTCTGTTAAAAGGAAAAACACTGGGAATGATTTTCCAGCAGTCATCAACAAGAACCCGTGTTTCCTTTGAAACAGCGATGGAACAGCTTGGCGGACATGCCCAGTACTTAGGACCTGGTATGATTCAGCTTGGCGGACATGAGACCATCGGTGATACAGGAAGAGTGCTTTCCCAGCTGATCGACGTGGTAATGGCCAGAGTGGTTGAACACAACACCGTGGTAGAGTTAGCCAAAGCATGTACGATTCCGGTATTAAACGGTATGAGTGATTACAATCATCCAACCCAGGAAATCGGCGATCTTTGTACCATCGCAGAGCATCTTCCAAGAGGTAAAAAGCTGGAAGACTGCAAGGTTGTGTTCGTAGGCGACGGAACACAGGTATGTGCTTCTCTCGGATTTATCACCACAAAGCTCGGTATGCATTTCGTTCATTATGGACCGAAGAATAATCAGCTTTTGGAAGAGCACAAAAAGATCATGGAAGAAAATTGCAGGATTTCCGGTGGTACATGGGAAGTAACCGATAATCGTGACAGCGTAAAGGGAGCAGATTTCATTTACACAGACGTATGGTACGGACTGTATGAAAACGAGACTCCAAAGGAAGAGCGCGTTGCTACATTCAAGGATTACCAGGTAAACAAAGATTTAATGTCTCTTGGCAATATCGGCTGCAAATTCATGCACTGCCTGCCTGCTACCAGAGGGGAAGATGTGACCGACGAAGTGCTTGACAGCGACAGCTCCGTTGCATTCTTAGAGGCAGGAAACCGTCTGACAGCAATGAGAGGTCTGCTTGTTTACTTTACACAGTATCAGAGAGATCAGGCTCCCAGCGAGCTTCAGATCGCAGCAGCAAAGGAACAGTTAGAGAAATTCATGGATGATAGAAATATCAGATAGGGGGAAAATTATGTCAGACGCGCCAAAGAAGAAGTTTCGGTTAATTGATGCCATAATGACGGTAATTTGTGTTGTATTTGTGGCAGAAGCAGCAAGTCCGGTGGCAGCGATTGGTAATTCCCAGTATTTCTGGTGGATTTTCCTCTTAATAGCATTTTTGCTACCATATGGCTTGATCTCCTCAGAACTGGGGACAACCTATGAGGGTGACGGTGGATTATATGACTGGGTGTCAAAAGCCTTTGGTAAAAAATGGGGAGGAAGGGTGTCCTGGTACTACTGGATCAACTTTCCGCTTTGGATGGCTTCTTTGGCGCTTATGTTCCCCGAGGTTATTAATCTTTTGACCGGAGGACAACTGGGATTTTTTCCGTCCCTGATCATAGAGCTTACGTTTGTATGGATCATTGTTTTTATCAGCTTTTTCTCCGTTTGTGACAGTGCCTGGATCTTAAACGGGGCGGCAGTAATTAAAATTCTCATAGCAGTCATCCTGGGCTGCCTTGGTATCTATGGTGCGGTGACTCATGGAGTTGCCAATGAATACACCTTAGCTTCCTTGATTCCAAGCTTTAATTTAAACAGCTTATCCTACATATCAGTTATTTTATTTAACTGCCTTGGATTTGAAGTTGTTTGTACCTTTGCAGATGATATGGAAAATCCGGGGAAGCAGATTCCTCAGGCCATTATTGCAGGCGGAATTGTCATTGCTTTGATCTATATCTTTATGGCATTTGGAATCGGTGTTGCCATTCCGGCTGATCAGATCAGTACCAGTACCGGACTAGTTGCAAGTGTTCAGCTTTTGACCGGCAGCACCAGAGGGATCATTGTAACAGTGGTTGCTATAGGCTTCCTGCTCACTCTTTTTGGAAATATGGTTTCCTGGTCACTGGGAGTAAATAATGTGGCAGCTTATTCGGCAGAAAACGGGGATATGCCGGCGGTATTTAAGATAAGGAGCAAAAAGAATGATATGCCCATTGGCGCTGCCATCATGAATGGTCTGGTAGCCAGTACGGTGTTAATCATCGCCCCCTTAATACCCAATCAGGATCTGTTCTGGTGCTTCTTCGCATTGAATCTGGTTATGTTTTTGCTTTCCTATATTCCTGTATTTCCGGCCTTCTTAAAGCTTCGTCAGATAGACCCGGATACAGAACGGCCCTTTAGGGTTCCGGGAAGCAATGGTTTCTTAAGGGTTTTAGCATTCGTTCCAATGACACTGATCATCATTGCGCTGATCTTCACCGCAGTTCCTTTAAGCTTTGATCCGGATACCCTGGCAGGAGTCCTGCCGATCACCATCGGGGCAGTGGTATTCCTTATACTTGGTGAGCTGATTGTAAATAGAAAAAGAAATAAATAAGAAAGAGAAGGGATAAATTATGGCAAATAGAATTGAGAACACAACACCAAAGCAGGATGGATACCGTATGCCTGCAGAATTTGAAGAGCAGGAACAGATTTGGATGTTATGGCCGGAAAGGCCGGATAACTGGAGAAACGGCGCAAAGCCTGCACAGACTGTATTTACTGAGGTAGCGAAAGCAATCCTTCAGTTCGAACCGGTTACTGTTTGCGTATCTCCGGCACAATTTCAGAACTGCCGTGCCCATCTTCCGGCTGAAATAAAGGTGGTTGAGATGACAAGCAATGATTCCTGGATCCGTGACTGCGGACCGACCTTTGTCATCAATGATAAAGGCGGCATCAGAGGCTGTGACTGGACCTTTAATGCATGGGGCGGCCTGGTAGATGGACTTTACTTCCCATGGGATCAGGATGATCTTGTGGCACAAAAGGTATGTGAAATAGAAGGAATTGATTCCTATCGTACCGAAGGCTTTGTCCTGGAAGGCGGTTCCTTCCATGTAGATGGAGAGGGAACCATTATTACCACAGAGATGTGCCTGTTAAGTGAGGGAAGAAATCCTCACATGACAAAAGAAGAAATCGAAGGTATGCTGGATGAATACTTAAACTGCCAGAAGGTTATCTGGATTAAGGATGGCATTGATCCAAACGAAACCAATGGACATGTTGACGATATTGCCCAGTATGTGAGACCGGGGGAGGTTGCCTGCATCTGGACGGAAGATGAAGAGAATCCTTTCTATAGAGAGGCTCAGGAAGCTTATAAAACATTATCCGAAGCAGTAGACGCCAAGGGCCGTAAATTAAAGGTACATAAGCTTTGCCTGACCAAGAATCCTGTTCTGCTTCATGGCGCAGACGCGATTGATATGGTAGAGGGTACCCTTCCAAGAGAGGATGGCGAGATTTCCATCGCTTCCTATATGAATTTCCTGGTTGTAAACGGGGGTGTGATCGTTCCTCAGTATGGCGATGAGAACGATGCATTGGCCTTACAGCAGATCCAGGAAATGTATCCGGACCGCAAAGTGGTTGGGGTACGTACCGAAGAGGTTGCATTCGGCGGCGGAAATATCCACTGCATTACCCAGCAGCAGCCAAAAGCAAAATAAAGCGATATCATATCTGTCTCCTCAAATGTATGAAGATAACGGGGGCTGTTGCACTTGCCGCAACAGCCCCCGTTAATTTGAGTTAATTTTCTTCCTTAGGTGGTTCAGGTGGAATGAAATTATCAGGGATTCCAGGATCCGTCATATCATAAACCCGGTTATATTCTTTTGTCTCCTGGTTCTTAAGAGTTTCGGAGCGGTTCATGGAAAGAAATTTGGTCAGCTCATAGCAACTGACCCAGATCTCATTGTTGCCTTCCTTTTGAGACTCATCAAAGATAAGCTGAAGTCCAAAGTGGAGATGAGGTTCATTGATATTATTGGTGTTTTCATTCCGGCTGTATCCGGTACGTCCCAGATAACCGATTACATCTCCCGCCGTAACGATGCTGCCCTGGCTTAAGGATTTATGATAAGGATAATTCTTTCTTAAGTGGGCGTAATAATAATACCGCTTTCCATCAAAGCTGCGGATTCCCAATCGCCATCCGCCATACTGGTTCCAGCCGATGGCCTCTACATAGCCGCTTTCCACTGCAATGATGGGAGTTCCCACCTGGCCCATCATATCATGCCCCAGATGCTGCCGTCTGTAGCCATAAGAGCGTGCAACTCCAAAATCGTCAAAATCATTGTAGGGGAAGCCCTTGGCTATGGGGGAAAAGCTTTTCAGCCCATACTTCTTTACCCAGACCTTATCCGGGTCCAGACTGCCGTCTGGAAGGAGGGCAGGGGTGGCGTAGAGGGGTGCATTTTGAGAGGGGATCTGAATATCGTACTGGCCGACCAGGCCATCCAGTACAGCTCCATAAGCTTCTCTGTAATAGGCATAATGAGTCATTTTTGCAGTCACTTCTTCCATGGTTTTACCGGAAAGCAGCTGTTCCGCCAGTGCATCTAAATCTTTGGTGGAATATCTGGAAAAATCCCCTCCATACTTGACACCGAGATAAGCAAGTAAGTCCACCCAGTTTAAATGAGGCTCTGACTGACAGGTGTTGACATCATAACGGAAGGCCTCCTGCATGGCCCTTGCGGTTACATCAAAATCCACCCATTTAATATATTTTTTTGCTTCCGAGGGACTGGCGTTACTGTCCTGATTCACTACCGGAAATGAGAGCTTCCCACCTGGGGTTATGAAAAACAAGGAGACCAACAGAAATGTCAGAACAATGACTTCTATGTAAATAATGATATGATGTCTGGATACATGGGTAAGTCTGATATCTTTTTTAAATAGGTTCATAAG
>Ga0213828_1000899_pt1 | contig 26571 bp, 20 predicted proteins | sample MC6MC0897MG_FD_180664 | JGI IMG/M metagenome (GOLD analysis project Ga0213828, IMG submission 180664) | Enriched soil aggregate microbial communities from Iowa State University, Ames, United States - MC6-MC0897-MG | ecosystem: Environmental > Terrestrial > Soil > Unclassified | place: USA: Iowa... | reverse complement strand
AAGAGATGATCCTAAAATAATACCTGCATCTTCCATTTTCTTCACTCTTACGTGAATTGTACCCGCAGAAACATCCATCTGCTTAGCAATTTCTGTAAAAGGCATTCTTGTATTTTCTACTAAGAAATCAAGAATTTTCTTGTCTATTTCGTCCAGTTGATAGTTCATATATAGTGAAATTATATTTTTCTTAAAAAATGTATAAATTTTTTACAAAATTAAAAAAAATAATTAAACTAAAAAAATAATATCAAATATTAACAATAATTAACATGGATGATAAAAATCATTAAAAATTCCGAACTATTTACCGCTTGATTTTACAGAATCTGTTTTTATTTCGTCATCATCATCCATTTCTTTTTTTCTGTTTTTCTTCTTTTTGAACAAAGAATTGAAGCTTTTACTCCAAACGATACCACCTCCATAAGCTTGATTTGCAGAACCATTCGTTCCTACCGTTCCTACACCCATTCCGATATTGGTTGGTTTAGAATATCCTCGTAGGAGAAGCGTACCATCGTTTTTCTTAGAAATATCATATTCAATAGTACCTTCACCGGAAAGATAATTGTTGTTTGTGTTATCCGTCTTGGAAAGAGGAATTCCTAAACCTGTTTTTACTGTAACTCTCGGTGATAAATCAAAGCTAACTCCTGCATTCGCTCTGTCACCATTATTTGAAAACTGATCATTACCTTTTACATAATTAAGGTCAATCTGGAATTCGCTACTCAACGTATTTAGTACTGAACCAACCTGTTTCAAAATCATGTTATAACCCGAAGATTCCGCAACACCTGCCGCATCAAAAACTAAACCTCCGGTATTTGTAACGTTAAACATATTCAAAAGAAGTATAGAACTGAACTGCAGAACGTTTTCCCCTTCGGTTTGGTTAATTTTTGCTGCCAGAGTTTCTTTTACTTGACTAGAAACATCCAGAGCGGTAACATTAAGAGCAATTTTCGGATCTGTTAAAGTATTGGTAATATTAGCCTGCAACATAACACTTATAGGCTGCAGTTGTCCCATATTTAAATATTGACCGGCATTGGAAACCATTCTTACATAATTAGCTGAAATATCCAAATTGGGTTCCATTGCATTACCATCCCATCTGATGCTGCTGTTTTTCTGAATCTGGAACGTTCTGTTCAGAATTGCTTTAGATACAAAAGTTCCGCTATCCACCATATATGTACCGTTCATGGCAATATTCCCTTGTCGGTTCATCTGGAAACGCAGATTATTCGCCATTCCCTTCACAGAAATATTTCCAACATCATCTCCCACCAAAACATTCACCGTCGTTCCTTTATCAACATCAAGATTGAAATCAATATTCATATTGGCTCCGGTACGTTTTTTATCTTCGAGAGTTACCAGGCCGTCTTTACCTTCTTTTAAGAACCTCAGCATTTTGAATTCTTCCACATTTGAGGTTGAGCCTGAATTAAAAGTAAATGTACTTCCGTTCAGTGCTTTCATATTCGGTGTAGAAAGATTTAAAGCAGAAACCGGTCCGTCAACATAAAGATCACCCTGCCCATAAACCCTTCCCCAGAATAAATCATAATCTTTCTGAGTGGTATTCAGCATTAATAAATTATCGGCTCTCATGACGAGGTTGACTCCCATTGAAGATAATGTTTCAAACTGTATCGCCCCGGAAATTGTTCCCTGTGAATTTGATCTTCCGTCGTGAACCGCAATATTGTTCAAAATCGCAAGACCTTTCGAAAGCGGAATTACCGTATCATCAAAAGAATAATCAACTCCGGTAAACAGAAGCTTCAAACCAAACTCTTTTAAAGCAATATCTCCACTGTAATCAAGATTTTTAAGCGTTCCGTTGATTCTGAGATCACCCGTTGCCTTTCCTCTTAAATTTCCAAAAACACTCTGTACAAACTGTTGTGTAAATGCAAGATCAAAATCTCTAAGCTCAGTTACAAAATCGATGGTCGGTGAAGGAGTATTGTTATTGACGGTTCCCGTTAAATGAAGATTATTATTACCAATTACTCCTGCCGAAGAAACTTTTACGTCAACATCGTAAACATTCAGAGAAAAACCATTCACTGCAGAAATTGAAAGATCACCCATATCATTCCCATTCATCATAATATCATCAACAGTAAGATCTACCAATGGCTGCAACGTACTTTTATCCATTTTAATCTTCACATTACCATTTGCGAGACCTTTAATATCCATCGGGTTTCCGCCGGATTGCATTTCGAGAATCTTTTCAATCTGAAAATTCTGAACTTCAGCATCTACATAAAAATCTTTGGCCGATTTAAATATCGATTCGTTGATCAGCAATGAACTGTCATCTGAATAAATCTTCAGATTATGAATTTCAAAATCACTTGTGCCTTTGCGATAACTTATATAATGATCAAGTGCAGGATTAGTATCGACCGCCCATTTTACATTATTAAAATTAACTTCAGTCGGTTCAAATCTAAAAACATAGTCTCCAGCAGGATTGGTTGACTGATTGAAGTTAATCGCATAATTTTTCATATTATCGTTAACCTCATCATCAGGACTTCCATGTTGGAAATTTGTCGCGATTCTTAAAATGCTATTATTCTCATTTTTACCGGTAAGCGTAATGTTTTTAAGAATATTCTTATTGTATTCGAGACGGCTGATTTTTGCATAAAGCTGCTGGTCTGTGTTTGCGGTATTAATTCTTACCATGACACTGTCAACCATGGCACTGTCGCGGGTGACCATAATTCGGTCATCAAGCTTATAGTCAGGATTCGCTTCAGCCAAAGCTCGATCAGCATCAGTGATTTCCTCTTTCTTGGTCATTACATATTTTAAGGCGGAAGCGTCGAGATTCAGAATTAAATTATTAGAGTTCCCATCATATTCCCCTTCCACTTTAGCGCCTTGAGGAAGCTTTAAATCTGGTAAAAAATAAGCAACTAGCCCTTGTTCAATATCAAAATTCATTGCAAAAGCCTGTCCGCGATATAATTTTCGAGGTTCAGGACCAACAAGAATCTTTCCTAGACCATTTTCAACCATTCCTGCTAAATCGGCAAGATTGTATTTCCCAGAAGTCTTTCCGTTAACAGCACCCGGTGCATCTACCAAAATAGAACGTTCTCCGTTTTCAACAAACGTTTTAAGTTTCGCATTCGGAATATGATATTTCTGATCAGCTGCAGCAAAATTTACATTAGAAGCTTCAACATCCAAATTCAGATCATTGATGTTTGACATCGCCATTTTCCCGGTCACATTACCACTTACAACCTGACTTCCTGCTTTACCCGTAAAATAATTCATGTTTAAATAATCGACATCAGCATTGACATCAGCTGAAATTCTTGATGTACTGAAATCGATTAAACCTTTTACCGTAGCTTTTGCCTGTTCGTCATTTACTGTGATCAAACCGTTATATTTTCTGTGATCCAAAAGACCGTCGAGAACTACATTATTGATCTCTTTATTCATGATTTCAATACTTGAAATCTGAGATTTTGTGCTTAGACGCATGGTATTGACATCAAAGCTTTGTCCGTCTAAATTAAATTTACCGGAAATCAAACCAACTGCTTTACTTTTAGTAATTACCGAAGTATTCAGATCGTTGACTTCTGCATAACCTTTATATTTAGGCAAAGTAGAACTATAATCCGTTAAAGAAAAATTAGAAATTTTTGCCTGCCCGATTCCCGTCATTAAATTTCCTGATGAAACATAAACCTGTTTTGGAGTGACTCTTGCCGTTCCGTTATATTTAAGCTTACCAAAATCATCTGCAAAGTTTTTCATCTTTGAAGAAATGAATTTTGGCATCATTGCTTTCAGATCTTTATAGGTAAAATCTGCAGAAAGGTCATTGGTTTCGATGTTGAAATTACCTTTCAACAAATCTTTAGCTTTCAGTTTTTTTGTCGCAATATTTACACTCGGATTTCTTATCAGGAAATTTTCTAAAGTGAAATTATTTAGAGGCCCGGTCATTTTTCCGCTTGCATTAAAGGGAATAAAATTATCCCAATTCGTCACGAAATAAGAAATGTCATAGCCGCTTATCTGGCTTCCCAGTTTCATATTCATGTCCCATTTCACCTTATTGGTAAAATCAGCCCACGAACCTTTATTTAAATTAAATTTTATATCTCCCTGAAGAAGAGAATGGTCTGTATTTAAAGTAAGATCTCCCAACGCAAGAAAATCTTCCGTCATTGAAAAATCGGTTGAAAAAGTTTCTACAAAATGAGATTTCCCCCATCTTTTGGTAACAAAAGTGAAGTTATCAATCCTTGCATTGATGTCAGCTCCGTTGACTTTAACTTTTGGAGCTATTAGATTGACATTGTCTGCAGTAAGCCATTTACCGGGTTCACCCGGTGAGTTTTGATTGACGATAGAGACTTTAGAATTTAAAATTTCAAGTCTTGCATTCAATTGAAAGGGCGGTTTTTGGGGATCTCGCTTTTTACCGCTATCGAAAAGCTGTGTAAATCTGATAAAATTGGAAATACTGTCGCCTTTATAGGTAATAACCTTTATATCTGCATCATTAAGCGTTAACCCGTTAAAGCTTAAAGAATTATTTTTGCCAATATTGGTAGCTAAAGAAAACCAGTCGGAATTGGCTTTAAATTCTCTTACTTTTATAAAATCTAAATCTTTGTAATCTTTTATTCTTAAACCTTTAATGGTAACATCTCCGAAAAAGTCTACTTCTACACTTTCGGTAGACATTTTAGCTTTAAAATCTTTGTTGACGATCTGCAGAGCCTGATCTGCAGCCCATCTTTTGGTAACCGGCAGATTGATCGCAATAAAAACAAGTACAACGATTGAAAGAAGTGTCCAGAAGAGAATCAATAATAATTTTGCCCACCAAGAATAGCTGACAACATCTTTTGCAGCCTGTTTACCAAATTCCTGAGCAGTATCTATCGGATGTTGTATAGCGTCGGAAGCCAGTTCAGAAGCTTCTTTCACAGTCTCCTGAACATTTTCTACGGTCTTTTGCACCTGATTTCCCAGGTTTTCAGCTACCGATTTTTTGTTCTCATTTTCGTTATTATTCTCTAACTTTGCCATTATTATGAGCGACTCTATAATTTTAGGTATCGAGTCATCTTGCGATGACACTTCAGCAGCTATTATCAAAGGAAATTCTATTCTTTCAAACATTGCAGCCAATCAGGAGATCCACAAAGAATATGGTGGTGTAGTTCCCGAACTGGCTTCCCGTGCTCATCAGCAGAATATTATTCCCGTTGTTGAAAAATCTATACTCAAAGCAAATATACAACAAAATGCAATCTCCGCCATAGGCTTTACAAGAGGTCCCGGACTTTTGGGTTCGCTGCTCGTAGGAACGTCTTTTGCCAAGTCGCTCGCCATGAGTTTAGATGTTCCTTTAATAGAAGTGAATCACCTTCAGGCGCATATTTTAGCGCACTTCATCGACGATGCAAATCCTATGCCGCCCAAATTCCCGTTTTTATGTCTTACCGTAAGTGGTGGTCATACCATGATTGTTTTGGTGAAAGATTATTTTGATATGGAAATTATCGGAAAAACAATCGATGATGCAGCCGGTGAAGCATTCGATAAAATCGGGAAAATTTTCGATTTAGATTATCCTGCAGGTCCGATTATTGACCGATTGGCGAAAGAAGGAAATCCTGATGCTTTTAAATTCAATAAGCCTAAATTAGACAATTACGATTATTCTTTCAGCGGAATTAAAACTTCGGTTCTCTATTTTATTCAGAAAGAAATAAAGAAAAACCCTGATTTCATAAAAGAAAATATGAATGATTTATGTGCTTCGGTACAGAAATGTATCATTGAAATTTTAATGAAGAAGCTGGAAAAAGCTGCTAAAGATTTAGATATTAAAGAAGTTGCGATTGCGGGTGGAGTTTCTGCCAATTCTGCGTTGAGAAAAGTAATGCAGGACAATCACGAAAAATTAGGCTGGAATATTTACATCCCTAAATTTGAATATACGACGGATAACGCAGCGATGATTGCGATGGTTGCCCAGCTGAAATTTGAAAGAGGAGAATTTACAGATTTAAGAACTACAGCAACTTCAAAATACGATTTATAATGAAGATATTATTAGAAGAAAAAGTACTGGGAACGCATTCTAAAAAGAACTCAAAATATTATTGGGTTTTAGAAACCGTAACAGGAAAAAATGAAGTAACAGAACAGACTAAAGAAGATGATTATCTAATGGTAAGTTCAGAAACAGGATTTATCCAAAATATAAAAGAAGAAATTATTGAAAAAATTAATGCTGAAAATGTTTTCAATTTTGACTTTGAACCAAAAGAAGGAGATTATTTATCCATCAAAAATAATTTAAGAAAAAAAGAATATTTAAATCTAATTTTCATGAATAATGCTTGGATTGAAGAAATCTATATGTGCTCATATCGTGATTGTGAAGGAGATATTTATACAACAATAAAAACCGGAGTAGCATTTATAAGCGAAAATGAGATATTTTTCTAAAAGATTTTACATCATTTTACTTTATTAAAAATAAGCCAGATTCTAAATATTCCATTTTATGAAACTTTTTTTTGGAGAAATCAATAACGGAAAAGCAATTATTAATGATGAAGAGCAACAGCACATCGTAAAAGTTCTTCGCATGAAAGATGGAGAAGAAATTTTTGTGACTGACGGGAAAGGAAATCTCGCTTCCGGAACATTAATTATTGAAGGAAAAAAAGCAGGAATTGATATTACCGAAATTAAAATTGAAACACCTGATTTTAATCCGAAACTTCATATTGCGATTGCGCCGACTAAAAATATCGACCGTATCGAATTCTTTGTAGAGAAAGCTGTAGAAATGGGAATTTCTGAGATTACGATTCTTCAGACAGAAAAAACGGAAAGAAAAAACATCAATATTGATAAACTTAGAAAACAGGCAATTGCGGCTTCGAAACAAAGTTTACGATTTCATTTTCCTGTTATTAATGATTTAATTAAAATTCAGGATTTTTTGAAAAATATTGATTCTGAGACCTCTTTTGTAGCGCACTGTAACGAAAGTTTAGAAAGAATTAATTTAAATGAAATTCCGAAATTAGAAAATTACACTTTTCTGATTGGTCCTGAAGGAGATTTTTCGGATAAGGAAATTTTATTTTTAGCAGAAAAAGGGATTAAAGCTGTTTCGCTTGGAAATCAACGTTTGAGAACAGAAACTGCAGGAGTTTTTGTGGCAGCGTGGAATTATAATACAATGATTTAAGTAGTCTTTTCTTTAAATCTTTTTATTGGCCATGTTATTCCAATCTGAAGAGTATTGATTGGAAAATTTTCAACTTTTAGCAGTCTAAAATTATATCCGACAGTGAGCTTTCCACCACCGCCACCAAAACCAAAGTAAGGCATAATTCGTGGGATTACTTTTTCAAAATTGGTCTGAAACTGAACTTCGGCCCCTAAAGCTATTCCTGCGCTGGAACTCACCCCTATTTTGGGTGCCATAAAAAAACCATGGCGGTTATTGATAATAAAATCACTTCCTGCATACAAAACTCTTGCAGCACCGTGATTTCCTCCGAATTCAGTTATTTTTGCAAAAACAACTTCAATAATGTGCATTTGTGAAGCTCTGAAAGTTTCGTTATTATCTTTTGCATCACCTGCATAATGATAACCTACTAATATTGCAGGAGTCGTTGTGGTTTGAAATCTTCTATGAGATACTGTATCAAATTTCAATTGTGAAAACAAACCTCCTGATAAAAGCAAAAGCAAAAAAGAAAATAATCTCGACATGATGATTTAAAATTTCAATAATAACTTTTAAAAGCTCAAATTATTGTCTCTTAGGAATTTTTCAAAAATCTGCTCCCCGCTTCGCATTGAGTTTACCGCCCAACGGATTTTCATTTTCAGCAGTTTTTCTTCATTCAGTTTGTAATCAATATTAGATTTTAGAAGTTTTTGTTTCAATTCATACATACAAATTGAGGCCGCCACAGATACATTAAAACTTCTCGTAAAACCATACATCGGAATCGCCAGAGTTTCATCTGCAAAATCTAAAATTTCTTCAGAAACACCCTGCATTTCAGTTCCAAAAACCAAAGCGATTGGTTCGGTAATTTCGTATTCAGGTAAAAACTTTGCATTCTTTTCTAATGAAACAGCAACCATTTTATAACCTCTGTCTTTAATTTGCTGAAAAGAATCCATATTTCTTGGAAGTTTTTCGACTTCAACCCATGTATCGGCACCTTTTGTTACTCTTAAATTAGGTTCAAAACTGTATTCTTCCTGCAAAGCCACCACCTTATGAAAACCGCAGGCTTCAACAGAACGTACAATTGCTGCAGCATTTCTGAACTGATAAATATCTTCGATCACGGGAAGGATAAAATCTGAACTTTCAGGGGCGAAATGTTCTATCTTTCTTAATCTTTCTTCCGTTAAAAACTGCTGCAAATACTCGTAAGTTTTCTCTAAATCTTTCATCTTCTTTCAAATCTTTGCAAATTAACGTAATTTTGAAATTCTAAGAAAAGTTTACATGAAAAGAAAAGTCCTGTTGATTTATACCGGTGGAACGATTGGTATGGAAAAAGATTACGAAACCGGAAGTCTCCGTGCGTTTGATTTTGGAAACATTTTTGAAAAAATGCCCGAAATGAAGCTTATGGAATGTGAAGTTTTCGTCCATCCTTTCGCAAAACCACTCGATTCATCAGATATGGGACCTGAAGAATGGCGAATGATTGCCAATCTGATTTTTGATAACTACAAAAAATATGATGGTTTTTTAATCCTCCACGGAACGGATACGATGTCTTACACCGCTTCGGCATTGAGTTTCATGTTAAAAGGTCTTACGAAACCGGTTATTTTAACCGGATCACAGCTTCCCATCGGAGATTTAAGAACCGATGCGAAAGAAAATCTTCTGACGAGTTTGTATTACGCAAGTCTTTACGAACACAATGATGCGGTTATTCAGGAGGTTGCAATTTATTTTGAATATAAATTATTGCGTGGAAATCGTACTTTAAAGTATTCCGCAGAGTATTTTGATGCGTATGCAAGTCCGAACTACCCTATTCTTGGGCAATCCGGGGTTCATTTGAAAATTGAGAAAGATAATTTGTTCAGACCGGATCCGAGAATTGAATTTCATGTAGATCATCATATTTCTGAAAACGTTCTTTTCTGGAGAATTTTCCCGGGTATGAAGCTTAATCATTTTCAGGAAATTCCCAAAATGAAAGTGCTAATCTTGCAGGTTTTCGGTTCGGGAACAATTTTCAGCAGCGAAAAAACGTTGGAAACTTTACAACAAATCAGAAATAACGGAACTGAAATCGTAGTGGTAAGCCAGTGTATTTCAGGTGGAATTTCTTTTGGTAAATATGAAAACTCTAATATTTTTGCAAGAATCGGAGCCATTAGCGGAAGAGATATGACCGCGGAAGCGGCCATTACCAAAGCGATGCATTTGATTGACAATCCTAATTACAAGGGAAGTTTTGCCGATAATTTCTCATGGAATCTTTGTGGAGAAATAAGTGAGTAATTTTAAATTAAGAATTTGCTAATTCAATAAAATAGCCTATTTTTGCAGTCTTCAAAACATAGAGAGGTGTCCGAGTGGTTGAAGGAGCTACCCTGGAAAGGTAGTATGCGGGTAACTGTATCGAGGGTTCGAATCCCTTCCTCTCTGCAAAAGCGTTGATTTTCAACGCTTTTTTTGTATTTTATTTCGAATATTATTCGTTTAAAAATCTTTAAAGTGTTTACAAAAAATAAACTCTCATTTCTGAGAGCTTATTTATTTAAAAAATTCATTAAATAATTTATTCTTTAATGAATTTTTTCTAACCAAAGTAAAACCATTTTGAATATCAATTACTTAAATTCCATTAAGAAATATAGATAACAGATTCCAAAATTTAATAGTTGATTACTTCTTAATAAACTTAGATTTAAGCAAATCTTTTCCTTTATCTTCAATAGCAATCACATAAGTACCTTTTGTCAATGCTGAAACGTTAATTATTCCTCCATTCATATATCCCTTACTTACTAACTGCCCCGCAACGTTATAAATTTTATATAATGCTTTATCTGAAACTTTTGTTACTTTTAAGAAATCTGTCGCTGGGTTGGGATAAATATTTATATCATTCTTTGTACTTACCTCAGATGTTGACAAAGAAGCAGCAACAATAGTAACCCTCCCGTTACCCGAAGTATCAGGATTAGAAACAAAACCGGATTGACCATACTGTATAGTTGCACCACCCGTTACACCGCCAACATAGGAAGAACCACCGCCACCGGCTCCTCCCCAGTGACCGCTACCACCACCATAATATCCACCGCCACCAGCAGTACCACCCAAAGTCCCTGTATAGTTCCCACCAGTTCCTAATGCTCCAGCTAAAGAATAAGAGGGTATCCCTCCAGTTGCAGATGTACCTCCTGCGGTTTGGCTTCCACCACCACCTGCATAAGTTACTCCGCGACTACTTCCTCCATTACTTCCTGCAGCACCGCCTCCGTCACCTCCATTTCCAGTATAAGTACTATAACCAGTACCGCCGCCACCACCGCCAGCAACAATTATTCTGTCTGCATAGGTAGTATTTTGAGTAGTCCTGATATCAGTTCCACCACCGCCAGTTCCACCGTTATAACCCGTACTGTACGTGCCTAAACAGCCTCCACCGCCATTCCATCCACCTGGTGTTGAACTCGTTGCCGTACTTCCTTTACCTCCAACATAAATATAATAAGTTGTGGAACTAGTAACCAGTAAAGTTCCTGTACTATATCCACCTTTACCGCCTGTTCCCCTAAGTGCATCACCTCCATCAGCTCCCCACATTTCTATCTGATATGAACCTGCGGCAAGGGTTACCGATTGTACCGTTCCTGTATAAGAGAAAGTCTGTGCCTGTATTTGAGTAACAGACAAAATAGCACCAAATAATATTAAAAAAGAGGCTTTAGTTTTTAATCCCCATATTTTAAGTTTCGATTCTTGTGTAATTTTTTTCATGATTTTAATTTTAATGTGTAAACATATTCTTTAAACCAATTGCTCCCATTTTCACCGTTAAATTGGCGATTTGGTTCGCGTTAGAGGCTTTCATATAAACAGCCACTATATTTCCTGACGGATATACAGCAGTAAAATCAGACGGAGAATATATCCATTGTCTGAAATTGGAAGTTGTCTCACTTGTAAATAACATCGTATTATTTGTATAATGAGCACTACCATCATACTCATGGTGCAACCCAAAACTTTGTATTGATAGTTAAATGGCTAGAAAAAAATAAATAGGTTTTTCACATTTACATAATTATTATTAATCAAACATTAAATTCATTATTCGTTTAAATAAATGTGTTTTTACTAGATTATTTTTGCTATTGATTTTAGGTTGAATTAAAGAAAAAAGGATTTGTAATGTTGTAAAGATGTTGTTTCATAGGCTATCATATTTAAATGTTAAAATATTGAATTAATAAACATATACATCATATATAATTAAAAATTAAATATATGAAAATAAATAATACGAAATATTTAATAAAACAGATAAATTTCATATATTCTCTTTTACTGTGAAAATCATGATAACTATAAGCTTATTCTGAACATTTATACCAGCAACATTCCACAACCTTCCTCTCTGTAAAACAAAATCCAGATCAATTGATCTGGATTCTTGCTTGAAATGCACTTTGATAAAATACATTTCGACAATATAATGATGTATGAATGTTTGGTATTTTAATGATGGTCTTCTTTCATAGCCCATTGCAGCAATTATTTGAGCTCATTTTTCTTGTTTTCTGCGGCGCGGCTTCGCCGCGCCGCAGAAAACAAGAAAAATAGCGAGTGTGGAAAGTGGGATTAAGCTCCTAAAAAACTAATTACAAACCGTAAGAAAAGTCTGGTTTCTCATATGAACCTTCATCATCGCTTCTGAGCGCAGTTCGCTGTAAATACTTTGCTGAAAAGCTTCTACACCTTTTAGTTTATAGTCGATAAAATCTGCAATTCTTACAACAGAAAAATAAAAGTTTCTGTACAGCGAAATATCGACCGTATTACCAAAAGAAGGAAGAAAGGCCTTTAAAAATGGTATTTTTTTCTGATGCAAATCGTAATCCGGACAAAAACCAGTTTTTTCTTTTGCCGTGATAATTTCATAATGGTTGATATAATCCAGAATCGTCTCATTTTCTCTCACTGAAAGCTTATTCTTCTGAAAATAGTGATGAATTCTGTCTAAAATATGCTGTGCATATTCCATCATCGTAATGGTTTTCATCTCGGAAACATTATTAATTCCTGTTTTGAAGTTTTTTGCGTTGGCGTGATTCATATTGAATGAAATTCCAAAATTTTCATGATACGGAAAGAAGTTGTTTTTTATTTCAATAACCGCATCCGCTTGCAATCTATCTTCAGAAAAATTATAACACAAATATGGTTTGTACATTTCTTTCAGATGAAGCAGGAAGTCTGTTTCACTGGTATTCTGATCATTTTCAAACCATTTTTCAAGATTATTATAATATTGCTTTTCGAATTCTCTGAAACTTAAATAAAACGGGATTTCCATAGCTCTTTATATTTTATATGGCAAAGCTAATGGCGTAAAGCGTCAAAACTTGACGTGTTTTACTTTACGATAAATATTTATAGAAAAATAGTTTTTCAGCTGAGAAAGTTGTTTGGTTACAAACAAAGTGTTGGAGACATCCGTCGTTCGTCGAAGGTTCCCTGCAAGTTGCGGGAGACTTGCTGCACTCTCCGGAAGTTCCCAACAAGTTGCGGGGGACTTCCTGCGTTCGCAGTTGGTCACAAACAGTGTTGTTTTAAACTTTCGCAGTACACAGGAGATTACAAACAAGATTGTTTTGCAAATAATGATCTATTTGAATTAAAAAAGTCCGGCTCCGAAAACAGAACCGGACTTCACGATTGAAATAATGATATATGAATATAAAAAAACTTATTTCCAGCCGCCGCCTAAGCTTTTATAAATATCGACAACGGTGCTTAACTGTTTTTCTTTAGCTTCAATGAGCTCCATTTTTGCATCCAGAGCATCTCTTTGGTTGAGTAAAACTTCCAGATAATCTGCTCTTGAGTTTTTGAAAAGCTGATTCGCAATATCAATAGACTGATCTAAAGCCTGGGTTTCCTGTGACTTCAGCTGATAATACTGATCGATATTTTTCACTTTGGACATCAGGTTTGAAATATCCAGATAGGCATTCAGAATCGTTTTGTCATATTCATACAAAGCCTGAATCTGTTTTGCATCGGCGGTCTGAAAATTTGCTTTAATCGCACTTTTATTAATCAGCGGACCCGCCAGTTCGCCCACCAAATTATACGCAATTGATTCCGGCATCTTAACTAAATAAGAAGGTTTAAATGCTTCCAATCCTAAAGTTGCAGAGATTTCAAGGCTTGGATAAAATTCTTTTCTTGCCGCTTCAACGTCTAATTTAGCAGCTTTTAATTCCAATTCAGCTTGTTTGATATCGGGACGGTTTGCCAATAACTGTGATGGAATTCCTGTATAAACCGTTTGTGGAATAGTTGACATAAAGCTTTCTTTTGTTCTCACAATCGGTTGCGGATAACGACCACAAAGCGCATTGATCTGATTTTCCTTTTCTGTAATCTGTTGACGGATTGTATATTCAGTTGCTTTAGATTTTGCCAGTTCAGCCTCAAACTTTTTCACTGCCAATTCCGTTGCTGCAGCCGCCTGTTTTTGGATTTTTGAAATCTCCAAAGCCCTTGTCTGCAACTTAATGTATTGTTGAATAATATCCAACTGATTATCTAATGCTAATAATTCGTAATAATTATCTGCTACTTCCTCAATCAGATTTGAAAGGACAAAATTCTTTCCTTCAACGGTCGAAAGATAATGCGCAACAGCAGCATCTTTTTCATTTCTAAGCTTTTTCCAGATGTCGATTTCCCAGTTTGCCATTAAACCAGCTTCGAAATTACCAAGCGGATCGGGCATTTCTTTTCCGGGCTCGATTTCTGTGGTCGCATCTCCTGCTCCTTCACTTGTGTAACGACCCGCTTTTTTCACTCCGGCTCCCAATCCTGCACTTACTATTGGCGAAAGCTTTCCTTTTTTAGCAGCGATTCCGCTTTTAGCAATTTCAATTTCCTGGAGCGTAATCATTAATTCCTGATTATTTTTCAGGGAAGTTTCAATTAATGCCACTAAATTCGGATCTGTAAAAAACTGTCTCCACGGTGTTGTTCCGCTATTACTGTTTGCATCCTGCTGCTCATTCTGATTAAAATTTTCAGGAATATTATTTTTTACTTCGTCCTGAATCACAGTTGCCATCGGAGCTTTACAACTCGCCAAAACAAGCGAGATGGAAATGGCTGCAATATATTTATTATAAATCTTCATGTTTATCATCGTGTTGATAAGGTTCTGTTTGTTCTGTTAATGGATTTTCCTCTTCATATTTTGCCAGTCTGGTTTTGTCTGCAATCGTTCCGAAAATGTAATACAATCCAGGAATAATCATTAGTCCGAAAACGGTTCCTAAGAGCATTCCACCCGCTGCAGCAGTACCAATCGTTCTGTTTCCTACCGCTCCCGGTCCGGTTGCTAGTACTAATGGAATTAACCCCGCAACAAAGGCAAATGAAGTCATCAAAATTGGTCTGAAACGCACTGCAGCTCCTTCAATAGCTGCTTTTGCCACCGAAATTCCTTCTTCGGCTTTTTTCTGAACCGCAAATTCAATAATCAATACGGCATTTTTACCTAAAAGTCCGATGAGCATGACCATGGCAACCTGTGCGTAAATGTTGTTTTCTAAACCTAAAAGTTTTAAACATAAAAAAGCTCCGAAAATCCCTGTTGGTAATGAAAGAATTACAGGTAAAGGAAGAATAAAGCTTTCATACTGCGCCGAAAGAATTAAATAAACAAATCCTAAACAGATTAAGAAAATGTAAACAGCTTCGTTTCCACGACCAACTTCATCTTTAGAAATTCCTGCCCAGTCGATTCCGAAACCTCTCGGTAACGTTTTATCCGCAACTTCCTGGATCGCTTTAATCGCCTGTCCGGAACTGTAACCCGGAGCCGGAGTTCCGCTTACTTCCGAAGAATTGTACATATTGTGACGTGTGATTTCTGAAAGTCCGTACACTTTTTCCATGTGCATGAAGTCTGAATACGGAACCATTTGGTCTTTATCATTTTTCACATACAATTTCATTAAATCACTCGGTAAAGCTCTATATTGCGGACCTGCCTGAACAATTACTTTATAAGGTCTGTCGAAACGGATGAAACTGGTTTCGTAATTTGAACCGATTAAAGTTGATAAATTATCCATTGCTTTTTCGATACTCACGCCTTTCTGTTCGGCTAAATCATTATCAATTTTAAGCATATATTGAGGGAAACTCGCGGAATAGAATGTAAATGCAGAACCTAATTCCGGACGTTTCTTCAATTCTTTCACAAAATCAGTACTTACCTGCTCCATTTTTTGATAATCTCCACTTCCTGCTTTATCGAGAAGTCTTAATTCAAATCCACCTGCAGCACCATAGCCTGGAATTGACGGCGGCTGGAAGAATTCAATATTGGCTCCCGGAATATTTTTGGCTTTTTCTTCAAGCTTTTTAATGATTTCGGCGGCAGATTCTGAACGTTCTTCCCAACTTTTAAGGTTAATCAAACATGTTCCTGAGTTTGAACCTGTTCCTTCCGTCAGGATTTCGTAACCCGCAAGAGATGAAACAGACTGTACTCCGTCAATATCTTCAGATTCTTTCAATAATTCTCTTGCAATCTGATTTGTTCGTTCTAAAGTAGAACCCGGCGGCGTCTGAATAATCGCATAAATCATTCCCTGGTCTTCACTCGGAATAAATCCTGAAGGCAATGAGTTACTTAAAAAGTAAGTACACGCACAGAAAATCAGCAATAAAGGAAGCGTAATGAATTTTTTAGTTACTGTTTTGTTCAATAACTTTTCATATTTTCCAGCTCCTTTATTGAATACGTTGTTGAATTTATCTAAAAGAATCGTGATCGGACTTTTTTTCTTAGCTTTTCCGTGGTTATTTTTAAGAATTAAAGCACATAAAGCCGGAGTTAAAGTTAATGCTACAACTCCCGAAAGAATGATTGACGAAGCCATTGTAATCGAAAACTGACGGTAGAAAACTCCAACCGGACCCGACATAAATGCCACCGGAATAAATACCGCTGCCATAACCAAAGTGATGGCGATAATTGCTCCACTGATTTCATGCATTGCTTCTTCAGTTGCCTTTAATGCAGAAAGTCCTTTCTCTTCCATCTTAGCGTGAACGGCTTCAATTACCACAATCGCATCATCGACGACGACACCAATTGCCATTACCAATGCGAAAAGCGAAATCATATTTAAAGTAATTCCAAAAGCGGACATTACTGCAAAGGTTCCCACCAAAGAAACCGGAACCGCAATCGCCGGAATCAACGTTGAACGCCAATCTCCCAAGAATAAAAACACTACAATCGCCACCAAAATAAAGGCTTCAAATAAAGTGTGAACTACTTTCTCAATTGAGGCATCCAAGAATCTTGAAACGTCATAACTGATGTCATAATGCATTCCTTTCGGGAAATTGGTTTTTTCCAACTGAGCCATCAAGGTTTTCACGTTTTTGATAACATCACTTGCATTCGAACCGTAAGATTGCTTAACAGTAATTGCCGCAGATGGTTTTCCGTTTAGTGTAGAATAAATATCGTACATCGAAGAACCAAATTCGATATCAGCGACATCTTTTAATCTCACAAATTCTCCGGCAGATTTAGCTTTTAAAATGATATTTCCGTAATCTTTTTCATTATTAAAACGTCCGGAATATTTTAGAATGTACTCAAAAGACTGAGAACGTTTTCCTGAACTCTCACCAGTTTTCCCGGGAGAAGCTTCTAAACTTTGCTGGTTCAAAGCTTCCATTACTTCATCTGCTGAAATATTATAAGCTGTCAATCGATCTGGTTTCAGCCAAATACGCATTGCATATTCTCTCGTTCCCAAAATATCGGCAAAACCTACTCCGCTTACCCTTCTCAGTTCAGACATTACGTTGATATCGGCATAGTTGAAAAGGAATTTCTGGTCAGCTTTCGGATCGTCACTGTACAGGTTAATGTACATCAACATATTCGGTTCTTCACGGGTAATTTTTACCCCTTCACGCACAACCAAAGGCGGAAGTTTATTGACGGCAGAAGAAACACGGTTTTGAACATTTACTGCTGCAACGTTCGGGTCTGTTCCCAGATCGAAAACCACCTGAATGGAAGTTTCACCGTCGTTTCCGGCGTCTGAAGTCATGTATTTCATTCCAGGAACACCGTTTAATGAACGTTCCAAAGGAATCACAACGGCTTTAACCAGCAATTCGTTGTTCGCTCCGGGATAGGTTGCTGTAATATTTACTTTGGGCGGAGAAATCGCAGGAAACTGTGTAATCGGAAGTTTCATTAACGATAAAACTCCCATAAATACAATAATCAGCGAGATTACAATCGACAGAACAGGTCTGCGTATGAATTTTTTAAACATAAAAATGTTGGGTGTTAGATGTTAGATGACGGATGTTTGATATGCTGAACACTTGTAAAATCATTTATCAATCATCTATTATCATTTATATTTACTCTGCTTTTAATTTTAAAGACTGAAGGACTTTCTTCGGATCTTGTAATTTCACTTTTACTTTTTGGTCATCTTTTACTTTCTGAACACCATCCAACAAGATTTTATCGGTTTCTGATAATCCTGAAGCGACTACGTACAAATCAGGAAGTTCATACGCAACTTTGATATTCTTAGATTTGGCAACACCGTTTTTATCAATCACAAAAACATATTTCTGATCCTGAATTTCGTAGGTTGCTTTTTGTGGAATAATCAAAGCGTTTTTCAATGGCATTGTCATTCTGATCTTCCCTGTTTCTCCGTTTCTCAATAGTTTTTGAGGATTTGGAAACTTAGCTCTGAAAGCGATATTTCCGGTTTCGTTATCAAACTGACCTTCAATGGTTTGAATTTCTCCGGTTTGATTAAACATTTCACCATTCGCCATCATTAAATTGACATTTTGGTTTCCGCGATCTGCAATGTGAGTCTGATAATTTAAATATTCAGGTTCCGAAACATTGAAATATGTATAAATGTTTGTATTGTCTGAAAGAGTTGTTAAAAGCTCTCCTTCATCTACCAAACTTCCCAATTTCAAAGGAATTCTGTCGATAACTCCTGAAAATGGAGCTTTTATATCTGTAAATGATAGGTGAATTTGTGCCAATTTCATTTCTGCATTTGCGGCATCCAATTTAGCTTTAGCCATCAATCTTTCGTTTTTAGAAACAATATTATTGTCGGATAATGTACTTGCATTTCTCAGTTCGATGGAAGCCTGCTCTACTTCAGCTTTGGCTTTTAACAATTCAGCCTGATACAACTGAGGCATTATTCTGAACAAAGTTTGCCCCTGTTTCACATACTGACCTTCGTCTACATATATTTTTTCAAGGAAACCTTTTTCCTGAGCACGGACTTCAATATTTTTAACGGATTGAATCTGGGCGACGAAATCTTTATTAATAATCGTATCCATTTTTACGGGTGTTGTTACCGGATACACAGAATCTTCCTGCTTTTCTTCGTGTTTGTTGTTACAGCTTGATAACAACAGTAATGTGCCGAGAGCGACCAAAGATGCTACTCTTTTCATAAGTATATTTGTTTGAATTAAAATTGACCTACGAAATCACCATTTATTGGCGGAATACCAAGTATCGTGATCTCATAACTATTGAGGGATAAATCGTAAATGATAAAATTTGAATGATAGATGTGTTTTAGACACACAGAATTATTCTGTCTTTAGACAAGACAAAATATTATTTGAGCCAGAAAATTTTCATATTCTGATTGACCGAATAAAAATGAATCTTTTTACAGAAAGAATATCTGTAATAAAGTGATGGATATTTGGTTTAAATCTTTTCTGATATTTTAAACCAAACAAATAAATCAGCCCGAAAACACTGGCAAATACAATAATTGTTTTTGCAACGTCTGAAATCTGAAAACTAGCTTCATCCAACTCCAATGAAGCAGCATCTACATTATCGATCTGCTGCTGCACAGAAATTTTTTCTAAGGTCTGATTGAGACGATTTATTCTTTTCGGAAGATTTTGAGAAGTATGACCTACATAGTCATTACGCAATGTATTTGTATTAAGCCTGCTTTCTACTACGAATAGCAGAAATAAAGCGGTAAGAAAATAAATTATTGCGTTTTTCATTTGAAGCCACAAATGTAAGCCGAGTTTTATTAAACTTAAAATCAATTAACAAAATTTAACTGTAATTTAAATTAGCTAAAAGCGATTAAATGCATTTATATTAAAAAAAAATTAAGCAAAAATCTATATACTCGGTATAAAATTTGCTTGCAATAGACAAACTACAAATAAATTGGGTGGAAAATAAATTAATTCAGTTATTTTATCAAAATTTAACATATATTGTTAAAAAAAATTGTAATTTTACAATCAATATTAAACACCATTTTCATGAATTTTCAAAACAACAATTATTATGAAAAAAGTAGTAGTCATTTTATTTTCAGGTCTTTGTACCTTATCAGTAACAGCATGTAAACATTCTGCAAAAGATCCTGATCTTAATGCAGCAGCTACCCCAACTTCCACGATCACTAATGATGAAATTGTAAAGGAAACAATTACGGATCGTCACGGTGATGAAATGGAAATTATTACCAATAAGACTAAAAATATTGTGATTGTACGTTTAAACGGGCAATCTTACGAGCTTCATAAAAATTTTGAAAACCCCGGTTTTTCTACTACAGATAACAAATATTCATACACTGAAACTAAGCATGAAGTCACCTTTCTGAAAAAAGATGCAGATATGGTTTTATTTCATGGGAAAAGAGATCAAGCCGCCACAAAATTGGCTTCACAATAAAAAACAAAGACGCTTTTAAACAGCGTCTTTATTATTGAACCTTTCGAGTGATATTTCTTCAGGTAAAGGAAGATCATTTTCGATATAATCAAATAGAGCTTTTGAGAAATAACAGCCATTTAGAATTCCTCTTGCTCCCAAACCGTTAAAAACAAAGAAATTTTTATATTCCGGATGATGCCCTATGATCGGTCTTCTGTCTTTTACTGTAGGTCTGAAGCCAAAATGAACTTCTTTAATTTCGAAATTGTGAGGATAAAATTCCGACAGACCTCTTTGCAGCTGTTCAACTGCAGAATCGTCTATATCATGATGCAACTGTTCACGATCGTAAGTTCCGCCATAAAAATGAAGTTCGCTTTCCAAAGGAAACAAGAAATGTTTCTTTTTAATGGTAATATCCTGCGGAAGTAATTCAGAAAGTTTTACACGGATGTGATGTCCTTTGTTAGGAATTACCGCAATATCCGAAAAATACGGATTTTCTTTCACGCCCATCCCCTCACAAAACAGAATATTTTTAAAATGAAAGTCTTTATATATGGAATCTGAAATATTTATTTCTGAATAATTCAATTTTTCTTTGATCAAATGACCGTTGCCTTCCAAAAAACTCATTACTCCATTGAAAAAACCCTTAACATTAAGGCGAGCTGACTGATTTACCTTTCCTGTGAGAAAGTCGTTTTTTACTACGTTTAAATGATCAAATTTTTTGTCTAGAAAGTTTTTCAATTCAGTATTTTCGGCTTTTTTCACCCAAAGCTTCTGTTCATTTTCGTCATGGAAAATTCTGTGAATAGGCGAATCTATTAAATAATTTTCACCTGTATAAGTTTCTATCTCCTTTAAAGACTTTTTCAAAAAATCAATTTGCTCCTGAGCTTTCCAGAATGTGGTAAATTTTTTCAGCACAACAGGATTGACAATTCCCGCTGAAATTTGTGACGCACTTTTTTTTTGTTCGGAAAATACAACAAATGATTTGTTATTTAAAATTAGCTGATGTGCAAAAAACAATGCTGCATAACCATCACCAACGATAATGTAATCGACATTTTTCATAATAAAAAAACCTGAGTAAAAGTACTCAGGTTTTTTATAAATATCAAGTGAAATTTAGTAATTCCACATATCGTTCTCCATTTGAAGAATCTGATCTTTGATTCTTTGACTTTCAGCCAATTGCTCTTCAGCATTCTGAGGAACATAATCCTTAATTGTACCATCACCAAGACCGTTTGAAGACTTGTAGATGATTGAAGAGAATCTTCTTGCATTGATGATATCATCAAAAGATAAATCCGCTGAAGAATTTGCTCTGTTGAATACATAATTGTTTGCTAAGATTTCTCTTGCTTTTGGATAATATACCCAGAACAGATCAATAAGTTCGTCTTTACCTGCAATTGGCTTCCCTTCTGCATCGTAAACACCCTGAACAGCAGGATCTGGTCCCATTGCAGCAATACCAAGAGGTCTGTATTTCATCTGACCATCTCTCTTGTCAATAAACCACATACCCATAATTTTCAAAACTTTTACTTTTTCAGTAGTCGTTTGGAAAATATCTGTATATTCTTTTCTCTCCTGCTCTGTAAGTTGTCTTCCTGTAGCCATAATATCAACAGCTGCATCGTTTAAAACAACCTTTTCAAGTCTAGCTTTAATGGCATCCGGAGTTAATTTGATTGAAAAATTTTCATCATCATAAACTTCCTCAATTTGTCCACTCAAAGCAGCATCTAATAATATCTGGTATAAAGATCTTGTCGTTTTAGATAGAAGCCCGTTAGGATTATCATAGTAGAAAGGTTGGTTGATCTTATCATTAAGATCAATTACTTCCCATACCATCATACTTTTCAAGACATCTTTCTCATCCACAAAACCATATTCTAGAGGAGTAATCTTATTGCTAATAACAGTATCTCCCACTTTCTTCATATTTTCAGCTCTCATCTGTCTGAATTCTTCCGGAGAAGAAGCATTTAGAATGCTTTGAGAAAATGCAAATCCAGAAGCTAAAACTAAAAGACTGCTAATATATTTTTTCATAATAATTCTATTTAATCTTATGGAACATTAATAACGATTGGAGTAATTCTCTTCACAGGACCCTCTAATCCTTGAGCTGTCGCTTTAATTTCAATAATTGAAACAACATCACCTGGTCTTACATTTTTCAATAAACCTTCAGCTGCATCAAGCGTATTACCTTTAACAAGCATTGCCGCTTTACCAGGAACTTTCACCATGAATTCTGTAACAGTAAACGATACTGGGAAATCAAAGTCAGGAATAGCTGCTTGTACAGTCTGATTCTTGATTGAAGTTGCCGGCATAGTAAGAGAATTTTGACCTCTCATCTGCCCTTGTGGCGGTGGTACGTTTTTAATTCTGTATTCAAATACTTGTGAAACTCTCTTACCTGTAGGATCAGTACCAGAAAGAGTTAAGTTAATTGTATTACCAGTTGTTGGTTTTATATTCCACTTACCTTTACCTGCACTAGATACACTTCCGCTTGAAGCTGTTAATGATAACTGAGCATTATCTGCACCAAGAATAGATCCTGAAACAGGGTTTTGTAATCCTCTATACATTACATTCATCTTATCAGCAGAAAGCAATAATCCTTGCTCAAGTTTTACCTGTTGAGGACCAGCAATTACATTATAAGTATGTGTGAACGGGAATTGCTGAGCTTTTCCTGTAGCATCTGTTAATGTAATTACACCACCGATCTTTTTCTCCCCAAGACCTCCTGTATTTAAAGGAAGATAACCTTTACCGTTTTCTTGTCTGCTTACTCCGCTAATGCTGATCTTGCTACTGTTTGAATAGTTACCTAACATTACAACTGCTTCGGCTTTTTTACCAGCCTGAACATCTGTAGGCGCAGAAACGATCGCTTCATAACTTGTAAACTTGATACTTGCATCAACTTTTTCCTGAAGCATCAACGCCAATGCATCTGACTGTACGTTTCTTGCATCATTTTGAATAATCTCTAGATTGGAAATTGCAGCGATAAGTGGTTGGTGGTAGAATTTATTCTGAAACCAAGTTTTACCGTTCGGAGATTTTCCGTTTGCATATTCTGCACTTAGAGAAGCATTTGCTCTGTCAACTAATTTTTGTAACTGAGGATTCTTTCCGAAAGTAGCATTGATATAATTTTTTACATCATCCATTTTCTTTTTCAGTTCCATCGCATTCGCAGAAGGAGTGTTCTCATCACCTTCTTTGAAAAAATATTCAGTAGTCGCTTCATTATTGTTCAAAGCAGAGAAATTCTCACTAACATCCATCGCTTTTCCAGTCTTTGGATCTGTATCATGGAAGTCTGAATTTTTCTTTACCAGATCTTTGCTATCCTGAGCATACTTCACCAAGACATTAATCTTCTCTCTAAGCACTTTATACTGCTCCCATGGTTCTGCATACGTATCAGGAACCTGCTGAGCTTTTGCTTCAAGAGTTTTCTCGAAAATATCCTCGTTTTTCTCTTCTGTTAATAATCTCGTTGCATTTAATGATCTTGTAGAATCATAGTACGATCTGATAATTTCAACATCAATATTTAGGGCCATCATCGCGATGAACACCAAATACATAAGGTTGATCATCTTCTGACGTGGAGTCTGTTTTCCTTTTGCCATTCTCTTTTCTTTAGTTTTGTTTAATTAATGGTTAAGGATTATGACTTCATAGCAGTTAACATACCACCGTAAACTCTGTTTAAGCTGTTTAAGTTAGTTGTTAAACCTTGTAATTCTTGATTAAACTTCTCAGATTGCTCTGCTGATTTCTGCATATCTTCAACATATTTCTTAGCGAAATCAGATTGTTTCTGACCATTTTCCAACTGCATAGCATAAAGAGCATTCATGCTCTCCATGTGTTGAGCAGCTTTGTTTAATTGATCATTGTATTTGTGAGTAGAAGCAGATACATCCACAGTTTGGTTGATCTGATCTACAGAGCTTGAAAATTTATCGATACCTGTTCTTAATCTGTCAAAAAGTTGCACATCAAGTTTAGCATCCTGAAGCATTTTATCTAACTTCCCTGAAAGAGAGTTTTCTAATTCTGCCAAATGCGAATTAGCATTTTTTGAAGACACATTAGAATGTAAAGGGTTGGGGTTTGCATGCTTATCTAATAATTCAGGATAAACATTTTCCCAAGCATAAGACTCTTCGTTTTTTGGAGGGTCGAAAGCAAAGATGATGAAGATAATTGCCTCAGTAATAAGCCCCACTGTAAGAGCGATGTTACCATTAATTGGTCCCAGAGTAATGTGAGTAATTTTAAGCCAAGCTCCAAGAATTACAATTGCAGCACCGAATGAATAAAAGAAATTCATCCAAGCATCTTTAGTCTTAAACATATAAGTTAGTTTTTTTTAAGTTTTAAAATAAATTGATAGTAAAATAATTTGAGCAAAATTATCTGTTAACTCTTTTCGCTTTAACAGCAGCTTCAGGAATATCTTGTACTGTTCTGAAACCGATATAACTTCTCGCAGAGTCTTTGTATTCCCAGTCTCTTGCTCCTGTCATCAACATATAACCAACATCTTTCCAAGAACCTCCTCTTACAGATTTCTTAGTATCTGTTTTAGATTTTGTAGAAGGATTTAAAGTAGAAGAGAATGTGTAAGAAGAATTATCATATCCTGAAATCGTCCACTCAGAAACGTTACCTGCCATATCAAATAATCCGAAAGAATTCTTTTTGAATTTCTTCACTGGAGCAGTGTAAGTGTACGTTCCTTTTTTCTCATCTTCCATATAGCTACCTCTTTTCGGTTTGAAGTTAGCCAAATAACAACCTCTGTCATCCATTAAATAAGGACCACCCCAAGGATAAGTAGCATTTTGCTTACCTCCTCTTGCTGCGTATTCCCATTCCATTTCGTTTGGTAAACGGAATTCTAAAGGTCTTTGTTTTCTTCTTTTTAAGCTTTCGTTATAATCAGATTTCAATTTAGATCTGAAGTTACAGTAAGCTCTTGCCTGATCCCAAGTTACACCAACTACAGGATAATCTTTGTAAGCTTTGTGCCAGAAATACTGCTCGAATAACGGCTCATTATAAGTAAAGTGGAAATCGTTTACCCAAACTGTCGTATCAGGATAGATCGCAATACTTTCGCTTCTAAGGAAGTTTACACCTCTCTCATTATCAGCAATTGCAGCATCCATATCTCCCCACTTGTAATTGTATTTTAATTTACTTACGTCAATAAGTCTTTCGCTACCAACTCTTGAAGAAGCAGGTAAATACATAGACTCCAAAACTTCAGCATATTCAACATCCGGATATTTAGACGTATTCCAATGCAATGGAATTTTCCAGTCTAATTTCTTTGTATCATCATAACCATCTCTGCCTCCTGCTCCTTCTAAATATTCTTGATATGGTGTTAAATTTTCTTCCTTTTTAGCAAGATAAGCATAGTCCCCGATGCTTTGTCCTCTACCACGACCATCACCTCCTTCACCCGCAGCTTCAGCAAGCATTGTTCTAGCGATAGAATCTCTTACATAATTAATGAAAACTCTGTATTCTGCATTTGTAGTTTCAGCTTCATCCATAAAGAAAGGAGCTACAGTTACCGTTTTCAATGGTGCAGTTTCGCCATTATTGGTAAATGATTCATCAGCCATACCTGCAATAAAGGAACCGCCAGGAATTGCCACCATACCATAAGGTCTTTCTGCAACAAATGATTTTGTTTTTTCTCTTGGTATCAATTCTCCTTTTGTTCCCGGTTTACCTACCGAAGAGGCTCCCCCACCTGAACAAGATACCGATGCTACCGACGCAGACAATAATAAAAGAAATATCCTTTTCATGTTAATTTTTATAATTAAGCCGTAAATATATAATTTTTTTAAGAAACTTTTAAGATTTTTTTTGGAATAACGAAAAAAATCTAAATTTATTTTATTTCCAAGTACATTTTACTCTACTGTTACCGATTTTGCAAGATTTCTTGGCTGATCGACATTCGCTCCTCTGTATACTGCTATATAATAAGCCAGAAGTTGTAGTGGTACTGAAGCAACAATCGGAGAAAAACATTCTGATGTTTCAGGGATTTCGATCACATAATCTGCCATCGCGCTTACCTGAGTATCTCCCTTGTTTACTACAGCGATCACTTTTCCTTTTCTTGCTTTAATTTCCTGTACATTGCTCACAATCTTATCATAATGTCCTTTTTTAGGAGCAATGATAACAATCGGCATGTTTTCATCGATCAATGCAATCGGACCGTGCTTCATTTCTGCAGCAGGATATCCTTCGGCGTGAATGTAAGAGATTTCTTTTAATTTCAGAGCACCTTCCAAAGCAGCAGGATAATTATAGCCTCTTCCTAAATAAAGGAAGTTTGTTGCGTTTATAAAGTCTTTAGCAATATTTTGACTAAGCTCGTGAGTTCCTTCTA
>Ga0213828_1000898_pt1 | contig 26612 bp, 35 predicted proteins | sample MC6MC0897MG_FD_180664 | JGI IMG/M metagenome (GOLD analysis project Ga0213828, IMG submission 180664) | Enriched soil aggregate microbial communities from Iowa State University, Ames, United States - MC6-MC0897-MG | ecosystem: Environmental > Terrestrial > Soil > Unclassified | place: USA: Iowa... | reverse complement strand
CCGGCACCAACGTCACGCGCCACCACTCTGCTGAGACGGTTTGAAGAACGCTGCTTTGGCGACGCTGGGCCGGCAGTTGGTAGAACCGAACCAATGCACGCCCGGCGTCAAGGGGGTTGGCAACCAGGTCCCGGTAGAACACCGCAGTGCTCAGGATGCCGACTAACAGCAAAGCCAAGTTCAAGTTCATGCGAAGCGCTCCTCTTCCTTTTTCCAGCGTCGCTCACGGCGGGCCCGGGTGGCGAGGCGCTGGATTCGGCGGTGCTTGTCGGCCAGTTGGTTCAACCCGTTGGTGCGATCCAACAACTGCGGGGCCGTCTGGAGCTGGAAGTGCGCCAGGTCGTTGCGGGCGGTTTCGGTGGGATGAATCTTCATGCGCGGACTCTCTTTTTTTGGATTTGTGGGTAGGTTGGTTTATCCACTAAACCGCTCCTACACCTTGATCCAACCACAAGCTCAACCGTTGTCAACCCATTGATTTGAAAGCTATTTGACTAAAATCCAAAAGCGCCCGAGGGCTTGTCAAAACCGGTTTGTGTCGCATTCTGAAGTGCATGACACCGCATACCCGCCCACGCCCACGTTTGCCCGCTCCAGGTTTTGGCCTGGCCGAGTTGCTGCTGACCTTGGGTGCTGCCGCAGCCATGGGCGGGGCGGCGTTGTTCTTTTATCCCCGTGTCCAGACCCGGGTGTATGTGGCAACGGATGTTGAGAACCTCCGCGCGATGGCGAACGCCATTGATCGTTCTTACGGCGTCATTGGCACGTATCGAAACGCGAGTGCGTCAAGCGTGGTGGAGGACAACCTGGCACCGGCCGACTTCCGGAAAGCACCGTCCGCGTCAGCGCTGACGAACGCTTGGGGCGGCCCCATCGCCATCACTCCCTCCACGGTTCGCCGCTTTGGAGACAGTTTCACCGTAGCGTTCTCCGGCGTGCCCCGCCGGGCTTGCGTGCCGTTCCTCAGTGCGGTGGCGGGGGATGCATACGTTCAAGACGTGCGAGTGGACGGGACCTCGGCGAAATGGAACACAGGAAGCCAGCTGGATGTGCCCACGCTGGCTGCCGCCTGCCGGGAGAGCGGGAACGTGCTGGAGGTGGTGTATTACTCGGGCCTGGCAAGCGGTGGCTCGGTTGCAACTGTCATTGAACCGGCTGCACCCGTGCCGTCTCCCTTCCTTGATGCACCAACGACCCCAGCGGGACCCGTGGCATCCGCGCCTTCGGTGGCTGATGCACGCCCAGGAAATCCCGTCACGCCCTCGCCTGGGGGGCTGCCCCCTGCTCCTCCTGCAGTTCCAGCCCTTCCCCCTGCCGCAGCGACCCCGTTGGTGCCGCAGCCCTCGCCCATCGGCCTTCCACCGACCTTCCCGCCGGCGTTGGTGCCCTGTCAGCAGGCAGAGTCGTTTACGCAAACGGGAACATGCCTGGCGGGGACGTGGGGGACGGAAACGCTTCGCACCCGCACCGTCTGTCCGAACGGAGGCGTTGATCCCAAGACCGACGCGGCGTGGGAGCATCCCGAAGCCTGGGCACGGCCCGTCGTGGTGAAGGCGACCATTGCCAGCAGCTGCCAGGCATGCCCCACCAACGAGCGGCAAACGCAGGCCCAGTGGGTCGCCCGCACGGGGTCATGCCCTTCGGGGATGACTGGGAATGTGTCGCAGGAATGGGAGCAGGTCCGTTCGCGGGATATCACCTACGCCTGCCCCGCCGTCCGCACCACGGCACCATTGCCCAATGTAGGTGGATGGTCGGCCTGGTCAGATACCGGCAACCAGCGCAGTTCGGTCAACACGTGCGTGCCGACGGCCCCCCGCTGCAGCGATGGCAGCTTGCAGGTCGCTGCGTGGTATTCGGCGGTCGTGGACGACTTGCCACCGCCCCCAGGTTCTACAGGCGTTGGCTATTGGTATTACGACTCTGTGGTCCGCTTGACTCCTGCTGAGAAAGCACGCCTTGACTGGGCCATCCAGAACGTTCCTGTTACCCGCACGGAGACCCCTGCCCCGATGCCTGGCAACTGGCCGGCGAACGTCAGCGAGTCAGCGAGCTACGCGGAGCAATGCAACGCATTGGGAGACGTTGGAAACATCAACTATGCCTACTCTTATGACTTCGAGTGCGTGTCCAACATGGGCATGCACTATTGCGACTACAACTGGACGGGTGGCGGCACGTCGCTGGCTGTGTGCCGACAGGCTTGCGTATCGGTCCTTGTGGGCAAGAGCAACAATCCCTACCGTTGGGAGTGGCCCTCGTCGTCGGTAGTGGCTTCGACGCCCTACACAACCTGCACAGGCCAGCCCGGATGCACCCCCAACGGTGGGTTCGGCACCCAGCAAGGCCTGCCAGCGTGCAACGAGCACAACGTGGGCCAGACCGTCGCTTTCAACTGGTATCGGCAGTTCTACAACCCCGTGCGGGTGGACTACCAGGCGCTGACGCTGACGTGCATGGGGCCAACCTGAAATCTAGTCAGAAACCGAGAACAGGCGGCTTGCCGCTAGAAGGGATTCACCGCGGGCTTCTCGGGCTTGGCAATACCAATCGTCAAACTCTTAAGTTTGATCGCACCAATCGCATAGCGCAGGTTGGAAGGACACATGTCCATCACCACATCGGAAATCGAAGTGGTAACAGCTTCCGCATTTGGACGATCCTGCCTCCAATCGTAGCGAATCGTCCCTGACGAAACCTTAAAGTTTTGCCCTCCCTTGTAGATGCATTGCTCCTCTTTCATGGAGTTGTCAACTTTGGGCTCACCATACTTACTAGCAATAAGCGACTTGACGCTATCCACGATCCGACTGGAATCCCCGAGCTTCACATATATCGAATTCAGCTGCCCCTCGACGAACGTAAGAACCGCCTCCTGGGGCTGGTCGCTCAAAGGACTGACGATCCTAGTATTGAACTTATCCTCACCCGGGACCGGACTGGAGTGCTTGTAGTCGTAAGGGACCAATGGCGAGTCAAGATAGACGCCGTCGCTCTGCGAAAGGGCCTCAACAGCGTCGCGCGACACTCCGACCTCAAGCTTTCCAATGCCAATCGGCCCCTTAGCGAAACACGCTAGGGGAACTAGAGCTAACACTGAGACTATGATCCGGCTGACCTTCATGATTTCCCCCCGAATGGATTTCGACGCACTTTTATAAACGCAGTGCAGCGGCCTCAAGCTCGACCACTCGATCGACTGATCTACTCACTGATCAGTCGCATGCAGTCCCCGCCTGACTCTGCTTAGCAGCGCGAATATACCATTCCGAGGATTGCAATCGAATAGTGACGCCTTGGCTTTCCCGGACGAAAGGTGTCATCGACTGCTGCCAATCTGACAGAGATCAACCAACCGGCAACGCCGTTCTATCCCACGCCCGCTTGACCCACCCGAACACTACGGCCAGCACGCCGATCAACAGCACGCCCCAAAGCCAAGCCAAGTAAAACGCTGCGGTAGCGATCTCCCCAAGCTGGGGATGCTCCGCATACTTGAACCCTAGAACGACTGCCGCAATCACCATCACCACACCCAGTCCGCCCCCGAGCAGCGCCCCTTTCAGGAAGCCGTGCTTCCTGAAATAGGGCATCCGCCCCGTTCGGACGTGCCAGTCCCAGAGCCGCTGAGCACGAATGTGGAGCGCCAGGCAAAACGCCAAGAACGCGAAGACGAGCATGCCGGGCACACAACAGACCAGGCCAATGAAGAAGTCGCGCTTCATCACCTCCAGGCCGGCCGCCAGCCCAACCAGGCCCAACGGACCCAAGATCACGCTGGGGAGGATCAGCGCGGACGGGCCGGGCGGCGCATACACGACCTGCTGCGGCGGATATTGGTTCATTTCCTTTCCCCCTGTTGGATGGCTGCACGCTTGATCGGGACCGGCGTGCAGTCAAGCGGTGGACTGCGGCCCGTTTAGCCCGCAGACGTCCCTTCGTCCTTCAATTCGACCACCTGCCAGCCCTCGCCTTGCGGGCGGAACAGTGCACGGAGCTTTGGCTTGAGGGTGCTCGGCTCGGGCTTGGTGGGCTGGCCGCCGATGTAACCCAAGGCCTTTACGGACCCTGCCACCATGCATTCTTGATCCCCATTGGGCTTCTTCTCGCAGTCGAGATCCAAGCCGCCCGCGTCGGTCACTTCCATCCGCCATGTGCGCTGGAGCGTGGCTTGCTTACCCTGTTCGGTGAAGAAGCCTTCCACGACCCTGACCCCGTCCTCCTTGGTCGGCCCCTTCTCCCCACTGCATGCCGCTGCAAAGCAGCCGACGCTGACCAGCACCATTGCCTTCAGTTGAGTCCTCACGCTCGCTTCTCCTTATGCCTGATCAGGTCTACGCCGATCTTCTCGTCGCGATAGCCCACCTCGACGCGCTCTACGTCGATCTCCGCACGCGGGGATCCATTCTCCAGCCATACGCGCTTCACAGTGAAAACGACCAGGTCGTCCCTGCCGTCTCGCCCTTGCTTGAACAGCGCATGTGCACCTGCTTCGCTCATGCGAATCGGGAGATGGTAGCGACCCGAAGTTGCCGTGCTTCCCACCGAGTTTCCGATACGCACCGAGTCTGGGACAAAGCCCTCGCCGGTGTAGCCATTCACACTGAAACCCATTACCCAAGGAATGGGCACGTAGATGTCCAATACTCCTCGCTCATGGTTGTAGCTCGGGCTTGGGTCAACGGCAGCTCGAACGGCGAAGCGATCGATGTGTCGAAAACGCTCCGCACGAGCATCAAATGCGGGACCGTACTTTCGCTCAATAGCATCTACCTGATGCTGGGTGATCCCGTTGGCACCGTTGACCTTCGTGTCGATGACCCACTCAATGTAAAGGCACTGCTGACGCTGCGATGGGGTCAGTCTGTAGTCCGAGCGCGTGATCGCAATGAGGTAGGCGTCGCAAGTGAGCCGCCCCCCTGCTCCGGTCGAGGCCAACCCCGCCCGCAGATGTTGGGCACCCGCCAACGTCTCACCGTCAAGGTCCCAATAGGTGCCTGCCGGATCCATGTAGGGACTTCGTGCCCGCTCACTGACTGCCTTAGGCGTCCCCGAGATGGCCTGCCCGATCTGCCGAAGCAGTCCTTTGGCGTCTTGGGCATTAGCCCCAGCCGACACCATCAACGCAACCGCGCACATGCCCCCTGTCCAACGCTTCATGCCCTGCTCCTTGCCGTGGTTGCCTGCAACTTACGTGTCACGTAGAGTCTACCCGGGGCGTAGGTCATCCGTCATCCTGCCCGCATGCCTGCACTGCATCCGTTCAGCCCATGACAGCAGCCCCGTCCGCTCCCCGGGCGATCGTGGCGGCGCGCCTGCGCCAAGCCCGCGAGCTGAGGGGATTGAGCCAACGGGAGGTTGGAGTGCGTATGGGGTTGGACAAAGACACTGCATCCGCCCGCATCTCCCGCTACGAGTCGGGATCGATGTCGATCAGCTTGGAAGCCCTTTTCAAGCTGGCCGAAGCACTGGAAGTGCCACCGGCTTACTTGGTCGCAACGACGCCAAGCATGTCCGAAGCCATTCTCGCCCTGAGCATGGAGAGCGTGTCCCAGCAGTCCCACCTGGCGGATATGTTGAACGCGCTCGTCAAGCTGCCGACTCAAGAGCGCGAAGCATTCGCCAAACTGCTTGAAGGCAAGTCCACAGCCGCGGCCGAGTAACGGGCGCTGTCGCCTAGTTTCGAGCTTTCCTTAAAGCTGCAGATCTTCCACCCCATCACCAACCGCAGGAAAAAAGGCATCCCCAGAGTCGCTTAGGAAGTGGATTCCGCCCTCACTTGGTAGCAAAGCGCACCGTGGCTTCGCGCGTTTTCCCGTTTCCGCCGTAGGTGACCACAAGTGGGTCAAACCCGCCAAACTTAACCGTCCAAGACTTGTTGCCTCGGCCCTCCGGCTTGGACGCAAATTCAAACTGATCAATAGTTGCAGGCGGATTTCCGCCGGGCCACTTTGAGATCGAATCGGCCAGCAATCGAGATGGGACACTGCGAAGGTCATAGACCTTCACCTTAATACCGTTTTGCTCAATGGTTGCTGCCGCGCTCTGGCTTTCTGACGGCTCCTCCTCCCCCTCACCCTCCTCGTCTGGGGTTGAGCGTGACTCAGCTCCGGATCTCAGCGGTTCGGAGTTTTGCAACAGCTGGGGGTTTTCCTTAAGAACCTTTTGGGCAATCTCTGCAACCGGATGCGTCTCGGCAACAATGCCAGCGGCAGAAAAGCGCAGCAAAGGAAGCCCGTTTGCCCCAAATAGGATCAATATCACACCGCCACCCAACAGCGCGGCACTCAACGTCGAGGGCTCGACCTCACGCACCTCAACCTTCAGCGGCTTCAAGCTTCTGTCAAGCTCAACCGAGCTTTGCTTGGCGGGGTGATAGAAAAGGGCTGCGGCACCCGAAACCATCGCCACACCCAGAAGACAAAGCCCCCATCGGAGAAGGGTAGGCATCATTTTTACGGTGGAACTCGGTGCATCTGTCGACATTGCCCAACGTCCTTGATTCGGCCTCTAACCCCCGTTATCGGCCAGCCTTGCCAATCCTTGAGCCCCTCCTCCCTCGCACCTAATACCGTCACCGACTTGCCTCCAAATGTGACCCGCGTCACTATTGAGGAAGGGGGACGGAGCCTTCCTGGCTACCGCCAATCACTAGGGAAGTGACCGATGGCAAAGAAGGACGGGGTTACCGCGCCCACGACGCTCGAAGACTGGTTGAATAGCCGCCCGAGCTGGCTACGCATGGCCGCTTCCACGGTGATCCAGCACCGCCGTATGCCGAACGAAGAAGAGATGGAGGCGCTGGCAGATCACTGCTTGGCCGACGCAGCCAAGAAGCTGGATGCTCCCCACCCTGCTTTGGCACCCGGAACCATATTGGGGACACCCACCGCCGCTGAGCTTCGTATCGACTCGGTCTCCTCCATCCGCGGCGTCAATGCCCTTGGCGAGGACGCGGCACTGGATCTCAGCCATGGCCAAATGACCGTCGTCTACGGACCAAATGGGGCCGGCAAATCGGGCTACGCCCGTTTGATGAAGCACGTCTGCGGCGCGCGGGCCAAGGGATCCATCCACGGCAACGTGTTCAAGCAGAATCCCGCTGCCGCCTCTGCTCTGATTAAAGTCACGGCGACGCGAGCCGACGGCACCACTTCGCCTGCTGATCTCACTTGGCAAGCATCCGACGGCTCCCATTTGACGTTGAAAGCAGTCCCTGTGTTCGACTCAGCCACAGCGCTGGAGTTCGGAGACAGCGCCACCACCGCCACCCACCTTCCCCGGGCGATGCGGTTCGTCGGGATGCTCATCAAGATCTCCGATGACCTCGCTACCCACTTGAAGGCCCGCGCGGCCAAGCTAACCAGCAAACTGCCCAACACCCCGGAAGATCACGCCCAGAGCAGCGCGGCGACGTTTCTTCGGAAGCTGACGGCGAAACTGACCGAAGAGGAAATCAACAAGCGTTGCGCCTTCCCAGCTGCGCTGAACGATGAGCGTTTAGCACTGGAGACCGCGCTGGCCCAGGCGAACCCTGAGGTGGCCCACGCCAAGGCCATCGGGGAGCTGGAGCGCTTGTCGCAGATGGCCACAAGCGTCTCGGCGTTGAGGGAGAGCTTGAACGACGAGAACGCGCAAGCACTCCTGGATGCCCGCAGCAATGCAGAGGTCAAGCGCCAGGCTGCCACCGCCTATGCCACGGCCTTCCTCAATGGGCTGCCGCTCAAAGGCGTCGGAGACGCCGTGTGGCGAACCCTTTGGGACGCTGCAAAGGCGTATTCGACCGGTCTTGCCTACCGTGACCACCCTTTCCCCCACGTTGGGGACGAAGCCTGTTGTGTCCTCTGCCAGCAACCGTTGGGAGACGAGGGCAAGGCCCGCTTGGCCAGCTTTGAGAGCTACCTCAACGACACCTTGCAGACTGAAGCAAAGAGCGCGGAAGACGCGTTGACGACGTTGAAGAAGCCATTGCCCAGTCCTCTCACCGATGTCGCTTGGCAAGCCCAGTGCGCCGCTGTTGGCCTGGAAACAGAACAAGCCACTCAGCTGCTCACGGCCATTCATACCAGGCTGAAAGCGATGCTCGAGGCTACCGTGGCACCGTCTGTGGAGTGGTCGTTGTGGACCAACGCCTACGATCAGAAGGTCAAGACGACCAGCGCTGAGCGCGACGCGCTCGCGGGCTTGCTGGATCCGAAGGGACGAAAAGAGAAGGAAACCCGCCTGACCGAGCTGAAGGCGCAACAGTGGCTGTCGGAGCAGCGCGATGCAGTTTGGGCCGATGTGGTCCGCCTCAAGCGTGTGGCCACGGTGGAAACGGCCGTCAAATCGACATGGACCGGTCCCCTCACCACCAAAAGCAATGAGATAGGTCAGTTAGAGCTGGCCAAGGGCTATTGCGATCGCTTCAATGCCGAGCTTCAAGCGTTGGGAGGCAACTTGCTCCCCGTCCGCATGGCCTATCGAGCGCAAGGCAAGGGCTCTTTCACCTTCTACGTCGAGTTGAAGGACGCACTGGGCAGCCACAAGAACCGTGAGATCTTGAGCGAAGGGGAACAGCGCATCGTGGCTTTGGCGGCCTTCCTGGCCGACGCGACAGGCCTTGCACGGGGAATGCCAGTCATCTTCGACGACCCCATCTCCTCGCTGGATCAACGCTTCGAGGAGGCGGTCGCCAAACGACTGGTGGAGCTGGCCGAGCATCGCCAGGTGATCGTGTTCACACACCGGTTGTCGCTGATGGTTCTCCTTCAGAGCGCCGCCAAGCAGCGGACCAACCTCGATCAGACCGCGATCAAGGTCGCGGTTGAATCGATCGCCCGCGATGGGACTAAAACCGGCATGCCCGCGCAGATCAATGCCTTCTCATTGAAGCCACAATCCGGCTTGAACCAAATGGTCAGCAGCATCGGACAGCTCAAGAAGCTCGACTCGCCGCTGAAAGATTTAGCATTGAAGGCTGCCTGCAGCAACTTCCGAATCTTGATTGAGCGTTCTGTAGAGGACGAACTTTGTTCGGGCATCATCAACCGCTATCAGCGCGAGATCAACACGCGCAATAAGCTACAGCGGCTCAGCGCGATCACTTCGACAGACTGCGCCCTGATCGACGGCATGATGACCAAGTATTCTGCGTTTGAGCACTCTCAATCCATTGATACACCGACGTGGCTTCCAGAGCCGGACGAGCTGCTGAAGGACGTGCAAGACATGCTCGAGTGGTGCAAGAAGTTCAACGATCGCGCTAAGGCAGCGGCCTCCCCCAACTCGTAAACCAGGTCCGTCCACCGCTCCCTTTACCGAGGGGATCGCCGCCATCAGAAGCGCCGCTTGACAGCGATTCCCTCTGCGGGCGGCAGCGCTTGATGCAACTTGTGCGCGCCAAGAAACGCGTGCAAACACTCTTCAGCGCCCTTGATCTCCGTCAGTTCCCGAACCACCACGCCTGCGACGCATTTCCCAGGAACGGCGAACGGGCCGTTGCCCACGTCGGCGCTGGACAAAGGCGAGTGGAAATCGGCGCAGGCCTACAACGCCTGGGTCAACTGCCGTCTGGCGAGAAGATCCCGGCGTGCCGCGCATGCGAGGCGAACGAGCTCTTCTTGTGAACAAGAAACGTGATCGTCCATCAGAAGCGGACTTTGGCACGTGGGTCGGTCAGCTGCGCTGACGGAAGGGTCTCTTCCAAGTGAACATGCCGAGCCAGAGCCCCCCATTCCTTCACGTGCTCGGCTGCGACCCATCTTGGACCGGACTCAAGACTCGCAGTTCGGTCGCCACCTGTCCCACGGATGTCATTGAAGGCTCGATACGGGTCAGCCCCGGCTGGAATCAACAGCCGAGCAACGTCGTTTCCATCCATTTGGTGACTGGAGATCCACCGTCCTTCCTGATCGGAAGCTCCAAACTCACCGTCCGGCGAGATGCCCCATCGCGAAATGGGGTCGCACATGCTCAGACCCGCAGATGCCAGAGATGAACGCAGGGATGCCCGCTTCCCGACCGTCTTCATCCAGCAAAGCAGCAGCAGATCAACCGTGACGGTTGCCCCTAGGTCGTTCTTCATCTGGAAGGTTTTAGACGCATCACCGCCCTTGGCCAATGCGATCTCGACCAATGACGTGAAGCCGACGTTGACAGCCAGCCACAAGCGCCGATCCGCGTCTGAGTAGTCGCCGACGAGTTCCTTGGTGTGCTTTCGTGGCTTGCGCCAAGCTTGGCCCAGGTTTACCGGCTTGCCGCTACGTCGAAAGGGTCTCAGCAACCACGCACAGCCGTTTTTGAGAGAGCCCCAGAAGATCATGCCCCGTTCCCTTGCCGTGAATGAAATCTTGAATGTGTCCATGATCACCACTCGATGTCATCAGGAACGCCGGAGGGGATGCCCGCCATGGGTGACGTGTAGCCGATTTGCTGCACCAGGCGTGAGGTGGTCTGGCCCATGCGGTCCAGACGATCCGGCACCTTGTCCAGGGCGAAAAGGACCATTCCGAAAATGGCGACGTTGAGCAGCTTGTTGAAGATCTTGCGCATGGGACGGTGTCCTCCGTGATGTCAGGTGATCGGGTTTCAGATGACGCGGTAGTGCTGGGCAATGCCCCCCCAAGCAGCCGCCCCAGATACAGGCCACAACCAATGGGGAGCAGAGCAGCAGGCTCGGGGATCATGGGCAGCCGATCGGGTTGAGCGCTCATGGTTCGTCCCAACGAAGAGCGTTCAACGCGGCGAGCTGTTGCTCGCATTGAGCGACGGTGAGCACGTAACGGGCGTAGGAATGAGCCTGATAGGCCCGAAAGCCCTCATCGGAGGGAACGTTCGACGCCTCGTCGACCTTGGCCGTCAACGCCTCCCACTGATCATTTCCGGCGCCTTGCATCTCCAGGAACAGTGCCCAAGCCTTCGGTCCTCGTTCCCGAGCGAGCGATTGCACCTCATACATAAGGCGGTTCGTTTCGTTGTCTCGCTCGGCGTCCAACTGGTCCACGCAAGCATACCCTTGCTCATTGAATGGATAAAAGAACATAGAAACTCCTTAAACGAAATGTGGATTGGCTTCGATCCGGTCAGCGATTACCTGGGCGAGGAAGATGCCGAGCAACAGGCTGGAGGCGTAAACGGTAAGGACGATGATCATGGGCTTGTCTCTTTCTTGAAGTCGTGGTCAGCGGACTGCCTTTCTCTGTTTCCAGGTTATGAGAAAACTCATTTTTGACAATGCCTTTTACCGATCATTTTTTGACTAAAGCTCAAAACTGGATATCCAAAAGCAGATCTTGGAAATAGTTGCACCAACTCACATTTCCCCGTTCGAGATTGAGCCTAGGTAGGCGCAGAGGCCTTTTCCTCTTTCCCCATGCAGGGTTTTGCTCTAGCCGCTTTTGGCTTTTGGCTTTTGGCTTTTGGCTTTTGGCTTTTGGTCGTTTGCTTCCCCTGATGGCACTGCATCCTCCACGGAAGCCAGTCAGCCGTTCTAAAACGCAGACAAGAAAAAGGCAGCCACCGCCGTGCGGCTCACGGCCCCTCGTTATCCGGCCACGAACTGGCTGCCAGGCACCGGCTCACCAGCTGCCGCACGGCTTCGCCTCGCTTGATCCCGGCCCTGTTCCCATCAATCAGCAACGCCATCGCCACATGTGGTTCGACCCAGCACTCCGGCAGCATGGCCGTATACCGTTGGCCTCCCCCCTTCTGAAGCCGCACGCGCTCGGCAAAGGGCTGGCGCACCTGGGCATGTTCACGGAGGAGTTGAGTCAAGGCGGCTTGAACGGAAAGCCCCTGCTCTGCCGCCAAGCGGGCGAATGCAGCCAGCACGTCGGGAGCGATGCGCGCTGCATAGATCTCTTCGGGGTCCGCCTTTGGTTGCTTAGGCTTCAATGTGTAGGGCATGGAGTCCTCGCTCTGGGCTTGGGCAACCAAGCGTGATCGTTCGCTTCAGAGGCTGTCAGCAGCGCGGACGTGCCCAGACAGCGGGCCAGCTGGTAATGGCCGATGGTGTGCGGATAGCGCTGCAGGTGCTCGTGCATGTCCTTGGCAAAATAGCAGGTGCCCCCCGAGCGACGCTCGTAAGCGAAATAGCGTTTGCGGCGATCAGTCATGTGCTCTCTCAGATGTCATTCCCCATCAACAAACACTATAAAAACTCCATGTTTTGACAAGGGCGTCCGCCGATCATTTATTGACTAAAGCCGCAATCTGCCGGCTCGTAAGCAACAATACAGATAATGTGAGATGGCGCTCATCCCTCTGCGTCCTTGATCACCTCCGACACTTGGCAGGCGAAAATGCAGGAACCGTGGTGATCGCTGAAGGCGTTGCAGACCAGTTCATCGATCTCGTCCGCGTCCCGATCGTCAATCTGCTCAGCATCAACGAGCACTGCACCTTCGCTCGGCAAGCGCTTCAGCACCCGCCCGTCGGTGTCCCACTCGACACCCCAGATGAGGAACTTGCGCATGCCGTAGCCCCAACCGGGTGCAACGGTGGCGACGTTCAGCACGCGGCGGACGGTGCTCGCGGACGCATCAACGTCATGGGCGATGTCGCGAACAGTGCCGCCTGCTTGTGCAAGGCCAACGATGGCCATGTCGCGGTGCTGGTTGGACAGGGGGAAGTGCGGGGTTGCGTGCTTCATGAGTAGCCCCTCATCGATTGGAATGATGAAAGGCTACGATGCGGGGCGCGGGCCGTCAGGACGAAAGGGGCAGCTGCCCCTTTTAGAGTTGCGTGGAAAGGCGCCCCCGAAGCGCAGCCTAGCTCGAAGCGCCTGCACCACGTCCGCGCACACACGAACCGGCTATGGTGGCCGCTCGTGTCTTCAGCCACCGAGTGGGGCGGCTATCGCCACCCTAGGTCCACACGGTCCAGGTCGTAGTCGTTCCCGGCTTGAAGAGCAGCCTCTCGGGGGGACAAGTCGCCGTAGGTGTGGAAGAACCGATCCGAGTCGAACCCGGCGTCTTCAAGGCTCAACCCGAAGCAGTGGAGGAACTCGGCGTCGGTGGCGTCGAAGTGCTGGTGGGCGTTCATGGGATGTCCCCGGCTGGCAGAGCGGATTGCTCGCGAGCCGTTGGCCCTGGGCCAGGGCTTGACCGCACCCAAGGCGTGCACCGCGGCAGCGGGGCGCAGACGGGCCGGAACGCAGAGAAGGAGCCGCAAGGCTTGAGGGGAGGCCCCACCATGGCAAGGTCGCTTCAGAGCAACCGCCAACAGCGGGGATTGAACGTTGTTGCCCGCGCGCCGATGCCTCGCTATGCTCACTGCACGGCGGTGGCCTGGAGTTGTGAGTGACTCGAACCCACGTTCTTGCGTGACTTTTTGTAAGCCCCTATTCGACCGCCAGCCTGGCACCGGATCGGCGTAAGCACTCACCTGACCCGGTTACCCGAGAGCTGACCATGTCGATCTATTCCCGCCCCGCCTTCCTGGCGGAGAAGACCCTTGCCGATGCTGGCATTGTGGTTACCAAGAACCACCTTCGAGAACTGATTGCCGCCCTCTGCGGCTTCAAGTCGTTGGCTGCCCTCCAAGCCAGCCCACTGCTTCCTGCCGGAGAGCCTCCCGGCAACGTGCTTTTGGTCGTAGATCGGGCGTTGGCCTCCGCTAGGTGCAAGCACCTGCTGCCTGACCTTGCCCCCGCGCCTATCCTCAATGAGCTGGTCCGGTTCTTAGACACTACCGCTGCAGCAACGGTCGCGATTCACCAATCCCCTGGCCTGCCCCTGCCGTCCCTTCAGCGCTTCACCCAGCGCCAACTGATGGCCATGACGGAGCCCAATCGCCGCATGCTTGGTGAGAACGCGCAGATCCAATGCTCGACGGATTTCTCCGGACACCTACTGGTCGGTCAGCAACACTTGATTGCGCAGCTGACCGGCGAATACAGCACACCGAGCGGGGACGGGGGCTTGGTCCGAGTCGAGCTTCGATACCGAACCACGTCGCACGCCCTCTATGTGCTGGAATCTCAAGACCTGGAGCTAATGCCTGGCGAGGATCTGGTGTCCGCTGCGGACATGGATTTCCAGTTCCCGAGCGACGGCTAACAGGCAGGACCGAGACGCTGGTGATTCACTTCGCCAGCGTCATCCACAACGCCTTGCCACTCTCGGCGCTGATGCCAGAAAAGTGATCCGGCTCCCAGTGGGTGTGGGTCAACAAGACGCCCAGGTCTGCCAGCAGTTGCTGGCATCGCCGACCGAAGCTAAAAACCTCATTGAACGTCAACCCCAGCGTAGCGATGTCGAATGGCTTGGGTTCCTGCCCCATGGGCTGCATTTCCATGTGCGCGTGGTGCTTGTCGCGAAAGGTCTTGATTTTCAGCGCGAGCGGGTCGGCGTCCAAATCAGCCATGGCCTGAGCAAACGCTGCCCACTTTTCATCGAACCGGGCAGCGTTCTCGTCGCGATCTCGCTGCCGCCGAGCTTCGACGGTTGCAGCACTGATGCCTTCAATGGGCTCCGCATGAAGATCATCATCCATACGGCTGTAACTCTCGCGGTAGTGATCTCGAATTCCCTGCACCTGAAGCTTCTTCCAGATGTTGGTCAAGCTGCCCGTCTTTCCTCCTTTGTCCAAGAACAATCGGGCCAAATCTCGGATGTAGTCCTGACCCAGCAATGGGGCCAAGTGATTCCAAAGTGTCACACCCCGGGTCTTGTCCAGCTTGGCTTTCATGGCGATCTGAACTTCGGTGTCCAACACCAAGGGCTTGAGCAGATGAACCCGCTCGTCCTGGAAATGCGCTTCGTTGGTCAACGCCCGGATCCACCCATCGATCCGCTCGATATGTTTCTCGGGGGTGTCCACCTCTTCCAATGCGTCGTTCATGCGTTCTCCTAAGCCAGCACCAACAAGGTGCCGCAGTCGTGAGGGTGGGGTTGCGAAGCTTCCGAGGGCATGGAACAGGTGCGTTGAGATCAGGCCAGCAAGGTTTGGCTTCGCCGCGTCTCAACGGCTGCAACGCCTGCTAGCGCTGGCAGGTCCCGGTGTAGGCGAGCGACCCCACAGACTCGGAAAAGCCGGTTTGAACAAAGTTACCCGTAGGCTCCTTGGTCCAGCGACGCGAGACCACCTCGAACCCCTTACACCCGTTGGCCTCGGTGTATTGCTTGATCCACCCCAGACGGGCCTTCTCCGCCGATTCACTGTCCGGAGCATAGTTTGCCGCGGTCTTGGCTGTCATGTTCCACCCGCTGTCGGTCATTTCGAAGTGGCTCAAGACTGGCCGATCAATTGAAGCACACCCAGCTAAGGCGATCATGGCCGCAGTCGCAGCGAGCGAAACGAGGCAGGGATAACGCGTCATCGGTTGTGTGCTCGTCCAGTTAAGTTCGGCCAGTTTAAGGCGGGTGGCTGTGGGAGTGAGGTGGCCTTTGAGGCAGTCAACGCAATGCAGAACATTGCGGAGGACGGTGTTTGGCTGACTCCTCACTGACACCGGCCTCATGTCCTTGAGAAGCGCGCCTTGGCGCCGTTTCTCGACCACTCTTCGAAGAACTCCGTTGCAGCTCGATACCCCACCGCCTGGGCTTCTCGACTGGCATTCGAGATACCGGCCTGCCCTGGAACACGCCCTGACTCATACGGGCTGATGTTCTTTTGCAGCACCAGGAACTCGATGCGATCCGCATCCAGCCCCTGGACGGCCCTGATCAGCTCTGCAACGCTCGCCCCTCGACGTGATTCGCTGCGCTGCCGCTTCGCTTCCGTTGCGTCATTCGCTGCAGACGAAGCCGGCGGCTTTAACCAGCCGAACCACGCTATGAGAGCCATAACTTCACGCAGCAGGACCACCCCGATCACCAAGTAGAGGAGCACCGTGAAAGCCCCCTCACCTATTTTGTTGAGCATCCAGCCTGCTACGACAAGCAACCCAATGGGTCCCCAGCCCAGGCCCCTCACGCACGCTCTCCCGCGCGCCCTTGCTCAGCGTTCTGCATCGACTGGCACCCGGTGGAAGTTCACGTTCAGTCGCTTGATGAGAGATTTAGTCGTCTTGTCGGGTGCCCGCGGACAGATCAGAACGGCCTCGCCGTTGGGAACTTGGCGCATGGCCAACTGTTCTGCCCGGAGGATGGCTCTGTATTTCACGCACTGGTATACCCCACGCATGAGCTCGTCCTCCGAGCATTTGCTGGTCTTTACTTCCACGGCCAAGCGCTGTCTGGCATTGTCGAATAGCACGTCCAAGCGGTCCCCACTGCTCAGCACCGCCTCGTTCTTGCCGGGCTCAAACTCTCCGAAGTCTTCCAGCTCTTCGGGGTGCTCCCGCACCCATCGCTTCAGGGCTTGGTGCTCCGCGCTCTCAGCTCCTCCTCCCTGCTGGATTTTGGGCAGCGGGATAACCTGCTCGTTAGCGTCTATTGGCTTGGCACCAGCTCGCGGCATGAGCGTTGTCGCCCCCAACGCGGCAGCTACTCGGCTCCAATCAGGGTAGGTAAACACGTCCTCCATGGCTTGACGGAGGTGTGCCCGCTTTTCTTCCTCGGTGACCCACTTCTTGCCGTGGAAGTAAGCGGGGGAGATGGTGATCGCGCCATCGCCGGGGTGCCTGGTCTGCTTGTTCACCACGATTACATGCAGTGGGGGGATTGGGGTCTCCCACTGGCCACTCAGCCACTCGATTGCTTGGGCGACACCGCCAGCAACGGTCCCGTAGAGGTCCTTACGGGGCTTGATGGCGTGGCCGAACTGGTCATGCAGCTCTTGAGCCAAGTCGCTGTAGCTATGCGGCTCTCCTTCTTGAGCCCACCGGATCAGTATGGGCAGTGCGTCCGGGATGACCTGTCCCCGCCAGCGAGTGGCAGCAAAGGGGGCTTTGGACCAGTCAAAGGCTTCCATCGTTAGCATTCCTTGCGCCACTTATTGCCGCCGATAATAACCGGTCCGCCAGCCGACTGCTTCTGTTGGACCGTCTCGTGTCGTCGCCTTGCACTGGCGATACGTGCAAGCCGAACTGCTTGAAAGTTCAGTGCCCCTCAAGCTTTCGCGCTCCCGGTCGATAAAGGCTCGACTCTTACGCTGACCTAACCGGCGGCAGGATGTCAGGAATGCATTCACCAAACCAAGGACGTGGAATGAACAGGAACTACTTCGTCGCAGCGCTTTTAATTATCGGTGCCGCCATGGCCCCATCACGTGCCCATGCAGAGATATTGAAGGGTGAGCGGATCGTGGGCCACTATGACTGCGGCACGATGATATGCAACTTCGAAACGCCAGACGCCGGCACCTTTGACTTTGAGGTCGCAGACGAGAAGGTAGCTCCCAAGATCTTTGACGCCTGCAAGATCGGAGATATATGCGCTATTACAGGGGATTTTGATATCGACGATGCTGTCATCGTCAATGTCACCGAGGTAGAAAACAGCGGCCAGAAACACCAAGACTAAGCCAGCGGAAGCCATCATTGGCATGAAATGCTGATGATGGCCTCAACGCCCGGCAGCGGGGATGGCAACACCGCCTTGCACACGCCAGGCACGTCCACCCCCTGCCCCGCTCCTGGGTGCTCCAGGTAAAGCGCTCCCTCATAGCCCACCATCGCCTGCTCGGTGGAGGTCGTTGCCATGGAGCCCGGAGGAATGGCCTTGCCGGTCAGGGCGAAGGCACGCGCGTTCTGGGTGACCATAGGGAAGGTCACGCGCACCCCACCTTGCCGAGGTGCCGTGACCGTTTTTTTGGTTTCGCCGATCTCCACGCCCATGGGAAGCTCCTTGTCCTTGAGCGACACCTCAGTGGGCAGCAAGCCGGAGACGTTGGTCACCAGCACGCGACCTTGGCCATTCGTGACGCCTGCAGGGCTGCCACCCACTCGCACCGGAATGCCCGCTTGGCCGGGCACGTCCACCACCGCGTAGCTGCTGTAAGCCGGGCGGCCGAAAGCGATGCCCTGTTGGTCGATGAACAACGCACCAGCGACGCTTCCCGACACGCTGCTTTGCCCGTCGTATTGGCTGGCTTCCATCCGCGCGTCGCCCCAGCGAGTGCTCGCATCGGCGGTTACCCGGGCCTGGGTGCCCCAATCGCCGTCCTGAAGTTCTGCCGCCAGGCGAACGCCGTTCTCAGTTCGGTAGTTGCCTCGCAGACCCACGCTGTTCTGGCCCGGCGCTTGGCGGGCGCGAATGCCCATCGAGGCCTTGCGGTTGAAGCGGTAGGTGTAGCTCCCCGCCACCTGCAGATCGCCGCCCTGAATGTCTCGCAAGACGTTGGCTGAGACCTGGCCGGCTGCCCCAAAGTTGAGAGACGCCCCAACGGCAACAAAGGCGAGGTTGGAGCGGCCGGTGTCGATCGCGCTGTAGGTCCCTTGGACGGACAAGCGCCGGTTGGGACGAAAAGACACGCTGGCCTGCGTGCGCTGTTCCACCGGGGTGCTGAGCTCGCTTTGAAGGCGCCAGAAGTCCTGATTGCGCTCGTGCTGCAGGCGAATCCCCCACACCGGACCCCGGTAGTCATACGCGACGGCCCAACGCATGCCCCCGCCCGTGGACGTGCCCGCCTCCACATCGAACACGCCCCACGTGCCGAAGGCTTGGGTGCTGCCCACGGTGACGTGGCGGTTGCCGAACTCGTCGGCCTGGCCCCCTGCCCTCAGGGTCCACCGGTCGTTGATGCCCCACGCCAGGTTTCCGGACACCCCCGCCGCGCCATACCGGTTTTCATCCTCTCGCACCCGGCCTGCGGCCAGCTCCCAGGTGGAGAGACCGGGCCGCAACAAACTGGGGGCCACGTAGAGCCGTTGTGTGCTCACCGCGGTCTCGCGGCCGTATGCATCGCGCACCACCACCGCTGTTTGGCTGGCGCCTTGGGCCAAGTGACGCCCGTCCAGGGTGAACGGTCCGGCTTTGACGTCCTGCCGGGAGATCTCGGCTTGGTTGGCCAGCACCCGCACCGTCCCGGGGTCCATCGCCAGGCCTCCGAGCATCGGCACCCGATACGTGGGGGTAAGCGGGTCCAAGGCTCCAGGGTCTTTGGCGATGCGGAAGCCCCCCAAGGCCACCGGCCCGCCGCGCGGGGTGGCGTAGACATCGCCGGCTTGGGCGCTGATCTGGCGTTCCACGTCGTCTTTGCCCCAAGTCGTCATGCCCCGGCGCATCTCAAACCCGTCGGGCGATTGGTTGAGCTGGCCGGTGCTGGAGACCACGCCCCACCCCCCGCCTGTTCGCAGATCCAGCGCGGCCGACGTGGCTTGTCTGCCGTCGGTCCACTGGGTGGCCAGGTTGTAGTTCACCAGCAGTCCGCCGATGGCGGGAGCCACCGCAGGCATCGCGTTGCCTCGCGTGGTGAGTTGTTGAGCGGGTTTGCGGTCGGCGGGGATGACCAGTTCAACCGTGGCGTTCTCTGCGTTGTATTGAAGCGTGACGCCTAGGTGGGTGTCGGTGAGGTCGCCGGTTTCGTTGGGCTTGAGGACGACGCCCAATTGGGCCCACGTCGCCGCCTCCGCTACCCATGCCCCGTTGTCCTGCCAGAGCAGCACAGGGTCCCTTTCGGGCTTGCCGTTGACCAGGGCCGCTGCAAGCACCGGTGCCACCCCTTCAGGGATGCGTGCATGTGCAGTTCCAGCCAAGGCAAGGGCCATGGCCAAGGCGCCCCAGCTCCGCATGAGGGCCCCTTACTTCGCTGCGACGGTGAGGGGCTTGCCGTTGACCGTGATCGACAAGGACGGGGCGCGGAGGCCGGGTTTAAGCGGGATGAGCTTGCTCTGGCCGGGCAGCACCCAACCCAACGCGCCCTCGCGCCAGTGGGCGTGGCCAGCGGGGCCAATGCTGGTCAGCCGCCCCGCTTTGGCCCCGTCATTGGACAGCAAAACCCCTTGAGCCGTGAAGCGGGCACTCAACACCGGCTCCCCGGACTTGGCGTCTTCAAACGCGACAGGCAGGTCTTGGTTGACCAGCAACCTCATGCGGCCGTCTGGCGCGTTAGGTGATTGAGCAGATGGGAGCTGGCGCAACAGCAAGCGGTAATACGCCGGGGAACCCTGCTCTCGAACGCGGAGCACCCGGACAGCACGTTTGGACTTCGCCGGGATCTCGATAACCGAAGGCGCCGCCATAAGGTCTTGCGACGCCACCGCAACGTCGTGGCCGTCCGGGGTTTGCGACCAAGCGTAAACCGAAACCTGGTAACGCTCAGTGCTTTCCCCTCTGTTTTCCAAAACCAACGCGGCCGACCTTTCTTGCGAACTGGAAACAATGGACGTCGGGGACAACGAAATGCTGCTCGCGAAGACGGCACTTGGCACAGCGAGCAAAGCAGCACACAACAGCAGCGAACGAATCATAAGTCCTCCCAGACAAAACACCTCCTTTGATCCAACCAAAACATATGGGTTTGTCAACCCACACATAAATGAAAGCCCCCGATTACTCGGGGGCCTCATTGCACCTTGCTAACTCGCTATACGAGTCAGAAGGTCAGGGTGACGGCCACGGTGTCCGAGTAGTCGCCACCGGGGACCTTGTTGATATTGTAAAACGCGTAGCCCACGCCGAGCTGCTGGTTCTCCCCGGTCCCCACCCCTTCTATCAAATCCGCACCCGCGCCCCACGTTTGAGTTGCACCTGGATCTTTGAACAACCCGTAGGCAACGAAGTTGCCTGCACCATCGGAGACGGCACGCTTGTTGGGCTCGCCCACGGCTTGGCCGTAGTTGGTGCCATCTCCCGGCACGATGCTGTAAGCCGTCCCGGCGTTGCAGCGGACGAGTAGAGCGCCATTGGAGAAGCCTTGGGTGCCAGTGCTCAGGCCACCGTATTCGCCTCCACCGATGTCATTGACCTGCAGGAAGCACTCGTTGCGGAACGTCGCTGACACCGTGAGGTCTTCGGTGAGGTCGTCAGCGGCGACGGACCCAGAAGCCGAGGAGGCTGCCAGGGCGAGGGTGAGAATGGGTAGGGACTTGCGCATTGATTAAACCTCCGTTGGTTTGTGGGTAGAGCGAAAGGGCCGTTGTAGCCTTCCCTTTAGATCTACTTCAAAAAGCGGAATGCGCAAGGGGTCGATTTTTAACGGTGCTGACACCCGACTGATTCTCGGCCGGCACCTCTCCCAAGCCACCCAATCGCTGATGGGAATGGTGGCGGCCTCTGGGTCCTCGGCAAAACGTTACTCGCCGTCGCTCCGCGACCGTCCTGACGGCCCCCGGTTGCGCGCATTCCCGCCCCACGCTATAAAGCCGGTGCCGGTCGCAGAAGCGCCGGTGTTGTGCCCGCATAGCCAATAGGCTCCGGGTGCCCGAGGTTCTCTTATAGGAGGCACGGGAATCCTTTCGATTCCGGAGCCCCTGATGAGCAACCAACGCCTCAAATCCCTTCGTGCCCTCGCCTTTCTTGCCCAGTCCGGTCGCTGTTACTACTGCGGCTTGGCCATGTGGCAATCCTCCCCAGGCGAGCTGGCGCTTCGACCACGCTCTGCTGGCCCGCTCCGATGCACGGCCGAGCACCTCGTAGCTCGCCAAGACGGCGGGAAAGACATGGTAGGCAACGTCGTGGCGGCTCACGCGGCTTGCAACTACCGCCGGCACAAACGGTCTGCGCCTGCACCCTCAGCTACTGACTATCGAACGTTGGTGCAACGTCAGCTGGCGAAGGGAAAATGGTGGCCGCGGTGGGTCCACGGGCTAGGCGGCGGTGCGCCGTGACATCGAGCGCCCACCAGGGACGCCCGTTCTCCAGTCATCAGGCGTTGAAGGTGAGCCAATCCATACGGGCAATACGCTGGCGCATGTAGCGGGCCATGGCCGCGGCAGCCTAGGCAACCAAGTCATTGTCTTCCCATGCCCCAACCCCGCTTCTCGGGGGATCCTCAGTTATGCCACGGGCCAGTCGTGTGGACACGCCAGCAGGTGCCGTAACGCTGCGGCGCGGTCCTCCCAGCAATCCACGTTCCACGAGGGGTGGTAGACCCAAGTCATCCACGCCATACCATTGCCGTAATCAAGCGACCATACATGCCGCTCCTCCAAGTAGCGTCGCCGGCGCCCTTCTGAGTTGACGTGGCGCGCGTGGAAGAAGGGCTGATCGGCGCGCTCACCGTGCGCGAACATGCGCCATGCCGTCCGCCCCAGCACCAGAATCACCTCTGGCTGGAGGATCGGAAGTATCGCGTCTACCAGAATTTTCCCGCCGTCCTTGAAGTCAGAACCCGACGGGCGATGCCCTGCTGCGGTGCCAGCGAAACGTTGGGAAAGGTTGCAGAAGGCGACGCGTTCCCAAGCCTGCGCTGCATCGGAAAGCGCTGGTGTTCGATTGCCCGTCAGCAAACGATCCAACTCGTCGAAGAACTTTCCTCCGCCCTTTCGCTCGCAGGTCTCCATGTCACCGAACGTCTTGCGGGTGAAGGGGCGAGTGAGGACGGGGTCGTCGGTCCACCCGTCTTCGCGGTAGTGGGACTCGCCTAACAGCAGCACACGGCGCCCGCCAAATCCCTCTAGATAGCGGCTTCCCACGTAGGGCACAAAGGCTACCGCGTTTGGCCAGTCTTCAAATTTCAACGATGCGCTGTCTTCCATGATGAAGTCTCCTCGGTCCTCGGATCTTGCTTAGTCGTAGCCAAAGCGGTCCGACGTTCGTCTGGTCGGCATGATGACCCAACACTGCATCACGCACACGGCGCTGTCGCCCGAGGCAGCTGGGCTTGCGCCCCTCCAGCATCGGTGAGGCCTTCGTGCATGTGTTAAGCAGCTGCCTTCGCCGAGCCCTTCTTGGCGGGCTTCCGAATCGGCTTGGCCTTGCTCGCCTTCTTGACCGCCTTGCTCGGCTTCTTGGCTTCCTTTGTCGCCGCCTTCTTCACCGCGCCATCGGCCGGCGGGAACTTTGCACCCGGGTTGGCCTTGGCCCACGCTTTGCCGTCGGCGGATTTGGCCCACGTGGTGAAGGCCTTAGGGGTCAGGCCACGGCCCGCCCATGTCTCACCGCTGGGAAGACGATACTTCGCGGCGACTTTGCCGAGCTTGCGGCCCTTCAACGATCCAGTGCCCGCCTTGGGCGCGCGCGCCGGCTGGGTGTCAATCGGTTCTCCGATGAGTTTGGCGACCTGCCGCCGCTGCGCGAGAGTGAGGACCTTCGCATACCTTTGGAGCACTGCGAGCGCCTTGGGCACCTCTCCGTCGCGTTTCTCGACCAGTTTTTTCTGGGCTTCCAGCTGTTTGATCTCGGCATCGAGTGATTTGAGGGTGGTCAGGGCCATTGAGATACTCGGTCAGATAAGGACGGCTTGGTTATATCCGATAACGCGCTTGCGAGACAGGCCCCCATCTTTCTGCGCCCCCCTGCAATGGCTCGGCCGAACGTTCCCTCGGAGTGCTCTTTATGAACCCGGGTCGACGTAGGGGCCGCGATCCCAAGAGCGGTATCGCCAAGGGACCACTTCTTCCAAACAGGTGATCCGAGGTTTGGGTAGGTGGGCAAACGCTTCGACGCTGGCCCGGAGTCGAGCTGCATGAGCTTGCGGAACAAACAGCCAAGGCCTTGCCGTCCAGACCAAGGGCACACCGCTGTCCCGGAAGAGAGCTGCGCGCAAGCCTGGCCAGTGTTCGTCCCAGGCCCTCAAGCGCGCCAGCAGGGACGGCGCACGGGCGGCATACGTGATCTCACAAAGGTAGGCTGCTTGCTCTTTGAAACTCACTGCAAGGGCGTCGCAATACCAATGCGGCCCGCTGGTGTCGGGGTTCTTTCCCTCGTTGAGCTGGATACAGCATTGGCTGTTGACGAACAGCGCCCGATCCGCCCGTAAGTAGTCCAACACTACGCCTTCAAAATGGTCCATCGCTTCGCGTCAGGGTTCTTCTGATGATCGAAACCAACGCCCCGCCCGGGCTACGGAATGGGCGGACGGAATGCTCATTGGTTCAACAGCTTGCTCTTTTGCGAATCGAACTCGGCCTGCGTCAGGATACCCTGCTCCTTGAGCTTCAGAAGCTTGGCCAACTCATCGGCAACCGAAAGGGCTGGTGCTACGGGAGCGGGCACCGGGGCGGGCTCCCCCGCGACGCTGACGACCCGAGTGGCCGTGGGACGGTATTCCCGGTCGACGGTGAGCGGCATTGCAGCGTCGTTGCGCGTGACATCGAGTTGGTAGGTCGGCGCCTTGGTTGCCTTTGCCAAGCCATCCAGGAAGTCACCATCGGTCTTGAACTTCTTTCCGGCCACGGAGGTGATGACGTCTCCTGCCTTGAGGCCCGCTCGGTCCGCGGCTCCACCAGGCGTCACCTCAGCCACCTCGTAGACCGCAGCCCTGCCGCGCGGAGCGACTTTACCTAGAACTCCGAGCACGGTGTGGTTGGGGAAGGTCGTCCCTGCGGGGAACGCGCCTCCCGCACTGATCAGGAAGTTCATGATGCTGTTGTGGAAGTCCGCCCCTGAAAAAGGAGCACGCTGCATCTGGCCGAAGGCCATCTGGGTTTCCATCCAGCCCGACACCTGCACACGCGAGACTCCGGACAGCTCACTCACGTTGAAGCGGAAAAATCGCCGAGGTGGCGTGGAGTAGCTGTTGCCGAGCAGCATCTGACCCATGATGGACTGGCCTGTGCTCAACGGCGACTCGCAAACGACTTCCGTATCGCTGCTGCTCACGACCGTCCACTGGACATCCATGCATTTGCTGGACAAGCGGGAGACCGCCACCGATGCCTTGCCTGAGAACACCGCCTCGGGTGTGCCACTGGGAGTCACAGCGAACAGCTGGGAGCCGGTAGCGGTGAACGGCAGGACGATGAAACCAAGAAGAAATATAAACGTTCGAATGGCCATGTGCGCTCCCCCTAGAGCATCTGACGTTGGACTTCCAGCCAATGCTATTGCATTAAGCACCTGGCAGCTATCTGCTTCAGGACAGATTGACGCAGGGTCTCCAGCGATCTGCACTAGCGGACGCTAGAGGCCCAAAGGACTGCTACGAGTGAACTCCCGCTTGCAGCGCCCGCATATGAAGAAAAATGTCGTCCGATCTGGAAACACTGGCTAGCCATTGGATTCCGACAGACCTCGTTAAGCAGCCCGGCTCATCAAATGATGGGCCGGGCATGTGCATCACTTCTTAAGCATGTCTCTCATTGCGCTCTTAAAGCGGGCGCCAATCTCTTCGCCAGTTGGTGACGCATCCGGGTCGTCCGTGAAGATAGCGACCATAGCGGCAAGGTAGGCTTCGCCCAGCGCCGACGTCAGCGCGACGGCCGTCGTTCCAGAGATAGCCGCTCCCGCAGCGGTCCCTATGCCCGGAGCGAACTTGAGCAGGTTGCTCACCAAGGTGCGACCAAGAAAGCTAGCACCGGCCACACCCACCGCCGAGCTGACAAGCGATGTGAGCATCGAGTTAGTCAGATTGACGCCAAAGATCGATGTGATCTTGGCGATCATACCGATTTGCACGGGGGCAATGATCATCGCGTCCGAGAAAGGAATCGGGCTTATCCCCGCGGCGCCAGACGCAGTGGCTGCCGCCATGATGATCTTGCGGGCTTCAGACTTTTTTGTATTCAAGTCAGCCTTCTGAGCGGAAGCAAAAGCGCGCTTTGCACCCTCAGGGATGGCGCCGATAGTGACCTCCACCAAAGTGGAAAGCCCCTTTGGCGAAAGAACGACGTCGTCATCGAGCTCTTCCCTGATCGCTCGCACTTGCACGATGTTGCGGCACTCCGGCAACAGCCCTTCAACGTCCTTCTTAAAGCCTTGGTCGGACCGATGCTTGGTGATGACGCCAATGACCGGAACCACCTTCGCGAGAGCAGCATGAAGCTCCACTTCAGCTGGCTCCACTCGTCGACCGTCTTCGATCACGCAAATCCAAGCGACATGAATGTGCTTGGTCGGATCAACCTCGTTCTTTCGTGCCTGGATGAAGTCGGTCAGCGCGCCAATGGTGCTCTTGTAGTCTGCCATCTCCAGCCCGCGCGTGTCGAAAATCGATACAGGCATGCCTTCCTTGGTGATCTCTTTGGTTTCTTTGGTGACAGGGCGCCCCTGCCCCGTTTCAGCCAAATCTTCATGGAAGATGGCGTTGACCAGCGTGCTCTTCCCGACTCCAGACCGGCCGGCGATCAGGATGTTGACATGTCCCATCTGCTTGGCCGCATCTGCGACCGCGTCTGCGATTGTTGAAGCGAAGTTTCCGTCCATATTTCCCCTGTTTCCATTTTAAGAACTAGCTACACATCCAACGAAGTCGCCACATAACTATCGATGGCGATTTCACTTCGACGACAACAATAAGCTGGTGTCGTCTCATTCCCTAAGACTAAGAAGCTACGCGATAGCGGCCCGGAGCTGCTCAGTCACGCTGTTGCCCTTCTCATCCTTCAACTGAGCCATGAGGTAGACCCCTCGGCCATTGCTCTTAGTGGCCCAAAGCTCGCCGATCATGCGCTTCTCCTTCTCGGAGTCCGCCGTGTATCGGTCGCCGCCCTTGTATTCAACGACCAGCAGGCGACCGTCCTTGAGCCTGGCAACGAAGTCCGGGTAGGTGCGCTGCTTGGACGTCGGCATCCAGAACTGGCTCTTGTCCACCAGGTTGCGGACCCAGAACTCCACCTCATCCAGCTGATCGATGGCCTGGGCACACAAGAACTCTTCACCGACCTTGCCACTGGCGGTCTTCCACTGAAGATCGCCCACGAAAGG
>Ga0213828_1000897_pt1 | contig 26617 bp, 26 predicted proteins | sample MC6MC0897MG_FD_180664 | JGI IMG/M metagenome (GOLD analysis project Ga0213828, IMG submission 180664) | Enriched soil aggregate microbial communities from Iowa State University, Ames, United States - MC6-MC0897-MG | ecosystem: Environmental > Terrestrial > Soil > Unclassified | place: USA: Iowa... | reverse complement strand
GCGTTGCTCGCTATCGGGGTCAAGCTGAGCTCGCCGGGGCCGATACTTTTCCGGCAGAAGCGCCATGGGTTGGGCGGGAAAGAGTTCTGGATGCTGAAGTTCCGTTCCATGCGGGTACATGCCGAGCACGCCGAGAAGATCACCCAAGCCACCCGCAATGATCCGCGGGTGACGCGTTTCGGTGCGTTCCTGCGGCGCTCCAGCCTCGACGAACTGCCTCAGTTCTTCAATGTGCTCGGGGGCAGCATGTCGGTGGTGGGCCCCAGGCCGCATGCCATTCAGCACAACAATCACTATGAGCGGCTGATCGAACGCTACATGCACCGTCATTACGTCAAGCCGGGCATCACCGGATGGGCGCAGGTGCACGGCCTGCGCGGCGAAACCCCGGAGCTGCGGTCGATGAAAAAGCGGGTTCAGTACGACATCGACTACATCCGCCGTTGGAGTCCCACCCTGGATGCGCGGATCATCGTAATGACGGTCTTCAAGGTCTTCGGGCAGAAGTCAGCGTACTGAGGTGAAGGGTAATTTGGCGACCTAAGTCAATGATTTGATGAAAAAAACTGTGCCACTGCCTGCGTCGTGCGGTAACCTGTGCGACTGGCTGAGTGTTGTATGCACGTTGTGGCCTGCGCGAACTGTTATGGAATCCAGGTAGTGTTCAAGAACATTCTTTTTGTGTGTGTCGGCAACATCTGCCGCAGCCCATCGGCCGAAGTGATGCTGCGGCAGGCCGTCGCCGGGAAAGACATCCGGGTGTCGTCGGCTGGGCTGGGTGCATTGGTTGACCACGGCATCGATGCCACCGCGCAGGAACTCTTGCTCGAACGGGGGTTGGACGGTGCGGCGCATCGCGCCCGCCAGATCAGTGGTGCGATCCTGGCTTCGGCCGATCTGGTGCTGACAATGGAACGCAAGCACGTCCGGCGCATCGCGGAGATCGCCCCGGAGGCATCCGGCAAGACCTTCCTGCTGGGCAAGTGGCAGCAGGAACGGGAAATACCCGACCCCTACCGCCAGCAGCGTCCTGCGTTCGAGCACGTTTACAAGCTCATGGCCGAGGGCGTGGAAAGTTGGTCGCGGCATCTTTGATGCGCGCCGCTTGCTCGTTCTTCTTTCTTTAAACCTTTTTGCCTTGATGCCTATTCCCCATGACAACTGATTCGCGCAATTCCGCACAAGACGACAACGACGAGATTGATCTGCGGCAGCTGCTGGGCACCTTGGTGGACTACAAGTGGTGGATCATCTCGATCACCCTCGTGTTTTTCCTCGTGTCTGCCGCGTACGCACTACTGGCAACTCCGATCTACCGCGCCGATGCGATCGTGCAGGTCGAGTCGAAGGTGCCTTCGCTCCCGGGCCTTGCCGACGTAAGCCAGTCGCTGGGCATGAGCGGCGGTGCGGCGGAGGCCTCCACCGAAATTGCGTTGATCACCTCCCGTTCGGTCGTCGGCAGTGCCGTTGATGCGCTGAAGCTGGACGTCAGCATCGAGCCGAACCGTTTCCCGCTGATCGGCAACTATCTTGCGCGCAAGGCGGCCGCCAGGGATCCGGAGGCATTGGCCGACGTGCGCTTTGGCATGAGCCGTTTTGGCTGGGGCGGTGAAAAGCTCGATATCTTCCAGTTCGACGTCCCGCGTGCGCAGTTGGCACGGCAGATGACGCTCGTTGTCGGGGAGAAGGGCAGCTATGAGCTGCTGAACGATGACGGGGACCGTGTGTTGAAGGGGCAGGTCGGTGCGCTTGCGACCGGCGGTGGCGTGAAGATGCAGGTTGCCGTGCTGCGCGCACATCCGGGCATGCGCTTTGACCTCATGCGCCAGCGCCACCTGACTGTCATCAACGATCTTCAGCGCGATATCGGCGTCAGCGAGTCCGGCAAGGATTCGGGCATCCTCACCCTGGCGTATGAGAGCGCCGATCCTGTACTGGCACAGAGCTTCCTGCAGCAGGTGGCGCAGGCTTACGTGCGCCAGAACGTGGAACGCAATTCGGCCGAGGCGTCGGCCCAGCTGGCCTTCGTGAAAGAGCAGCTGCCGAACGTTCGCAGCCAGGTGGATGCTGCCCAGAAGGCACTGAGCGCTTACCAGACCAAGGCCAATTCGGTCGACCTGACCCTGCAGACCAAGGGCCTGCTGGACCAGGAGGTCGCGGTTGAGACCAGCATCCAGCAACTGCGCTTGCAGCAGGCCGAGATGGATCGGAAGTTCACCCGCGATCACCCGGCCTACCAGGCGCTGATGCGCCAGGTGGGCGAGCTGGAAGGGCGCAAGAGCAATTTCCAGGGCCAGGTCAAGCAGTTGCCCGAAGCCCAGCAGCAACTGCTGCGACTCACCCGCGACCTGCAGGTGAGCAATGAGATGTACACCGGCATGCTCAACCAGGCGCAACAGCTGGATGTGGCGCGTGCAGGCACGGTCGGTAACGTGCGCATCATTGATGCCGCCGAAGTGGATGCCACCACCCCGGTGAAGCCGCGCAAGGCGATCGTGGTGCTGATTGGTACGGCGCTGGGCGCCTTCCTGTCGGTTGCCCTGGTGCTGCTCAAGCAATTGCTGAATCGCGGCGTGGAAGACCCGGCGCAGATCGAGGAGCTTGGGCTGCCGGTGTATGCCTCCATCCCGGTCAGCGTGCAGCAGCAGGGTGACTCGGTGCGGGGCAAGTTCCGCGCGGATGGGAAGTTGCATCTGCTGGCGGTGAAGGACCCGGCCGACCTGGCCATTGAAGCCGTGCGCAGCCTGCGCACCAGCCTGCATTTCGCACGGTTGGAGGCCAAGAACAACATCGTGCTGATTTCCGGCGCCAGCCCGAATGCAGGCAAGACGTTCGTTTCCTCGAACCTTGCCGCCGTCATCGCGCAAGCGGGGCAGCGGGTCCTGGTAATCGACGCCGACATGCGCAAGGGCACCCTTCACAAGGCGCTCGGTACCACGCAGACGCCCGGCCTGTCGGATCTGCTGGTAGGAAAGGCCGAGCGATCCGAGGTGATCCGCACGCTGCCCGGTCTGGACAACCTGAGCTACATCGCCCGTGGCGACGTGCCGCCGAATCCGTCCGAGCTGCTGATGCATGCCAACTTCACGCGTCTGCTGGAAGAGCTTGCCCCGCAGTACGACATCGTCATTATCGATACGCCGCCTATCCTGGCGGTGACCGATGCGGCCATCATCGCCCACCATGCGGGCACCTGCCTGATGGTGGCGCGTTTCGGGCTGAATCAGGCCAAGGAACTTGCGCTGGCCAAGCGCCGCTTCGAACAGAACAACGTCCGCATCAAGGGCGCGATCTTCAACGCAGTGCAGCGCCGCGCAACCGGGTACTACAGCTACGGGTACTACGAGTACAAGTCCACCTCTTCCTGAGGCGGAGTCGCGGCAGGCCGGGATGCGCGCCCGGCCTGACCCGCGCGGTGTCCGGCCCCGTCGCCGCGCGATGGCGTTCCATCGGCGGCAACCGGAGCTGGATCCACACAACTGCATGTCGGCGCGGCAGTCGCGGCATCCTCCCTGGCAGGGCCTTGCCCCGCACGCATACGCGGTTTGAAGTCATACACAATGAAACGTTCCATCCAGCACGTTTCCGTCATAGGTCTGTTCACCATCGTGGGCGCCGGGCTGACGTTCCTCACCCAGATACTCGCTGCGCGCGTACTGGGGCCGCGGGAGTACGGCATCTTCATGGCGGCTTTCACCACCATCAACATCGTCTCACCGCTGACCGCCTTCGGGCTTCAGGCGTTCTGGCTGAAGGTGTTCGGGCGCGAAGGCTGGCATGCCATGCGCTGGATCCGTCCGACGTTCATGTTCTGCGCGTTGAGTACGGTAATCACGATTGCCGGCGTGGCGGCCTGGGCCATATTCGGCCTGGGCGTTGAAGACCCGACGGCCTGGTGCCTGCTCATCCTGTCCACGAGCCTGCTCTCCGTGGCCAGCATCGAGGTGGTCACCACCCGCTTCCTGCTGGAGGAAAAGCCGGTTCCACTGATGATCTGGCAAACGTTGCCGCAGGTGGCCCGGTTCCTCGTGGTGGCCGGCGTCCTGCTGGCCGGCCAAGGTCTGGATGCGGTTACCCTTGCGTGGCTGTACGCACTGGTGGGCGGCCTGCTGGTGCTCGCCGGCATCCCGAACATGGTGGCGCTCGCGACCGGGCGCATGGGCGTGGTGGGGCATGAGCGACCCACTGGCCCGGTGGTTCTGGAGCGGCCGGGCATTGTGTCCGTGGCCTCGGAGACCTGGGCATTCGGCCTGGGCAATCTGTTCTTCCTGGTCTACTTCCAGAGCAGCATCCTTTTCATCAGCCACCACCTGGGGCCCGAGGCTACTGCCACTTTTGGCGTGGCGGTCACCATCCTGGCCGCGCTGTACCTGCTGCCCACCACGATCTACCAGAAGCTGATGATGCCCCGCCTGCATCGGTGGGCATTTCAGGATCGGGCCGCGTTCCGGGCGGCGTATGTTGCCGGCAACAAGTACATGCTCCTTCTTGGACTGGCCGCCGCCGTCTGTACTGCGCTGCTCGCTCAGTACCTGGTGCCGCTGTTGTTCGGCAAGGAATATGCGAAGGCCGCCTGGGTGCTCATGTGGCTTGCACCGTGCATTCCGATGCGCTTCGTTGCCACCAGTGCGGGTGCGATTCTCAGCACCGGCAACCTGATGCGGGTGAAGATCCGGATCATGGGGTTGGTGGCGATCTGTAATCTCGTACTGAACCATCTTCTGATCAGCCGCTTTGGCATGCAGGGCGCCATCCAGGCCGCCATTGCCACCGAAGCGCTGTTGGTGGGCCTGTACTGCTATACCGCCCACCGTTCATTCACCAAGAGCGACCCCGCATGAACCAGGCAGTTTCACTTGGGCAGATCGTCAAGGGCGGCTACTGCGTTGGTTGTGGCGGCTGCGCAGTGGCCGCCACTGGTGTGCAGATGTCCATCAACGACGTGGGCATGCCACAGCCGTCCCACCCCGCGCTGGAATCGCTGCCTGCAGCGACGTGCCCGTTCGGCACCGACAGGAACGAGACGATCCTGGCGGACGAGCTGTTCGGGGGGCTGCCAGGCATCTCGCATCACCCCTCGACAGGCTTCTACTCGGAGTTGCATGCGGGGCATGCAGTCGCGGGTCCGCACCGTCTTTCCGGAAGTTCCGGCGGACTCACCTCCTGGGTGCTCGAAGAACTGCTTACCCGTGGTGAGGTTGATGCGGTCATCCACGTGGGCCGTGGCGCCGGCGACGGCATCTTCGAGTACCTGATTTCCAGTTCAGTGGATGAACTGCGGACGCGGGTAAAGTCGATCTACTACCCCACGGGCTTCCATGAGGTGCTGGAGCAGGTGCGCGCCGATACCACGCGCACGTTCGCCATTACCGGCGTTCCGTGCCATATCAAGGCGCTGCGCCTGGCTGCCGAGAGCGACCCGCAACTGCAGGGCAAGATCAAATACTTCGTGGGTATCTTCTGCGGGCATCTCAAGTCGCGCGGTTTTGTCGAATCGTTCGGGTGGCAGTTGGGTATCCATCCCGACCAGGTGAGCGATGTGGACTTCCGCGTCAAGGATGCGTCGCGCCCGGCCAATGATTATTCGATCGAAGTAAGGTCCAGGACGAAGGTGGCGCGTACGGAGAACTTCCGCCTGTACGGCTCGGATTGGGGGCTGGGCCTGTTCAAGCCGCTGGCCTGCGATTTCTGTGATGACGTTGCCTGCGAGACCGCCGATGTTGTCATGGGCGATGCATGGCTGCCGGAGTATGTGAAGGACAGTCTCGGGACTAACGTAGTGATCGTGCGCCATCCTGTCATCTCAGCGCTGCTCGCGGGCGCGAGCGCACGGGGTGAAATTACGCTCGATCCCATCGATCCGGCCAAGATCCATCAGTCCCAGGCGGCAACCTTCCGCCATCGCAATGAAGGGCTCCAGGTTCGCCTGGCCCATATGGATTCGCGTGGCACCTGGCGGCCCCGTAAGCGCGTCCAGGCCGGCGACGGCGGATTGGAGCCGATGAGGCGGCGTCTTTACGTCACTCGCATGCGCCTCTCCCAGGTCTCCCATCGGGCCCTGAAGGAGGCCAAGCAAGGTGGTGGGCTTGGGTGGTTCTTCCTGCGCCTGCTGCCCTACGACGTGCTTTACAACTATCAGAATGGTCAGCTTCTGCGCAGGACGTACCGCACGTTGCGGGCCATGCTGCAGTCACTGGTCCTCCGACCCTTGAGGAAGAAATCATGACCCGTCGAATCGGCCTGCTCACCCTGCCGCTGCATTCCAACTATGGCGGTATCGTCCAGATTGCGGCGCTGTATGCGTTCCTGGACGAGCAGGGATACCAGCCCATCCTGCTGCGCAAGGAACATCGCAAGGCCGCGTGGAAGCTGGCCGTCATTGCGGCGTTGAAGCACATTCCGGGCCAGAACATAGCCAACTATCGCAGCCAGTTCCTGAAGCTGCGCAAGCACGCCGCCTTCATGCAGGCGTTCTTGCCAATCCAGTCCGCGGTCAGTCGCACCCCAGCACAGCTGGCCGCAGAGAGTGAGCGGCTTGGCCTGGACGCCGTCATCGTGGGAAGCGACCAGGTGTGGCGCCTGGATTACATCGACGACGGCGCGTACGACGCGTACTTTCTGTCGTTCCTGCAGAACACGCCTGTGCGACGGATTTCCTATGCCGCTTCGTTTGGCACCGACCAATGGACCGACGACGGCAAGGTGGCGCAGGTTGGCAACTTGCTTGGGCAGTTTGATGCGGTGTCGGTCCGTGAGGATTCGGGTGTCTCGCTTTGCGAGCAACGCTTTGGAAGAAACGACGCCGTTCATGTGCTGGACCCGACGCTGCTGGTGGAACGGTCGTTCCACGACAGTGTGATCGAGCGCTTGGCGCCCGGGAAAAGCGCTGGTGGTCTGTATGCCTATGTGCTTGACCGATCCGCGACTAAGCAGGTCATCATCGACATGGTCCAGCGAACCCAACACTTGGCCACAATGACGCTCGCGGAGCCGGAGACGGATCTGACCGGCTACGTGAATATCGGGCAGTGGGCACGCCGCTTCCGTGACGCCGATTTCGTCGTGACCGATTCCTACCATGGAATGATCTTCTCGATCATCTTCGAAAAGCAGTTCGTCGCCATCGGCAATGCCGGGCGTGGGCTTACGCGCTTCAAATCACTTCTGGCACTGCTTGGCCTGGAAGAGAGATTGTGTGACGCGTCGGCCAACCCGGGCTTCGAGGCGACCGAGCTGGAGCCGATCGATTATCGACGTGTGAATCGTCGCGTCGCCGAGCTTCGGGAGCATTCGAGGGAGTTTCTGCTTGGGGCACTCGCAGGGGAGGCGGTATCGTGATTCCCAAGACAATCCACTATTGCTGGTTTGGGGGAAATGCACTGCCGGCGTTGTACAGCCGCTGCATTGATACGTGGGCGGAGAAGCTGCCGGACTATCGCATCGTGCGTTGGGATGAGTCCTCCGCGCGGTTCGACACGCCTTTCCTGCAGCACTGCCTGAAGAAGAAGCAGTGGGCCTTTTTGTCGGACTATATCCGGCTGCGCGCCATCGCCGACGAGGGCGGTATCTACCTCGATGCAGATATCGAAGTTGTAAAATCGTTCGATCCGCTTCTGGCTCACGACTGCTTCCTTGGCCTGGAGGCGCCAGGGAGGCCCACCACCGGCGTCATCGGATCGGTGCCCGGGCACTGGTTGCCTCGTGAATGCATGCGCGTGATCGATGAGCGCTTCGCCGCCCGAAAGCCGTACCTTATCGCCCCCGAAGTGGCGATGGCGTCGGTTGCAGCCGGCGATCCTTCGACCGTCGCGATCCTGTCGGAAGAGCATTTCTATCCCTACAACCCCTACGATGACAGTCGCCCGGTAAAGGAGCTGATGTTCTCGAGCATCACCGAGGACACGTACGCCATTCACCACTGGGGCAAATCCTGGAGGCAGAGTTTCGTCTCCCGCGCATTGAAGAAGCTGGGGTTCTGATGGTGGCCACCTCTGAAGCGGTTGCAGCCCTGCAGCGACTGACCGCCCTGCTGGGGCGGCGGCACGACGATTGGCGTGCGTACACGGCCCCCGGCGATCGCGCCGTGTTGGTCAGCTTCATCAATCCTCACGCGGTTGGCATGATGATCGATCGGCCTGGTTACGCCTCTGATCTGGCCGAAATGGATATCCTGCTGCCAGATGGAAACCTGCTTGCATCAAGTGCAAGCCGGCAACTTGGTCGCGTCATCCTCCGTGAATCCTTCGACGGTAACTCCCTGGCTCCGGAAGTGTTCGCTTTCTGCCGCACGCATGCGCTCAAGGTTGCGCTGGTGGGAGGCGTGGATGGCGTCGCTGAAGGAGCGGCGGCGGTCTTTGCCACTGAGTTTGACGTCAATGTCGTGTACGCGCGCTCGGGGTTCTTCAACGGCGAGGCCGAGCTCGATGCGTGCTATGACAGGCTGCGGGCATTGGAGGCGGACGTTGTGATCTGCGGCATGGGCGCCCCCCATCAGGAGCGTTTTCTTCTGGGTCTGAAGGGCTCCGGATGGAGGGGGCTTGGGTTCACCTGCGGTGGTTATCTGGATCAGGCCCTCAATGGCGGGGTGAAGTACTATCCGGAGTGGGTAAACCGGTTCAATCTGCGTGCCCCCTACCGGCTGTTCCGTGAGCCCGGCCGCCTGTGGCGCCGGTACCTTGTCGAGTACCTTCCCTTCGTTGTTGCGGATCTCCGCCTGCGCATCGCGCGCGGTCCCGCAGTGCCCGGTGCCGGGTCGTGAGCCTGTTGTCCATTGTTGTACCCGTATACAACGGGGAGGCATATCTTGCCGCCTTCGTCGGCTCGGTGACGCCGCTTCTCTCCACCGGCCAGGTCCAGCTCCTGTTCGTGAATGACGGGTCCACGGATCAGACCGGCAGCCTGTTGGATGAGATGGCGCGCAATGAGCCATGCATCGGGGTCATCCATGTGCCCAATGGAGGCCAGGGCAGGGCCAAGAACATCGGTGCACTGGCCTCTGTCGGCAGATTCCTGTGGTTTGTTGACGTCGATGACCTTCTCCGCGTGGCACCCGGCCCTGCTTTTCTGCTGCAACTCGCGGAAGACACAGACCTGGTGCTGGTGGGTTACGAGCGTGTGGACATCGACTCAGGGCGGGTTTTGGGCACGTACCTGCCCGCCGCGCCCGGTATCGACGGCAGCCTGGAGCAGATTGAACGGTTCGACATCTATGGCCACAGCGCTTGGAACAAGATTGTCCGGCGCGAACTGTATCTGCACGCCGGCCATGCGTTCCTGGAAGGTGTCATCCATGAGGATCTGGCGGTGGTGCCGCTTTGGCTGTCCCGCGCGAGGCAGATCACGTTTGACCGGCACGTTCGCTACAGCTACGGGGTGCGTGCATCGTCGAGCATCCACGGAAACTACAGCCGCCACCCCGACATGATCATGGCACTCTCGCATCTGATGGCCCAGGGCCGTCATGATGACGCTCGCATCGGCCCCTCGGTCGTGAAGGAGGTGTTCTTCTACTCCTTGCCGCGCTTTGCAGGTGGTTTGGGCAGGGGGTGCTCCTGGGCGGCCTACATGCGGTGCTACAGGGATTCGATGGCCATGTACCGTGGGATTCCAGCGGCGCGTCGCGCCAGATTTACCGCCCGGTTTTCGCTGGCGTCCAGACTGTATATAGGTGCCACCGCGGCAGGCTGTTTCTTCCTGCCGCTGGCTGTTTCCCTGGCAAAGAGGGTTCGTGATGCGCGCAATGCCTGACTGCTCCAGCGCGAGCCTGTTTCAATGCTGTCATGCCAGCCGCGTTGCTGAGCTGCATCCGGAGCGATATGTATGCGTACGTTGAGGGCGCGCTGGTCGGCACGCGTATTCTTTTACTCTTTCCTGCTTATTGGGCTGGTCGGTCTGTTCAGTCCGCTTTCCTACAATGCCCTCCCGGCAAACGCGATGTTTGAATGCGTGCTGCTGGTATGTGCTGCCTTGATCGTGAAGATACCGAAGCGTTCGGTGATCGCGTTCTTCATCGGCTCCGTCCTCTATGTCGGCACATCGTATGTATTGATGCTGCTGTTCAAGCCAGCGCACATCCTCGATTTTGCACAAGCCTACAAAGCCTTCTTCTACATCGCGCCGCTTTGCCTTTTCTTCGGCGCCAATGTGTTTTCGCGCTCATCCGCGGTGAAGCTTCTGAAGTGGCTGCTCGTGATGTTCCTGGCCAAATACGCATACTCGATTGCGCTTGATCTCACGCCGCGCATGGGAACAAGACCGGGTTTGTACGTTGAGAACAACTTCGAACTGATCTTCCTGATGCTGATGTTCTACATCCTCCGGAATGATCTCGGCCGACGGATGGTTCTCTGGTTTGCGGTGCTGGTAGCGATCATTGGCCTGTCCGGCTCCCGTAGCTCCGTGCTGGCGCTGCTGGTGCTCTTCTATGGCGTGTTCCTGAACCGCCTGACCCTGCGAACCTTCTTCTACATGGCCGGCCTGCTTGCGCTGGGAGGCGTGGCAGTGGCAATTTTCGTGCTGCGGTCCGACGGCGGGGGCATCGAGTCCATCGACCGCTACAACTTCATGATGGTGTTCTTGGGCGAGGTGGCACAGTGGCCCGCGTGGAAGTTCCTGCTGGGGAGTATGCCGCTGACGCCGCTGTCGAGCTATTCCTGCCAGAGCCTGTCCTACTATGAGGACCTGTTCAGTTTCTCCGGGGACGGCCACTGTTATTCGGTGATCCTGCACTCTTATTTCCTTAGAGCGGTGTTCGATCACGGCATTCTCGGCCTGCTGTTCCTGCTGACATTCATGGTGATGGCGCTGAAGAAGAGCGGCTACAGCCGTATCGAGGTGGTTGTCGTCCTTGGTATCGTGTGCAGCTCGGCGTTGTCTGTTTCGGCGATGAACAGTGTGTTCGTCAGCCTGGCGCTCGCGCTTGCGATGGGCCTTCGTCGACCGATGGAGACACAGCCCCACGATACTCAGCCACCGCGGACCCAATGAGCAGCTCGCTGGTGGACGCTGCGGGACTCGCGCCTGCGGCCAGTGGTGTGCGAGCGCCGGTCACGCTATGCCGGCGCTCGCTGAGGCTGTCGTTCGTGCGAAGGGTTGTGCTGTTGTTGCGTGGCGCTGGGGCAGGGTGAAATTGCCCGCCATGCTGCCGACTCAGTCCGCCGCAGACTTGATGTTGTCGTAGAAGAACCGCTCGTCCCTTTCGCCTGTCAGGTTGTACAGCGGGTACTTGCGATTCAGCATGGCGCCGCCGTCGCGGATCAACGGGGCCCAGTTGATGGTGGCCCTTGACCGCGTGGAGCGCGGTAGCACGGTGTCGAGCGGAATACTGAAGTAGATGCCCTTGTCGAAGCTGCCCTCACCAAACTCGGCCGCCGACACGTTGGTCTTGGTCGCGTAAGCGCCCATGGTCATGCCATTGTCGAACACACGGGCCAGATTGATCGTGGCGCCGTAGTCACCGGCCAGATAGCGCCCGGCCGAGAGCGAACCGACAACACGTTCCTTCGCATCGAACGTGTAGTACAGCGTGGCATGACCCGTGGTGATGCTGTAATCGCGCAGGCCGAAGTGCTGGTCATAGTCGCGCTGGCGCACGTAGTTCAGATTGCCACCCACTGCCCAGCTCTCGCCCATGGGGCGGTAGAGCAGCTCGCCACCGACGCCCGCGTACATCCATTCCAGGTAGCCTGCGTAGGCCATGCCATAGATGTCGCGTCCGAGCCTGCGTGCAACGTTGAACTGCAGGTTCGGCATCATCACGTCCGACGTCGTGGAGTACTGGCGCAGGTCGGTGCGTACCCGCGGCAGGTTGCTGGGCGCGTCGAAGCGGAACTTGTCGTAGTTGTTGATGATGTCCGCGCTGACGGTCCCGGTCAGCCAGACATTGGGCCGGAAGAACACGCTGCCGCTGAAATTCGCCGCGACCTGGTAGAGGATGAAGCCGTCGGGCCCACCAAGGTTCTGGCGGTAGCCGATGCTGTAACCGCCGCCCCATGGCTTCTTCGTCTGGGTGTAGAGGACCTCGCGTTCAACGTCGGCAGGCACGGAAACTTCGGTGCTGCGGCGCAGATCATCTTCGGTTGCACGCCCGTCCAGGTAGGCTTCGAAGGTGTCTCGTTTCATCGACGTATCGACGATCGGCATCCCCAGTCGCGTCGTCCGGAACGTGTACCAGTCGAAGTCCTCGCCCACGTCGTTGCCCAGGATGCGTGCGGCGCGCCCCATGCCTTTTGCGGAGTAGTAATAGTTGGCCTGGTAGCCATCGATATACAGTTCACTGCCACGCCGCGAGATCTGCTCGATGCGAATGCCGGCATTCTGGCGCAGCTGGCGGGCGATGCCCTCCCAGTTGACCTCGTTGCCTTGCACCAGTGCAGGTTCCGCCGAGAACTGCGATGTTACCTCGGTCTTTTCCGGGCCGCGCTGTTTCAGCTTGACCGGCGCGGGGTCGAACGGCTTGGCCGACGACGCTGCGTGGCCCGGATTACCCCGGAATGTCAGGGAGAACATGGCCGCATCGCCGCGCTCCCAGGCTGCGGCCAGTTCGATGTTTCGGTTCGGAATATAGACCAGGCCGACGTTGATGGGCGTGGACTGATTCAGGTTGTTCCTGCGGGGCTCGCGCTTGTAGTCATTACCGTCGTACTCCACCTTGAGCAGGAGCGCGTCCCAGGGGGTCTGGTAGGTAATGCCGCCGAAGATGCCCACCGGCCCCTTGAACATGTTGCTGGCACCAAACTTGCCGGCGTCGTTGATGTTGCTGCCTGCGATGGGGCGGCGATCCTTGAAGCGATCATCAATCGCGCCTAGGGGGTTGGAGAAGTCCCCACGGTTGCCGATGTAGCCGGTGGCCAAGCCAATGGAGGCATCCACCGGGCCAAAGTTCTTGCTGGCGACCAGATACTCACTGGAGAAGAAGCCGGTGCCGCCAAGGTCACGCACACCGAAGGCAAGGTCGGGTGTCCAGCGCGTTTCCTGCCAGAGACGGACCTTGAAATCGATCGACTTGTCCTTGTAGTTCTGGTCGCCGCTTATATCGGTTGAGCCGTAGCGGATGTTGGAGACGTTGATGTAGCGGAACGCACCCTCCAGCCAGGGAAAAGGCTGCATGGTCAGGTTGTAGCGGCTGTACGGTGAATTGTGCGACGCGGTGAAGGCGATATCGCCATCGGCCGCCATCCGCGCGGTCGGCGTCTGCAGCAGGCCGATGCCACCCCATTCGCTCGCGGTGGCGGGCGGTGCTTCCTGTGCATGCAGGCTGGCCGACAGGGCCAGCGCAAGCAGCGAAAATGCAAGCGTCGTGGGACGCGTCGTCTTACGGCAGCTCACGGTGTCAGGGCCTGTGTTGCGATGAACGCGGCAAAATCAGTGTTGAACGAACGATCCACGCCGCTGATCGCGTGTTGGTGCAAGGGGACATAGATGACCCCTCCCGGCGCGACCGCCTGGGGGTCCGCGCGGTTCCACAGCGCGATGCCGAGCCGCTGGATGGTCATGTCCGGTTGGATCACAAACAGGTCGCTGGGGTCAGCGGCCTTCGTGGCACGGCAATCCCGAAGATAGTCGCGTGCATCGCGTTCGGGTTGGTGCGGCAGCTCGCACGCAGCGCCGACAGCGCCCATGACGGTAATCGTTGTCGGGCGGCTGGGGACGTACAACCTGTCCCTGGACGCCAGCACTGGGTCCGCCGCGGGCTGGACCTGCATCAGGCGGGCGTCCGTGGCTGCCAGCGGGACGCGCCCTGTGGCATCACGCGCGTCGATCCACTGCAGGAGCTGTTCGGCGACCTTGGCTATCTCGGGACGTTTGTGGTCCTGGAGATCCACAAGGTCATGTTCGATACCCGCACGCAGGCGCACCTGTTCAAGGCGATCATTTTCGCGGAACAGTGCAGCGCCGGGCAGGTAGGCCTGGGTGTCGGGTCGCGCGGCAGCCAGCAGGCTGGACAGCCGTGCGCCTGCGGCGAGCGTGTAGTCACCCGGTGCATGGACCTGTCCGTCGACACGGGCCAACAGTGACGCGGAGCGTGCGGTAGCCGTCCAGGTGGTGCACGCCCAGACAAGCCCGGCCGCCAGGGCAAGGAAACGCAACTGCATGTCTCAGTCCTTCGATGTCCGGTAGGGCTTGAGCTGAACCAGCTCAACCTCATAGTCCGGGCTCAGTTGTTGGCGGCTCTTCCAGATGAAGCCCGTCGCAGGATCGGCCCAGTAGATGTTGTGGGCCCGCATGCCACCCTCGAGGTGCTCATCGAATCGGACCAGATCGCGCTTGCGCCCAAGGATCTCCACCGACTCGAGGGGGCCTCGCTCGACTGTGCCATGCGCCTGGACGCCCATGCGGTAGCCGGGGATCCAGTCGTACTCACGCTGCACGCGCGCAACGCCTTGGAGGCGTGCAAGGTTGCTGAAAGGCGAGGGGCCAATGACGCGCGAGTGGAGCTGGCGCCCATTGCCCGCTGTCCCCGTCAGCAGACCGTTGCCATCGAGCTTGAACACGGCATGGTTGCCGGCATACCACGTCTGCTGCCCTTCATCGACGAAGCCCAGCACCATGACGGCTGCCATGTCCGGCGCCTTCAGCTGTGCCTGTGGATAGGGCGTTGCCGCCACCTGCGCGGGTGTTGCCTGTACCCGCCCCTGGAACAGCAAGCGGAACGAATCACTGGTGGCGCGGCTGCCCGTGGTGCAGCTGGCCAGCAGCATCGTGCTGGCCAAGGCGATACACGACACGAGCACCATGGGCGCTTTGCGGCGCCGTGCATGCACATCAAAGGCTGCCATGTCAGTTATTCCCGACTTCGCTCTCCGTGCGCGCAGCGGTATACAGGATGTTGCTGAAGGGCAACAGCTGGTTCACGAAGCGGTTCCAGCGGGTCACGCCTGCGGCGCCGACGAAGACCACATCGCCAGGCTGGAGCATGAACTGGCTCCCGACGGCGAAGGCGGTGGGCGAACGGGCCTCGAGCTGGAACACGCGGGACGGTATCGTTTGCAGATCCTTGCTGCCGCGGATCACATAGACCGCATTGCCGTTCGAGGTTTCCTGGGTCAGCCCGCGAGCGCGCCCGAGTGCCTGGTTCAGCGACACATCGCCGGTGCGGAAACTGTAAGCACCCGGCAAATTCACTTCGCCGACAACGAAGATTTCCTTGCGGTCCAGGTACGGAATGAAGATCGAATCGCCGTCCTTCAGGTAGAGCTGGCGGCCGCCATACTGCGTGGCGAGCGTCTCCAGGTTGACGGTGAAGGTGGCACCGGCGCGGCTCAGCTTCACGCCCGACAGGTCGGCCTGACTCGGGTTGAGGCCCGCCTGGCTGATCGCATCGGACAAGGTGAGGGGAGAGGTGCCCAGTGCAATGGGAGCGGAACGTTCCGCAGCGCCGGTCACCCAGACGCGTTGGCTGCCGTAGTTCAGGATCGACACGTCGACCTGGGGCGACTCAATGTACTGCGCCAGACGGCGGCTGATCTCTTCACGAAGCGCCATCGGCGTCTTGCCGCGGGCCTGCACTTTGCCGATATAGGGGTAGAACAGGGCACCGTCGCTCTGCACCAGACGGCCGGCAAGGTTGCCTTGCTGCTGGGAGCCGGCGGGCACAGTCAGCTCGGGGTGGTCCCAGACCGTGATGTACAGGACATCGCCAGTGCCAACGGTGTAATCGGCGGGCTGGTAATCGAACAGTTCGGGCGGAAGGACCTGCTCATCCTGCGTCGCGCGATCCATCGCGATGAGTTTTGGAGTGATGGTGACCATCTCCAAGGTGCGATCGTCGCTTTGTCGGCCAGCCGATACATCGCTGTGACGCAGGTGCTGTCCTGGCGCAAGCATGCAGCCGGACAGAGAGGCAGTCGCCAACAGGGCGACCGCAAGGCAGGTGAACTTCATGGTCATGTAGAGTCTGATTTTTCGGCGGACATAAAAAACCCTCGCCAAGCATGGCCCGGCGAGGGCATGGGTTCAGGCTCTGGCTGGATCAGCCGCCGGTGCCGCCGGTGCCACCCGTACCGCCAGTGCCACCCGTGCCGCCGGTGCCACCCGTACCCGGGCCGCCCGGATCGGTGCCACCATTGTTGCCACCATCGTCGTTCGAGCCACTGGAGCTGTCACCGGCGACGCTGTACAGCACGGCGCCCGCAGCGATCACGCCCACGGTGGTGCCTGCGATGGCAGCAGTCGAGTAGCCCGCTGCTTCAGCGCCAGCGACTTCAGCCGAGGTCGTGGTTTCGGTAGCAGCACCCGTCTGCTCAACCTGAGCGTCCTGGGCGAAAGCCGGGGAGGACAGGCCTACCAGGGCGATTACGGCAAGCATCTTCTTCATAGAACGGGTTCTCCTACTCCGTTAGGGGGTAATTCACCCCTATGATCACGGTTGTGCGCTTTTGATGTCAAGCCGCGAGGGAGATAACGGCCATCACAACGTCAATGGGGCGGATGACCCGTCACCAGAAGCAGCAGCGTGTGGGGCCGCAGGTTCCAGAGAGCAGCGATGGTGGCAACGCCGACAGCCAGGGCGGCTGCGGACCAGAAGGGGCGCGGAACGTCGCCGACCGTCATGCCGCGCAGCGCCCACGCCGCTGCCAGTGTGCCCAGCAGCCAGCCAGAGATGACCTCGGCCCAGGAGTGGGTATGCAGGGGCGGTCTGGATGCTGCCACCAGGCCAGCGAGCACCACGCCAGACAGCGCCGCTGCTCCCACCCACGATCGCCCGCGAGCAGCGCTTGCCAGTATTACGGGCCAGACAACGGCGGAAAATGCGGCGTGGCCACTGAAGCCGGTGAACTGCGGGGAGGCCAGGCCAATGCCCATTCCCAGGAACGCCAGCTTGCTCGCCAGGACGGTGGCGCCGACAACGCCAAGTCCCCAGGCCCAGCGGCGATACGGCGTCCTGCCGCCCAAGTAGCCGACCAGCATCAATGTGGCGGCCGCCGGCAGCAGCAATCGGCTGTCGCCGAGCAATGACAGGGCTCTCCAGAAGGATGAATCCATGGGCGGGCTATGCTGGATGCGAGTGTGGGCACGGAAGGATAGGGGAGAAGCGCCCGCTCTACGTGTACGGCGGCCAAGCGGGATGGCCGCCTCGGTCATCACGCTGTATCCTTCACACCTCTTCCAGGCCCCGTAGCTCAGCTGGATAGAGCGTCCCCCTCCTAAGGGGAAGGTCGCCCGTTCGAATCGGGCCGGGGTCACCAGAGGCAAGCACTTGGACCCAGTACGGTTGGGCGTTATTGCTTTTTTCTCCAGTTTCCATTTGGTGTGGGGAACGGCGTGGCGCTACGGCCGGGCTACATTTGTCATGTCAGACAGCATGGTTGGAATTCAGATTAAATGGCCGCCGCGATGCTGCCATTTGCACGGCGAGTACTCTGGGCTGGTCTGCAAATCAATCTGATACTCGCGTCCACTATGTCCTCCCCAAGCACCGAGTAGTCACCCGAGAGAGGCCAAGCCCACGCCGGGGCGCGGTTGAGGGGCGACCTTGGAATTTATAGGGTCGGGCAGACTGTGAATGGACGGTGCGAGCGGCGTAGGAAGGAGCGGAGGGACAGAGCGCAATATCATTAGGCTGTGATGGTGCGCGTGACAATCGTGATATAAGACCGGCCTTCAAATGGCGTGGACTGGCTGTGAGGAATCTCTACTGGGACGTGTGGAAGGGGCTTGCCATCGTCGCGGTGGTTGCCATACATGCGTGCGGTAGCGCCCTGGCCCTCCCTGAGGGAAGTGCCACTCATGCGTTCGCAGTTGTGCTGAGGCAGTTCATCAATTTCCCGGTGGCGCTTTTTGTCTTCCTGTCAGCGATGTTCGCTGTTCAGGGAAGTTCGGCCAAGTCGTGGGTAGCCGGCGTTCAAAACAGGGTGAGGCGCCTGCTTGTCCCGTATCTCGTCTGGGCGGCTGTGTACGCCTGTGCGAGAGCATTGACGGGCACACTGGTCGTTGCAGATTTGCCTGAGATGCTCGCCACCGGTACCGTGATTTCGGTCGGCTACTACGTGATTGTCATGCTTCAGATGGCCGTCATTTCCCCGGCTCTCGAACGCTTGTCCTTGAACGCACTCAAGCTGGCAATCCCGTTTTCCGTCGTAGCGTCCTTCACGTTCACCTACGGTATCCGCGCCAGTGGGTTTGATGGGGTCTGGTCTCAATTCCCCTACAACGCGCTGCCATTCTTTCTGTGGCTGCCCTTCTATCTTGCTGGTTTGGCCTTTGGTCGGGGCGGCTCGGCCATCCCCTTCGGTAGCTGGCAGCTTTGGCTCGTGCTGGCGCTTCTGTCTGCAGCGGGTTCCGTTGCTGAGGCATTTGTGTGGATTCCTGACGCGGTAGATCTGGCTATATCGCAGCTGAAAATCTCGTCGATGATCACGTCCCTATGCGTATGCGCTCTTGCGATTGCGCTGGCTCGCACATGGACCCATCTGCGCGGTTGGCGATGGGGGCTGAGCTGGCTGGGGGCGCGCAGCTTCTATTTCTACCTTTCGCACATGCTCGTCCTTGGCGTCGTTCAAGCGGGACTGCGTCGAATCCCCGGCATTGAAGCCGTGCAGCCAGCATTCGTGAGTGCAGCCGTGATCATCACGGTCGCGCTATGCGCAGCCGGGGCTGCCGCCTTTGAATATCTGGTAAAGAGCCACAGGAATGCTCTGCGATGGGTGGGGATCGCCTGACGGCTACAGAATGATTGCCGCGTTCAAACGTTCCCCTTGACGGAACCTTCTTGGCGCCGAATTGAAGCCGATAGCGGTGGGAGGCACCGATAGCCCACTCACTGTCGTGAATTGACGACGCTCAGGCGGCTGGGACGGCCGGCCCCACACTGCCCATCCTGTCGACAACGTTTTGGTTTCCAAAGCTCGCAGGTAATCGCGGGAGATCGCTTGGCTAATCGCTCTAGACGCGGTTGCCGCAACGCCTGACAGCATCCGAGCCCCTAGACGGCCCAGTTTAGGTGAATACATCGAGAGGCTATTCCCGCCTCCGCAAGAAGTCATCAAACACCACGCTGCTGATAGCCTGTCTCGCCTTGCAGCCTGGGCAGCGCATCGCAATGCCGCCGGGCACCGCCAGCAGTGTTGATTCGTCCGCCGCAGTGAAGTGGTGATTGCACTTGAGGCAAGACGCGGTCACGGAAGTGACGCGCGCAGCGCGATCGCTGGACAGCTCGCGATCGCCGGCAACGTCAATCAGATTGAATACACCTGTGGAGGACATCGTTGACTGATCCGTCGTCTTGCTGAAGGAGTAGGAGCGAGTACAACAGTGCAGGTGTACTGCGCCGGTGTAGTCATGGTCAACGTCAGGTGTAGAGCGGTGCCTGCCCACTTCGTCCCGTCGTCGGCCAGCGAAGGGCGCGACGTTGTACTTCACTGGGGGCGGGGCGCGGATGCAGGGTTGCGTTTCAACGCTGGCCCCGTTGAGGTCGCTTTGGTGCACGCGAACAGTCGTCGCCCATTATCCTCGCGCTCACCTGGTGCCCGCTGCCTCTGCGGCGGAGTGATGGCTGGCGGGCACTGCCGTTCCAAGATGCCGTGCAAAAAACCTCGCCATCACCCGATACGCCTGCTGGCTCTCCGGCAGCTTGGCATCCAGATGGAACGCGTGTCCCAGCCCCTCCCACACATGCAGGTCCGACACGCGCTCCAGGTCCACCAGCCGGCTGTGCATGTAGGACACATTGCTCAGCTCCGCCGCGCGGGTGCCGGTGATGAACAACGTGGGCGGAAACTGCGCCAGCAGCGCTTCGGAAAAGACCGGGGACACCAACGGGTCGCGGAAGTCCACGTCCCCGTAGTAGAGGTCCTCCATGATCGGCAGGGTGCCGTCGGCGTGGGGCAATAGCGCGTCGTTGATCGCGGCCATGACGTAGCGCGAGTCGCCGCCATAACGCGCATCGCCGCCCGCGCAGAACAGGCCCGCAGCGCCGGGCATCGGCAGTTTCTCCTTGGCGAACCAGGCCAGGGATTCGCCGGTGAGCACGCCGCCGGCCGAACAGCCGAAGATGCCGATATGCGCGGCGGGCATTCGCGCCAATGCCGCGCGGTACACGGCTGCGACATCCTCGCTGGCCGCGGGGAAGCGGTGCTCGGGACCCTGGCGATACTCCACGGCCAGCACGGTCATGCCCGTCATCGCCGCCACCGGGATCGCCTCGAGCAGGCCCAGGCTGTCGGCTCGACCGAATACGAAGGCGCCGCCATGCAGTTCGATCAGCAGACGCTGGCCGGCGGGATCCGCCGGTGCACTGCGCGGTTGCACGCGCACCACGGGAACACCGCCCCAGGTTTCGTGATGCAGCTCCACCGCGAAGCGTTTGCGTAGTTCGGCGATCTCGCCATACGCCCACTGGTCGGCACCCTTGCGGATGCTGTCCAGCTGCGCGAGCACGGCGGCGTTGTCCAGTTTGGCAGTGGGATCGCCGTGAATCACCGCGCTGCGTACGCTGTCCTGCGCCTGCGGGCTGAGATAGGGCGAGACCGGCAGCGCGAAGCTGGGCACCTGGCGCACACCGTCGGCGGGCGCTGCGGCCTGCGCGCCGGCGGCGAGCAGCAGGCAAAGGGGAAACGCCGACATCCATTTCGAAACGGTCATACGTACGGTCCACACGGCGAGGATGCCGCACAGAATAACGTCCGGCATGGTCCTGCACCTACCGCGGCCATGCCGATACGTGCACGGTGCCGTCGCCGGGTGTTGACGCGCCACCAGCGAAGCTGTGGCATCCAACCCGCTGGAGCAATCCGATGAACACTGCATCGCCGCTGTCGTCGACCGGCGCGTCTGCCACGCCCACGCCGGGGCAGCCTGTCGCGCCGCCCGTGGAGGTGCCGGTCAGCCCGGAACCACCCGTGCAGGAGCCGCCGGCCGAAGCGCCCCCACAGGGCGATCCGCCCGCGCAGTCCCCGCCGCTGGAAGCACCGCCTGGGAGCGATCCGCAGCCTGCAGCGCCACCGGCGGAAGCGCCACCCGCGTCACCGCCCGCGCCTCAATAGGGCCACGGTGACCTGGCCTCAGTCCTGCGACGGGGGCGCCTCATAGTCGGCCGGGGTCACCTTGCCGTCCTCCTGTTCCGGCATGTCTTTATCCTTCGTGGGGGCGTTGTCGTTGCGGATCGTGTCCGGAGTGAACGCCTTCTGCTGATCGTCTTCAGGCGTGCCGCGTGGTGGCGTGTGCGTGTTCATCGGTCGCTCCTCTGTGGCTGCACACCCAGCATCCTGCGGCTCGGGTGAACGTACCGTCGCTTCTCTTCAACATGGCGCACACGGTTGGGTCACTCCCCCGGCACGTCGCCCGGCGTAGCAATGTTGCATTCCCTACTGGAGCACCCCATGCGCGCTTTGACCTACCACGGCAGCAAGGACGTCCGCGTCGATACCGTCCCCGATCCGGTGCTGGCGGCCCCCGACGACCTGATCCTGCGCGTGACTGCCACGGCCATCTGCGGCTCGGACCTCCACCTCTATCGCGGCAAGATTCCCGACCTGCACAGCGGCGACGTGCTGGGCCATGAGTTCATGGGGATTGTCGAAGAGGTCGGCAGCGGCGTGACCGACCTTCGGCCGGGTGATCGCGTCGTGATCCCGTTCGTGATCGCCTGCGGCGCGTGCTTCCATTGCCGCCTTGCCGAGTTCGCCGCGTGCGAGACCACCAACAGCGGCAAGGGCGCGGCAATCAACCAGAAGGGCATCCGGCCGCCGGCGGCGCTGTTCGGCTACAGCCACCTGTATGGCGGCGTGTCGGGCGGGCAGGCCGAGTTCGTGCGCGTGCCCAAGGCCAATGTGGGTCCGTTGCGGATTCCTGACGGGCTGTCCGACGAGCAGGTGCTGTTCCTGTCCGACATCCTGCCCACCGGCTACCAGGCAGCAATCAATGCCGGCATCAAGCCGGGGTCTACCGTGGCGATCTTCGGCGCGGGGCCGGTTGGCCTGATGAGCGCGGCGTGCTGCCGCCTGCTGGGTGCGGAGACCATTTTCATGGTCGACCACCTGGCCTATCGCCTCGACTTCGCGCAACGCACCTACGGCGTGACGCCGATCGACTTCACCCGCGTCGAGGATCCCGCCGAATACATCGTGACCCAGACCAACGGGCGCGGCGTGGATGCCACCATCGAGGCGGTGGGCTTTGAAGCCGAGGGCAGTGCGCTGGAAGCCGCGCTGACCACGCTGAAAGTCGAAGGCAGCAGTGGCGTGGCGATCCGCCAGTGCATCGCGGCCACGCGTCGCGGTGGCACGGTGAGCATCCCCGGCGTGTATGCCGGCTTCGTGCACGGCTTCCTGCTGGGCGATGCGTTCGACAAGGGCCTGACCTTCAAGATGGGGCAGACCCACGTGCAGAAGTTGATGCCGGAGCTGCTCGACCATATCGCCGAAGGCAACCTGGACCCCGGGGTGATCGTCACCCACCGGATGCCGCTGGAAGAGGCGGCCAAGGGGTATGAAATCTTCGACCGCAAGCAGGAGGATTGCCGCAAGGTAATCCTGACGCCCTGAGATGCCCGCGAGGATGGAGAGGGTAATCCCCACTGCGGAATCACCCGCGTTGATGCAGCAGGCGCGCGAATGGCTGGCCAGCCAACCCGCATTGCCGCCACCGGGAGCAGGCAACACGCTGGAGCGCTGGCGGCACCTGGCGCACCTCGGCGCACGGGACCTGTGCCTCGCCAAGGTGCTTGAAGCGCATCATGACGCCGAGGCGATTCTGCAGGAGCTGCAGGCGCCGCCGTTGGCTGCGGGGCAGCTGGCTGCGGTATGGGCCGCCGAGGGGCCGGCGGCGACGCTGGCCTTCGATGCACGCCGCAGCACGTTGAGCGGCACCAAGCCGTGGTGCTCGGGCGCTGGGTGGGTGGATACCGCGCTGGTGACGGTGCGGACAGACGGGCAGTGCCGCCTATTCCGTGCAGATCTACGGGGTGCACGCATCCAGTGCGACGCGCAGGACTGGCAGGCCACCGGGATGGGGCGGATTCCCAGTGCCACCGCGCACTTTGACCAGGTGCCGGCCGTGGAAGTCGGCACCGCCGACGCCTACCTGCAACGACCGGGCTTCTGGCACGGCGGCGCGGGCATCGCCGCGTGCTGGTATGGCGCGGCGACGGCGCTGGCCGAACCACTGCGACGCAGCGCCAAGGCCGCCGAGCCGGGCGTGGCGGCCGGGCTGCTGGGGCAGGTCGATATGACCCTGGCCGCGTGCGCGGCGCTGCTGCGTGAGCTGGCCGCTCTGATCGACGCGGACCCCACGCGCGCCCACATGACCGACGTGGTGAGGGTGCGCAGCGTGGTGGAGCGCGGCTGCGTACAGACCCTGGACCTGGTTGCGCGGGCGTTGGGACCGGGGCCCATGTGCATGGACCAGGCGCACGCCCGGCGCTGGAGCGACCTGACCGTGTTCATCCGGCAGAGCCATGCCGACCGCGATTGGCAGCAGTTGGGCATGGACTGTCATCGGGAGGGGCAGGGATGGACGCTGTAGTACGCCACATCGCCGGCGGCGGCGTCACCGAGGACCAGTGGATGGCCTGCGACTGGCTGGCTTCGCTGCCGGAATCCAATGTCGCAACGCTGCTTGCCGGCCATGCGCGGCTGGTGGTGGTGTCGCCGCATCCCGATGATGAAGTGCTCGCCTGTGGTGGGCTGATGGCGCAAACGCAGGCGCTCGGGTTGCCGGTGGTGGTGATTTCCGTCACCGATGGTGAAGCCTGCTACCCAGGTCAGCCGGCGTGGCCGCCGCAGCGGCTGCGCTGCGCGCGTCAGCAGGAGCTTGCGCGCGCACTGGGCTGCCTGGGTCTGGTCGATGTGAATCACCAGGCCTGGCACATCGGCGACGGCGCGGTGACGGGCAGCGAAGCCGCGCTGGCCGCGCGCCTGCACACCGTGCTGCGCCCCGACGATCTGGTGCTGGGTCCGTGGCGCCTGGATGCGCATCCCGACCACGAAGCCGTGGGCCGTGCCTGCGCGCGGGCCGCAACGTCGCGCGGCTGCGCGCTGCGTGAGTACCCGGTGTGGGGCTGGCATTGGCTGGACCCGCAGGACGCGCCACGCGCCTGGACACCGGCAACACGGTTCGCGCTGAGTCCGCAGGTCCTGCAGCGCAAGCGCGCAGCCATCACACAGTTCTCGACCCAGCTCGGTGCCGTGGACGGATTGAACTGCGACCCCATCCTGCCACCGGCGGTACTGCAACGTTTCGAACGTGCCTACGAGGTCCTGATCGGATGAACACAACCGCCTACTTCGACGCGCTCTACCAGCAGGAAGATCCGTTCGAGTACCGCACCCGCTGGTACGAGGCGCGCAAGCGTGCGCTGACCCTGGCCAGCCTGCCACGGGACCACTACCTGCGAGGCTGGGAGCTGGGCTGCTCCAACGGGGTGCTCACCGCTGCGCTTGCGCCGCGCTGCGCGCAGTTGCTGGCCACCGACCTGAGCGAGCAGGCGGTGACGGCCTCGCGCCTTGCCTTGGCAAAACACGCGCATGTGCGGGTCGAGCGTGCCGAGCATCCGCGGCAGTGGCCCGATGGCACGTTCGACCTGATCGTGTTCAGCGAGCTGGGCTACTACCTGGACCCGCCGACGATGCAGGCGATGGCGGCGCGCCTGGCTGCGTCGTTGGACACGCAGGGCGTGCTGGTCGCCTGCCATTGGCGGCCGGCCTTCGCCGAGGCCAGGTGCACGGCGGAATTCGTGCACGCGCAGCTGGACGCGTTGCTGCCGCGGGCGTTCTCCTGGAGCGATGCCGACATGCTGCTGCAGGGCTGGTCGCGCGACACCCGCTCGGTGGCCGCGCACGAGGGCCTGCGATGATCGCCGCGATCGTTCCCGCGCATAACGAGGAGCGTCTGATCGGCCCGTGCCTGCAGGCGCTGCAGTCCGCCGCGCGGCACCCCGGGTTGGCGGGTGAGGCGGTGGCGATCGTGGTGGCGCTGGACCGCTGCAGCGATGCGACCGCAGCGGTCTGCCGGCGCTTCGGCGTGCACGTGGTACGGGTGGAAGCCGGGTGTGTCGGCGTGGCCCGCGCCGTGGCCAGCGAGCATGCGCTGTCGCTGGGGGCGCGGTGGATCGGCTGCACCGATGCCGACAGCCGGGTGCCGGCCGACTGGCTGTGGCGGCAGGTGGCCTGCGAGGCTGGCGCCTTCTGCGGGGTGGTCAGCGTGGATGACTGGCTGGACTACGCGCCTTCGGTACGGCAGCAGTTCCTGCTTGGCGAGCGGGCGCAGGATGGCCACCCCCATGTGCACGGCGCCAACATGGGATTCAGTGCAGCGGCGTACCGCGACAGCGGCGGCTTCCTGCCGCTGGCCACCGGCGAGGACGTCGCGCTCATCGATGCGATCCAACGCAGCGGCGCGCGCGTGGCGCGGCTGGCGGCGCCCCAGGTGGTGACCAGTGCGCGTCGGCACGCGCGGGCAAGCCATGGCTTCAGCGATTTCCTCAAACGCCTTGAGCGCAGCATCGGCGATGCACCGGCATCTTCCGGTCTGGCGGTGTGCGCCAGGGGCATCAAACCGGCGGGGGCGTGTTGATGGCCGCTATCGATCTGCTGGGGTGGGCCGCGACGGCGGTGCTGGTGGCGACCTTGTGGCGCCAGATATGGAAGCAATGGCGCGCCGACGATGCCCAAGCGGTATCGACGTGGCTGTTCATTGGCCAGATGACCGCCTCGGTGCTGTTCATTGCCTACAGCATCGCGCTGCATTCCTGGGTCTTCGTGGTGACCAACAGCCTGGTGCTGGCCACCGCGATTGCAGGGCAGTGCATGGCCTGGATGAAGCGCAGGCGCGCGCTTTCGTGACGGTGCAATCGCGCGTTGAACACGCCGGGCAAACAACTGTATTTCGCCGTGCATACGACGCTGAATCGCGTGTTTTCAGTGTCACGCCGACTTCATCGGCGATGCGGAAAAGTGGACCCACCCAAGCACGGGCACCCCGCAGAAAGCGGCATCCCGACACTACAGGAGCATCAGCAGTGACTACCGAAACCAAGACCACCCACACCTTGAACGACCTGATTGAAATCGCCCGCGACGGCAAGGATTTCTACACCGAAGCTGCGGGCAAGGTGAAGGATGCCGAACTGTCTGCGCTGTTCACCCGCATCGCCGGGGTAAAGGACGAACTCGTCCGCTCGCTCAGCGCTACGGTTCTAGCCGCCGGTGGCAAGCCGGCCGACCACGGCACGGTGGTGGGCTCCATGCAGCAGTTTTACGGCAAGGTCCGCGCCACCCTGGGCGACACCCAGTACGGCTATGTGGCCGAACTGGAAGAATCTGAAGACCGTCTGCTGAAGGCGTTCAAGGACACCCTCACCGACAGCGACACCACCCCGGCTGCCCGCCAGGAAGTGCAGCGCCTGCTGCCGCAGGTGCAGGAATGCCATGCGGTGATGCGCGACCGCAAGCATGCGATGAAGCACTGACGCCTGGCAGTACCGGCGCGTTGACCGGCGCCAGATGAACACGCGCAGACAGCCCCGGGATCCCCGGGGCTGTCTGCGTAAAGTGGCCGGACGCCGCCGTACGGGGGGTGGGGAATTGGTGCATACTCGATCGAAAGGGCTGACTGGATCTGTTATGGAACACATGCGTTGGCTGACACTTCGGCTTGGCAACAATCAATCCATCGGACCGAA
>Ga0213828_1000888_pt1 | contig 26734 bp, 29 predicted proteins | sample MC6MC0897MG_FD_180664 | JGI IMG/M metagenome (GOLD analysis project Ga0213828, IMG submission 180664) | Enriched soil aggregate microbial communities from Iowa State University, Ames, United States - MC6-MC0897-MG | ecosystem: Environmental > Terrestrial > Soil > Unclassified | place: USA: Iowa... | reverse complement strand
GAGCAATATGTTTGTTTTGGTTCTTGCGGCTTTATTAGCAGTAGCATCATTAGGCTTTTTATTTTATAATTTCCATCCTGCCAAAATCTTTATGGGAGACACAGGAGCGCTGTTCCTCGGATTTATGATTTCTGTCCTTGCATTACTTGGATTTAAAAATGTCGCATTCGTGGCTTTAATTATTCCAGTAATCATTTTGGGAGTACCAATTTCTGATACATTCTTTGCAATTGTTCGTCGTGTACGGATGAAGAAGAAATGGTCTGATCCAGATAAATCACACTTACATCACCGTTTACTAGATATGGGCTTTACACATCGCCAAACTGTGCTTATTATTTATGGAATTGCAATGATGTTTGGTTTAGCAGCCATCATTTTCTCCATGGCAAAAGTATGGGGCGCTATTTTACTAATCGCTGTCATCTTAACAGCTATTGAAATCTTTGTCGAAGTCATTGGACTAGCAGGGAAAAACTACAAACCATTACTGAACTTTGTTCGGATATTTAATAAATAAAATATTAAGCAATCATACATGTTTATGTGTGGTTGCTTTTTTGGTGGTTGAAAATTAGCGAAGGTCTAGCTATGAAATTAAATCAAGAAGTAGCCTCGAGGCGTAGAAGAAAACTGCTCTAATAGGGTAATGTTCAGGTCGCGAGGAAAACTGCTGATCAGATAGAGAGGGAAACGGCTCAAGCGTGGAGGGAATCGCTTAGGTAGCGGGGAAAATTGCTCAGGTCCGGTTGGGAATTGATCAGGTAGCGGGGAAAACTGCTCAGGTCCGGTTGGGAATTGCTCAGGTAGCAGGGAAAACTGCTCAGGTCCAGTTGGAAATTGCTCAGGTAGCGGGGAAAACTGCTCAGGTCCGATTGGAAATTGCTCAGGTAGCGGGGAAAACAGCTCAGGTCCGGTTGGGAATTGCTCAGGTAGCGGGGAAAACAGCTCAGGTCCGGTTGGGAATTGCTCAGGTAGCGGGGAAAACAGCTCAGCACCAAGTGAAAATCGCTCGGGTAGGTGAGGAAATCGCTCAGGAAGTGATAAAAACCGCTAAGATTGCCAAAATCAAAGCCCCTATAATCCAAGTTAGCGAGATACAATGAATCGACACAAAACAAAAGTATCCCATATAAAGAGCCTTTCCATAAAATATCATGGAAAGGCTCTTATTTTAGTTATTGGGCGTTTCTATTATCTGCTTCCTCATCTCCAGCCGCATTCACTTTATCATGATTATTATTCGTTAAGCTAGAGGACGTTTTATTAGCATCAAGATGGTTGTTAAGTATTTCAGATACTTCATCAACCGATTGCTGATTTAATTGATAGTAATAAACACCAGTAGACATATCATCAACACCATCTAATGTTAAAGAATCAATACGCGGCATGCCTTGTGTTAAATAGGATAGGAATGACTTCATTTCAGTAAATGTCATATTGGTCTTCATGTTATCACCAAGTGCTCTAATAACATCATCGTATTTTGTAATGGAGCTAACAGAGGAAACTTTATTGATAATGGCTGTTAATATTTCTTGCTGACGTTTGCCACGTTCAATATCACTATCCTGCTTACGTGTTCTAGCTAGAGCTAGAGCTTGGCTACCATTTAAATGCTGTAGACCAGGCTGTAAATTAATAGAATTTCGGTCGAATTCATCCTTTTCGTGTAGCTTATATGGTACTTCCGCTTCGATGCCACCTAATGCATCCACCACATCGATAAAGGCATTAAAATTCATACGAACATAATAATCGATAGGAACATTTAATAGCTTTTCTACTGTATCGATTGTTGACAGTGTACCACCGTATGCATGAGCATGAGTAATTTTATCCTCATAGCCAACTTTTGGGATAAAAACGTACGAATCACGAGGAATGCTTAACATTTTAATTGTTTTAGTTTCATTGTTTAGTGTTGCTAAAATAAGTGCGTCGGAACGCGAGTTATCAGAACCTTGACCTCGGTTTTCACTATCATCAACACCGACAAACAAGATGGATACATTATCATGTACAGGCTCTACTTTTTCTTCTCGCAGTGTAGAAACCTGTCGACCTTCTAATTCTTCATGTGCTGAATTTGCTGCATGCTCCGCTTGCTTTGTGATATAAACACCATAAGCTGATACGCAAATTAGTAAACTAGCCACAAGAAGAAGGGCAACTTTTATTATTAAAGAAGTTTTAGAGCGCTTCTTGTTTTTATTTTTTTTTCTATTTTTCATATTTAGTATATTCTCCTCTGAATTTTGGGAATAATAGAGCGATTAAACTAGTTTTTTATCAAAGAACCTAAAAGAATGTATGATTGATAAAATAGCTCAATATTAAAATTATACTATGGATATTAAGCTTTCGACAATTAAAACTATTTATTTCACAACAAATTCGATAAATCGAGCTTCTTCAAAAGAAATATTCGCCTGCCCATTTGTCATTTCTGTTACCCAGTTTCGGAACTGTTCTTCCTCTTCTTTTAGCACAGATACAACAATTTCTACGCCTTCCAAATATCGAATTTCTTCTAACGTATACGAAGAACCTCGAATTTCGTTTTCTACTTTACCTAGCCAAGTGTAGTCTATGGCAATTTTCATAAAATGATGAAGTTTGCGCTCAACGACCTGTGCAGCAAGTAATCCTTCTGTTGTTGCTTTACCGTATGCACGGATAAGACCGCCACCGCCAAGTTTTATGCCTCCAAAGTAACGTGTAACCACAACGACTGTATCCTTCAAGCCCTGTTTCTTTAGAACCTCTAACATAGGGACGCCAGCTGTACCACTAGGTTCCCCGTCATCATTCGCTTTTTGAATATGATCATGCTCACCAATTAGATAAGCAGAGCAATTATGTGTCGCATTATGGTGCAATTTTTTTATGCGATCAATAAAAGAAATTGCATCCTCTTCCGTTTCTGCACGTTCTATATAAGTAAGGAAGCGTGATTTAGAAATTACAATTTCGCTTTCTCCATATCCTTTTACAGTTAAATAATTTTCTCTCATATGTGACATTCTCCTTTAATCTAGGGTTTTATTCTATAATTTTCATGAAGAAAAAGCATTAATTTTTATCATTGTGATGCTATAATAGGTGTAGACTGTAGAATATATGAAATTGGTCTATTAGAATAGTAAGTAATCATAAGACATTAGACTGGGGAGTACACTATGTTTTCAAATGATACCTTCGATTTAAAGTCGCTTGATGACGTATTTAATCGAATGTTAGAAACAATCATGAGCTCTAAAGATGATATCTTTATTATAAGTGAACAAAGCCGAAGAAGCTTTGAAGATATGCAAAAAGAGCTAGAAATTGTTAGAAAACAAATTTCAATTGTCATTGAAGAAGGCGATGCTTTAGAAAAAAGTACACAGCTTGCAAAGCAAAGACTTGTTTTAGTAAGTAAAGCTTTTGATAATTATACCGAAGAACAAGTTAGAGATGCATATGAAACTGCGCATGATTTTCAAGTAAAGCTCTCCGTTATTAGAACACAAGAAAAGCAGCTACGTGATAAAAGAGATGATCTCGAGAGAAGATTAAGAGGTTTACTCGATACGATAGAACGTGCAGATCATATTGTCAATCAAGTAAATGTCGTTTTGAATTACTTAACGTCAGATTTAAAAAATGTTGGACGGGCACTTGAGCAAGCAAAGATGAAGCAAGATTTTGGTATACGTATTATCGCTGCACAGGAAGAAGAGCGAAAACGTTTATCGAGGGAAATTCATGATGGACCTGCTCAAATGCTAGCAAATGTATTAATGCGTACGGATTTAATTGAAAGAACATACCGTGAAAAGGGTATTGAATATGCTTTGGCTGAAATTGCTGATTTAAAGAAAACCGTGCGTAATGCATTATCCGAGGTACGACGTATCATCTATGATTTAAGACCAATGGCACTTGATGATTTAGGAATTGTTCCGACATTAAAAAAGTATTTATCGACAGTGACAGAATACAATCCTGGTGTTGAGATTCATTTCCAATCGAGCAGCACTGAAAAGCGTATACCTTCTAATTATGAAGTCTCTATTTTCCGATTAGTGCAGGAATGTGTCACTAATGCCATGAAACACGGAAAATGTAAGGATATTTGGGTGAAACTTGAGTGGCTGAGAAATGCCGTAAATATTGTCGTCAAGGATGATGGTATAGGGTTTGACCCACAAGTAGTGAAAGACCATTCATTTGGGATTTTAGGAATGCGGGAGCGTATCGAAATACTGGATGGTACAATCTCAATTAAAAGTGAAATAAACCGCGGCACTACGGTACTATTTAAAATTCCGTTAGAAGTCGAATAAAAGTAATTGTTGTAGAAATCTAGGGGGTAAAGACAAATGACGAAGATTATTATTGTAGACGATCACCAGCTATTCCGTGAAGGAGTAAAACGTATTTTAGATTTTGAAGATACGTTTGATGTAGTAGCAGAAGGTGATGATGGCACGGATGTGGTATCCTTATACGCTGATAACCAACCAGATGTTGTACTAATGGATATTAATATGCCAGGCAAAAATGGAGTAGAGGCTACAGCGGAGTTAATTAATGAATTCCCTGATGCAAAGGTAATTATGCTTTCTATCCATGATGATGAAACTTATGTAACACATGCACTTAAATCAGGTGCTCTTGGCTATATGCTAAAAGAGATGGATGCGGATGAAATCGTTGAAGCAATTAAGGTAGTAGCAAACGGTGGATCTTATTTACATCCGAAAGTTACTAAAAATTTAGTAGCAGAATTCCGACGCCTTTCTGAGCATGAAAATAAAGGAAACTTCCATCAAGCAGAAATTCGCCGTCCATTCCATTTATTAACAAAACGTGAGTGTGAAGTATTACAGTTATTAACGGATGGTCAATCAAACCGTACAATTGGTGAAACACTGTTTATCTCTGAAAAAACTGTTAAAAACCATGTTTCTAGCATATTACAAAAAATGAATGTCAACGACCGTACACAAGCTGTTGTTACTGCCATTAAAAACGGCTGGGTAGAAGTACGATAATTGCATAGCATTACGATAAAAGCTGTTTTAAAAAATTACTTAAGTATTTAGTAATTTTTAAAGCAGTTTTTTTTTATCTGTACCAAAAGTGAAGCGTCAGGTACAAGACTCTCACTCTAAGATTTGTGCAAAGAAAAAAATATATGCGGGAGATTGGCTCAACTAGCAATCAGTGAGGATGAAGAAAACCCTATTGATTGAAGTTTCACCTTATGAGGTACTTCTTCTTGATGAAAAGTGTCACAATTTATTGAAGAGAGCGTTTAAATGGTGCAACATTTTAAAGTTATGAGCGTCATATGAAAGATGTAGCACCTAAATGTTGAAAATACACAACAAAATTCCTACGACAGCATTTATATGCTACAATATGCGCGGGAGGTTTTTGGATGTTAAAGAAAAGTATTCTAGCAGTTTTTACCTTATTAATACTAACTGCCTGTGGTAATAAAAATGATGAGAAGAGTCCTGAAGAACTACAAAAAATTATTGATGAGGGTACAATTGGTTTTGAAATGGCAGATGGCGTTATCAAAAAAGCTGAAAATGTTCCAGCCAATGAAGAAAAAGCTATTTTAGCGGCTTTTAATGAGTATGTAGAAGCCTTAAATGCTGAAGAAATCGAGCGTTATATGCGAACGCTTTCAAAGAATCCAAAAGGCTATAATCTTGAAGAAGAAAAAAAGTTTGTCTTGGAGAATTTTGAACAGTACGATATTAAAAGAAAAGTTAAAGATACGGTAATAACAAAATATAGCGGTGATGAAGCAGAGGTTTATACGGATATGACAGCTGATTTAACAGAAATAAAAACAAATGTTAAGCAAGTAAATAGTCGTCGCCAAATTACGGTTTTTATTAAAGAAGACGGTGAATGGAAAGTATCAAGTGTTTTTGCTTATAGTGGTAATAATTCATCAAATAATACAGGCAATTAACAAAAATAGAAGGAGTGTTTCATCTCCTTTTCCATACATATAAGATGAATGTGAGGTTAGCGTTTTAAATTAATTTCACATTCATTTCTTTTTATTGTAAACTATGAAGAATAGGAGAGTGGACATGGATGAGGACGGCAATCGTAACAGATAGTACGGCATATATTACACCTGAAGAACGAGCACGCTTAAACATTCATATGATTCCGTTAAGTGTAAATATCTCAGGACAATTATTTGCTGAGGAAGTAGATATCACGGCATCTGAATTTTATGATAAGGTGCGTGGGGCGAAAGAATTCCCTAAAACAACACAGCCTCCAATTGGAGAGTTTGCCACTCTCTTTGAAGAGCTTGCAAAAGATTATGATGCGGTTATATCTATTCATTTATCGAGTGGCATTAGCGGGACCTATCAAGGTGCAGTTCAAGCTGGAGAGATGGTTGAGGGCATTGATGTTTATACTTTTGATAGTGAAATATCCTGTGCCGTACAAGGCTTTTATGTATTACGAGCAGCTGAAATGGCAGCACAGGGTTTTTCAGCAAAAGAAATACTTGCTACATTGGCGGACATGAAGCAGTATACTCGTGCTTACTTCATTGTAGATGACTTAGCTCACTTACAGCGTGGAGGACGTCTATCTTCTGCGGCAGCATTAATTGGTGGCTTATTGCAAGTAAAGCCTGTTTTGCATTTCGTAGACAAGGTTATTGTCCCTTTTGAAAAAATTCGCACACGTAAAAAGGCATTAAAACGTGCAGAGGATTTGTTAGCCGAAGATGCGAGAAAATATCAAGCGATGGATGCGGTTGTGATTCATGGTAATTGCCAACGCGAAGCAGAAGAATGGCTAGCACAATTAGCGTCAACCTACCCAAACGTGAACTTCACATTAAGCTATTTCGGTCCTGTTATTGGTACGCACTTAGGTGAGGGCTCTATGGGGCTTGGTTGGACCAAAAAATAACTTAGATCAAACAGTCTCTACATGATATTTGTAGGGGCTGTTTTTATTTCATATTTGAAAGGAGCAAAAAAAATGAAATATAGAGGTTGGATATTACCACCTGCATTGAGGGATTTTCATGAAGGACGTATTTGGCTTAAGGAGCATTCACCGTTTCCAAAAGATCATATCGAAAGGGTCATTGAATGCGGTTACTTCCATACAATAGAAGGGATTCAAAAAGAACCACATTTAAAATGCAATCGTTGTTATAATCAAGACCCTCGGGAATTTACTATGTTTGATTGCTCAAAATGCGAGCAATCATGTATTTATTGTAGACATTGTCTTCATATGGGGAGAGTAAGTAGCTGTACAGAGTTGCTTATCTGGATAGGCCCTCGTGCAATTAGAACAAGAATGCACCCATTGAAATGGGAGGGGCAATTTACAGCGCTTCAAAAGCAAGCGGTAAATGAAATACTAGCAAGCATAAAAGCAAAGCGCTCTCATTTGATTCATGCTGTATGTGGTGCAGGAAAAACAGAGCTACTTTTCCCATCAATTCATTATGCATTAGAGCAAGGCTTGCGTGTATGCATTGCAACACCTCGGACTGATGTAGTACTAGAATTATTTCCTCGCCTTCAAACGGCTTTCCCTAGCACAATTATCCATGCTTTATATGGTGGAGCACCAAAGCAGCAAGGCTATGCACAGCTTGTACTAGCAACTACTCATCAGCTTTATCGCTTTGAGCAAGCGTTTGATGTGATGATTGTAGATGAGGCAGATGCTTTTCCATATACATTTGATGAAACCTTACAAAGAGCTGTAAAAAAAGCAAAAAAGAAAGATGCCCCAATAGTATTTGTCACTGCAACACCTTCTCAAAAGCTACTTCATCAGTATCGAAATAACAGTTACTCCTTTATCCCAAAACGTTATCATAATTATCCATTGCCTGTTCCAAGTTTTTGTTCTTTATGGAACTATGAAAAATGCTTTAAAAGAGGAAAAATCCCAGACAAACTAAAACAATGGACTGAAGAGCGTCTTGTACAAAATGAGCCCTTTCTCATATTTTTTCCAAAGGTAGAGTTAATGAAAATAGCTGCATCACTTTTTCAGGCGTTAGATGCCAGCATTACTACAGTCCATGCTGATGATCCTGATCGTAAAGAAAAGGTTCTTAAGCTGCGTAATGAAGAAGTTAGAGGATTGTTGACAACCACTATTCTTGAGCGAGGAATTACGATAAAGAATGTGCAGGTGGCGGTCATTGGTGCTGAATCCGCCATCTTTAATTCTAGCGCACTTATACAAATAGCTGGACGAGTTGGACGTCATGTTGAATTTGCAAATGGTGATATTGTATTTTTTCATCATGGTATTACGGTTGAAATGGATGATGCACGAACGAAAATTCTGGCTTATAATAAGGAAGGCTTTTCTCAATGAATAAAATAGATACACATTGCTTATTATGTGCAAAGCTGTTAAAGGATCCCATCTCATGGACAACTCTATTAACCAAACGATTTCAACCAACTATTTGTGAAAAATGCTCAGCACGCTTTGAAAATTCCCAATCAGCAACGGCTCTTTATCAATATAATAATGCTATGAAGGAATATTTACATCAGTATAAATTCCTTCAGGATGTCGCACTGGCAAAAGTATTTCGACAAGAGCTTTATAATCGCTTCAAACGTGAAAAAGCTACTATTATTCCAATTCCTATGCACCCTCTCAAACAAAAAGAGCGTACCTTCTCGCATATGGAGGAGCTATTAAAAGCTGCGAATATCCCGTATATTCAACTATTAGAAAAAACGACAACTGAAACGCAAAGTGCCAAAAATAGAGAGGAACGCATGCAGGTGGCCCCGCTATTTTGTCTAAAAGAAGGTGCTTACGTAGAGCATAAAGAATATCTCCTTTTTGACGATATAAAAACTACTGGAACTACTTTACAACATGCCACTGAGATTTTAGTAAATGCTGGTGCCAAAAGTGTCCAATGCTTCACATTAATTAATGGATGAAAATGCTAATGCATCATGTATAATAGAAAACGAGTATAGAAGAAATCGCAGATAACTGTTATTTATCTTCATTCAGCAAATGTTTTTTGTATCGAAAGCATAGCGGCAGATACAGAAGACTCCCACTTCTACAGGTGGTGAGATGAATGCGGTTTTGGTTCCTTTTCAGTGGTGTCCAAACACCTACTGAAATAGAGGAACTCAGTATAAGAACGCCACGTCCTGTGGCAACGACTGAGTGACCAACATCATGTTGGCCTAAAGCCCCCGGCGGATGTCACGGATTTTCAAAGGAATGAATTGTGCATGCACAATTCAAAATCTGGACGCAATTACGCCAAGGCGAAATTGATACAGAGGAGGAAGAGTAGATGGCAGAGGTTCGTAATTGTCCAAAGTGTAATGAATTTTTTAATTATATAGGTGTCAGAGAAGTATGTCATAAATGTGCTCAATCTGAAGAAGAGCTCTATCAAATCGTTTATCGCTTTTTACGTAAACGTGAGAACCGTGCTGCAACAGTGGAACGTATAGTAGAGGCAACTGGAGCCGAGGAAGAGCTACTATATAAATGGGTGCGCAAAGGTCGTTTACAGCCTGCAATGTTTCCTAACCTAGGCTACCCATGTGATAATTGTGGTCACCTCACAACAAAAGGTAAGCTTTGTTCGAAATGTCAGGATGAACTGAAGTCAGAACTTAGAACGTTTGAGGCAGCTAAGGAATTCCGTGATAGTGTAGAAAAGCATGATCGTGTCACATATCATTCTGAACGAAAACGATAAAGACGGAAAGTGTGTTAATTTTAAACAAAATTAGCACACTTTTTTTATGTTTGAAAACTTAACATTATGCAAGACAATCCGAAATAATAGGAAGATAAGCTTTTTAGATAGGAGGGGAAAAAATGAAAATTACATCTTATGGCATCAATGCAGTAAACGCCTATAAAAATCAAGTCCGCAATGTAAAATCAGACGATAATAAGGCATCCTTTGCGGATAAAATCGAAATTTCAAAGGCTGCACAAAATATGCAAGGGATTTCAACATACAGTACTGAGCGTGCTGAACGCGTTCAGCAATTAAAGGAAGATATTGCTTCAGGCGAATATAAGGTCAATGCTCGTCAGGTTGCAGAAGATATGTTGAAATACTATCGTTTCTAGGGAATAACGGAAAGGGTGTTTAGCAATATGTCGATAGAAGCGATTTGCTCTACATTAACAAAGCTAGAAAGAATGCATAAAAGCTTGCTAGAACTAGCTAACAAAAAAACGGAAATCATTACAGTTGGCGATATCGAAGCACTGGATCAAATGCTCAAGGACGAGCAAGCCCATGTAGCGGCAATCGATAAGCTCGAGCAACAGCGTCAGAAACAGGTAACGGACTACCTTGGAGCAAAAGGACTTGCTACCACTGACAGAACAACTGTCGCAGATGTCATCGATGCTGCTGAGCAACAGACTGAAAAAGATACATTAACAGCAGTTCGCAATCGTTTATTGCACATCATCAATGACTTAAAAAAGCAAAATGATCTCAATCAAAAATTAGTATTTCAATCATTACAAATTGTGAATCTTACATTAGATGCTGTCCGCCCCCCTCGTCCAGAGCAATTTAACTACTCAGGTAATGAAGTACGAGGCACAAACACCATGGGCAAAAAATCATATTTCGATTCACAAGCGTAAAATTTTTCAGGAAAATAGAGGTTATTAAAGGGAGGAAAAGAAATGCGCTCAACATTTATGGGCTTAGAGGCAAGTAAACGTGGTTTATTTACACAGCAAACAGCTTTATATACAACTGGACATAATATTTCTAATGCCAACTCATTAGGATATTCTCGCCAGCGAGTAAATATGCAGGCTACTCCAGGCTTTCCAACAGCAGGTTTAAATCAACCATTTTATCCAGGGCATCTTGGAACAGGGGTTGAAACGGGTTCGATTCAACGTATTCGTGATGAATTTATAGATCGTCAATATCGTCAAGAAACCAATAAATTTGGCTATTGGGAATCAAGAACAAAGGCTATTTCTCAAATGGAGGATATTATTAACGAACCATCTGAATTTGGATTAGACAAGGCATTTGAGCAGTTTTGGAAAGGGCTAGAGGATGTTGGTAACAAGCCGGCAGATGCAGCAGCACGTAAAGTTGCTATTGGTCGTGCAAAGCATTTAGCACTGTCTTTCAACACCATGGATACACAATTAAAAACGATTCAAGGTAATCTGGGGAAAGAACTAGGTGTCTCTACAACCCAAATTAACACTATTCTAAAGGAAATTGCAGCTGTTAATAAACAAATCCAAGAAGTAGAGCCAAATGGGTATGTACCAAATGATTTATATGATGTCCGTGATGTATTAGTAGATAAATTAAATGAGTACATACCTGTATCGATTGAACGTGTTCCTTCTGGTGGTCTCGCTTCTAAGGTTGCTGAAGGTAGCTTGAAAATAACGTTTAAAGGTACTGATGGTGTTGTCAGAAATTTAGTAGATGGAAAAGATTTTGCACAGTTTACTGCAATGGGAACTAATGGGAGTAAAGTCACTGGCGATGACATTACCAATTTATTTTCAGAATTACAATTAACAGATATTGAATCGTTAGAGGATCATGAAGCGGGAACTGTCACTAGCTCCCAAGCGGCTATTGGACAACAGGACTTTGAAGCTTCAAAAGGAAAATTATTATCCCTTATCAATTCCTACGGTTACCAAAGTACTGGTGGGATAAAGGGCTACTACCCTGAAACATTAGAAAAATTAGACCAGTTAGCAAATGCCTTTATTCAAGAATTTAACACTTTACATGCAAATGGCTATACATTAGAAGAAAAAGATGCAAATGGAAATATTATAAACGCCTCTACTAATGGAGGAACTTTCTTTGTTGGTACGGGTGCAGGTGGTATTCAACTTAATGATGCTATTGAAAATAATGTAAACCTATTAGCGGCATCTTCTGGGGTTACTCAAGAAGGTGATGGTAAGCATGCCTATGAGCTTGCTAATATGCAACATAAATTGTATGCCTCTATTGGAAATGCAACGATGCAATCATTTTACCAAGGGATTGTTGGGAAAATTGGTGTAGATGGTGAAGAAGCTCTACGTCTAGCTGCAACTCATGAGTCCCAACGTCTAACTGTGTCAAATAATCGTGATTCGATGAGCTCAGTTTCATTAGATGAAGAAATGACAAATATGATTACGTTCCAACAAGCGTATAATGCCAATGCACGTATGATTACCGTTGTTGATGAAACATTAGATAAAATTATTAACGGAATGGGCCGAGTGGGTCTATAAAAATAAATAATTTATGGGGAATAACCCTCAAACTATCAAGAAGGGAGTTTTTATTAAAATGCGCGTAACACAATCAATGCTGTCCAGTAATATGCTACTTAATTTAAATAGAAGCTATGGCAAAATGTCAAAGCTACAGGATCAAATTAATTCGGGCTCTAAAATTACCCGTCCATCAGATGACCCAGTGGTAGCTGTAAATGGAATGGGGTATCGTCGAGATTTAGCAAAGGTTGAGCAGTACACACGCAACATGATAACAGCAAGTAATTGGTTAGACTCATCTGACGAATCTTTGAACCAGGTTGGCGAGCAAATGAAGCGTGTTCGTGAGCTAGTTATTCAAGCGGCGAATGATACTAGCACACCAGAAGAACGTGAAAAAATCAAAATGGAAATTGATCAAATTCGGCAGCAGATTCAGGATGTAGGAAATACAAATATTGGCGGTAGCTACCTATTTAGTGGAACAAATACGAATCAGCCATTGTTTACTCCAGCAGCTGGGGGAGGTAAGGAAATTAACCCCGCTCTGAATGCTCCTAATGAAGCTGTCAATATAGAAATTTATGATGGTATCCAAATTCAAGTGAATACACCTGGTAAAGATCTATTTCAAAGCATAGATGATATGATGGGGAAAATTTCTGATTTATTAGGGGATCCAAATAAAACGGGTCAAGAAATTGGGGATATGCTTGGTGGAGTATCATCATCAAGTACTAGTGATGATATTACAACTATGCATAATAAAATTTTGGAAGCGCAGGCTGATGTAGGCGCCCGACAAAATCGTATAGAGATGATGGAGAATCGCTTAGGTATCCGTGAGGTCAGTGTGACAAAGCAACTTAGAGATACTGAGTCTGTTGATTACTCTAAAGCCATAACAGAAATGGTTACTAATGAATCTATTCACCAGGCTGCACTATCCGTAGGTGCCAAAATTATACAGCAAACCTTAGTAGATTTTATAAGATAAAAACTACTAAGGTTCTGCCCCGAAATCGAAGCGATAGGGCAACTATATTATGAACAACAAGGGCGTTTGGACAATTTTGTTCAGACGCTTTTCTTGAAAGGAGGAATGTAAATGAGACTCCCACAAATCCAAATTCGTACTACAGATGCAAAGATTGATCTTCATATTACCAAACCCCAACAATATATTAAACAGCCAAAAGCTACACAGCATATCGAACAACCAGCTGCTATCTTAGATATTAATACAACAAGAAGTATTCTGAAAATCGACTCTTCACAGGCTAGAAGGGATATAGGAATGATTGGTCCACTGGAATCAAGTGCAAACTATGCAGAAAAGGGGAAAAAAGAGGCACTCAAAGGGATAGCAAGAAGGGCAAAAGAAGGTCGGCAAATAATGGAGAACTCTGGGAAAGGGCAAGGACGCTCGATAATACAGAATATCGCAAAACAAAATCATGGGCCTCATCGAGTACAATTTAATATTAAATTTGTTCCATCAGTAGGATCAGTTAAAATTGACTATACACCAGGAACAACTGATGTCAATATTCAACGAAGAGAGCCTATAATTGACGCTAAGGTGAACAAACCAATACACGAATACACACCAGGAAAAGTAACTGGTACAATGGTACAAAGACCAGATGTTGACATTGACGTCATCATTTAAAGGAGCGTATAAATAATGAAAATTGCCACTAAGTTTTTAGGTGAAATCGAAATTTCAGAACAAGATATTTTAAAGTTTGAACATGGTTTACTTGGATTAGAGGATGAAAAAAAATTTGTATTGCTACCGCTTGATGCAGATCTTCCTTTGGCAATGCTTCAATCGATTAATAATGCAGAAATTGGTTTCGTAGTAGCCTTCCCATTTGCTTTTAAAAAAGATTATACCTTTGATATTAGCGAAGAGGATCGTGAGCAACTGCAAATTGAAAAACAAGAGGATGTCCTTACATATGCAATTGTTACAATGAAAGAATCATTACAGGATTCTACCATTAATTTATTAGCTCCTGTCATTATCAATATTGGAGCAAAGTGTGGAAAGCAAATTGTCCTTCAAGATAATAAATCCTATCCTCTACGCTATCCGTTGCAAACATTGGAAGGAAGTGCGAAATAATGCTAGTCCTTTCCCGTAAAAAAGATGAGTCCATTATGATTGGCGACCAAATTGAAATAAAAATATTAGCTATCGAGGGTGAACAAATTAAAATTGGAATTGTCGCACCAAAAACGGTTAAAGTACACCGTTCAGAGGTTTTCGAGGCTATACAAGCTCAGAACAAGGAAGCACTCTCCATGTCTTCCGGCTTCCTAGAACAATTAAAGAAAAAATAATATATACAATTTGAGAAATTTAAGTATTTTACATATAAAAATAAAAAACTTTCTAAAAAACTATTAAACATTTCCAATTCAATACGATATATAGATTGTAAGGTGCAGGGAGTACATAACTGCCTAATCCTAATTCCACACGGATGTGGAATAACAAAAACAATTATTCAAGGAGGAATTCCAAATGAGAATTCAACACAACATTTCAGCTTTAAACACACACCGTAACCTTACTTTCAACAACACTCAAGCTTCTAAAAACCTTGAGAAATTATCTTCAGGTTACAAAGTAAACCGTGCTGGCGATGACGCTGCTGGTTTAGCTATCTCTGAAAAAATGCGCGGACAAATCCGTGGTCTTGACATGGCGACTAAAAACGCTCAAGACTCAATCTCTTTAATCCAAACTGCTGAGGGTGCACTTAACGAAACACATGCAATCCTACAACGTATGCGTGAATTAGCAGTACAATCTGCGAATGATACAAATGTTGATGCAGACCGTACTGCATTACAAGAAGAAATTAATGCGTTAGCGTCAGAAATTACTCGTATTGCAGAAAATACAGAGTTCAACACGCAAACTTTATTAGCAGGTTCTTTCTCTGGTAAAACATTCCACATCGGTGCAAACGAAGGTCAATCTATTAAATTAAGTATTAACTCGATGAAAGCTGATGACTTATCAGTTAAGGATGTTGATATTTCTTCTCAAACTGGTGCAGATAAGGCAATCACTACTATTAATAAAGCATTATCATTAGTATCTACTCAACGTTCAGCTCTAGGTGCTGTTCAAAACCGTTTAGAGCACACAATTAACAACTTAGGTGCGACATCTGAAAACTTAACAGCTGCTGAATCTCGTATCCGTGATACAGATATGGCAAAAGAGATGATGGGCTTCACGAAGAACAACATTTTAATGCAAGCTGCACAATCAATGTTAGCGCAAGCAAACCAACAGCCACAAGGCGTACTACAATTATTACAATAATTGTAGTAGAAAAGAGAGGGGATTTCTCCTCTCTTTTTTTATTTCATAATTTTATGAAATGCTAAATAAAGATACATTTCTTTCGATAAATAAAGAGAAGAAGAAATATATCCTAGCAACTTTCAAATCGTTTTATAGTAAAATACTATAAATTGCTATTATAACGAATGTTCATCCCCTTTTTTTATAATGAAAGAGGTTTATTTTGTGAAAGAATAGTAAATACATAGACTTGAATTTAACTAAAACTAATTCAAGGCAAATGAGGTGTATAAATGGAGCTAGAAATTATAAGAGAGATTTCTAAAGAGGGGGCGAATACGTTAAAAGTAAACGGCTATTATTTACATAGTAAATACAGTCCATTAAAAGAGGCAAAAAGATTTGTTGAAAATGAATATAAACCACATCACTTACATGTTATTTTTGGTTACGGGTTAGGCTATATTGTCGACACTTTAATTTCGAAACTTCAATTTAATGAGCCGATATTAGTAATTGATCCAATTTGGAATGAGGAGGAGTTTCAAAAATTTTATAATGTATATTCGCGCCTATATTTTTTAAACTCTAAAGAAGAAGTTGAAATTATGAAAATGTTAGATTTACTTGCTGGGTACACAACGAAAGTACATATGATAATTTCAATCAATTATAATAAACTTTTTCCTGAAGAAATTAAGAAAATTTTAGAATTCATAAACAATAACCAATATAAGCAGGGGGCTAATATTGCAACAGCAAAGCTTTTTGCGAAACAATGGCAAGAAAACTTTTTATTAAATTCAGCAAATATCGTGAATGATAATTCTTTAAATATTTTAGAGTTAAAATATGATAGTCCAGTCGTTATTGCATCAGGAGGCCCTTCTTTAATCAAGCAAATCGAAACTTTAAAAATATATAGAAATGATTATCTTTTGATTTGTGCGGGTTCTACAATTAATGCTTTATTGTCAAATGGATTAAAACCTGATTATGTTGTATCCGTTGATGGAGGAGAAGTTAATCACCGTCATTTTGAAAATATCCAGACAGATGAAACTGTTAGTTTAATGTATTCTCCAACAAATCATTATAAAATAAGAGAAATATTTAATGGAAATTGTTACGGATTTATTCCAAGCGTAAAGCCAAAAGATCAAATCTATTATAAAGAAAGGTTTGGAAAAAACTTACCGCTTATTGATGGTGGGGGTTCAGTAGCACACTTTGCTTTATCCATCGCGAAATATATTACAACGGGTCCAATTGCACTTGTTGGACAAGATTTAGCGTTAACAAATAATAAGACACATGCTACAGGAGTTAAAGGAGCTTCAGAATCAAATAATATTCCTAATAATAAAAAAGTTTATGTAGAAGGTTATTATGGTGATGAAGTGTTGACGACTCAAACATTAAAAATTATGTTAAATTCATTTAGTGAGCCACCCTTATTAGATGTGGAACGAAAAAATGTTTGGAATTGTACAGAAGGTGGTGCAAAAATTAAAAGTATCGAGCAAATGCCACTTATTTCGTTTTTTGAACAATATGCGAAGTCTCCAGTTAGAAAATTAGAATTGAATGATTATATAAAACAAAATATAGAGTTGAAAACTTTCCTAAGAACAGAGCTTGAAAACTATGATCAAATAAAAATGCTGTTAAAAAACGGAATGCGAATAATAGAAAAATCTGCAGGTACAGTATTTACTAAAAATGAGCTAAATAAAATTGGTGAAATTGAAAGAAAATTAAATGCTTTATATAAAAAACATAGTTTAGAAACATTATTAGAACCAATTTTTGATCGATGTGCGAAAGAATATTTACCAACTGTTGGAGAAACAAAGCAAGAAGCGAATATAAGAGCAAAAAAGTATGCACTTGACTTATATACATCATGTTTAGAGCAATTGGCAAAGTTTATAGAGGATATTCAAACTAAAGGAGTTTAACAATTATGACAAACGAAATCATAATAAGAGAAGTAATAGAGGATTATAATAATTATATTAATCGAGTACCAGAAGGAGTATTAGATGTAGCGAATCAACTAAGAGATAGTAATCTTACTGAAGGACTAAATGGTATTAATCAGCTAGTTGAAGGAATTAATTGGCTAATTTCAGCAAAAAATTATTTACAAACACAGAATGTTGAAGCTTCATTCGATGAAACTAAAATAGTTGATTACTTATCAGAAATTAATGATGCATTAGAAGTACAAGATTATTTTTTAGTAGCAGACTTATTAGAATATGAAATTTCAGCGTATTTTTCTGAATTATCTCAAGTAGAGCAATCGAATTAAAAGAAAAGAGGGTTAGATTATTCATGGAAGGTAAAGTAGTTTTAGTTACTGGTGGAACAGGCTCTTTTGGTAAAAAAATTATAAAAAAAGCATTGGAACTAGGTGTAAAAAAAATTATCGTATTTAGTCGTGATGAATTGAAACAGTACGAAATGAAACAAGAATTTGACGATAATCGTTTACGTTTCTTTATAGGAGACGTGCGCGATCAGGAACGTTTATATCGAGCTTTTGATGGGGTAGATATTGTTATTCATGCGGCGGCGATGAAGCACGTAGATGCGTGTGAATATAATCCATTTGAGGCAGTAAAAACAAATATTCATGGTGCTCAGAATATTATTGAGGCTGCGATTGATTGTCGGGTGGAAAGAGTAATAGCCTTATCAACAGATAAAGCATGTGCTCCAGTTAATATATATGGTGCAACGAAATTGGCTTCGGATAAATTATTTGTTGCAGCAAATTCATATGTGGGAGATAAGTCAACTCGATTTGCTGTTGTACGATATGGCAATGTTGTAGGAAGCCGTGGAAGTGTTGTGCCGTTCTTCAAAAAAATAAAAGAAACTGGTGTGTTGCCAATTACTGATGAGCGTATGACACGCTTTTGGATCACTTTAGAACAAGGGGTACAATTTGTACTAGACAGTTTAGATCGTATGCATGGGGGCGAAATTTTCGTTCCAAAAATTCCAAGTATGAAAGTAACTGACCTTGCTAAGGCAATCGCGCCAGATTGTGATATTAAAATTGTTGGTATTCGTCCAGGTGAAAAGTTGCATGAAGCGATGATTATGGAAGATGATGCACGTCATACAGTTGAGTTTGATACATATTATGTTATTCAGCCTGAGTTCCCTTTCTGGTCTTCGAAATATGCAGAGGGCGGTAAGGAACTACCAGATGGATTTTCATATACTAGTGATTTAAATAGTGAATGGCTGACAATTGAACAATTAAGTAATTTAGCCAAAGAAATATGAAATGCTTGATATTTAAAGTAAATAGTATAATGAATATAGCTTATAAGTATCTTTGAAAATTAAGGAGGGATAAAATGCTTTGCTCAATCATTATCCCTGTATACAATGCAGAAAAGTATTTATCTAAAAGTATTGAAAGTATTTTACAACAGACACATCAAGACTTTGAATTAATTATTATTAACGATGGATCGACAGATAATTCAGAAGAAGTTATTAAAAGCTATCTATATGATTCTAGGATAAAATACTTTTCACAAACAAATAAAGGAGAGGCAGCTGCTAGAAATAGAGGTATCGCAGAATCTAAAGGAGAATATATAGCTTTTTTAGATGCAGATGATTTATATTCACCAACTAAATTGACTGAACAAATTACATATTTTCAAGAGAACCATGAATTTGATATTGTTTATTCTGATATAGAAGTAATTAATGAAAAAGGTCTTTATATAGGAGAGCTGAAAAGTGAACAAATTATCAAAGAACCTAATGATTTTTTAGCAAATATATTGTATCGTCAAATAATTCCAGGACCAGCTGCAATAATGTTAAGGAGAAAGTGTATTGAAAGTGGAATTCGTTATCCTGAGAATTATGTAAATGCAGAAGATTATTTATTTACTATTCAGTTAGCCCAGCATTTTAAAATTGGATACTTACCTAAAAAGTTATATTTGTATAGAAGACATGAAAATAATTTAACAAATAATCACCTAAAGCAAATAGAAAATGAAAAGAAAATTGTGCAGTCATTGGGTGTGGAAAATATCATAAAAATAATTAGGGATTCAACATATATTATAGAAGAACAAAACTTATTAATGGCTAAAGTTCTATTAAAAATCGACGAATTATCAAGTGCTTTAAACTTTTTAGAAGATAGTAGTGATAATTGGGAATATTTCTTTGTAAAAGGGATTATTTTATATAAGTTGAAAGATTACAAAAAAGCAAAAGAAATTTTTGAACTTGCATGGTTGAAAGAAGAAAAGGCAGAAATACTAAATAACTTAGGTTGTATATATTGGCATTTTGGGGATATAAAAAAAGCTGAGTTACACTTTAAAAATGCACTACAGTTACGAGAAGAATATGGAGATCCAAGATATAATTTAGATTGTATTACTCAAAACAATAATCCTAAGCTTACAGAGAAAAAATTAAGAGTAAAACTTACAAAGTATAATTAGTAAAAATGAAAACGATAGCCTTTCAATTTTGGCTATCGTTTTATTTTGAGGTGATATTTATGTCAGTAAAAATTTTAATTATGAGTGTGGGAGCCAAAGTCCCTTTAATTCAATGTTTAAAAGAAACAACTTCATTTAAAATTGTAGGATGTGACATTCAAAAAGAGGTGCTTAGTAAATCATTTTTAGACGAATTTTATACAGAAGAAAAACTAGAAAATAATAATATTGAAAAATTTATTAATAACTGTAAACAAAAAGACATTCAATACCTTTTACCTACTAGAGATGCTGAATTAGATTTTTTCAGTAAGTATAAAAATGAATTTGAAAAAGAAAATATTTTTGTAATGGTTTCAAATGAAAAAAGTATTGAAATTGTTAATGATAAGTATAAATTTTACTTAGCTTTAAAGGAGAGAAATATTAATGTAATCCCAGTTCTGCAAAAAGCTAATTTAGAGGATGGTAAATTGTACGTAATTAAGGAGCGTAGCGGATCAGGTTCAAAAAAATTGCAAATAAAATTAACTCATAATCAAGTATTAGAAAACATTAGTTCATTTGGAGATCCAATTATTCAGCCATATATTAACGGAAAAGAATATAGTATTGACATATATATTACAAAAAATAAGAAAGTGAAGGCTACTGTAGTTAGAGAACGAGTATTAGTAATGAATGGAGAATCTCAAATTACACAAGTAGTTAATTATCCTAAGCTCTCAACATTAATTGAGGAAGCAGCTTTAGCATTAGACTTAGAAGGGCATGTAATGTTTCAGGCATTTGAAGACGAACATGGAGAGCTATGGATAATAGAATGTAATGCTCGAATAGGTGGGGCTTCAACACTCAGTATTTATGCAGGATTAGATTCATTAAATTGGTGGATAGCCGAGTGTAATAGGAAAGCAATTGATGAATGGCCAGTTGAAATAAAGGAATTAAAACAAATTAGATATAAAAAGGATTTAATTTTATGAAAAAAGTAATTGTATTTGATATGGATGACACACTATACGATGAGTATGATTTTGTAAAAAGCGGTTTTAATGTAGTTGCTGAATATTTATCTTCTCAATACCAATTAGATAAACAAGAAATGTACAACTGGATGTGGGAAGCAGTTTTAGAAAATGGTAGGGGAGCTATTTTTGATAATTTATTAAAAAAATATGATTTACATAGTAAAACGTTAGTTCGAAAATGTATTTCGTTATATCGACTTCATAAGCCTCGTATTCATCTACCTAAAAATAGTGAGGAAGTATTAAAGGAACTATCAAAAAAATATAGTTTATACTTAGTTACAGATGGAAATAAAATTGTACAACAAAATAAAGTGACTGCGTTAAATTTAGAAAAGTATATGAAGAAGTGCTATATTACATATCGCTATGGTAGGAAACATAGTAAACCATCACCATATTGTTTTCATTTAATTGAAAAAAAAGAAAAAGTTGATTCGTCTCAAATTGTATATATAGGTGATAATCCTACGAAAGATTTCGTAGGTATTAAATCTAGTGGATTTAGAACGATAAGAATAATGACAGGGCAACATAAAAAGATAGAAATGCCTGTAGAATACGAAGCAGAAATTCGTATAAATTGTATCACGGAATTATTCGAAGCATTAAAAAAAATATGGCCAGAAAAAGAGGGGTAAAATGAATATAATAATTATTATGCAAGCAAGAATGGGTTCGTCCCGTTTACCGCAGAAAATTTTAAAACCTCTTCACAATGTAGATGTATTAACTTATGACATCGCTCGCTGTCGTGCAATTGAAGGTGTAAGTGAAATAATTGTTGCTACAAGTTTCCTACCACAGGACGATGCTATTGCAAAATGGTGCGAGGAGCATCAAGTTGTGTATTATCGTGGTTCTGAGGATGACGTGTTAGATCGTTACGTACAATGTGCGAATATATATAAGCCTGATTATGTTATGCGTGTGACTTCAGATTGTCCATTTGTTGACTATGAAATGGCTAGTGAAATGATAAAGTTGATGGAGCAGGAACGTAAGGACGTCATGTTACTGGAAGGGGAGCTTCCACGTGGACTAGCCGTTGAAATTATTTCGTATGATACCCTTTTACACATTCATGAAGTTGGTCAGGAGCCACGTCATCGTGAGCATGTGACTTATTATGCATATGAGTTTAAGGAACAATTTAAAACGGTAACGTACAAAGTACCAGAAAATCGCCAAGCACCAGAGCTTCGTATTACGTTAGACACAGAAGAAGATTATAAATTAATTAAAGCTGTAGCAGCCTATTTTCAAAACCCTTTAGTATCAAGTGTGGAGGTTATTCAATATTTAAAAGAAAATCCTGAGGTGGCGAGAATAAACGCTCATATTGAGCAAAAGCCGGTGATTTAAGATGAATGTTATTATACGAGTAGATGCTTCTGTCCAAATTGGTAGTGGACATGTAGTACGTTGTTTAACGATTGCCAAAAAGCTACATGAAACAGGTTGTCATGTTCAATTTTGGATGGAGCCACTAGAAGGAAATTTAATTGAATTAGTTGCAAGGGAAGGGTTTTCGAATATTACTTCAGCGAAGCAAGCGGATCTTTACATTATTGATCATTATCAGCTAGATAAAGAATGGGAGCAATCAATTCGTATATATACGAAGAAAATTGCTGTCATTGATGATTTGGCACGAGAGCATGATTGTGATTTACTATTGGATCAAAATGCAGTATCCAATTTTGAAACTCGTTATGATGGCAAAGTGCCAGAGTATTGTATCAAGTTACTTGGGCCAAAATATTTAATAATGCGAGATGAATTTATTAAAGAACGTAAAAAGCTTCGTAAACGAGATGATAAAGTAGGACGCTTACTTGTTTTTATGGGGGGGACTGATCCAACTAATGAAACAATGAAAGTGTTACTTGCACTTGAGGGATATACATTTGAACATGTAGATATCGTTGTTGGCAACGGTAACCCTCAAAAAAAGAAAATTGAAGAAAGCTGTAAGCAGCGTGGCTATCATTACCACTGCCAAATCGGCTATATGGCAAAGCTTATGCAACAAGCAGATTTTGCAATTGGTACGGGTGGAAGTTCGATGTGGGAGCGCTGTTATGTCGGTCTACCTTCAAGTGCGACAATTGTAGCCGATAATCAAAGTAGTACAACAATTTATGCTGAACAGCTAGGTGTAGTGAAAAACTTAGGGTGGCATGAGCAAGTCACAACTGAGACCTACAAAGAGTTATTAGTGAATTTATCCATTATGCGTATGAGTGAAAGAGGACTTCAATTAACAGCTAATGATAAAGTAGATGTTTGGTTACATGAATTTTTACATCTAAATAAGAGAATTGATTAATGCTGAATATGAAAGATATTGAATTATCAAATGAAAGTTGATAGTTGATAATCTCAAGTTGAAGGAAAATACGGTTTAAAAAGTTGAAAATTTATTATGGATTCTATTCAAATTAAGGAGATTCGAAAATGAAAGAGAAAAGTAGAGTAATTGTCTATGGCGCTGGAGAAGGAGGGAGGAATTTTATAGAAAGACAAAAGGAATATGAAATTTTGGCTATTGTAGATACTTTTGCTACTGGAAAATTAGGAGAGTTTGATATTGTATCACCATTAGAAATAGTAAAATATGAATTTGATTATATTATTATTACAAGCATGTTTTCAGATGAAATTATTTCATATTTAACCATTAATAAAATTGTTCCGAGAGAAAAAATAAAAGTAGCACCTAAAAATTATATTTTACAGGAAGCTAATCCATTTTTAGATGAAACAACATATCGAATAGCAACTAAAACTTTAAATGTGATAATAAATTTAATGAATAAATATGAGTTGGAATATTTTATCTCAGGAGGGACCTTGTTGGGATTGGTTCGTGAGCAAGCAATAATAAAACATGATAATGATATTGATTTTGATATACGGATAGCAGATTCCAGCGAAGACTTATTTAGTATATTCAAAGAAGTAGGAAATAAATTATCTGAAGAAACCGAATTAGATTGGAAGGTTAAATTTAGATATACTGAAGATGGAGCATTACATAGTATAACTATTGATTTTGATGAAACGGAAACTTATAAAAATTTTGATATAAGTTTTCGTGTAGTACAATCATTTACAGATAGTAAAGTTAGAGTAGGATTTTTAATTGTGGATAAAGAGCATTATGAAAGCTGTGAATATTTAAATATAAATAATTTAAAAATAAGAACTTATAATAATTATAAAGGTTATTTGAAATACGTATACGGAAATTGGGAAGTGCCAGATAAGGATTTTGGCTTTTCTGATTATCCAGAGGTCTATAAACTAAGTTATGAAGAATACAAGAAACATAAAATAGTAACATTATAGTATTCAAAGGATCTATAGATTTTGATGAATATTGATATAATTAGTACTTTGTAAGTCTATTTTAGAAACTTAATGAAGGTAATTAACGGAGTTGAAATAATGTTAAAAATCGCAGAACGTGAAATAGGACGTCATACAAAGCCTTTTATAATTGCTGAAATGTCTGGAAATCACAATCACTCTTTACAAAGAGCATTAGAACTTGTTGAAATTGCAGCAAATGCAGGTGTAGATGCATTAAAACTTCAGACATATACACCAGATACAATTACATTAGATGTACATACAGAAGAGTTTTTCATCCAAGATGATAAAAGTCTTTGGAAGGGAAACTCTTTATATAATTTATATAAAGACGCTTATACACCTTGGGAATGGCATAAAGCTATTTTTGATAAAGCAAAAGAATTAGGAGTAATAGCATTTAGTTCGCCATTCGATGAAACTGCCGTTGATTTCTTAGAAACTCTTAATGTACCTGCATATAAAATTGCATCGTTTGAAAACGTTGATATCCCATTAATTCGTAAGGTTGCTAAAACAGGCAAGCCGATGATTATTTCAACCGGGATGGCAACTGCAGCTGAGATAGATGAAGCAGTACGCGTAGCTCGAGCTGAGGGGAATAATCAAATAATTTTATTAAAATGTACTAGCACATATCCAGCAACACCAGAAAACTCAAACTTATCAACGATTCCGCATATGCGCGAGCTATTTGGTACAGAGATTGGATTATCAGATCATACGATGGGAATCGGTGTATCTGTAGCTGCTGTAACATTAGGAGCCACAGTGATTGAAAAGCATTTTACGACATCACGAGCAGATGGTGGGGTGGATTCAGTATTTTCGATGGAGCCGCATGAATTAAAAATGCTAGTAGAAGAAACGGAGCGTGCATGGCAAAGCTTAGGAAAAGTATATTATGGCCCGACAGTAGCAGAAGAAGCGTCTTTATTACATCGCCGCTCATTATATATTGGTCAAGATTTAAAAGCTGGGGATATTTTAACGGTAGAAAATTTGCGTAATGTGCGCCCAGGTTTAGGGTTATCAACAAAATATTATGAATTAGCTCTTGGGAAAGCTGTAAAACAAGATATTACAAAAGGTACACCGTTAAGTTGGGACTTAATTCTGTAGAGGTGAATGTTAGTGAAAGAGAAAATTTTAGTATATGGTGCAGGTTCGGGAGGAAGGAAATATTACTCGAATCAAGATCAATATGACATAATTGCTTTTATCGATAAAGATGAGAAAAAGCAAGGAGATTTTCTATATGAATTAGAAATAATTTCTCCTATGACTATAGAGAGCTATATAAAAGATAAGAAAATTAATAAAATTGTAATTGCAAGTATGTTTTATAAAGAGATTGTTAAAGAATTAACAGAAAAACATTTAATAGATAGAGATCTGATTATAGGGGCACCTAAGAGATTTTTAGTTGATAGAGCAATTACATTTGAAAACAAAGAAAAATATGATTATTCAAAAAGGATATTAACTTATTTCTTGGAATTATTTAATGAATCGAAAATAAAATATTATTTAGATTTTGGGACTTTGTTAGGCTTTAAACGAGATGGGGATTTTATACCTTGGGATGATGATATTGACTTTTCTATTCAAAGAGAAGACATGGAAAAGCTGATAGACTTTTTATCCTTAAATCTTGATAAAATTAATGAATTTTTAAGAGGAAACTGGACGATTTCTACAGTAAAAGATAAAAAACATAAAATCGTTGAAGTTAAATTAGAACCAACATTATATGTTGATGATGAAAAATATGTTTCAGTAGATATTTATGTTTGGGATGTTGAGGGAGAGGAAATTTATAACCGAGTTAACTCAGCTTCTATAAAACATTTCCAAGGATATGAAATTCTAAATGTTTTTGGGGTGAATGCTAGAGTATATCATGAAGTAGATGGTTACTTAACTTCTACCTATGGTGATTGGAAGACCCCGAATCCTAATATGAGTTTTGGACAACATAATGACATAGGTAGATTTAATAGTGATGATATTGGAAAAGAGTATAGGGAACCACTGAAATAGAATATCAATCAATGTATATTTATTAAAATTATAATTTAACACGTCTGTTGATTAACTAGTTTTTACCATGAAAACCTAATAAAAAAGAGAGATTCCATGTAAAATGTAAGTTACCACACAAACTTTTACGAGGAGGAATCTCTCATGGCTAAGAATACCAC
>Ga0213828_1000887_pt1 | contig 26770 bp, 25 predicted proteins | sample MC6MC0897MG_FD_180664 | JGI IMG/M metagenome (GOLD analysis project Ga0213828, IMG submission 180664) | Enriched soil aggregate microbial communities from Iowa State University, Ames, United States - MC6-MC0897-MG | ecosystem: Environmental > Terrestrial > Soil > Unclassified | place: USA: Iowa... | reverse complement strand
GAACACGCCGATGACCTTGTGCGGGTTGTAACGGTCCATCGCCCAACCGACACCGACCGCACTGAGCACACCGCCAAACTGGAACAGCGCGCCGATGAACGCCGCCTGCTCCAAGCTCGCGCCACTGTCGCGCATCAGCGTCGGCAGCCAGCTGGTCAGCAGGTAGACGATGACCAGACCCATGAAGTAGGTCATCCACAACAGCATGGTGCCCACCCCATAGGTGCCGGAGAAGATCACCGCAAACACGCTGCGCGCGGCGACCACTTTCTGTTCCGGCACACTGAAGCTGGCAGCCTTGGCCACGATTGCCGGCGCAATCGGCGCCAGGGTCTTGCGGATCTTGTCGATACTGCGGTTGCGCACAACCAGAAAACGCGCCGACTCCGGCAGCCAGAACAGCAACACCACTGCCAGAATCAGCGGCAGCACGCCGCCAACAACCAGCAGGCTGTGCCAGCCATAGGCCGGGATCAGTTTCGCCGACATGAAGCCGCCCCCGGCCATGCCCAGGTTGAAACCGCAGAACATGCTGGTCACCAGCAGCGACTTGAGCCGTTCCGGGGTGTATTCAGACAGCAGCGTGGTCGCGTTGGGCATGCCAGCGCCGAGGCCGATGCCGGTCAGAAAGCGCAGGATCAGCAACTGGTCGACATTGGTCGCGTAGGCCGAAGCCAGGCTGAAGCCGCCGAACACCAACACGGCAGCGACCAGCACACCCTTGCGGCCGAAGCGGTCAGCCAACGGGCCTGAGCCCAGCGCGCCGAATACCATGCCGATCAGCGCGGCGCTCATGACCGGCCCGAGGCTGGCCCGGTCGATACCCCACTCTTGTGACAGCGCCGGAGCGATAAAGCCCATGGCGGCAGTATCAAGGCCATCGAGGAAGACAATCAGGAAGCACAGGATCACTACCCGCCATTGATAGCGCGACAGCGGCTGCTGATTGATAAAGGACTGAACGTCGAGGCAGCTGCCGACGTTGGTTTGCGGTTTGTTCATTGTTGTTATCCAGAAAATCGGCGCAAGCAAAACCCTGGCGCACTGTTGCCGCGGGTTGCGAAGAGACGGTTACGGCCTGGCGTCAGCCTGGATACAACGACACTGGATGCGGGTACGCCCGCAGCTCAGAAAAGACAGTGATCATGGTGTTGCCTCGCATGTTGTTCTTGTTCGGTCGGCACAGCCGACCGTTGCGAGAAACATTAATCAGCACGCGATGGCTGCGCAATTCGTTGGCCGCAAGTATGGGCGTTTATCGAACAGTAGATTGCGCAGCTCTCGCGGTTCAGCCAAACAGTTGGGTGCACAGATCCCGACTCGAGGCGAGCAGGATCGGCAAGAACCGCTGCTCAAGCTCGCTGCGGGTGACCCGGCCGACATGCGTACTGACGTTGAGCGCCGCGAGTACCTGCCCCGAGGCATCGTAGATAGGCACGGCAATCGAACGCAGGCCCTGCTCCAGCTCCTGATCAACCACACACCAGCCCTGCGCGCGAACCTGCTGGATGCAGGCGAGCAGCGACTCCTTGTCATGCAACGTGCGGCTGGTACGGGCCTTGAGATCGGCGCGATCGAAGTATTCGTGCAGGCTGGCGTCGTCCAGCGCGGCCAGCAGAATCCGTCCCATCGAGGTGCAATAGGCGGGCAGCCGGCCACCCACCGAGAGGTCTACCGAGATCAACCGCTCGACCGTGGCCGAGCGGGCGATATAGAGGATGTCATCGCCTTCGAGGGTGGCCATGTTGGCGGCTTCGTGCAGTTGGTCGCTGATGCGGTCCAGATAAGGCTGGGCCGACATCGCCAGCGGCGTCGAAGACAAATAGGCATGGCCAAGCGTGAGCACCTTGGGCAGCAAGGAATAGGTCCGCCCATTGGTGGTGGCGTAACCCAGCTTCATCAGCGTGTGCAGGCAGCGCCGCACCGCTGCACGGGGGATCTCGGTACGGTGGCTGATCTGCGCGATGGTCAGGTGCCGCTTGCGCTCCTGGAACGCCTGAATCACCGCCAGGCCGCGCGCCAGTGAGGTCATGAAGTCCGGATCACCGGTGAAGGCCTGAATGCGTTTGGCCGGTGAGGCAACGATGGGCGGCGCCATCGCTGCAGAGCCAGTGCGCTCGGGCATCGGGGAAACGGTGGGCAAGCTTTCGTCGCTCATGGCTGACCTCGAAAAATAATGGGCGCTTCGTGCGATTATCGAACGAACGGCCGATAATCGCAATTGACCGCTGACACTTTTGCTTATACCTTTCCCCTGCCACATGTGGCTTCTTTGGAGAGACTGGTCAGGTACCCACCGTAGAAGTCCCCAGGCACGGCCTCGCTGACGCGGGGCCGTTTATTATTCCTTCTGTGCTGCAATACGAACTTAATCGTTTCTCTCCACTCCAAGTTCTTGCAGTACAAATGATGAGATCACCTGCTACTTGCTCATCGTCAAAGTCTTGCTTCACTATCAGTGAAGACCGATGATCAAACTTCAGCCGGTTGCTACAATTGAATCATTTGAATCACTGCTCGAGCATGCCAGATCGGCGATAGCCGGCTCCCCGCCTCCCTATATAGCCTTGATCCTAACATCGTATGCTCTGATGCCCTGCTTGCTTGAACCCTGTCGCTGCGACAGCACACTCGCTCTGGTTGCGTGGCCGCATGCCCGATACTGCATGTCGAAGCCGGAGTCTTTACTCTAACTAGTCAGGTATTTACTGTGACGAAAGATGAACTGCGCGCCGAGCTCGAGCGCCAGGCCGAACGCTTCAAGGATGTGTACGGTGGTGAAGTCACCACCTACGCCGCTCAATCCGAACCCGAGCGCAAACCGTGGCGCAAACGCGCGACTGTCCAGGACCAGGTATTCGCCCAGGAACTGGAAAAGATGGAAAAGGACCTGCGCGGCGACGAGGCCTGAGCATTCAGGCCAGGCATTGACTGTGTCGAGTAGCGCCAAGGCAGCGTCCTAGCTGCCCATGAAATGGAATTACACAAATTTCATACAGACGTTTGAATGAGCGTGAAGGTACGCGCTTTGCGTAAATTCGCCGGCGTTTAGAGCACTTGGCGGAATTTACGCCAAAAAATATCGCTCCTTGTGCAGCGCACTGGTAACCGTACCGGTCTTTTTTTGCTGCCATCGGTCTGCCGGGGGTGCATCGGCTGCCATGGTTTTCTGGCATAATCCGGCCCCCCTACGACCGCCAGAAAACCTTCATGATCGATTTATTCAGCGGATTGGATGCCTGGGTAGTAGTGAGCCTGGTGCTCGCGCTCACCTTTGTACTCGCATTCGAGTTCATCAATGGCTTTCATGACACCGCCAACGCGGTAGCTACTGTCATCTATACCAAAGCCATGCCCCCGCACCTCGCCGTGTTCTTCTCTGGCGTGTTCAACTTCCTCGGCGTGCTGCTTGGCGGCGTTGGCGTGGCCTATGCCATCGTCCACCTGTTGCCGGTGGAACTGCTGATCAATGTGAACACCGGTCACGGCCTGGCCATGGTCTTCTCGTTGCTGGCCGCGGCCATCGCCTGGAACCTGGGCACCTGGTACTTCGGTATCCCGGCCTCGAGTTCGCACACCCTGATCGGCTCGATCCTCGGTGTCGGCCTGGCCAACGCGCTGATCAGCGACATCCCGCTGGGTGATGGCGTCAACTGGCAGAAGGCAATCGACATCGGTATGTCGCTGGTGCTCTCGCCACTGGCCGGCTTTGCCGTGGCGGCGCTGGTTCTGCTGGGGCTGAAGTGGTGGCGCCCGCTGTCGAAGATGCACAAGACACCGGAGCAGCGCCGCAAGCTCGACGACAAGAAGCATCCACCGTTCTGGAACCGCCTGGTACTGGTGATCTCGGCCATGGGCGTGAGCTTTGTGCATGGCTCCAACGACGGCCAGAAAGGCATCGGCCTGATCATGCTGGTGCTGATCGGCATCGTCCCGGACAAGTTCGTACTCGACCTGAACAGCACCACCTACCAGATCGAACGCACCCGGGATGCAACCCTGCACCTGAGCCAGTTCTACCAGCGCAATGAAGCGATGCTGGGCGAGTTCCTGGCCCTGGGCAAAGCCCAGGCGGGCGATCTGCCGGAGAAGTTCAGCTGCAACCCGCAGCAAACCGAACCGACCATTGCCGCGCTGCAATCGTCGCTGCAAGGCGTGACCGACTACCGCGCGCTGGGCGCCGAGCAGCGCGTCGAAGTGCGCCGCTACCTGCTGTGCCTGGACGACACCGCGAAAAAGGTCGGCAAGCTGCCGGGCCTTGAGCCGCGTGAGAAGTCCGACCTGGAAAAACTGCGCAAAGACCTCACCGCCACCACGGAATATGCACCGTTCTGGGTGATCGTCGCGGTTGCGCTGGCCTTGGGCCTGGGCACCATGGTCGGCTGGAAACGCGTGGTACTGACTGTCGGCGAGAAGATCGGCAAGCAGGGCATGACCTATGCCCAAGGCATGTCGGCGCAGATCACCGCGGCCTGTGCGATCGGCATGGCCAACGTGTTCAGCCTGCCGGTATCGACCACCCATGTATTGTCTTCGGGCGTAGCCGGGACCATGGTCGCCAACAAGAGCGGCCTGCAAGGCGGCACCGTCAAGACCATCCTGCTGGCGTGGGTACTGACCCTGCCGGCAACGGTCGGTCTGGCTGCCGGGCTGTTCTGGCTGGCCACCAAGGCGATCAGCTGAAGCACATTGTGATGATCTGAAAAAGGCGCCTGCGGGCGCCTTTTTCGTTATTGCCGACCGCAAGCGAGGATCAACGCCGCTTGTTGCCCAGCAACGAGCCCATCAGCCCACGCATCAGCTGCCGGCCTATTTGGTTGGCCGCCTGACGCACTGCCGACTTGATCGCCTGTCCCGCCGCACCTTGCAAAAACTCCCCTGCCTTATCGGCGAAGCTGTCCTGCTCAGGCTTGGCCTGCGGCACCGGCTCGGCCGGCTCACCTTTACGCTGGGTGAGCATTTCATAGGCAGACTCACGGTCAATCGGCTGGTCGTAACGGCCCCGCAGGCTGGAGGCTGCGAGCAATGCATCGCGCTCGGCACTGCTCAACGGCCCGATCCGCGACTGTGGTGGGGCGACCAGCACGCGCTGGACCATCGCCGGCGTGCCCTTGTCCTCCAAGGTGCCGACCAGCGCCTCGCCTATGCCCAACTCGGTGAGCACGCCAAGGGTGGAAAAAGCGGGATTCGCTCGAAAGCCATCGGCAACCGCCTTCAACGACTTCTGCTCCTTGGCGGTGAATGCTCGCAGGCCATGCTGAATACGCAAGCCGAGCTGGGCCAGCACTGCATCAGGCAGGTCCGCGGGCGACTGGGTGACAAAGTACACCCCAACGCCCTTCGAGCGAATCAGCCTCACCACCTGCTCCAAGCGATCCTGCAGCGCCTTGGGTGTGCCATTGAACAGCAAGTGCGCCTCATCGAAGAACAGCGCCAGCAGTGGTTTTTCCGCATCCCCGCGCTCGGGCAACTGCTCGAACAGCTCAGCCAGCAGCCACAGCAGGAAGGTCGCGTAGACCTTGGGCGCTTCATGCACCAAGCGGCTGGCGTCAAGTAGATGAATGCGTCCACGGCCATCAGCCGTCGGCTGCAGCAGGTCTTCAAGCTGCAAGGCCGGCTCGCCGAACAATGCCTCGGCGCCCTGCTGCTCAAGGGTCGCCAGGCGCCGTAACAACGCCTGGGTAGAGCTGCTGGTCATCAGCGCACTGTCGTCACCAAGCACCTGCGGATTGTCCTTGAGGTGATTGAGCAGGGCTTTGAGGTCTTTCAGATCGAGCAATAGCAAACCATCCCGATCTGCCACCTTGAACGCTGCGTACAAGGCAGCCTGTTGGCTGTCGGTCAGCTCCAGCAGGTTGCCCAGCAGCAGGGGGCCCATTTCACTGAGCGTGGTACGCAACGGATGGCCAGACTTGCCGGCAATATCCCACAGGGTCACCGGATACGCCTTCGGGCTGTGCCCCAGCCATGGCATCCCGGCAATGCGTTCGGCAACCTTGCCCTGCGGCGTCGCGGCGGCACCGAGGCCGCACAGGTCACCCTTCACGTCGGCAGCGAATACGGCCACGCCCGCGTCACTGAAGACTTCTGCCAGGCGCTGCAGGGTTACGGTCTTGCCTGTGCCGGTGGCACCGGCCACCAGACCGTGGCGGTTGGCCAGGCGCATGGCCTGGCTGACAGGCTGGCCGTCAGCTCCCGCCCCTACAACGATTTGCGAAGAATCTGACATGTTGTTTCATCCTCTCCTCAAGCTTTGCCGAATAACGGCCGATATGTCTTGGTGATAATTGCCTTAAAGACAGGAACATCCCCAAAGTGACTTGCGGGACTAGTTGCACTGTTTTCAGCGCTTTGTGCGAACGACCCGATATCACCTTAGCGGAACCGATCACGCCATGAACAAAAGCCTTCGTTTCAGCCACAAGATCCTTATTGCCGCATCGCTTATCGTGATACTCGCGTTCAGCTTGTTCACCCTTTACAACGATTACCTGCAGCGTAATGCGATTCGCCAGGATCTGGAAAACTATCTGACAGAGATGGGCGCATCGACCTCGACCAACGTGCGCAATCTATTCGATGGCCGGATCAAGCTGGTAGAAAACCTGGCGCAGAACATCGCCCAGGCGCCCGCCGACGCAGAGATCTTGCTCGGCCAGAATGCCCTGATCTCAAGCTTCCTCACAGTCTATGTGGGCAAGGTCGATGGCGGTTTCAGCGTGCGCCCCGACTCGCCGATGCCGGCTGGGTACGATCCGCGTGTGCGGCCCTGGTACAAGGATGGCATGGCTGCTAACGGCGCGATCCTGACCGAGCCGTACATCGACATGGCCACCCAGAAGATGGTCATCGGCATCATCAGCAAGGTTTCGACCAGCGTCGGCGTGGTTGGCGGAGACCTGGCGCTCGACGGCCTGGTCGAGATCATCAACTCGCTGAACTTTGGCGGCATGGGTTACGCCTTCCTGGTCAACGACCAAGGCAAGATTCTGGTTCATCCGGACAAAGACCTGGTCATGAAGCCGCTGTCGGATCTGTTCCCGCAGAACACACCACGGCTTTCCGCTGAACTGACCGAAGTCAGCGCTGACGGCAAGGACCGCCTGGTCACCTTCACCCCAATCAAAGGCCTGCCTGCGGCCAACTGGTACATCGGCTTGTCGGTCGACAAAGACAAAGCCTTCGCCATGCTCAGCACCTTCCGCACCTCGGCGGTGATCGCCACGGTCGTCGCGGTTGTGATCATCATTGCCCTGCTCGGCCTGCTGATTCGGGTGCTGCTGCAGCCACTGCACACCATGACCCGCGCCATGGAAGACATTGCCCAGGGCGAAGGTGACCTGACCAAGCGCCTGACCATTCACAGCCAGGATGAATTCGGCGTACTCGGCAGCGCCTTTAACCGCTTTGTCGAACGTATTCACAGCTCGATCCGCGAGGTGTCCTCGGCGACGGAACAGGTCAACGAAGTGGCATTGCGGGTGATCAGCGCCTCCAACTCGTCGATGACCAACTCCGACGAGCAGTCCAACCGCACCAACAGCGTTGCCGCTGCCATCAACGAGCTGGGCGCTGCCGCCCAGGAAATCGCCGGCAATGCTGCCCAGGCCTCGCAGCACGCGACCTCGGCGCGGCATCTTGCCGAAGAAGGTCAGCAGGTGGTCGACCGCAACATTGCCGCGATGAACCGCCTGTCGGAGTTGATCGTTGGCTCCAGCGCGCAGATCGAAACGCTGAACAGCAAGACCGTCAACATCGGCCAGATCCTCGAAGTGATCACCAGCATTTCGCAGCAGACCAACCTGCTCGCGCTCAACGCCGCCATCGAGGCTGCCCGCGCGGGCGAAGCCGGCCGCGGCTTTGCCGTCGTCGCCGATGAGGTGCGCAACCTCGCCCACCGCACCCAGGAGTCGGCCCAGCAAGTTCAAGGCATGATCGAAGAGCTGCAGGTCGGCGCCCGGGAGTCGGTCGAGACCATGGGCCAGAGCCAGCGTCACAGCCAGGACAGTGTGCAGATTGCCAACCAGGCCGGGGAGCGCCTGGAAAGCGTGACTGTGCGCATCGGCGAGATCGACGGCATGAACCAGTCGGTGGCCACGGCAACCGAGGAGCAGACGGCGGTGGTCGATTCGATCAACATGGACATCAGCGAAATCAACATGCTTAACCAGGAAGGTGTGGAAAACCTGCAGGCTACTCTGCGCGCCTGCTCGGATCTGGAGCAGCAAGCCAGCCGCTTGAAACAGTTGGTGGGCAGCTTCCGCATCTGACCTCCGGGTGCAACCCTCCCCGCAGCCATTTCGATACTGGCGGCGGGGCCTTGGCCACGGGCTTGCCGGCAATAATGCCGATGCGCGCCCGGGCCAACCTCGATCGAACAAACTATTCTTCCTGAAGGTCAACCTCTAGGCATGTCATCGCCGCTTTGTTACCGCGCATGACAGACCTGAAGTCGATCCCCGGAGGGATGCTGATCGTGCACATTGCCGACATCACCATGTTCTACGCACCCGCCAGTGGTGGCGTGCGTACCTATCTTGATGCCAAACACCGCCGTCTCGACGCCATGACTGGCGTTCACCACAGCCTGCTGATCCCTGGCGCCAGCGCCAGCCACGCCGATGGCGTCTACCGGGTGCCGTCCCCGCCACTGCCGTTCGGCAAGGGCTATCGCTTTCCGGTCCGCCTGGCGCCGTGGTGCAAGGTGTTGCGCGAGCTGCAGCCTGATCTGATCGAAGTCGGCGACCCGTATCTGACTGCCTGGGCAGCGCTAGAAGCGCGGCGCAAGCTGGATGTGCCGGTAATCGGCTTCTATCACTCCGACCTGCCACTGCTGGTGGGCAATCGCATGGGCAACTGGTTCACGCCCAACGTCGAGGCCTACGTCAGCAAGCTCTATGGCAACTTCGACCGGGTCCTGGCGCCAAGCCAGGTGATGGCCGACAAACTGCGTCGGCTGGGCGTGCGCGACGTGCATGTGCAGCGGCTGGGCGTAGATTTGAGCACGTTCAACCCGGAGCAGCGCGACAACCGCCTGCGGGCGGAACTGGGGATCCCCGACACCACCCGCCTGCTGGTGTTTGCCGGGCGCGGCTCGCGCGAGAAGAACCTGCCGGTATTGCTCGACTGCATGCGTCACCTCGGCCCTCACTATCACCTGCTGCTGGTGGGTTCGGCCATGCCCAGCAACGTGCCTGCCAACGTCAGCGTGATCAATCACTTCTGCCCCTTGCCGGAAGTCGCGCGGCTGATGGCCAGTGCCGACCTGCTGGTGCATGCCGGTGATCAGGAAACCTTTGGCCTGGTCATTCTCGAAGCCATGGCCTGTGCCACCCCGGTTGTCGCAGTGCGCGCCGGCGCGTTCAGCGAAATAGTCACCGAGCAATGTGGCCGCCTGTGCCCGCCAAACGACGGCCAGGCCATGGCCGCTACCGTACGCGAGGTATTCGAGGACGGCGTGCGCCGGCTTGGCCAGCAGGCACGCCGGCATGTCGAGCAGCATTACTCTTGGGACAACGTGGTCAACGGCCTGCTGCAGCACTACCAAGCCGTGCTCGGCCATCAGCCACTGGTGCGTGCACATGCTTGAAGAGACTACCGGGCAGCGCAGCGTGATGCTGGTGCTGCACGACGTGGCGCCGGAGACCTGGCCCGACTACCAGCCGTTTGTCGAGGCGGTCGACCAGCTGGGCAACGTGCCGATGACCTGGCTAGTGGTGCCCGACTTTCATCAGCGCAATGCTCTCGAGCGCTCGCCGACCTTCTGCCGTCTGCTAGATTGGCGCCTGCAGCAGGGCGACGAGCTGGCGCTACATGGCTATTACCACGCCGACCTCGGGCCGACGCCACGCACGCCGCGGGACTTCTTCATGCGCCGGATCTATACGCATGAAGGTGAATTTTATGCGCTGGAACAAGCTCAGGCGTTGCAGCGCCTGCAAGCGGGCCTGCAGCTGTTCAATAGCCAGGGCTGGCCGGTGGCGGGCTTCGTCGCCCCGGCCTGGCTGATGAGTGAGGGCACCCGCCAGGCCCTGCGCCAGTTGCCATTGCGCTACACCAGCACGCCTCAGCACCTCTATCGGCTACCAGAATTCACCGCGATAGACGCACCTGGCCTGGTCTGGAGCGCCCGCAGTGCCTGGCGTCGGGGCTTGTCGCGGGCACTGTGCAATTCGCAGCTGCAACGCTGGCAAAGTGCGCCAACCTTGCGCCTGGGCCTGCACCCAGTCGACATGCGCCATCGCAGCTCTCGCGATTACTGGCTGCAAACGTTGAAAACGCTCATCGAACAAGGCCGCGAGCCTCTGACCAAGTCAGCCTGGCTGGACCGCCAGGTCGCGGCATGAAGCGCTATGCCTGGCTTGGGCTGGCCCTGGTGCTGGCCCTGCTGGTGCCGGCATTGCTCGGCGGCGCCGAGCTACTGCCCAGACTGCAGAGCTTCTCCCCGAGCCTGATGGCGACCCTGCTGGGGATGATCCTGCTGTGCTGGATCATCAATGCGGCACGTCTGCGCCTGCTGCTGGGTGAGCAAGGTGCGCAATTGGGGCGTTGGCGCAGTCTTGGGGTGATCATGGCCACCGAGTTTGCCATCTGCACCACCCCAGGCGGTAGCGGTGGGCCATTGGCGCTGATGGCGCTGTTGGCGCGCGAGCGCATCGGTGCGGCCCGCAGCGGCGCGGTATTCGCTATCGATCAATTGAACGACCTGCTGTTTTTCTTCTGCGCCATGCTCGCCGTTGCCGGCTACGCGCTCAGCCACAGCCTGGGCCGCAGCCAACAAGGCATGCTCATGGGCAGCGCAATGATGCTGTGTGCCGCCTTGGTGCTGATCGGACTGTTGCTGCGCTATCGGCGGCAGATCATGCGGCTCAATGGCCGCCTGCTGCGCAGGGTCGGCATGGGCGAAAAACGTCGGCGCCGCTGGGCGCGCAAGCTGCTGAGCTTCATCAAGGCTTTGGCGCAGACCTGGCGGCTGCCAAAACGTACGTTAGCGCTGGTATTCAGCCTGACGTGCCTGCACTGGAGCCTGCGCTTCAGCGTGCTGTATCTGGTGATTCGCGGGCTTGGCGTGGAGCTGGCGTGGATACCCAGCTTTCTGGTGCAGATGCTGGCACTGAGTGCTGGTCAGTTCAGCCTATTGCCGGGCGGGGCCGGCGCTGCCGAACTGACATCGGCGAGCTTGTTGACACCACTGGTGGGCAGCTCGACGGCGGCAGCGGCGATCTTGCTCTGGCGCGCTGTTACTTATTACTTTTACCTACTGGCCGGGGGGCCGGTGTTTGTCTGCCTGCTGGGGCGACCGCTACTCCAGCGCTGGCGCCGTCAGCAAATGGATTGAGCAGCTGCCAGAGTTCGGCGGCACCGACAAACTCGGTGCCGTGCTCGTCGCTCATGGCGTCAGGATCGAAGCGAGCAAGGCAGCCCTCACCCAGCGTCGGCAGCGCAATGGCCGCGGCCTTGTCGAGTGGATCCGCCATTGGCCCGCCCTCCTCTCAGTCGAACACCACGGTCTTGTTGCCGTGCACCAACACGCGGTCTTCGAGGTGATGACGCAGGCCACGGGCAAGCACCATCTTCTCCACATCGCGACCGAAACGCACCATGTCTTCGATGCTGTCGGCATGGCTGACGCGGACCACGTCCTGTTCGATGATCGGGCCGGCATCCAGCTCTTCGGTGACGTAGTGACAGGTCGCACCGATCAGCTTGACGCCACGCAGGGCGGCCTGGTGGTAAGGCTTGGCACCGACGAACGAAGGCAGGAAGCTGTGATGAATGTTGATCACTTTTTCGGCATAGGCCTGGCACAGCTGTGGCGGCAGGATCTGCATGTAGCGCGCCAGCACCACGACATCGGCACCATGGCTTTCGACCAGACGCGAGACTTCGGCAAACGCCGGCTGCTTGTCTTTCGGGTCGACCGGCACATGGTAGAACGGGATGCCATGCCATTCGACCATGCTGCGCAGGTCATCATGGTTGGAAATCACGCAAGGGATATCACAGTCCAGCTCATCGGTATGCCAGCGATGCAGCAGATCCGCCAGGCAGTGCGATTCGCGGCTGGCCATCAGCACCACGCGCTTCTTTTGCGCCGAGTCGGTAACCCGCCAGATCATCGAGAATTCTTCGGCAATCGGCGTGAATGCTTCACGGAAGGCCTCGATCCCAAACGGCAATGACTCGGCGCGGATCTCATGGCGCATGAAGAACCAACCGCTCTGCTCGTCCGAGTGGTGGCTGGCTTCGTTAATCCAGCCGTTGTACAGAGCCAGGAAATTACTGACTTTTGCCACGATGCCGACACGGTCGGGGCAGGCAATCACCAGTCGATAGGTGCGCATGAATGAGACTCCAGGAACTTCGCAAAGGCGCATATTCTAGCGAGCTGGCAGAAAAAACACAGTAATCATCAGCAGCTGCCGTATGGGCCGCGCCGCGCGACAATTGTTCAGCCATCGCTGCGGCGCCGAGCATGACAGCGGCGGACGCCGCCAGTGATATGTAAATTTTTCTTAACCTGAATACATTGTTAACACTCGCCTATTTAAGCGAGCGTGCCTTGATTATTGTTTACTTGAGACTAGCGGCTGTCTATTATTAGCCCACTGACTCCCTGTACATGCACTATTAAGGAACACTTCATGTCTCTGATCAACGAATACCGCGCCACAGAAGAAGCCATCAAAGAACTTCAAGCTCGTCTGGCCAACCTGTCGCAAGACGACAAGCTGAAGAAAGAGCTGGAATTCGAAGGCAAGCTGCGCACCCTGATGGGCGAATATTCCAAATCGCTGCGTGATGTGATCGCCCTGCTCGACCCGGAATCGAAACTGAGCAAGGCCCCACGTGGCGGCGTCAAGACCACCACTACCAAGCGTGCGCGCAAGGTCAAGCAATACAAGAACCCGCACAATGGTGAAGTTATCGAAACCAAAGGCGGCAACCACAAGACCCTGAAAGAATGGAAAGCCAAATGGGGTGGCGATGTGGTTGAAGGCTGGGCAACCCTGCTGGACTGATAAGTCCGCTTTGCTGCCTTGAATAAAACGCCGGCTATTGCCGGCGTTTTTTATTGTCTGGACACATTACAGTACAAACGACTGCTGCAGTTTCTCGGCATGCTGCTGCCAGGCAAGCAGTACCTGCCGCCCGCCTTCGTCAGCTGTTGCCCATGCGCTTTGCAGAGCCTTTTCGAAACCCTCCAGGGTAATCGGCGCGCCCGCCGCAGGGTCGCCAAGACGTTGCTGGCAGAACTGCAGCCAGCGCTGTCGCTCTGGCTCATCCAGGGTCTCGGGGAAGTTTCGCGCCCGGTAGCGGAATAACAGTTCAGGCAGCCGTGGATCATCGAACATCCATTGTGATCGGCCAAGTTGCGCCGGGTCGACCACGCGCACCTGTTCGCACAGACGGCGGTCACGGTCGCCAATAAAGCCTGCATATAACTGCTGCTCGGGGTCGTCGCTTGCGCCAAATTCTTCGGCGCTGTAAATCGCGGCGAGTTTGTCTTGCCAGACGTTTTGTTGCTGTGCCAGTTGCTCGCCGCGTGCTTGCAGCAGGGACAGATCAATCCCCAATCGTTGTTGGTCAACCGGGCGCAATACCGACAGCGGTGCCAGTACCGGGCAGCGGTTGACTTGCACCAACTTGAGCGGCACCGGTAATTGCATGTCGGACAATTCGTCACGCCGAGTGTACAAACGCTTGCGTAATGTTTCGGCGCTTTCATCGAGTAGCGGAGAGCTTTCCAACTGCAGGTCGCACACAATCAATGCGTTGCGGTTCCGTGGATGCCAGGCCAGCGGCAGTACCACGCCGAGGTAATTTCGCTCAGCGGAGAAACGCCCGGAAATATGTACCAATGGCTGCAATAGCCGAATCTGCTCCATGACTTTATGCTTGCTGCGCAACTGAAATAACCAGTCATACAACTTTGGCTGTTTATCCCGAATCAATCGCGCCAGAGCGATGGTCGCCCGCACGTCGGAAAGCGCTTCGTGAGCATGCCCATGATCGATGCCATTGGCTTTGCTGAGCAATTCCAGACGCAGGCTGGTGCGCCCGTCCTGCTGCGGCCAGACGATGCCTTCAGGGCGCAGGGCATAGGCCGTGCGCACCACATCGATCAGATCCCAGCGGCTGTTGCCGCCCTGCCACTCGCGAGCATAGGGGTCAAAGAAGTTGCGATAGAGGCTGTAACGGGTCACCTCGTCGTCAAAGCGCAGGGTGTTGTAGCCGGCGCCACAGGTGCCAGGCCGCACCAGTTGCTCGTGCACACGGGTCATGAACTCGGCTTCACACAGGCCATTGCTGGCCAGTTGCTCGGGGGTGATGCCGGTGACCAGGCAGGCCATTGGATGCGGCAGGATGTCTGCCGACGGTTGGCAGAACAGATTGACCGGTTCTTCGATTTCATTGAGGTCGAAGTCGGTGCGCAGCCCCGCCAGTTGCAACGGCCGGTCGCAACGCGGGTTGATACCAGTGGTTTCGTAGTCGTGCCAGAAGATGCTGGAGCTCACGGGTTCGTCCTGTAGCTAGGTCGACCGTGAGTCTAGCGGCCCGGGCGGGCAGTTCGCACCTCTAAAGCAGGCAGAATGTGTCGCCAGGGTCAGGCAGAAGCGTTGGCGGCAGGGCGGAAGCTGAAAAAGTCACGCAATGAATGCACGAACTCATCGTACTCGCGCGGTGCCTGTAGCAGCATGAAGCCTGAGTCGTAATGCATGGGCGTCTGGTCTTCGCGGCACCACAGGCAGCTTGCCGACAGGTTGATAAACTGCCAGGCGCCGCCGGGCAAGGGCACGCGCAGCTGCAGTTCGTAGTCGGGCCCGACCAGCACCGGCAGCGAGCTGATCAGCATCAAACCGTCTTCGGAGGCATTGCCAAGGTAGCCGATCTGCTGATCGGTAAAGCGGTTGTAGACCTTGAGTACACAAGGCAACTGGTGACGCTGGATGTGGCGCTGGATAAACATGATGACAGGTAGTGTCCCGTTTCCGCGGCCAGGAATACGAGGTACTGGCGGTTGCTGTTACAGCTAAGATACAGCTTAGCCCAGCCGCTGTGGCGAATCTCGTGAAATCAATGACACCTTGGTATTAGCGCCAAGGCGTGGTGTGCACCGGACTGGCCACGGCAGGCTGGCGATAGTGGCCGAGCTTTTCCAGCGTCAGCAGACGCGCACGGGCGCGGTAGGCGTACTCGTTTTGCGGGTAGCGTTGAACCAGGTACTCGTAGGTCTGCGCAGCATCGACGTAGAGCTTTTGCCGCTCCAGGCATTGGCCACGCAGCAGGGCCACTTCAGGATGGATGAACGGCCGCGCGCGGCTGGTCCGATCGACCTGGGACAGCTCGAGCATCACCCGCTGGCAATCGCCACGATCATAGGCGCGGTAGGCGTTGTTCAGGTGATGGTCCATCGACCAACGGGTGCAGCCAACGACGCTGGCGGCAATCGCCAGAACGATCAGGGTTCGCATGGGGATTCTCCTTTGATAGGCAGTGTATCGGCCCGACGCGGCAAATCTTCACACGCTTTTGCAAGCATAGCGCGACCGTACAAATGCCACCCCCGCAAGACGCAAGGTAGTGCAACGGAACAATGACTACAGCGCAATTGAGGAGTAGCCTCTCGCTGCGCTTCACTACAGGAGTCTATGCATGACCATCCGCCGTACCAAAATCGTTGCCACCCTTGGCCCTGCCAGCAACTCGCCAGAAGTGATCGAACAACTGATCCTTGCCGGCCTCGACGTTGCCCGCCTGAACTTCTCCCACGGCACGCCGGACGAGCACAAGGCTCGCGCCCGCCTGATCCGTGAGATCGCCGCCAAGAACGGCCGTCACGTCGCACTGCTGGGCGACCTGCAGGGTCCGAAGATCCGCATCGCCAAGTTCAGCAACAAGCGCATTGAATTGAAGATCGGTGACAAGTTCACCTTCTCCACCGTGCACCCGCTGACCGAAGGCAACCAGGATATCGTCGGCATCGACTACCCCGACCTGGTCAAGGATTGCGGCGTGAACGACGAGCTGCTGCTCGACGATGGCCGTGTGGTCATGCGCGTCGAGACCGCTACCGCCGACTCCCTGCACTGTGTGGTGTTGGTTGGCGGCCCGCTGTCTGACCACAAAGGTATCAACCGCAAAGGTGGCGGCCTGACCGCACCGGCCCTGACCGAGAAAGACAAGGCCGACATCAAGCTGGCTGCCGAGATGGACCTGGACTACCTGGCCGTGTCCTTCCCGCGTGATGCCAAGGACATGGAATACGCACGCAAACTGCGTGACGAGTCCGGCGGCAGCGCCTGGCTGGTGGCCAAGATCGAACGCGCCGAAGCGGTTGCCGACGACGAAACCCTCGACGCCCTGATCGCTGCCTCCGACGCCGTAATGGTTGCCCGTGGCGACCTCGGCGTGGAAATCGGCGATGCCGAGCTGATCGGTATCCAGAAGAAGATCATCCAGCACGCCCGCCGCAACAACAAAGCGGTGATCGTCGCGACCCAGATGATGGAGTCGATGATCCAGAACCCGATGCCGACCCGCGCCGAAGTTTCCGACGTGGCCAACGCCGTGCTGGATAACACCGATGCGGTCATGCTGTCGGCTGAAAGTGCTGCCGGTGCTTATCCGATCGAAGCCGTACAGGCCATGGCGCGGATTTGTCAGGGCGCTGAAAAGCACCCGACCAACCAGCGCTCCAGCCACCGTCTGCACACCACCTTCGAGCGTTGCGACGAGAGCATCGCCCTGGCGGCGATGTACACCGCCAACCACTTCCCCGGCGTCAAGGCGATCATCGCTCTCACCGAAAGTGGCTACACCCCGCTGATCATGTCGCGCCTGCGCTCGCATGTGCCGATCTACGCGCTGTCTCCGCACCGCGCGACCCAGGCACGTGCCTCGATGTTCCGTGGCGTCTACCCGATCGCGTTCGACCCGGCCTCGCTGCCGGCCGACAAGGTCAGCCAGGCGGCCGTCGACGAACTGCTGCAGCGCGGTTTGGTTGAGCAAGGCGACTGGGTGATCCTGACCAAAGGCGACAGCTACCACACCATCGGTGGCACCAATGGCATGAAGATCCTGCACGTCGGTGATCCGCTGGTTGGTTGATGCCTAAGTTGTAGCAACTTCAGGTCATCAGGAAAGACCGCTCCCCGGAGCGGTCTTTTTTTGCCTGCGTCAGGCCATGGCGCTGCCAGAACGGCAGGGGCGGTTTCAGAGACCGAGTGCAACGTGCCGGGTAAGGAGCTTGCGCCTGGCACCTTTTAATTCATTTATCAGGCAGCTTTTGCTGGATCGGCCGTTGCTTGGTGGGTCCTCGATGTAGCAGCGCTGGTTGGCCAGGTTGATTTCACTGATACCCGGCGTTACCGGATCGCTACCGCGCAGCTGTATACACCGCAGTGACTCAGGCGTGTTCGACGAACACATCGGCCAGGACCTGGTTACGCGGTACGCCGGCGATGAACAGGCGTTTGGCAAAACGCTCGACGCTGCTCGGCGAGCCGCAGAGCAATGCCATGGTCTGCCGCGATGTCGGCCGCAATTGAGCCAACGCACTGTCCAGATGCTCGGCGAGCACCTGTTCAACTGCAAGCCCGGGCAAACCCTGCAGGGCGTCGGCAAGATAATGGCCGGCGTCACTGGCAGCTACATGCAATACTTTGATTTCGCCCGTGTGCCCCTGACGCAGGGCCTCACGGGCAACGGCCCAGAGCGGCGCAAGGCCGGTGCCGGAGGCCAACAACCAGAGCGGCCGGGCCTGCCAGTCCGGGTCGTAATGCAAAGCACCATCACGCAGCTCGCCCAGTCGCAGATTGTCTCCCACCTGTAACCGCCGTAGCTGATCGCAGAAAGCTCCAGGGCGCCGGCAGTCGATGTGAAACTCCAGAAAATCGTCTTCACCCGGCAGGCTCGCCAGCGAATAAGGCCGTGCGACCCCGCCGAGCCACAACAACAGATGCTGACCGGCGCGATAGCGCAACGCCCGCTCCGGCAACAAACGCAGGCGCAACACCTCGCCCAGCCAGTCCATCGCGCAGACGCTGGCAGGCAGACCGTCCAGACGCGGGTCGAACAATGCCACCTGCAGGTCACCAAGCACGCTGCACTGACAGGCCAGGCGCCAACCTTGCTCACGCTTGGCCACGGGCAGCGCATCGGGCAAAGCGTCCGCTACAGCGCCATCCACACAGCGCACCATGCACGCATGGCAGCTGCCGGCGCGGCAACTGTAGGGCACATTGAAGCCTGCGCCATTGAGGGCATCGAGCAAATTGCTGGCGGCAGGCACGCTGATTCGCTGCGCGCCTACGTAGACATCGGGCATGGTTCAGAGGCCTCCGGGGTTATACGGGTATTGTACAGAACACACGCAACAACACTGCCAACCCGGTTCAGACCTTGGTCCCGCGCATGCGGTGGTGTGTCGCACCGGTATGCGCGCTATACTGCCGCGCCTTTTTTGCGTCGGCCTGACCTGCCGCCGCGTTGCCAGGCGTTTCGCCACGCTGGTGGTCGAAAAGCCTTTTACCGATGTTCCCGTCTTCAAGAGGAGCGCGCTGCATGACCGTGATCAAGCAAGACGACCTGATTCAGAGCGTCGCCGATGCCCTGCAATTCATTTCGTACTACCACCCCGTTGACTTCATCCAGGCGATGCACGAAGCCTACCTGCGTGAAGAATCGCCGGCTGCCCGTGACTCGATCGCGCAGATCCTGATCAACTCGCGCATGTGTGCCACAGGCCACCGCCCGATCTGCCAGGACACCGGTATCGTCACCGTGTTCGTGCGCGTGGGTATGGACGTGCGCTGGGATGGCGCCACCATGAGCGTCGACGACATGATCAACGAGGGCGTGCGCCGCGCCTATAACCTGCCGGAGAACGTCCTGCGTGCTTCGATCCTGGCCGACCCGGCCGGGGCGCGCAAGAACACCAAGGACAACACCCCAGCCGTCATCCACTACTCGGTAGTGCCAGGCGACAAGCTGGAAGTCGACGTCGCAGCCAAGGGCGGCGGCTCCGAGAACAAGTCGAAGATGGCCATGCTCAACCCGTCCGATTCGATTGTCGACTGGGTGCTCAAGACCGTGCCGACCATGGGCGCTGGCTGGTGCCCGCCTGGCATGCTCGGCATCGGCATCGGCGGTACTGCCGAAAAAGCTGCGGTCATGGCCAAGGAAGTGTTGATGGAATCCATCGACATCCATGAGCTCAAGGCCCGTGGCCCGCAGAACCGCATCGAAGAGATCCGCCTGGAGCTGTTCGACAAGGTCAACCAGCTGGGCATCGGCGCCCAGGGCCTGGGCGGCCTGACTACCGTGCTCGACGTCAAGATCATGGACTACCCGACCCACGCCGCTTCGCTGCCGGTGTGCATGATCCCCAACTGCGCGGCTACCCGTCACGCCCACTTCGTGCTTGACGGCTCCGGTCCTGCAGAGCTTGAAGCGCCGTCGCTGGACGCCTACCCGGAAATCGTCTGGGAAGCCGGCCCGAGCGCGCGCCGCGTCAACCTCGACGAGATCACCCCGGAAGAAGTCGCCAGCTGGCAGCCAGGCGAAACCATCTTGCTCAACGGCAAGATGCTCACCGGCCGCGACGCCGCGCACAAGCGCATGGTCGAGATGCTCAACCGCGGTGAAGAGCTGCCGGTCGATCTGAAAGGCCGCTTCATCTACTACGTCGGCCCGGTCGACCCGGTCGGTGACGAAGTGGTCGGCCCGGCCGGCCCGACCACCGCCACGCGGATGGACAAGTTCACCCGGCAGATTCTCGAGCAGACCGGCCTGTTGGGCATGATCGGCAAATCCGAGCGCGGCCCGACTGCGATCGAAGCGATCAAGGACAACAAGGCGGTGTACCTGATGGCCGTCGGTGGCGCTGCCTACCTGGTCGCTCAGGCGATTCGTAAATCGCAAGTGCTGGCTTTTGCCGAACTGGGCATGGAAGCGATCTACGAGTTCGAGGTCAAAGACATGCCGGTTACCGTTGCGGTCGACAGCAATGGTGAGTCAGTGCATATCACTGGGCCTGCGTTGTGGCAGAGCAAGATTGCCCAGAGCCTGGCGGTTGAAGTGAAGTAACCTTCACTGCGTCAATAAAACGCCCGGCATTTGCCGGGCGTTTTGTTTTCACATGTCAGGCCTTGGCGCAGCCTGGGTTGCCGAAGGTATTGCTGACGCTCCACAGAGCCTCATAGAAACACTTCATTTCAACAATGTCTTGAGCCAAAACGCCATGATCTTTTCACTCGTCTGCTGCTCATCCAGGTCACGCCAGACGCAGCCTGAACGCAATGACGGATCTCGCAAAAAGCCGCGGTTGCGCCAGAAGCCATGCAACGGTCGGTAGTCGGCGGGCCGCAATGGATGAACGCCCGGCCGCTCCACGCTGCAGAACGCGCAGAAATCGAAATCGGCCAGCTTATGGGCGTAGGACTCGCGCTCGATAAAAAACCGCACACCCAGGCCTTGCCCGCGATAGGCCGGCAACACCAACGATTGAGCGAAGTAGAAGATTTTGGCCGGATCCTGGCCGCGCGTCACAAATGGCTCCTGTAGCGCTTGCGCCGCATCGGCCAGAGGCAGGCCAATGGATGCACCCACTACCTGCCCATGCGCTTGAGCGAGTACCAACAAGCTGCGCTCGGAACGGGTAAGGTCTGCGAGATAGTCAGCGTCTTCTTCTGCGGTCCCGTCATACAGAAAGGGGTACTCTCGCAACACCTCCAGGCGTAATTGCCCAAGCTCTGCGATAAAGGGTGCGATAGCGGCGCCGTGCAGCAGGCGGATTTCCATAGTGAGTGCTTCGTCCTGACGTTAGGGATAGGCACACGGACGGACCGGGCTCGAAGCAAGACCGTATCACCCCTCCCCCGTGTGCGCCTTTCCCCTGCACGACAGTTACATCACCAACACCGCAGTATGTTTCAACCGAACGGTCGCACGCCCTGGCGCAGGCCAAACAACAGCAGCAACAAGTCCTGATCCGGCTGTACCGTGACCTGGGCTTTCACATTGCGCGGTGGCGGGCATTGGCTGAGCAGATCCGATTTGCTGAAAACCGTAGGCCGCGGCTGCTCCCAAGCGGCGAACGCAACCGTGGTCACTACCAGCGACGACACCAGGAACAAAGTTCGAGCGATTTCTAGTTTCATTACCCTAAACCTTTGACTGCGCTGCCAAACGCCGTCTGATAAAAGTAGAGCAATGTTTGCCATTCAGTATCGTTGAGTGACGAATGGCGCCGTAGCTGACCGAGGTCGTTGAGTGCTGCGCGCTGACGACTGATCCGTCGGCGGCACTTTTCCAGGTCAAGCAAGGCGACTTCGGCGGTGGCCTGCTCGCCTTCGCCATTGACCTTGATGAATACATGCTTGCCATACAGGCAACCGTGCTGCCAATGGCCGTGGTGCATGCGCGCGAGGTTCTCGGCCAGGTCCTTGAGCATGCGTTCGTGGAGGACTGCTGGATACGCTTGGCGAGCGCCGTTGGCATACCAGGTCTCCATGTCGACAAAACCATCCAGCGCTTCGCTGACCAGCAATGCCCGCCATTTGTGCTCGCCATCGCGCTGTGCACCGCAGTAGACGATACGTGGCACGCGCACGCCAAGCTGCTCGAAGCTGTGCAGCGCATCCAGCTCACGCAGCACTGTCGGCCGGCCAAACGGGTGCAGCAGGCTACGGTAGGTATGGCCGATCTGGCGCTTGGCATACAGCAGTTGGCCGCTGGCGTCGTTCAGGCGCTGCACTCCGCTTTCGCCACCGCGGCGCTGATTGGGCTCCTCGACCCACTCGCCCTGCTGCTGCCAGTAGAAATCGAATTGCGATTCACGGCCCTGAGTCACCACCATATTCTCTACCCCTTGCGTAACACGTAGACCCGCCACATGGCGTAGAGCGGCAGGAAATCCAGGCGCTCCTGGATACGAAAGCCGGCCGCAAGAAACTCCTGCTCAACTGTGTCAGCAGGTAACACGAAACGATTCTGGTAACTGTCCTTGTCGGCTCTATTGTTGCGGCGCTTTTCCAGCTTTTTGCGCCGCCAGGCCTTGAAGTTGCCATCCACCCACAACGAAACGATCACGCTGTCGCGACTAACCCGATGAAATTCCGAGAGAATCGTGCGCCGATGGCTGGCTTCACCGATGTGGTGAAACAGCCGCATGCAGAAAATGCTGTCTACTGCGTTGTCCGGCAGATCAATGGCGAAAGCAGAAGTCTGCAAGGGCCGTACCCGCGCCACTACGGCTGGCGGTTGCGCGGCACAGGCTGTCTCGATCATCGCCTTGGAGTTGTCTGCACCGATGATCACCCGATTGGCTTTTTCGGCCAGCAATGGCCAGAAGCGCCCTGCCCCACTCGGCAAATCCAGCACCAGACCAGGGTCGCCAGCCAGTGTCAGCGCACGCCGAGCCAACTGCTCGTCGCGCAGATGGGACAGCCGCCGGGCAAAACCGTTCTGGTGCTTGTAAAGGTAATCCTGCGCGTGTTGTTGGTCGTACTTTTCGGAAAACTCGAGTTTTATCGGGCTGCGCATCGGGCATCTCCTGAGCTGATGCGCGCAATTTAGAAAGACGCGCGTCGGGCTCAGGTGATGCAGATGTGAAAAACTTGTAAGCCTTTTCCTACATCATTACAAGCGATTACCGATATCAGGCGATGTCGTCGGGCGGCGTATCTACACCACCGGGGCTAAGATCGACCTGGAAGCGGCAGCCATGTGGCGCCGTCGCCGTCAGCGTCACCTGCCAGCCCTGGTCGTCACAAATACGCTGCACCAGCGACAGGCCCAAGCCCAGGCCTTCGCCACGACGTTCACCGCCGCGCACGAATGGCTTGAACATTTCTTCGCGCTGTTCTTCGGGGATGCCCACACCGCTATCCTCGACGCTGAAACCCTGGGCGTCGAGCGTCAAGCGGATGTAACCAGAATCGGTGTAGTGCGCTGCGTTGCGCAACAGGTTACCCATCACTGATTGCAGGAAGGTCGCGTTGTACAAGACCGGGCTGGCGTTGGCACGCCCGTCGTAGTGCAGGGTCAGGCCCTTTTGCTCGATAGTGTCGCGCCAGACACCGATCAAGTCATCGCCGACTTCGCGCAGGCTGGCCCGCGAGGCCACGGCGCCCTCGTCATGCTGCGCCCGGGCGAGCATGAGGAAAGTCTTGACCAGCTCCTGCATCTCTTCGGTGGCGCGGGCGATGCGTTCCACTTGGGCCCGCGAACGGGTGTCCAGGCTCGGGTTCTCGATCAGCAGTTCACAGGAGGTCGCCAGGACCATCAATGGCGTGCGCAATTCATGACTGACGTCACTGGTGAACAGCCGCTCGCGGTTGAGGGCATCGCGCAAACGACCAAGGGTATCGTCGAACGCCACTGCCAGCTGCCCTACCTCATCGGCGGCATAGTCCGGCGCCAGCGGCGGGGCCAGGCCCAGCAACTGGTCACGATGGCGCACCTGCCGTGCCAGGCGGATGACCGGCGCCATCACTCGGCGCGCCAGCAGCCAGCCGAGGAATACTGCCAGTACCAGGCTGAGCACAAAACCTACCACCACCACGGCAAACAGCAGTCGCTCGCGCTCTTCGAAATCGCTCTGGTCCTGCAGCAGTACATAACGGCGGCCGTCTACAACCTCGACCATCGCGTGGTAAGAAAGCTGATCGCGAAATACTTCATGAAAGCCAGGTTCGAGGTGATGCAGGTCCTTGGGTAGCTCGAAGTCATCGCGCCCGCCGCTGAAATAGAACAGCTGGTCGGGCCGTGGTCGATGGCTCCAGTCACTGACGCTGTCCATGCGCAGCAGGCGCTGCAGGTCACCGCCGAGCACGGTTGAAATCAGCCGCTCCTCGACCAGATGGACCGTCGCCACGATGCCGAAGGCGAAGGCGCCTGCGACTAATGCACTCATCAAGGCAAAGGCGATGATGATGCGCTGGGCGAGGCTTTGCTTAAACTCCATCGCGACCCTCGGCGAGGCGGTAGCCAACGCCATGCACGGTGTGCAGCAGGGGCTTTTCGAACGGTTTATCGATCACTTGGCGCAACTGGTGCACATGGCTGCGCAGGCTGTCACTATCGGGACAGTCATCGCCCCACAGGGCTTCTTCGAGAACTTCCCGGCGCAGTACGTGGGGGCTCTTCTGCATCAGTACCGCGAGCAGCTTGAGGCCGACCGGGTTGAGTTTGAGCAGCTTGCCCTCGCGGGTGACCTCAAGGGTGTCGAGGTCGTAACTGAGATCTGCCACCTGCAGCGTACGCCGGCCACCGCCCTGCGCGCGGCGCAGCACTGCTTCGATACGCGCCGCCAGCTCCGACAGCGCGAACGGCTTGAGCAGGTAGTCGTCGGCGCCCGAGCGAAAGCCCTGCAGACGATCATCGAGCTGATCGCGAGCCGTGAGCATTATCACCGGGGTATCGCGCCGGGCATCTTCGCGCAGGCGCTTGCACAGGGTGTAGCCATCGATGCCGGGCAGCATGATGTCGAGCACAATCAGGTCATAGTGCTCAGTTGCGGCCAGGTGCAAACCGGACAGACCGTCCTGGGCGCAATCGACCGTGTAGCCTTTCATACCCAGATAGTCAGCCAGGTTGGCGAGGATATCGCGGTTGTCTTCAACCAAAAGAATGCGCATCGGTTTCTCCTGTGCGGCGCTTTCGCAGTGCGCGGCAGGCGCAGCTTACGGACATCGCTGGCGCGGCGCCAGCCTTGCCGGCTGATGACTGCTGCTGACATATTTTTCACCAAAACTTCACAGCGCAAATATAGCCCCAGGCAGACAATCGCCGCCTTTTTCTGCGCCTGGAGTCACCATGCCCCCCGCCGTCCGCCCGCGTCCGCTGAATCTGTGGTTATACCTGGGGATCCCCTTGGGCTGCGCACTCGCACTGCTGCTGCTCGAATCGACATCACTGGATATGTCCCTGGCTGCCCTCGCCTTCGATCCGGGCGCCGGGCAGTTCATCGGTCGCCACAGCTATGTCCTGGAAAACATCCTCCATGATGGGGTCAAGCAGGTGGTCATTGCCTTGGCGCTGGTGGCGGTGCTGGCGTTTTTTGCCAGCCTGTTCTGGCAGCGGCTGTTTGCCTGGCGCAGAGAGCTGGGCTGCCTGGTACTGTCGCTGGCCCTGTCGACCAGTTTTGTCACCCCGCTCAAGGTTGCCACGGCGGTGCAGTGCCCGTGGAGCCTTAGCCAGTTTGGCGGTGAGCAGACCTACAGCAAATTGCTCGAAGCCAGGCCGCAAACCGACAAACCCGGACGCTGCTGGCCCGGAGGCCATGCGGCGACCGGTTTTAGCCTGTTTGCGTTGTTTTTTGCATTGCGTGATCGCCGACCGCGGTTGGCCCGAGGCGCTCTGCTGCTGGCGTTTACCCTCGGCAGCGTGCTGTCGCTTGGGCGGATGCTGCAGGGCGCGCATTTCTTTTCACACAATGCCTGGACAGCGGTGTTCTGCTGGTTGATCGGCTTGGCGTGTTACTACCTGGTGCTCTACCGTCCAAGCCTCTCCAGGCAAACGCGCTCTGTGTAGGAGCGGCCTTGTGTCGCGAAAGGCCAGCAGAGCTGGCCCGGCAATTTCAGCGGCGAAGCTGGGAATCTGGGGCCACTACGCGACCCTTTCGCGACACAAGGCCGCTCCTACAGTCCGGTGCCGTTCTAAGTACCCATAAAAAAGCCCCGCACTAGGCGGGGCTTTTTGGTACAGCAGGCGCTAAGGCAGGCTTACATCATGCCGCCCATGCCACCCATGCCGCCCATGTCTGGCATACCACCGCCAGCTGGCTTGTCTTCCGGAGCATCAGCAATCATCGCTTCGGTAGTGATCATCAGACCACCGATCGAAGCAGCGGCTTGCAGTGCCGAACGGGTGACTTTGGCTGGGTCGAGGATACCCATTTCGATCATGTCGCCGTATTCACCGGAAGCGGCGTTGTAACCGTAGTTGCCCGAACCCTGCTTGACCTTGTCGGCCACGACGCTTGGCTCGTCACCGGCGTTGGCAACGATCTGACGCAGTGGCGATTCAACCGCACGGCGCAGCAGAGCGATACCGACGTTCTGGTCTTCGTTGTCGCCTTTGAGGTCGATGATAGCGCTCAGGGCACGGACCAGAGCAACACCACCGCCAGGTACCACGCCTTCTTCAACGGCTGCACGGGTAGCGTGCAGGGCGTCTTCAACGCGGGCTTTCTTCTCTTTCATTTCAACTTCGGTGCCAGCACCGACCTTGATCACGGCAACACCGCCAGCCAGCTTGGCCAGACGCTCTTGCAGCTTTTCACGATCGTAGTCGGACGAAGTCTCTTCGATTTGAGCGCGGATTTGCTTAACGCGAGCCTGGATGTCGTCTTCAACACCAGCGCCATCGATGATGGTGGTGTTTTCTTTCGACAGGATGACGCGCTTGGCGTTACCCAGGTTTTCCAGGGTAGCGGATTCCAGCGACAGGCCGATCTCTTCGGAGATGACGGTACCGCCAGTCAGGACAGCGATGTCCTGCAGCATGGCTTTGCGACGGTCGCCGAAGCCTGGTGCCTTGACCGCTGCAACCTTGACGATGCCGCGCATGTTGTTGACTACCAGGGTAGCCAGGGCTTCGCCTTCAACGTCTTCAGCAACGATCAGCAGTGGACGGCCGGCCTTGGCAACGGCTTCCAGAACTGGCAGCAGCTCACGGATGTTGGAGATCTTCTTGTCGACCAGCAGCAGCAGTGGGCCGTCGAGCTCGGCGACCATGGTGTCCGGCTTGTTGACGAAGTACG
>Ga0213828_1000886_pt1 | contig 26804 bp, 25 predicted proteins | sample MC6MC0897MG_FD_180664 | JGI IMG/M metagenome (GOLD analysis project Ga0213828, IMG submission 180664) | Enriched soil aggregate microbial communities from Iowa State University, Ames, United States - MC6-MC0897-MG | ecosystem: Environmental > Terrestrial > Soil > Unclassified | place: USA: Iowa... | reverse complement strand
TTTTGTTTTGTTCACTAGCAAAACTAGCTACTTAAAACTTTATTGATTACGTTTTGCTTGTTCAGTTTTCAAGGTTCATTTTATTTAAGTCGTTTTCAGCGACTTTATTATCTTATCTCATCCACGACTAAAAGTCAACAACTTTTCAAAATTTTATTTTCAAGCGTTCCTTCTTGTTAAGGACAAGTAATAATATATAATATAGCATTTTAAAAATCAAGCATTTTTCTTAAAAAAATTAAAAATCTTTTTAATATCTATTACAAACAATAGAATTCCTGCTAATACAATCAATCCACCGATGATTTGTGTCATGATTAAATACTCTTTAAATATCACCAAAGCTAAAAGAGCAGCTCCTACAGGCTCAAATAATATAGCAATTGAAACAACATTCGTACTGACGTATTTAATTGACCAATTAAACAAAGTATGACCAAGTAAATTTGGTATTAACGCTAATAAGATAAACCATAACCAATCCATCGAAGAATATGGACCAAAAGATTCCCCTTTAACCATTACATATATAAATAAAGTGATGGTACTTACAACATATACAACCATTGTATAGGTCACAAGTGATAATCTCTTACGTACATCCTGTCCTAATAGAAAATAAGCTGTCGCTAGTGCACAAGCAACGAGCGCTAGTACATCTCCATATAAGGCTGTTCCACTTACTTTAAAATCGCCCCAACTAATTAAAACACTTCCTATTATTGCAATTGATCCTGCTACAATTGTTTTCATCGTAATTTTCTCTTTAAAGAAAAAGTAAGTGCCCACAAACGCAAACAAAGGTTGTAGTGTTACTAAAACTGTTGAACTTGCTACTGAAGTATAGTTGAGTGATTCAAACCATAATATAAAATGAAAAGCTAAAAAAATCCCTGCAACTGAAGAAAATAGCCAATCACGTCTTTTTAAAGTCGTTAACTCCTTTGTATATCCCCTTAAAAACCATGGCGCCATGATTAAAACGGAAAATAGCATGCGATAAAATGCTATAATCCCCGCTTCCGCCGATGCTAATTTCACAAAAATAGCTGACATCGATACTGAAATTACACCAATCACAATCGGGATGTATGGATGGATTTTTGGCTGCTCCAAAAAACCCCACCTTCCTAAAAAAATACTTATATGTCCTTACTTCATGTTGTACAATACAAAAAAGTGATGCACATATAATAATGACAGTTTGCATATCTCTTAGCAATACGAAATATCAATGGAGGGTTGTGTATGGAAACATTATTCGAAAATATGATTACATATGAAGTTGGCATAAAATTAGTTATTGCAGCCACATTAAGTTTAGTAATCGGTATCGAAAGGGAATTAAAGAAAAAACCAGTTGGATTAAAAACAAGTTTAGTTATTGCTACTTTCAGCTGCTTATTAACGATTATCTCCATTGAAACTGCCTACTCAACCCCCGCTAGAGAAGATATTAATATTACGATGGACCCTCTTCGTTTAGCCGCACAAATTGTTAGTGGAATTGGCTTTCTTGGTGCAGGAGTCATTCTAAGACGCGGGAATGACAGCATTACGGGTTTAACAACCGCTGCTATGATTTGGGGAGCCGCTGGTATTGGTATTGCGGTTGGTGCAGGTTTTTACATGGATGCAACACTAGCTGTTGTGATCATTGTTTTTGGAATTGAAGTACTATCACCTTTTCTTATGAAAATCGGACCAAAGCGAATTCGTATGCGGGAAATTTTGTTAAAAGTCCAAATTGATGATGACAACCATACAGAATCATTTCTATTATTTTTAAAGGACAACAACATTATCATTGAAAATATACGCATTAAAGATGTGCACTTAAAAAACGATAGTGTTTTACATGAGTTAGATTTACGTCTTTCCTTAATCGTCTCGGATAATTTGTTGTCATTTTATCGTTCATTACGAGCACTATCTTATATAGAAAAAATCGAAATGGAAATTTTAAACTAGTTGGAGGATTTTTTATGGCAGAACTATTAAAACTACTAAAAGACGGTAACAAACCCTCTCTAATGGCTGCATGTGTAAATGCATTTTTAGGAATTATTAAAGGAATCGCCTTTTTCTTTACAGGTAACGTTGCGATGTTTGCAGAAATGATGCACTCTCTAGGCGATGCAGCAAACCAATTATTTGTGTATATAGGTTCAGCACTCTCTAAAAAGGCACCTACAAAACAATTTCCCGGTGGCTTTGGTCGTATTGTCAATTTAGTATGCCTTTTCGCCGTAATAATTGTAGCTATCCTTTCTTATGAAACAATAAAAGAAGGTTGGCATCATTTTATTCATCCCACAGGAGAGTCTAGCGGGATATTGATTGCCCTAGGAGTATTATTCATCGGGATTGTTTTAGAAGGGACAGTGCTAGCTAAAGCGGCTGCAGAAGTGCTACATGAATCAGGTCAAGAAAAAGCAGGTATCGCATCTATTCCGAAAGCATTCACATACTTGAATAGAGCAAAACCGGCAACAAAATTAGTTTTTATGGAAGATTTAGTTGCTACCGGGGGCAACTTCTTAGCCTTTGCTGCTATTTTAATTGCTTATTTTACAGGTTGGGGTCGAATAGAAGGACTAGTTTCGATGATAATTGGGGTCATGATGTTTTATGTTGTAGGTAAGGTATTCCTTGATAACGCACGTGGTGTCATTGGTGAAACTGATGAAGAGATGTTAAACCATATCGCTCACCTCGTAATGGATGATCCAAATATCAAAGATATTGTGCGTCTTGAAGTGATTAAAGAAGGTGAGTTTTTACATGTAGAATTAGTGGCTGAAGCTGATCCGCTTTTATCGTTAGCCTTTTTAGATGATGTTCGGGATCATTTAACAGAGGTAATCCTAAGCCAAAAAGGAGTATCTAAAGTAGCTATATTATTCGACGAAGATGATGGGAAAACAAGCTGGATACACGTTGGTGAAAAACCAAACAACTCCATTTAATACTTTATAAAAACAAATAGCCAATTGCCGTATTTCAGGCAGTTGGCTATTTGTTAGACTAATTTTAAATTAGGAATATCCTCATAACCTACATAAACATGGTTTGTAATCATAAAAGTAAGTAATTTATTACAAGCAATCATTTGTCTTTTACCATTCTGCTGAATAACGATTTTTGAAAATCGTAAGGAGGCTTGACGATTAGCTAATGCATATTCTTCTGCATTGAGAATATTTCTGCCATCCACATGACAACCCAACACGAAATTTCCTGCAAAAGAATCCTTTAATACATTCGGATGCATGGATTGATAATGTACTTCAGCAATTGAATCTTCTATATTCATGAATTGATGGGCTACCAAATAATGTTTTAAAGCACCTTTTAAATCAATTGCAATAGCTGTATCTGCTAAAATTGTTCGATAATAAACGGGAACAATCTCAGCACCCCCCAAATACGGCTTAACTTCTGCAACAATTTCTCCAGAAGGACGAACAAATAACTGTACAATTGCTTTATTTACACCATCCGAAAAAATAACATTCGTTTGCCCAAAACGCACGCTTTTAAAAAATATACTTTGATCTACAATGTATCCAGTGATAATTTTATCATTTTCAATTTGCAATGATTTCGCTTCAATCCCTAATACTTCTACACAATTTTGCATTTTATAAACATGTTGCTGAAATGGCATTTCTATACAACTTAACGTAACAATACGGTCCTGTAGCAATTGTTTCAACATTTGATCCCTCTCCTCTTTGTTTAATATTGTAATTATTTTAGTAAAGGTGGCTGAACAACTTCTAAACATCGACACACGAATTGACTGATTACGACAAAAAACTATCCTTTTTTGTCATTCAATAAATCACCTTATAGTAAAACAATCTACAATATAGGTTGAATGACTCAGTAAAAAATATGACTTTCCACACTTAAAATAAATAAAAATACATTTTTAATCCTTTTATTATCTATCTATTTTATTATATTGCAGGACTAAAGAAACTTCTACGACAAAATTCTACATTTATCGTTAATTTTTCTTAACCTTACAATAAAAAAAGCATGAGGCTATAAGCATAGCCTCATACTTAAAGTATTAAAGAGAATTTCGTAAAATGGTTCTTACATCTTCCTCTTGCAATCGATTAAAGTTGCCAAAAGGGCCATTTTGCATAGCATGATCTACAATTTGCTGGAATTTCGAATCATCAATATCGTAATCTGCCAAACGACTAGGTGCCCCTAATGATGTCCAAAATGCAGATAAACGATCAATCCCCTCATAAGCAACCTCTTCTACTGTTTTGCCTGTTGCCTCGACTCCAAACACACGTGTTGCTATACCTGCAAAACGCTCAGGATTTACTGGTACATTTAAACGCATCCAATGCGGTTGAAGAATGGCTAAACCACCTGCATGTGGAATGTCATATACAGCAGATACTGCATGTTCAATATTATGAGATGCCCAATCCCCTCGTGAACCAATTGATAGGAACCCATTTAAACCAATTGTCCCTGCTAATAGAATAGTTTCGCGTAACTTCGTATTTTCTAGGTCCTCTAATAATTTTGGAGCTGTCGTAATAACCGTTCGCAATACCCCTTCACACATTTCATCTGTGATAGGAGTATTCGTTGTATTGTGGAAATATTGCTCAAATACATGCGACATCATATCCACTATTCCATACACAGTGTGATTTTTAGGTACAGTCACTGTATATGCAGGGTTTAGTATCGAAAATTTCGGGAAGGCTGCTGGACTACCCCAACTTAGTTTTTCTTCTGTAGCAGCATTCGTTATCACAGATCCAGCATTCATTTCTGAGCCTGTAGCAGCAAGTGTTAATACCGTTCCTAGTGGTATAGCTTGTTCTACAAACACTTTACGTTTCACGATATCCCAAGCATCGCCATCATACTTAGCGCCAGCAACAATTAATTTAGAACAATCGATTACTGAACCACCACCCACAGCAAGAACTAAGTCAATTCCTTCAGTTTTGCATATCTCAATACCTCGTCTAGCTGTTTCTACTCGTGGATTTGGCTCTACACCACCTAATTCAAATACGGTTTTATCCGCCTGTTGTAATTTTTCTATAACAGCATCGTATACACCATTCGATTTAATACTTCCGCCACCATATACAACTAATACCTTGTTTCCAAATTGCTCTAATTCTTTCGGCAATTTTTCAAGTGCATCCTCACCAAAATGTAGTTTCACTGGGTTAAAAAAAGTAAATGAATCCATCTAATTCGCCCCTTTCTAGTTGGATTTTCTCATAATTACGCTAGAGAAAGCAAAGATTAAACGCTGTCAACACTTTGCTATTTCGAAAGCGTTTTTTCAAACTGTTCAGATTTTGTTCAGACAATAGTTGTATAGTACTACTCATTACATAAAATAAAAGGAATTTTTGCACATGCTTATTATTGTAATTGTTGTCGTAACCATAATTTTGGGCTTTTTTCTGCTAAGATTTTTTAAAATCAAAAAAATAAGGAACGAAAAAAAGATGCTATTAGAGCAGCGCCTAGACCACCTTCTTCAATCAAATAAAAACGAAAAAAATGAGTCATCCCAATAATATAGGAATGACTCATTATCTTCTTTTTACTTAAACCCAACCACGGAAGCGAGAAGCTTCTGCAGTACGGCGAACACCTACCATGTAAGCTGCTAAGCGCATGTTGATGTTACGTGTTGTTGCTGTTGTATATACATTATCAAATGCTTCGACCATTTTTTTGTATAGACGTTCTTCCACTTCTTCTTCTGTCCAATAATAACCTTGGTTATTTTGCACCCATTCAAAGTAAGAAACTGTAACTCCACCTGCAGAGGCTAATACGTCTGGTACAAGTAAAATGCCACGCTCTGTTAAGATTTTAGTTGCTTCAGCTGTTGTTGGACCATTTGCTGCTTCTACTACGATATTTGCTTTCACATTATGTGCATTGTCAGCAGTAATTTGATTTTCAATAGCAGCTGGTACTAAAATATCACAATCAAGCTCTAACAATTCTTTGTTTGAAATTGTGTTTTCAAATAAAGTAGTTACTGTTCCGAAGCTATCGCGACGATCTAATAAATAGTCGATATCTAAACCTTCAGGATCATGAAGTGCACCATAAGCATCTGAAATACCGATTACTTTCGCACCTAAATCATGCATGAATTTTGCAAGGAAGCTTCCTGCGTTACCAAATCCTTGAATAACAACACGAGCACCTTTAATATCAATACCACGTTTTTTTGCTGCTTCTTCGATTACGATTGTAACACCTTGTGCAGTCGCACGGTCACGACCTTGAGAACCACCAAGTACTAGTGGCTTACCAGTGATGAAGCCTGGAGAGTTGAACTCATCCATTCGGCTATATTCATCCATCATCCATGCCATAATTTGTGCATTTGTAAATACGTCTGGCGCAGGAATATCTTTTGTTGGTCCTACGATTTGACTTACCGCACGAACATAGCCACGGCTTAAACGTTCGATTTCGCCCATTGACATTTGACGAGGATCACAAATGACACCGCCTTTACCACCGCCGTACGGTAGATCGACAATACCACATTTCAATGTCATCCACATTGAAAGCGCTTTAACTTCCTCCTCAGACACTTGTGGGTGGAAACGAACCCCACCTTTAGTTGGTCCTACAGCATCATTATGTTGTGCACGGTAACCAGTAAATACTTTTGTTGTACCATCATCCATTTTCACTGGGATACGTACTTGTAGCATGCGAAGCGGTTCTTTTAGTAATTCATACATTGCTTCATCATAGCCAAGTTTATTTAGAGCATCTTGAATGACATCTTGTGTTGATGTGAAAAGATTTAAGTTTTCAGACATTATTAAATCGCCTCTTTGTTTTTTTTAATGATAGTTATCGGCATCATTGTAACATACTTCCGAATTAAAATGTGAACATTTTGTTAAAGTTTAAATACTTTTTCAATTTGTTCAATTGACCAATCTAAATCCTCTTGAGAAATAACAAGTGGTGGAGCAAAACGAATTACTGTATCATGTGTTTCTTTACATAATAGACCTAATTCTTTAAGTTTTTCACAGTATGGACGAGCTGCTTCTGTTAGCTCCATACCGATAAATAAACCACGACCACGTACTTCCTTAATAACTGGGTTGTTAATTTCTTTTAATTTACCTTTGAAGTATTCGCCAAGTTCGTGTGAACGCTCTGCTAATTTTTCATCTAATAATACTTTAATTGATGCAATTGAAACTGCACAAGCTAAAGGATTACCGCCAAAAGTTGAACCATGTGAACCCGGGTTGAATACACCTAAAATACTACGGTTTGCAGCCACACAAGAAATTGGGAATACGCCGCCACCTAGAGCTTTACCCAAGATATACATATCTGGTTCTACTTCTTCCCAATCACAAGCAAACATTTTACCTGTACGTGCTAAACCAGCTTGAATTTCGTCAGCAATGAAAAGTACATTGTTTTCACGGCAAAGTTCACGAGCTGCTTTTAAGAAGCCTTCTGTTGGAATGACGATACCCGCTTCACCTTGAATTGGCTCAATTAAAAATGCAGCAGTGTTTGGTGTAATAGCCGCTTTTAAAGCTTCAAGATTACCATAATCTACTAATTTAACATTTGGTAGCATTGGACCAAAACCACGACGGTATTCTTCATCAGAAGATAAAGATACAGCTAGCATTGTACGACCATGGAAGTTACCATTACATGCAATAACTTCAGCTTTACCCTCTTCTACGCCTTTTACATCATATGCCCAACGACGAGCTGCTTTAAACGCAGTTTCTACTGCTTCAGCACCAGTATTCATTGGTAATACCATTTCTTTATTTGTTAATTTCCCTACTAGCTCATACCATTCACCAAGGTTTTCACTGTAAAAAGCACGTGAAGTTAACGTTACTTTATCAGCTTGCTCTTTTAAAGCAGCGATAATTTTTGGGTGACGGTGTCCTTGGTTTACTGCTGAATAAGCAGATAACATATCTAAATATTTGTTACCTTCTGGATCTTTAACCCAAGCACCCTCAGCCTCTGAAATAACGATTGGCAGTGGATGATAGTTTGCTGCACCAAAATTTTGTGTTTGTTCAATAACTTGTTGAGTTTTTGTCATATCCTATTCTCTCCTTACTAATCATGTTGAAAAACTTTATAAAAGAAAGGGACTATGTATCACTATAAGTAGAATGATTAAGAATATAGCAACAATTCAAACGGTAAATTTGCTAACTTCTCCAAGGTAAACTACGTCATGAAAGTCTACGGTTTTAGCCAGGGTAGCGTTACCTGGAGAAGTGTCACAAATTCATTCAAAATGCCTCAATTTCTACCTACTTTGAACAGCCCTCACGTCAATGTGAAAATTAAAGCATTTCTGAAGTTGTTTTTGCTTGCATATGCAGTTGTAGGTAGTCTGGGCCACCTGCTTTTGAATCTGTACCTGACATGTTGAAGCCACCAAATGGTTGGTAACCTACGATTGCACCTGTACAGCCACGGTTGAAGTAAAGGTTTCCTACATGGAATTCTTCACGTGCTTTTTCTAGGTTCATACGGTTTGTTGTGATAACAGCGCCTGTTAAACCGTATTCTGTATCGTTTGCAATTTCAATCGCATGGTCGAAATCTTTTGCTTTTGCAATGGCTACCACTGGTCCGAAGATTTCTTCCTTCATAATACGAGCAGAAGGATCTACGTCCGCAAATACAGTTGGTTGTACGAAGTAGCCGACTGAATCGTCTGCTGTACCACCAGCTACTAAACGACCTTCGCCTTTACCGATTTCGATGTACTCTGTAATTTTATTGAATGCTGCTTGGTCAATAACTGTTGCCATGAAGTTGCTGTAATCAGTTGGGTCACCCACTGTTAAAGCGTTTGTTAACTCTTCTACGCGATTTACCACTTGCTCATACACATCTTCTACGATGACAGCACGAGAACATGCTGAACATTTTTGACCTGAGAAACCAAATGCTGATTTCACGATGGATTGTGCAGCTAATTCTAAATCTGCTTCTTTATCCACTACGATTGTATCTTTACCGCCCATTTCAGCGATGACACGTTTAATCCAAATTTGGCCTTCGTTTAATACAGATGCACGTTGGTTGATACGTAAGCCAACATCACGTGAACCTGTGAAGCTGATGAAGCGTGTTTTTGGATGATCGACTAAGTAGTCACCTACTTCAGCACCAGAACCTGGTACGAAGTTCACCGCACCTGCTGGAAGACCAGCTTCTTCTAATACTTCGATAAATTTATACGCTATAACTGGCGTTGTTGAAGCTGGTTTTAATAACACTGTATTCCCTGTTACTAAAGCAGCTACTGTTGTACCAGCCATGATTGCAAATGGGAAGTTCCAAGGAGAAATGACAATACCGATTCCTAATGGAATGTAGTCATAACGATTGTATTCACCTGGACGGCTTTCGACTGGCTGACCGTTTTTAATGCGTAGCATTTGGCGACCATAGTATTCCATGAAGTCGATTGCTTCCGCTGTATCTGCATCAGCCTCTGCCCATGGTTTCCCGGCTTCTTTTGTTAATAAAGCTGAGAATTCATGTTTACGACGACGAACGATTGCTGCCGCTTTAAAAAGAACGTCCGCACGAATGGCTGGATCAACTTTTTTCCATGTTTTGAATGTTTCATCTGCCGCTTGCATCGCTTTTTCAGCTAAATCTTTGCTTGCTTTCGAAACGCGACCAATGACTTCTGTTTTCTTTGCAGGATTGTACGAAACGATTTTATCTTCTGTTGTAATGCGCTCGCCACCAATAATTAGTGGGTAGTCTTGACCTAAGTAACCTTCAACTTTATTTAAAGCCTCTACATAAGCATTGTAGTTTGCCTCTTGTGAAAAATCTGTGAATGGTTCGTGTTTGTATGGAATCATACTTAATCCTCCCTTGTGAGATGTGTTTGGGTATGCAAAAAACATTGACGCAAAATATCTTTGCGTATAAAATATTCTTACACTTATTATAATGCAAAATTTCGTTGCATATTTCAAGTAAAAAATTTTTGAGGTGCACATTTTTATGAAAAATTCTGAACCTTTACTACCTTTTTATGAGTTTATTGCAACAAATGTATCCGTTGGTATTCATGCAGTAGACCTATCTGGCAAAACGATTATTTACAATACGAAAATGAAAGAAATTGAAGGATTTCATTTTGATGAACTTGCGGATCGTTCCATTATTGAAATGTTTTCCTTCCGTCAACATGAAAGTACGTTAATGCGTGTTTTACAAACGGGAAAAAAAGAAATTAACGTTAAACAATCCTACTGGAATAAAAATGGTCATGAAATTACAACAATCAATGATACTTTTCCACTTTTTGTTGAAGGCAAACTGATTGGCGCAATCGAATTTGCACGTGATATTACCTCTCTGGAAAAGCTTGTTTATCAACCCCTTCGTCGTTACGATGAACCATTAACATTTGATATGATTAAAGCTGATTCTGAATCCATGAAGCAGGTTATCGACAACGCTAAAAAAGCAGCTGCTGTAAAATTACCAGTATTATTAATTGGCGAATCTGGCACAGGGAAAGACTTAGTAGCAGAGGGCATTCACCACGCCGCTTCACCTGATCCTGATGCCTTTGTGACACTCGTTAGTCGCCGTTCAGCTCAATCGGTGCTTGATAAATTACAGCAATTATTAGAAGAAGATAAAGATTACACCTTCTTCTTCGAACGTATAGATTTTTTAAGCTTAGACATTCAAGAGCAACTTTTGGATATACTACATTCACTTCCACAGTCCAAATATATGCTAATTGGCAGTGTGGGCAGTGATCCCATTACATTGATTGCCGAAAAGAAGCTGTCAAAATCTCTATATTATTTCTTTGCTACAATGGCCATTACCATTCCTAATTTAACGGATCGAAAAGAAGACATTCTTCCATTTGTAGAAGATTATTTTAGTCGACATCGAGAACGATTTGCTTCACAAGTCACTGAACTTGCACCAGATGTACAGGAATTATTTTTACAATATGATTGGCCAGGAAATCTAAAAGAGCTTGAGCTACTACTGGATGAAATTGTTTCATTTATGACAACGGAATCCACTGTTACTTCAGATTTATTACCTTTACATTTCCGCTTCAAAGTGCAGCAGCAAGATACAAATAATCGTGAACCAGAATTTTTTATGTTCCATCAAAATCACAATGTCATGCCACTCGATGCCTATTTGCGTGAAGCCGAATCATATTATGTGCAAAATGTCTTAAATTTATATGAGGGCAATATTACAAAGGCAGCGAATGCACTTGGTATGAGCAGACAAAACCTGCAATATCGAATCCGCAAAATAAAAAAGCAATAGAAAAAACGAGGATACTTTCATTCGAAAGCATCCTCGTTTCTTTATTGACCAGATTGTTCAATCCAGTCCTGCAATTTATCTTTTAAGGAATTAAAACCATTTGCATCCGATTCATCTACACGGTCCTGCAATGATTTACGTGGTGGTGCATCTTTTTTTCTTACTGTTGCTGGGCGATCCTGTAGCGCTCTCATCGATAAACTAATTTTTTCGGCCTCTTCATCGATTTCAAGAATCTTGACTTCAACTTCTTGCCCAACAGCTAAAAATTCACTAACGTCCTTCACAAAGCCGTATGTTATTTCCGAAATATGCACAAGGCCTTGCGTATTGTCATCTAGTGCAACAAATGCACCGTATGGTTGAATACCTGTAACTTTTCCGGTCAACACGTCTCCTAATTCATATTTTTTTACCATAACCTTTGCCCACTTTCTTTTGTTTGCTACGTATATATCGCTTAAATTATAACATACGTGTAAAAACGGGGCAAAAAATCATCTCATCAATCCATGATACCATTTATACGGTAAAAACCATCTTCATTTTGAGATAATCTAAACAAAATTTGCTTGCCATACTCTTTTTGATGTTCTTCATCAAGTCGTACAGCCACCATTGGATAAATTCCATTGTATTGCGACATTTGGCTAATTATGGATAATCCTTTTACTTTGTTTAAAAAATCAGACTCTATTTCTACATTTGATAGGATTACTTTCTCTTGCAATGATTCATCTCCAATAGAAATTGCATATAAATAAAGGGATACCATATTTAAAGGACTGAGCTGATTAATAAATGGTTCAGGGTCACTTTTCAAATACTGATCATAAATTCTCTTAATTTGTGCAATCTCTGCATCATCGATGTCTACAATATTAAATTCTTCAACTGCCGTATCTTTCCTAACTTGCAAAATGGCCGCTGAAATATCTTGTATTGACAGCCCTACTAACGTTTCTGAGTTGTTATATTGGTGTAATTCATTTAAAATAGTTGCCGCATTCTTTGTCATTACCTCCCCATACTTTCCATTAGCAACTTTTTGTAAAAAATTCAGGTATTCTTTATTAACGATTCCCTTTTCAGCATACACTTGATAATTAGTGGATCCTTTCATTAGAGCTAACCAAGTATTTTCAAATACTGCCTTTAATTCCTTATAAGTAACATTCGCCGTATTGATATCAAACAACAATGAACGCTCCATAATTTTCAAGGATTCAGCTGTTTCTTCTCGTGTATACCTCAAGCCTTCTTCTCCTACTAAAAATCCTTTTTGTAAAAACTCAAAGTAACCAAAAATATCAGGGTGCATGTATTTTATAGGCTCAAAAGCAAATTCCCCATCGATGGGATTAGCTTTAAAATAATAGGAACCATCCGTATCCAAATGAAGTTCCATATATTGCTTGCTTGCTGTTTCAATGATTGCTTTTAAATCTGATGGATACTGACTACGATCTATCTTTTTCTTGAAAAACTGTTCATAAGGTTCAAGTAAAGAATTAAAATACATTTCTATGTCATTAAGCGATTGCTTATATAAGCTAAAAATTCCGTAAGATTCATTAAAGGATAATGGCCCATATCCTTTGATTGTCTCTAAGGCTCGTCTTGGGGTCATTAATCCGTCTAAAATTTCTTTCTCCATTATTTGCAATTCCCAATCCTCTTCTATCGGACGTTCGTAACTCGTATAGAAGGCCAACATGGAATCTGCATTTTGAATATATGAAAAAGTATTCAGTTCTTCTACTGAAACTTTCAACTCTCTACTTATATCTTCTTTCACTCTCTTATATTTCTTGGTGATTCGCTCTACCCATTTTTCATACGTCCCTATCGTTTTGTCATCATTTTCTTGGGAAATCTGTTTATCACTGTTATTGTATGTTTCAGGCTGTCTAATCATATATGAAGTTCCTAATAAACCCACTAATAACACGCTCGCAATACTTACAAACCAAACTACCGACTTTTGCCATCTTGAGGGGCGCTGATGACCTTTATTGATAATTTCAAAAGATAATTCCTTGGATATATCCTCTTCTTCAATTTGTTTAAAGACAGTATCAGGATCAAGCTTCGCTTCCATTCGTTCATAGGATTTTTTCAGTAGTGCCATACGTTGGTCAAATTGCTTATCATCCATTTTCAACACTCCCATCTTGCATTAATGCTGCCTTTAGCTTTTCCTTCGCTCGTAATAATCGCACTTTCACCGTCGATAACGAAATATTTAAAACTTCAGCGATTTCTTCGTATTTTAATTCGTGGAAATAATACAACACGAGAGGATAACGGTATTTTTCGTCAAGTGCCTGAATAGCACGATGTAGATGCCTGTCCTCTTCAAACAAAAGAACATCCTCTTCAGCAGATGAATGAGTCTTTTGCTGTTGGGCTTGTAGCTTGTCCTCTTTAGCCTGCTGCCGTTGTTCCTTACGATAATAATCACGCGTAGCATTTAATGTGATTTTATAGAGCCACGTGGTAAATCGATCCTGTTTAAATTGGTGTAAAAAGCGATATAGTTTAACAAATACCTCCTGTGAAACATCAGCTAAATCATTTGTATGTACGCCACATTGAAAGGCAAACTTTTCAACGGTTTGCTGATGTATGCGGATAAGCTCGATATAGGCTTCTTTATCTCCTTGCTGCGCCCTTGCTATTAGTTCAACCTCCGTCATAGCTCTCCCCCCTTTTTGATAATGAAACGAAGTATTCTACCTAATTGTTACATAATTTAAATGTCTTTCCTCATATGTCATCTCTCTATATTTTTACTCCATCAAATGTCTTTCTTGCTATCATCAATTTTCTGATATTTGCTTGTGTTATGAGAATATTGAGGTAAAATAATACTTTAGTATAAGGAGGATTTATTTTCGTGTCATCGAGGGATCAATTTACAACAAAAATTGGGTTTATTTTAGCTGCCGCAGGAAGTGCTATAGGTTTAGGAGCCATTTGGAAATTCCCCTATATGGCGGGTACGAATGGCGGTAGTGTCTTTATTTTATTATTTATTTTATGTACTTTCTTTATTGGCTTACCCGTCCTCATTGCTGAGTTCATGATAGGTCGTCGAGGTCAAAAGGATGCCGTCACTTCCTTTAAGGAACAAGCACCAGGAAAGCCATGGTATTTGATTGGCTGGGGCGGTATGGTAATCGCAGGCCTTATCTTATCATTCTACAGCGTTGTTGGTGGATGGATTTTAAGCTACTTGGGTCGTGCCTTTACATTTAAGCTAACGAATGCTGGCTCTGACATCAACTACGCTGATTTATTTGGCGATATTATTTCAAGCCCTTTTGAAGCAGTACTTGTACAGGGACTATTTATGTTATTAACAGTAGTCATTGTGTCAGCAGGTATTAAGGGCGGAATTGAAAAAGCCAGCACATGGATGATGCCTCTCCTCTTTATTTTCTTTATTGTCCTAGTTATTCGCTCTTTAACTTTAGATGGGGCTATGGAAGGCGTTAAATTTATGTTTGTACCTGATTGGTCCTATTTAAATGCTGAAACATTTTTAATGGCCTTAGGACAAGCTTTCTTCTCATTAAGTGTAGGTATTGCGGTTATGATTACATATGCTTCCTATTTATCTAAAACAGAGAAGATTGGTAACTCTGCGATTAATGTAGCATCTATGAATATTATTATCTCTTTACTTGCAGGACTTGTTATTTTCCCAGCAGTATTTGCGCTTGGTTATACGCCTGATCAAGGGCCAGGCTTAGTATTCATTATTTTGCCAGCTGTATTCGAGCAATTACCTCTTGGTGGCTTATTCTTAACTATTTTCTTCATTCTATTGCTTTTTGCTACAGTCACTTCTTCCATTTCCATGTTAGAAATAGTCGTGGCAATCGCTATTGGTGATAAACCAGAAAAACGTAAAAAAATTGCTTGGATTGGTGGAATCGTTATTTTCATCTTTGGTATTCCAAGTGCCCTTTCATTTGGCATATTAGCAGATGTAAAAATAGTAGATCGCTCTATTTTTGACTTTGTTGATTTTATGACTAATAGCATCGGAATGCCGATTGGAGCTTTGTTGATTTCAATTTTTGCAGGTTATTATTATACAAGGGATATTTCACGTAAAGAATTAGCTGCGTCTAGCTTCATGTTTAATATTTGGTACATTTTAATTCGCTACGTCTCCCCACTCGCCATTTTTATTATTTTCATTCAGGGGATTTTGCCTTTATTTAAATAAGTACTAGCCTCAATGATACATTAAAAAAGAGGTTGTCCATTGACAACCCCTTTTTTTATAAGGAATATGCAAAATATTTTAAATAATACATTTCGCTTCAAATTTAATGGCAATTAGTTTGTAAGAAATGGCTACACAATCTTCAAACGGTATCCATTGCTCAAACGAATGCTCATATGTTTCTTGAATAACCTTTGCAAGTGTTGATGGATCATCAATCCCTTGCAATGCTGCAACTACATCTGCTGTTTCTGTATCATAATGGTCTGGACCTAAGTGGAATGGATCCCACTCCTCTAGCAGATGGACAGCTGCTTGATTCATTTTTATATTTTCCAAAATACTCACCTATTATCCTTTGATCATACTCGTATGATACCATAGTAAAAAAAAAAGAAAAGAGTGATTTGCTTGTCTATTTTTGATCAAACTATCAAACGTCGATGTACAAACTCTGTAAAATGGGACGCAATGGAAAAGGTTTATGGCCTAAACGATGCCTCAGATATCTTACCAATGTGGGTAGCCGATATGGATTTTCCTGCTCCAATAGCCGTTTCAAAGGCTTTACAACAACATGCTGAACATACTATTTTTGGCTATAGTTATATGAGTGAAGAAGCGATACAATCCATTGTAGACTGGCAAAGTACTCGCCATGACTGGCACATAGAGAAAGAAGCCATCCTATTCTGTAATGGTGTTGTGGCTGCATTAGCTAACAGCATTGTTGCCCTAACTAACCCTGGGGACAAAGTACTCATTTCACCTCCAGTTTATCCGCCATTCTTTAACATACCAAAAAGTAATGGTCGTGAAGTTGTGAGCTGCCCATTAATTGAAAAAGACGGATTGTTTGTCTATGATTTTGAAGCCTTCGAGCAGTCTTTAGCTCAAGATGTGAAAGCCTACATACTATGTAACCCGCATAATCCAGGAGGCTATGTATGGGATGAAGCTACTTTAAAGGAAATTGTACGACTTTGCGCTAAATATGATGTCATCATTATTTCTGATGAAATCCATGCTGATTTAATGATTAATGGGGATAAACATATTCCTTTAGCTAAAGTTGCAGGTGATGAAATCAATCGCATTGTTACGTGTATGGCTCCTACTAAAACATTTAACTTAGCAGGAATTCAAGTTTCATATATGATCGTAACAGATAAGAAAAAACGCTTGAAGCTTGAGGCCATCAATATGGCAAGTGGTCAAGGCTCATTAAATACATTTGCCTCTGTTGCCCTTCATGCAGCATACACAGAAGGAGCTCCTTGGTTAGATGAATTACTTCCTTATATTTCTGCCAACATGGATTATGTGAAAACGGAGTTAGAGCAGATTCCAGGTATTCGTGTTACGATTCCTCAATCTACTTATTTAATCTGGATTGATTACCGAGAACTAGCGCTTGAAGAGAAGGAGATCATGAACCGCTTACTTGAAATCGGAAAGCTTGCTCTAGAACCAGGGACAAAATACGGAGAAGAAGGTCGTGGCTTCCTACGTATGAATGTTGCTTGTTCATTTGATACTGTGAAAGATGGAGTCGAGCGTTTTAAAAAGGTCTTTGCGCAATAAAATGGTTGAAAGGATATCTCTCCCCTTAGAGCTATCCTTTTTCTATGTTTAAAAACAAAATTTTGTGGAAAAGGTTCTTATCAATCGGATTTATACAGAGGTGATTTTACATGGACATTGTCCCTTTAACGATTAAACGTGCTTATATGACATTCCTATTTCCCTTCGCCTATTCCGAAAAAAATCGTCAAAAAATCAGTGATATACTACTAAACGAGGGCTTTTCCTTTTTCACCTTAAACAATACATCTCTTGAAGACGCTTTTTATGGTGATATGACGATTATACATGAGGAACTTGCCCAATTTTTCTATCCTTTTTTGGAGGATAAATTATTTCCAAACGAAATGAATAACCCTGACTTTATTCGTTTTTCGAAAGCTTTTTATACACAAGGCGCCTTACATCTGCAAGAAAGTCAAATCAATTATGATTACGAAGTGATGAGTATTGATGTGACATTATGTCCTTTTGGGAATGGGATTATAACAGTCAGAACAAATATTACAGATCAATCGCATGATCTAAGTGATATCTTAAATTTTATCCACTATTTTAGAGTATTAGAGGCAAAACTAAGAGAGGAAAAAGGTGCAAGTCATCATTTTTCATTTGGTCATTGTTCTTCTACGAGTGAATTATTATTTAAGTATTTTATACCTTATTTAAAGCCCTTTCTATTACATCAACAAGACCATAGCTATGAAGGCTTACCTTTCTTTGAAGATGAGAGAATGTTTGCCTCAGCTTATTTAATTGCAGAGGAAGAAGCTAAAATTATACCTGAGCATTTATTTCGCTTAGGACAAGTAGACGGTAGGACACCTGCTGGCAAACCCTTTATTTCTAGCACTAATCCTTCATATATCTCTAATTATGTACAAGAGCATGCCCATACACGCTGGGCTCCTAACAGTTATATTATCACCTCCTCACAAGCACAAATAACGATTACAAATAGGGCGTTTGCCAAATGTACACATAGTATTCAAGAATTTATGGGTACGCACTATTACAATTTGTTCATTCATTATTTTTATAAAATGATGCTCTTAAAGCTTTCCTATGAGTATAGTGAAATAAAGTGGGGCAAAGATAAACAGGTTGTCAATGAACTAATCGAGTTGATTACAAAGTTTTCTGCACGCTATTATTTTGAAGAAGTCATCGTACGAACAGAAGGCAGAGAAATTGCTCAATTGCTACGAAAGTACTTCCGTATAAATGAACATTATGTAGAATCCAAAGAAACATTGAATAGTTTGTATCGAACTCAGGAAGATCAATCCGATAATCGAAGTAATAATTTACTATTTATTTTAACAGTCTTTACTGTGGTATCGGGCATTTATGGGATGAACTTAGTCATTGAAGAGTGGAAAGATAGCAGTGATTTCGATAGCATCGGTAGTTATACACTCTTTGAATGGGTAGCCTTTATTACTGCATTGAGTGGGATTGGCTTGTCACTTGTACTGGTTTGTTTCACTGCCATCAAGGCCCTGCAAAATACTATTCGACGCTTTAAAAAAAATTGATACAATAAAAAAGAATCTGCTCGCCCTCTGTGGCAAGCGGATTCTTTTTCTTATATATTCTGTTGATTGTTTGTGTTTTTCTTTTCTGCTAAAATACGTGCTTCAATTTCTTTTGATTTTAATTCTTGTTTCTTAGAAATTTTTCTGAAAAGCGTAAACACGATAATACATAAAATAAGCATAATTAAAAATTCAAATGCTGCTGGAATATAACCTGATTTGTCTTCTGGGAAATATAAAAATTGATACATAAAGTTCTGCATGTTCTACACGTCCTTATACGTATTATTCAAAGACTGTAATTGACTCAATTTTCACATCTTCTAATGGTTTGTCACGGAAATCTTTTTCCACATCTGCAATTTTATCCACAATGTCCATACCTTCTACTACATGACCGAATACTGTGTGTTTATGGTCTAACCAAGGTGTACCACCGTTTTGAGCATAAGCTTCGATGATCTCTTCAGGGAAGCCCGCCCCTTGTAATTGACGAAGCATATCACTTGGAAGGTGCTTCATTTGTACAATAAAGAATTGAGAACCATTTGTGTTTGGTCCTGCATTTGCCATTGAAAGCGCTCCACGTAGGTTAAACAATTGCTCTGAGAACTCATCTTCAAAGGAATTACCCCAAATTGATTCTCCACCCATACCAGTACCAGTTGGGTCGCCACCTTGAATCATGAAGTCTTGAATAACACGGTGGAAAATAATGCCGTTATAGTAGCCTGATTTAGCATGACCTAAAAAATTCTCAACCGTTTTCGGTGCGTGCTCAGGGAATAATTTAATTTTGATAGCACCTAATGTTGTGTTCATTTCTACAAGCACTTCGCCTGCTTGTACGTCTGTTGTTAACTGTGGAAACATGGAAGTCTCTCCTTTAATGATAAATTTCAGTTTCAATGAAAAAGATGCCCTTGCACCTTTTCTGACCTCATTTTAGTCTAACATACTTCCTACTGGTTTTCTCCCTCTAAGTATTGACGATTTTTGCACTTTTACTATTCATGTTTAAAACTATGTAAATAGGTCTGAGCGAGTATTTGGAATCAATCCAAAATATGTTATTCTGATGAAGGATTTATAGAAAGAGTGGAGGCACACATGAAAAAGGCTTTTGGTTTTTTTATTATCGTTCTATCCCTTCCTGCTTTATGGTGGATTAGCACAAACATTAAAACAGAAATCAATATTGCACAAGCACATGAGGAACAAATGACTAATGCAATACATTTACCCGAGGTAGAGGCCCAACTACCTGTTACACTTATTGATCGAAATGGGCAAACATTTAGTGAGGAATATGTCGAATGGCGGCAGCCACTAAGTTTACAAGAAATTCCACAAATTGCCCAGGAAATATTCATTACCAGTGAGGATGCTGATTTTTATACGCATATTGGCTTTGATTTAAGTGCTATTATTCGTGCAGTTGTAGCCAATTCAAATAGCAACACAACCTCTCAAGGTGGTAGTACAATTACGCAGCAGCTTGTTCGGATGCGTTATTTATCCGAAGAAAAAACATATGAACGTAAATTAACAGAGCTTTTTTATGCCTATGAATTAGAAAAAGAATTTGATAAAGAAGCCATTTTAACGATGTACCTAAATGAGTCCTATTTCAGCAATCAAGTTTATGGCATTGGCGGAGCAGCCACCTATTATTTTCAAAAGCCACTCCAAGAATTATCCATCGCTGAAATAGCTTTCATTGCTGCCATCCCAAATAACCCTTCCCTTTATAATCCTTTAAAGAATTATGATCAAACTAAAGCAAGGCAGGAGCGTTTGTTAGATACCCTTGCAGCAAATGGGGCTATTACAGAGGGAGAGGCAAAAAACTATAAGGCTGATGCCATTACATTAAATGTGAAAGATAAAATTCAAAGTTATCCAATGTATAGCACTTATGTTCTTCAAGAGCTAAAATGGCTTATTGCAGAAAAAGAAGGTTATGCGGATCGACTAAGCTCTACAGATAATGAGGAAGAAAAGAAAAAAATTAAAGCACAATTAGACATTCGACTCAATACATTATTTCAAAATGGACTCATCATTCACACAGCACTTGATCCTACTAAACAGCAACATGATGAGGAAAAAATGTCAGCTATTTTAGGTACTAGCCCATGGCAAGCTGCAGGTGCAGCCATTGAAAACCAATCAAGAGAAATAGTCAGTCTGTATGCAGGAAAGAACTATGAAAAATTTGATTTCCATCGTGCATTCCAAGGAACACGTCAGCCTGGTTCAGCTTTTAAGCCTCTGGCAGTCTATGCACCATTCTTCGAAACAACATCTCATACACCTGATTCGATTGTCAATGGTGGGCGCTATTGTGTGGGCTCGTTTTGCCCACAAAACTATGGGGGCTATACGTATGGTGATGTGTCAATTCGTACTGCTTTTCGACATAGCTATAATACATCTGCACTTCGTCTCTTTCAAACCGTTGGCGTCGAGACAGCCTTTCATTACCTTAATCGCTTTCACTTCCGCTCGATTGTAGAGAAAGATTATAATTATGCTGCATCATTAGGAGGACTAACCTATGGTGTAACAGCATTAGAACTAGCAGATGCTTATACTAGCTTTATTGATGGCTCTTATGTACTTGCACATAGTATTCGAAAAGTCACAGCATTAGATGGAACAGAGCTTTATAGTTGGGATACACAGCGTGATCAAATTTGGTCTCCTAAAACAGTAAAATACATGCGTGAACTCCTTGCAGATGTTGTAGCAAACGGTACGGGTCAAGGTGTCTATAGTAATAGCAGCTACGTTGGTGCAAAAACAGGGACAACGAATGACTATCGTGACTACTGGCTTGCTGGACTCAATAATGAATATACTGCTGCTGTATGGCTAGGGTATGATAAACCTCAATCGATGCAGCAATTAGAAGAGTACAAAATTCATCACCAATTATTTAACGTGTTGCTTGAGTAGTGAAACATGCAAAAGGTAGTAGTCGCTAAGACTACTACCTTTTTAAGTGTTAAAAAACAAAACCATCAATTAAATTTTTATTAAAGATGTAAATGGTTTTCTGTTACAGGCTACTTGCTTTCCTGTGGACGAGCGCCGAGCCGCTTCCTCCGCTCCGTACAGGGGCTCGTCTGTCTCACTATCCATGGGATTTAACGTCACAGAGGAGACCCTGGAGCGAATGAAATGAGTGAAGCGGCTCATCAACGCCCCTGGAAAGGACGCTGGCGGAACGGAAATCAACCCCTCGCCTTTCAAACTCTCTTTTTCTACTATTAACATCACCATTTTAATAGTATGTATTAATTTGCAAACGGCAAACTTGCCAAAATGCCATTATATAGCTTTAATACGACATAAATAACTAATGTTAAAAGAATCGTCCACATAAAAAGCTCAAAGATTAATAGACCGATTGTGCCGCCCATTGATATAAAATGACTCATTTTATAAATCAGATAAATAAAGTAGGTAAATATCGTTATGACGAAAATACCTATTAAAACATAAATAAATTGGATGGCAAATGCAGAACACATAGCACCTACAAATAAGATAATATAGCCACCTCGAGCCTGACTAACTGTGGCTCCTTCGTTGTCCTTTGAAAAGAACAGCATTCCTACTTCATGAATGGTTTCGCCTACTAGTTTAAGGGCAGAAAATAACATAAAAAAAACAATGGCAAAGACGATGAGAAGAAATACACGTAACTCAAAATCTGATAAAAACTCTCGCATTCCTGAATACACACCGATGGCTTGAAAAATCTGTAAAGATTTACCAACAGCATACATCCCAAATGTCAAACTAAACAATAAAATTGTAATTAATGGTAGATAACCATAGATATATGGGTTCTTCATAAAAAATTTTTTTCCTCTATTTTTATTGATAACTTCCTATTTATAATATAACGAAAATTCTCCAACGACCGCAAGCTAAATCCCAATAGTACATATGCATTCCCAATTAAAGTACGTTATAATTGATTTACTTACCTGCATAAAGGAGGGTTTTTTTGTTACAAGTACTTTATATTTTTATTCCAATGCTTGTTGCAATATTAGTGCCATTATTATATAAACGCATGAATAATATTCACACAGGTTGGTTTGTTCTGGCTGTACCTGTTACGCTTGCTGTTATTTATACAACATATATTGCTCAAGTTGCTAAAGGTGAAGTATTTACTGCAGAGCTACCTTGGATTCCATCGCTTGATATTTCCATCATCTCATATTTAGATGGACTTAGCTTATTATTCTCATTACTCATTACTGGAATTGGCTCGTTAGTTGTGCTTTACTCCATTTTTTACTTAGATAAACATAAAGAAAAATTACATAACTTTTATGTTTACTTACTGTTATTTATGTCAGCCATGCTGGGAGTAGTACAGTCAGATCATTTAATTACTCTCTATTTCTTCTGGGAGCTAACATCCATATCATCATTTTTACTCATCGGCTATTGGTATAATCGGGATGCCTCACGCTTCGGTGCATTAAAGTCTATGATGATTACAGTTGGCGGCGGTTTAATGATGTTAGGTGGCTTCGTTCTTCTTTATTTAATGGGAGGAACCTACTCGATTCGAGAATTGATAGTCATGGCACCAAATTTAGTAGACCAACCTTTATTCACTTGGTCACTTGTCCTATTACTCTTGGGAGCATTTACAAAATCCGCGCAATTCCCATTCTACATTTGGTTACCAGATGCCATGGAGGCGCCAACACCAGTAAGTGCATACCTTCACTCAGCTACAATGGTCAAAGCAGGTATCTATTTAGTTGCACGATTTACGCCGATATTTGCAGCCTCTGAACTTTGGGTGTGGCTTGTAACAGGTGTAGGTATCTTAACTTTATTCTGGGGTTCCTTCTTTGCAGTGAAGCAAACTGATTTAAAAGGTATTCTAGCATTCTCTACAGTCAGTCAGCTTGGACTTATTATGTCACTACTCGGGGCAAGTGCTGTTGCTTTTCATGCAAATGGCTCAATCGATACCATAAAATTTGCTGCCTTTGCTGCCATTTTCCACCTTATTAATCATGCAACATTTAAAGGCAGTCTCTTCATGATTGCAGGCATTGTGGATCATGAAACTGGAACTCGAGATATTCGTAAACTCGGTGGTTTAATGAGTATTATGCCAATTAGTTTTACTGTGGCTGCAATAGGAAGTTTATCAATGGCTGGTCTTCCACCATTTAATGGGTTCTTAAGTAAAGAAATGTTTTTAACAGCCATGCTTGCACTTCAAAAGTTTGAATTCTACGGCTTTGAAACATGGGGAGCACTCTTCCCTATTGTTGCGTGGATTGCTAGTATTTTTACATTTATCTATAGTTTCTATTTTGTTTTCCGAACATTTAATGGGAATTACAAACCAGAGCAGTTACCTCATAAACCACATGAGGCGCCGATTGGTATGCTAATTTCTCCTATTCTTTTAGCAGCTTTAGTTGTGACAATCTTCTTTATTCCAAACTTTATCGGTAATACCTTTGTAAAACCAGCCGTTCAAGCAATACAGCCATTTTTGTATGATTCACCTCAAGCTGTTGATATTCATGTATCTGCTTGGCATGGTATCACCCCAGAGTTACTGATGACCATTGGAATTATAATAGTTGGGGTATTGTTATTTGTTGCCTTACCAAAATGGCAAGGGATGTATCAACGATTCCCGCAAGCGTTAACATTAAACAATGCCTATGACAAAATCATGCAGGGATTAGATGTTGGCTTAAATCGTATTTCCCGACGCTATATGACAGGTTCTATGCGTCACTATTTACTCTATATGTTTAGCGGAATAACTATTATTGTTATCGGCTCTCTATTCGTGAAAGATGCATTTAGTATTTCATTCCAAGGAGCCTCACCAATTAATTTGTATGAAATTATCTTGATCGTAGTTTTATTAATTGGTACTGCCATCACCATCTTGGCCAAATCACGTTTAACAGCCATTATTGGGCTTGGTACTGTAGGCTATACAGTAGCCTTATTCTTTGTCATTTTTAACGCACCTGATTTAGCGCTGACACAGCTCGTTATAGAAACGATTTCAGTAGCACTATTTTTATTAGCATTTTACCATTTACCTAAGCTTGGTAAACGCGAGGAGCGAATGAGGTTCCAGTTAAATCGTGCCATTATTTCCATTGCAGTTGGTGTGATGGTAACACTTGTTGCGCTATCAGCTCATTCCCAAAAACTAATTCCCTCTATTGCTAAGTACTACGAGGAAACCGTCTATTCATTAGCTGGTGGCGGAAATATTGTAAACGTAATTTTAGTAGACTATCGTGGTTTCGATACATTGTTTGAAATTACAGTACTCGGCATAGCTGGCATGGCCATCTTAGCTATGATTAAGTTACGTATGAATAGAAAGGAGAACACTCATGAAAACAAATGATGTGATAATACAATTTACAGCTAAAATTGTATTTTTCATTATTTTCTTCTTCTCCATTCATATTTTTTTAGCTGGTCACTATACACCTGGTGGAGGCTTTGTTGGAGGTCTGTTAACATCAAGTGCACTTGTTCTTTTAGTGTTAGCCTATGATATCAACACAGTCCGCCATATTCTACCTATTAATTACACATATTTAACAGCCATTGGCTTACTATTAGCCCTTGCTACTGCGGCATACCCAATGTTTGTGGGCAAACCGTTTTTCACACATTTCTTTGATTATTTCGATTTACCGCTTCTAGGCAAACAGTCATTACACACGGCTATGCTTTTTGATAGCGGGGTCTATTTGGTTGTTGTCGGCGTTACGATGACCATTATTCAAACGATTGGAGAGGATGAATAATGGAAATAATTATGGCCTTTGTGATCGGCTTTCTTTTTATGGCAGCGGTCTATTTAATCTTATCAAAAAGTTTATTGCGCATTATTATTGGAACAGGTCTGTTAAGTCATGGTGCTCATCTACTCATCTTAACAATGGGTGGTCTTGGTGGTGAAGCTCCACCTGTCTTAAGCGAAGGAGCCAAAACATTTGCTGATCCCTTACCCCAAGCACTTATTTTAACTGCAATTGTTATAAGCTTTGGGGTGACAGCATTCTTCCTTGTACTTGCCTACCGTTCCTATCAAGAGCTTAACACGGATGATATTAGCTTAATGAGAGGAAGTGATGAGGATGAATAACTTCCTACTATTACCCATTATCATCCCGTTTTTCTTCGGTATGATTTTAATGTTTGGACAAAAAAATCTAACTTATCAGCGATTATTTTCATTACTTGGGATTGGACTAGCCCTCCTCTCTGCCCTCTCACTGCTTTTAACAGTGAAAGAAGATGGTATTCAAAAGGTCACATTTGGAAATTGGCCTGTTCCTTACGGTATTACAATGGTATCTGATATGGTGTCTGCATTGCTCGTTACAACGACATTGCTTATTGCACTATTTGTTGTTTGGTATGGCTTCGGTTCTATCACGAAGGAACGCGAACGCTTCTTTTATTACCCTGGTATTATGTTTATTTTAACTGGGGTCAATGGTGCCTTTACAACAGGTGATATTTTTAACTTATTTGTGTTCTTTGAAGTGTTGTTAATGGCTTCCTATTTACTCATCGTTTTAGGTGGTGAGAAGGAGCAACTGAAAGGGTCAATTAAATATATTTTAATTAATGTTATTTCTTCGGCCTTATTTGTTATAACCGTGGCCTATTTATATTCTGTAGTAGGGACATTAAATATGGCTGATATTGCGGTAAAAATTGCTGAAATTAATCAACCAGGGATTATTACTGTTATTGCTGTACTATTTTTAATGGTATTTGGACTAAAAGCAGCTATTTTCCCATTATACTTTTGGCTTCCTACTTCGTATGCAGCAGCCCCGATCCCTGTCTTAACTCTATTTGGCGCTCTGCTCACAAAGGTTGGGGTCTATGCCATTACACGTACCTACACACTATTTTTTGTACATGATTTATCCTATACGCATGATTTACTAATGGCATTAGCTATTGCAACAATTGTGGCTGGTTGTATTGGAGCACTCGCTTATTTTGAT
>Ga0213828_1000883_pt1 | contig 26839 bp, 22 predicted proteins | sample MC6MC0897MG_FD_180664 | JGI IMG/M metagenome (GOLD analysis project Ga0213828, IMG submission 180664) | Enriched soil aggregate microbial communities from Iowa State University, Ames, United States - MC6-MC0897-MG | ecosystem: Environmental > Terrestrial > Soil > Unclassified | place: USA: Iowa... | reverse complement strand
GACCTTGTTTACGACGGTAGTTCTTTTTAGCTTTCAATTTGAAAACAACGATTTTTTTCGCACGGCCTTCTTTAACAACTTTAGCTGTTACAGTAGCGCCTTCTACTAATGGAGCTCCAACTTTAACGTTTTCGCCACCAACGAATAAAACTTTATCGAAAGTTACAACCTCGTCAGCTTCTACACCTAATTTTTCAATATAGATTTCTTGACCAGCTTCTACTTTGATTTGTTTACCACCAGTTTCAATAATTGCGTACATTTTACTGCACCTCCTCATAGACTCAGACTCGCCTGTTTATAAAGGTGATCATATGATACTTTAACCTTTCCAGTGCGGTTGCAGTAGCACAGGTGCTACAAACAATAACATTAAGATATTACCACACGATTTATTTTAAGTCAATCTATTCATTACATATTTCTCAAATGCTAAACGATATTTTCGATAATTCCATTCTTTTAACGCTTGAAGCCATATAAATAAACATAGAATTGCTAAAAAAATAGATTGTGGGAGGTAATATGAAGTTATCATGAGTAGTATAGTCGCAATTGTAAGAGAAAGCCAGTAGTAATATTCAAATACCCGAACACTTGGAAAGACTAAAAATAAAGACGCTAAAAATATTCTGCCGCCGTCCAATGGAATAATCGGTAATACATTGATTGCTAATAGCACAAGTTGTACATCGATGAGCTTTGCAGCAAGTAGTTCAGGCATAAAAAAAGCAAGGCCAATCCCTATTATTGTAGCGATTGGTCCCCCTAAGGCAATCCAAAGGAGTGACGTAGCTGGCACAACCGCTGGATTTTCAAATTCTATTTCCCCTCCATAAGGTGTGATAACGCATGATTTCACCTTAACACCACAAATCATTGCAGCTAACAAATGACCTACTTCATGCCATAGTAACGAAGATAAAATAATAGCATAATAAGCAATTTGACCACTAAAAATCATTATAAATACGAAAGGGATACATAGAAGATGCAGTTTAATTTTCATTGGACGCCGCTGTTTCAAGCCACTGTACAACCTGCTCTAAACTATAAGATGTCTTATCCTTTTCAATCGAGATATAGAGTTGTCCCGCCTCTTTCATGCCGATTAAATCATTTGCCTGTACTGTTGTATATGGCAGTTGCGCTAAACTATCAAGCATACCATAGGAAACTGTTGTGCCATCATCATAGCTAATCGTCATTGTTTTACCAGTATATTTTGTATGACCAGTGAAAACAACAAGACCATTCTGCCCAGCATACACTGGAAGACCAGCATCATACTGCAATAAAAAGCCTTCATTAAAAACTTGCGCGTCGGCAAATGTTAATAGTTCAGTTTGCCCAACATCACTTGATACTAAAATTGTTTCCTCCTCTTTATTTAGCCAGCTTTGTCCGAGCTCGCTTAAATAAGTTAAATCTGCTGATGTTGTAACAAGTTTTCGCACAGGTGTTTCCAATATACCTTGATCCTCTAAACGAATTACAAGCATAATTGCAGCCACAAGTAATATCGTGACCAACCATTTCCATTTCTTAAACAAGCCCTCATCCTTTTTTTCACACTATATGAGGCTGCATGTCCATTCATGCACAAGAAAAAAACCTTCTCGTACAAATGCACGAAAAGGTTTAAGATTATCTTGAAAATAACGCTTTAAGTTTTGAGAATACACCTCTATGTTCATCTTCAATTGCCATAAGTGGCACAGATTCCCCAAGTATTCGACGGGCAATATTACGATAGCCTAGAGAGGCTTTGTTAGTTGGATCCATTACTACAGGTTCGCCTTTATTGGAAGACGAAATAACCCCTTCACTATCTACAATTATCCCTAATAGATCGATAGACAAATGTGTTGTAATTTCATTCACATCCAAAGTATCGCCACTTCTCATCATATGTTGGCGAATGCGGTTAATAATTAGTTTAGGAGCAGTGATTTCTTCCTGTTCGAGCAAGCCAATAATTCGATCTGCATCACGCACAGCAGAGATTTCTGGTGTTGTTACGACAATTGCATGATCTGCACCAGCAACAGCATTACGATAGCCTTGTTCAATGCCTGCTGGACAGTCTATTAAGACATAATCATAGTCTCGTTTTAATTCCTCTACTAAGCTCTTCATTTGCTCAGGATTAACAGCATTTTTATCTGTTGTTTGAGCAGCAGGTAATAAAAATAGTTTCTCATCTACACGTTTATCTTTTATTAACGCTTGATGAATCTTACAGCGCCCTTCAATAACATCTACTAAATCATAAATGATACGATTCTCAAGGCCTAAAATTACGTCTAAATTCCGTAGACCAATATCAGTATCTACTAAACATATTTTTTTACCTTGTAGAGCCAATGCAGTTCCAAGGTTAGCCGCGGTCGTTGTTTTTCCGACACCGCCTTTACCTGAAGTTATGACGATTGCTTCTCCCACACTAGCTTCCTCCCTTAGACACATTTAACAATGGTCGAATATTTTTTAACGCGTGAATTTGATCATACGTAATGCGCCCATCATAACCGATAAATGCACAAGTCATCTCTTCCTGATTTTTTGCTTTTACATGTTCGTCTGACATTACCTGAACCTGATCAGCAATCATAATATGTGTAGCTTCAAGGCGAGATGCTGCAATAATCGCTTCTTTATTACCATGAACCCCAGCATGTGCAATCCCTTTGAGTTTACCTAGGACATACACATTGCCACCAGCTTCTACACGTCCATTCGGATTGACATTCCCGACGATAATAATATCGCCTGGCGAACGCAGAATTTGACCTGATCTGACCACACCTAAATATGTATCTTGTTGACTTTCAATCCTCTTCTGGTCGCTCTCATGGACAGTCAGTACTTCACTTTGCACCTTTGAAACGATTAATTGCTCTGTTTCTTGAACAATTTTAATAAGCTCTTTTATTTGTTCATCAGAACAGTATCGATAGCCTAAATATAATTGTACATCTACTTTGCTATCGATACCGCTTTCTGACACTTTCTTTTTAAGCTCTTCTACTAAATCGACATACGCGCATTGATCGTCTAAATGAAGAACAAATCCATCCTTTGTTCCCTTCATATTAACCAACTGTTTTTTCATGAATGCCTCACCCCACGTTGCTCTTTGTTAAGAAACTTCACGTGCTCTCTGTAAGACACGCGCATTAATTAGATATTTGAAGGCCCAACCAAGAATCATTAAAAATAGTGCATTAGCAATGATCGTTGGTAGTAGTCGTGAACGTAAGAAATCCGATAATGGGATCGATGTAAAGTCGATAAGATAGAAGAATTGATAGAGTATAAATTCTAAAATCGCTACTAAAACAACTGAAATCGTCGTTGTCACAACTAAGTGCTGATGAATAATTTTCACAATAGACCCTGCTAAAAAACAAATAAGCGGAAACAGTACTGAATATAATCCAATAATATCAATGTAAAAGACATCATACAAGACACCAAAAAAAAGTCCATACATTACCGCTCGCTGACGGCTATAATAGATGGAAATAAATATTAAATATAAGATTAAAAATCTTGGCACTAAATAATAGATTTGCCCTTTGATTTCAATGGGTGAAAGCATAGCAAACTCTGGTTCTAGTAAAAATAGTAAAACCGCCACAGAGGGGATGAGAAATCGAACCATTATTTTTCCTCCTCTTCACTCGCCTCTGGTGGATGTGTTAAATCCTCGTTCGTTGCACTACCATCAGATCCATCTATCACAGTAGAGGAGCGTTTAGCAATAACAACATAGTCTAAAATTGAAAAATCCGCAGATGGTTTTACATAGGCCATTTTTGTTAAGCCAAAATCATCTGTACTTACTTCAGTAATTTCTCCGATTGGCACATTCTTTGGGAAAATACCCCCAAGTCCTGATGAAACTACTTGCTGACCTTTTTTAACTGGTAAACTTGAATCGATTCGCTTCATAATAAGTTCATTACGTTCTTTATCAAAGCCCTCAATTAAACCGTATGCTTCTGTATCTCCTAAAACCATCGCAGAAACACGATAGTTTGGATTACTTGTATATAAAAGCTCTACCTCAGAGGTGAAAGGTGTCACTACTGTAACTTTACCGACTAACCCTTTCGCTGTCATAACTGCCATATTTTTTTCTACACCGTGTGAAGAACCTTTATCTAAAATAATTTTTTCTTCCCACTGGTCAGGATTTCTAGCAATAACTGTGGCATGAATCGGATTAAATTCTTTTAAGCTCTCTGATTTGTCGAGAAGCTCACGAAGCTTTTCATTATCTGATTTTAATTCCGTTGCCTCAGCTTGTACAGCTGCAAATTCTTCTAAGCGTGCTTTTAAACGTTTATTTTCTTCGTACGTGTTTAAGAGGGAATCAATATTATTAAAAACACCTGCAATATAATTCGCCGGCTTCGCAACAATAGATTGTGCGACGCCGACAGTATCTTTAATAATTTGCTCTGGTAAAGTTGCATTCGTCCGATCACGTAATGAGAAGCTAATCAATGCCACAAGAAAAACCATGCCTACAAGCAGCAAAATTAATTTCTTATTGAAAAAAAAATGTGGCATTGCCTAAACCTCCTTACCCTTTAACTTGTTGTGAACGGATTAAATCAATATGTTCTAGAGCCTTACCTGTACCAATAGCAACACAGTCCAGTGGATCTTCTGCGATAAATACTGGCATATTCGTTTCTTGGCTAATAACTTTGTCTAAATTTGTTAATAGCGCACCACCACCTGTTAAAACAATTCCGCGTTCCATTACGTCTGCAGATAATTCAGGAGGTGTTTGTTCAAGTGTTTTGCGAACGCCATCAATAATTGATGATACCGCTTCACGTAAAGATTCAGAGATTTCTTGTGAAGAAATTTCGATTGTTTTAGGTAAACCTGTTAAAAGATCGCGTCCTCTAATGTCCATTCTACTTTCTGGACCCTCAGCCAACGCTGTACCAATTTCCATTTTCACTGCTTCTGCAGTACGTTCACCAATTGTTAAATTATATGTTTTACGAATATACGAAATGATGGATTGGTCCATTGCATCCCCGCCAACACGCACGGATTCACTTGTTACAATACCACCTAATGATATAACAGCTACCTCTGTTGTACCACCACCGATATCAACGACCATTGACCCTGTTGGATCCCAAACTGGTAAGTTAGAACCGATTGCTGCTGCAAATGGCTCTTCAATTGTAAATGCTTCTTTAGCTCCTGCTTGGCGAGCAGCATCAATAACCGCACGTTGTTCAACTGATGTAATACCGTAAGGCACACAAATCATAACATTCGGCTTTTTCCAATTTCCACCAGAATTTTTGCAAGCTTCTTTTAAATAGTATCCTATCATTGCTGTAGTAATATCAAAGTCAGCAATAACGCCATCTTTCATAGGACGGATTGCTACGATTGAACCAGGTGTACGACCAATCATATTTTTGGCATCATTACCAACTGCAACGATATCTCCAGTTTTTGTATTTTTTGCTACGACTGAAGGTTCGCGTAAAACGATTCCCTTCCCTTTAATAAACACTAATGTATTCGCTGTGCCGAGGTCAATCCCGACATCTTTACTTCCTAATCCAAACAATTTGTGTACTCCCTTTCTATTTAAGCCATACTTTCGTTGACATCATCTACACTCCTGCGCGTAATTACACACAGAGGCTTTATCTTCATTCAATCGATGTTCAACACCTACTGAAAAAACTACACACTCAATCATCTCACACCTGTTGAAGTGAGAGGCTTCTTCTGAATAAAGATAAAATCATACCGTTCATTATAACGGATAAACGCAAGAATTTATAGTGCCACATGCTCTTCTCGCGGAAAAGATACTATTTTAATTCCCTCCTAAACTAAAAATAGTACGTATAGATTAGCATATAATTTTTATTCTTGTAAGACAACGTGTATTAGGCTACCAATTTTTGTGAATATTATAGACATTTCTACGAGTACAATAACGTTTTATTTAAAAAAAGGTTCGCTTTCATTTTAGTTTTTCGCAAAAAAATACAAAAATATTTATTTTTAAAGTAACGAAGAGATTTGAAGCAACACCAAATGTTAAGTCGCGAACAACGCGATGGATTTCAAAAAAAATTCCACGTTCTCTCTTTTTGGTGTTCTATCCGTTTCTTTTGAATGTTCCTGCGAATACCCTTACTTTTCATAGAACCAGCTATTTTTATTAATATATTGATTAAGTCATAAAAAAACTCTGCAAAATACATTGCAGAGTTAAAAATATCCTTTTTCTTTCAAACTAATAAATTGATGATCACCGATGATGAGATGATCAATCAAATCAATGCCCATAATATATCCAGCCTCTAAAATTCGTTTCGTCACTTCAATATCCTCTTCACTGGGTGTCGGCACGCCGCTAGGATGATTATGCGCACAAATTATAGAAGCTGCAGATCTCTTTACAGCCTCGCGATATATCTCCCTAGGATGGACGATTGAAGCATTTAGACTGCCTATAAAAATCGTCTGCCTATGAATAATTTGATTTTTTATATTTAAAAAAAGAACTACAAAATGTTCTTGATTCAGTGAGGTCATATCAGGCATTAAATAGGCGGCGGCATCTTGCGGTGAGCGTATCGTATATTTTTCATCGCTTTGTTTCTGAGCAAGACGTCTACCAAGTTCAATAGCTGCTAATATTTGAATGGCTTTAACCTCACCAATCCCTTTAATCGCAACCATTTCTTCTATAGTTGCATGTTTTAAATAATGTAAACGCTCAAAAACACTTAGTATGCGATTTGCAAGTACAAGTACAGACTCTTCTTTAGTGCCTGTCCTTAGTAAAATGGCCAGTAGCTCCTGATTCGATAAACTCATTGCCCCTTGTCGCAGTAGTCTTTCACGAGGTCGATCCTGTATATTAACGTCTCGTATCATCATTCTTGGTAAAACATCATTTGGCAAAAAAGCCTCACTCCTTCGCAAATTGGATAATATCGAGACCTACCAAATGCGTAAACAACGCTGCAAGTGGTAAGCCGACAACATTGTTATAATCTCCTTCAATTCGCTTAACTAAAAGTGTACCAGCAGTTTGAATGCCATAACCACCTGCTTTATCAAATGGGTCTCCCGAATCTACATATGCTTCGATCAGCTCCTGCGATAAATGATGAAAGACAACATTTGTCTCCTCGACAAATGTTGTTTCATTACCGTCAGGATCAATAATGGCAACAGCTGTCATGACCGCATGATGCTTGCCTGATAAACGTAATAAGTGAGAAATTGCCTCCTCACGATCTTTTGGTTTATGGAGTAGCTTATTATCATAAACAACAATAGTGTCTGCTCCTATAATCGTTGCATTTGGCGCTTTTTTTGCCACATCCCTTGTTTTTAATAGAGCTACACCTTTTACATAATCTTGCATTGTAGTTGCATGGACACTTGTCTCTTCTACTTCACTGGTGATTATGTCAAATGGAAGTGATAGCATTGCGAGCAATTCCTTTCGTCTAGGTGAAGCAGAAGCAAGCACTAGCTTGTGATTTGTATTAAACATTATCTGACCATTCCTCCTTATTAGTTATCATAACGGAGAATTTAGGTTTTGAAAATTTTCAAAAAATCAAGATAATGCTTATTTTGCCATCTTTCATGCTTAAAATTTCACTTGAAGACAAGTATTTTTCGATTTGTAATGGGCAAAAACATGTAAACGAATGATGCTAATATCGTTTGAAATTGAAGAGGCTGCCGCACCAATAGATTGCCAATCAGCAGGCAGTGTAGAGTCCTTCGAATTATCCTTAAAATTTAATTTTGTTGCCTTTTTGTCAGCTAGCACAGATGGTAGCTCTGCAATCGTTGCCTCCTTACAGCTGTCACTACTTACACTAAATGCTTTTTTAAATGTGGGAGGATCTTTTAAAAAGACAAGCTGACTTTCATCGGTTACCATACTTGTCCAAACGTAAAATTTTCCATCAACCTCGACAATGGCACTCTCTTTTAATGAAGGGTGTTCAGATACAAACGAACTTGCACTTTCATAATTTGAATAAACCCCTGCTTGACTTGCAAAAAACATAGTTCCATCTATTGCTCCACCTGCTGTCGGAATTGTTTCTGCGTCTGTATTTTTATTATTACTATTACTGGCTATATCGCTGCCATTATTTTTCAAAGAAAATTGAGTGCTCGCTTGAAGAACACCTAAAAAAATAGCTACACCAAAAAGTCCGACTACTCCTCCAATAAACATCGCACGAAATATTTGTTTTTTCATGACCTGACTGACAATTTTCATTCGTCCATCACCTCTTCCTTCACGTATCAAAGCCTATCTATAAAAAGACAAGACTGTTTATGACTACAATTTGATATAAGTATATGTATAAAAGTATGTGTAAATGCTAATTTACTTCATTTTGATTTAGTAGTGGTTTTTGAGGTTTATCATAAAAATAAAATATTTTGTATCCAAATTTTTTACCATCGAATCCCCTTTTTTGCGAAACACAAACTAGATAAAACCGTTTATAGCCTCTCTAATGAAAAGCGGGCAAGTCACAAAACAACCATTAGCTTTCACCAAGAAAAACGCTCCAATCAAAATGTAATAGAAGAAATAGAAATATATTAAGAAAAAGTGCTTGAGGAAATCCGAGAGAGGATATCAGAATTTTAATAGTAATAGGAGGATTATAATGAATCCTATTTGTCACAATGACCTTGGAATAACTAATCTACAAAAAAGCCCTACCGTTCACATAATAAAAAAGAAAATCAGGGCCTCACTTTATAATGAGAACCTGATTTTCACTAGAAATTACATATTATACACTTTTTAATCTTCTACGTACTTCAGTTAATAAATACAACGAACCCGATACAATAGTTCTCGACTTACTTTCTGACTGTCGTTGTAAAAATTGAACATAATCTTCTAACACTGCTTTATGAGAGGCATTGGACAGCTCAAGCATTTTTTGAGCAGCCATCGCACGAGAATTACTGAAATCAACAAAGTAAAAATAATCACTTACCTGCTCAAACTGAAGCAATATCTCTTTTACAGCTTTATCAGCAAGAATGCCAATGACAAAAGAAATCTGCTCTTCTGGGAACTCATGTTTTATCGTTTCTATTAATTTCTCAGCACTTGCTGGATTATGAGCACCGTCTAAAAAAATATAAGGCAAAATTTCTTCAAAGCGTCCTAAAATGGTTGCGTTTTTCACAGCTTTTTGAATAGCCTCTTTACTAACTTGTATCCTAAATGTGGTTGCCACTTCAAAAAAGGCTGTAATAGCAAGTGCCATATTATTCGCCTGATGTGCTCCCTTCATTGTGCGTGTGAGCTTTGTAATACGGAAGCCATTATCATTATGCACATAACTCTCTCCATCATTCCTCTGCTCCACATAAAACTGATGATTTAACTCAAAAACGGATGAATGTATTTTTTTAGCTTCCTGATAAACTATATTCTTTGCCTCTAACGGCAACTCACCGATAATAACTGGACGATCCGGCTTAATAATTCCGGCTTTATGGCGGGCAATACTTTCAATCGTATCTCCTAAAAAATTCGTATGCTCTAATGCGATACTCGGGATGATTGACACAATTGGTGTAACCACATTTGTACTATCAAGTAAGCCCCCCATACCTGCTTCAATAAGGGCAATATCTACATTACTCGCAACAAAATGTAAAAATGTTGCAACAGTTAAAAGTTCAAAATCTGTTAATTTTCCACTAAGTCCAGCTGCCTGCATTTGTTGGAATACCCGATTCATTTCCGCTTCCGTAATTGCCCTGCCCTCTACTTGAATTTGGTCATGTACGTCCAAAATACAAGGAGACATAAATTTACCAACACGTAAGCCATGTTCTTTGGCGATTGATTCTAGAAATGTAAGAGTCGAGCCTTTACCATTAGTCCCTGCAAAATGCACGACTCGCAATTTTTTCTCTGGATTACCTACTCGTGACAATGCCTCTTCAATTGCAGTTAGACCAGGTTTAATAACATCATCGCTCAAAACATTCCATTTTTCCTTATAGCTATTAAATTTTGGGATCATCATTGTTCCCCCTGTAGCCATTGTCGTATTTCAGCTATGAAATACAATGAACCTGTAATGACTATAATATCCTCATCATTTCTTTGATGTAGCACTGTTTGAACCATTTCACGCCAATCCACACTAGACGATTTGTTCGTATTTGTAGATAATGAAGCTAATTTATCAGCAGGCATAGCATTCGGCAGTTCAATTTGTGTAAATGCTATTGATGTAGCAATACTATCCATTAAAGCAATACTATTCGCATGATCTTTATCTGACAATGCTGCATATATAAATCGATAATTTTGATGTGGATATACCGTTTTAAGTGTTTGAATTAGTGCAGCTGTTCCTTCTGAATTATGCGCTCCATCTAGTACTATATTGCCAGATAATTGCTCAAAACGTCCTGCCCACTGAGCGATCGCCAATGCTTGACGAATTGACTCATCTGAAATGTCAATTGCTCCATTCTCTCTTAACACGAGGATAGCTGTAATCGCTAGACTTGCATTATCTATCTGATGTGGCCCGGCCATTTTTACTGGGACATCTACCATCTCCACATTTGCTTTTTGGTAATTAAAGAGCTGTATGTTAGCACTTTGCACAATGTTTTCAACCGTAAAATCTTTTCCTAAAACAAAGCATGGCGCATGTTGCTCATTTGCTATCTCCTGGATAACAGTAAGTGCCTCTTCACTTTTAACCCCGACAACAACTGGTACACTTTCTTTAATAATTCCTGCCTTTTCAAACGCTACCTTTGCTAATGTATCTCCTAAAAACGCAGTATGTTCTAGTGAAATCGTTGTAATAATTGAAATAAGTGGCGTAATGACATTCGTAGCATCTAAACGTCCACCAAGTCCTGTTTCAATCAGTGCAATATCCACTTCTTCATCCGCCAAGTATTGGAACATAATAAGTGTTACGACTTCAAAAAAGCTTGGAAATTCACCTTTATAATGTGTCTCAATAATAGTAGAAACTTTGTTCATATAATGTAAAAATTGCGCATCAGAAATTTGAGTTCCATTAATCGTTATTCGTTCATTGACACACTCTAAATGAGGTGAAGTAAAGGCACCAACTTTGTAGCCAGCATGTTGTAGCATTTCTCTTAGTGCATTCACTGTTGAACCCTTACCATTTGAACCCGCTAAATGAATAGCGCGTAGCTTGTCCTGTGGGTTACCTAGAATCTCCAGTACCTCTCGCATCAATACGAGTGGTGCCCGTTTATGATCAACTGCCTTTAACGTAAAAATAAAATCTGTACATTCTTTCATCGATTTAAACAAAAGAAACACTCCCTCTTACTACAATATCTCTATTTTAGTACAAGTGATGCCCAATACACATACATTTCGAAAAAACTCTTGTTTACCTACACCATTTCACTGAATTTTGAGGTGAACGTCTTGTACCTGCCTCTTTGCTTTCGATACGATACATTACTGCCCGTTAATGCGAGATAAAAAGACCTTTCGCTATAATAATTACGAAATTCAGACATTTTTCCATTGACTGGTAATTAATTAGTGAACAATAGTATTCACAAATAGGCATAATGAACTTTTTTTTAAAAAAACACAGTATTCTAACCATTCTATAAAAATCTATATATTTTTCCCTAATAAAACATATATCTTATGGTGCATATAAAAAACAGCGGATGACTTTTCATCATCCGCTGTTTCCTATTTACATATTTTTTAGTTCTTCTAAACGCTTTAATACAATCGCATGTTTACTTTCGTAATCGGCTAATTTTTCACGTTCAGCATTAACTAATGCTTCTGGCGCTTTGGATACGAATTTCTCATTCGATAACTTACCAGTAACAAGCTTCACTTCTTTTGCCCATTTTTCTAATTCTTTTTCAAGACGAGCAATTTCTTCTTCTAGGTTAATAAGTCCAACAAGTGGTAGGAATAGCTCCGCTCCAGTTACTACTGCTGTCATAGACTGACTAGGGGCCTCTAAACTTTCTCCAATTGTTAGTGACTCTGGATTACAGAATTTTTCTAAATATGCTTTATTTGCTTCAAGTACTGTAACCGTTACTGCATCTTTTGCTGAAATATATAGCGGTACTTTTTTGCTCATTGGTGTATTAACTTCCGCACGAATATTACGTACTGAACGTATAATATCCATTAGGAGCTTCATATTGTCTGCTTCCTCTGTAAAATGAAGATCCGCACGTACTGTTGGCCACGCTGCCACTGTAATTGATTCACCTTCATGTGGTAAGTGTTGCCAGATTTCTTCCGTAATGAACGGCATTAATGGATGTAATAGACGCATCGTTTGGTCTAATACGTAAGCTAAAATAGAACGAGTCGTTTTCTTAGCTGCTTCATCTTCACCATTTAACGGTAATTTCGCCATTTCAATATACCAAGAACAGAAATCATCCCAAATAAAGTTATACAGCTCGCGGCCAACTTCACCAAATTCGTAGCGCTCTGCAAGTGATGTTACACGCTCAATTGTTTCATTTAGGCGAGTTAGAATCCATTTATCGGCAACTGATTTTTCACCAGTTAAGTCAATTTCATCATATGTCATACCTTCCATGTTCATTAAAGCGAAACGAGAGGCATTCCAAATCTTATTAGAGAAGTTCCATACAGCTTCTACTTTTTCAGTTGTATAGCGTAAATCTTGACCAGGTGATGATCCAGTAGCTAAGAAGTAACGTAATGAATCGGCACCGTATTGATCAATAACGTCCATAGGGTCTACACCATTGCCAAGTGATTTACTCATCTTGCGTCCTTCACCATCACGTACTAAACCGTGAATTAATACATCTTTGAATGGGCGCTGACCTGTAAATTCAAGACCTTGGAAAATCATTCGAGATACCCAGAAGAAAATAATATCATAACCAGTTACAAGTGTGCTTGTTGGATAGTAACGTTTATATTCTTCATTTGCTTCATCTGGCCAACCCATTGTTGAAAATGGCCATAGCGCTGAAGAGAACCATGTATCTAATACATCTTCATCTTGTGTCCAATTCTCTGCATCTGCTGGCGCTTCTTTTCCTACGTAAATCTCACCTGTTTCATTGTGATACCATGCTGGGATTTGATGACCCCACCATAATTGGCGAGAGATACACCAGTCACGGATATTTTCCATCCAGCGAGAATATGTGTTTTCAAAACGAGATGGTACGAAGTTTACTTTTCCTTCTTCATCTTGTTGAAGCGCAAGTGAAGCATCAGCAAGTGGTTGCATTTTTACGAACCATTGTGCTGAAAGATATGGCTCTACAACAGCTCCAGAACGTTCAGAGTGACCTACTGAATGGGTATGTTCTTCAATGCGAATAAGCACGCCTGCCTCTTGTAGATCAGCTACAATTTGCTTACGGCATTCAAAACGGTCCATACCATTATACTTGCCAGCAAGCTCGTTCATTGTACCATCTTCATGCATTACAAGTATGCGTTCTAAGTTGTGGCGGTTCCCAACCTCAAAGTCGTTTGGATCATGTGCCGGCGTCATTTTTACAACTCCAGTACCAAATTCCATATCTACGTAGTCATCTGCTACGATAGGGATTTCACGACCAACAATTGGTAAAATAACTGTTTTACCAATTAAGTGTTGATAACGCTCATCATTCGGGTGAACTGCTACTCCCGAGTCACCTAGCATTGTTTCAGGGCGTGTTGTCGCTACTTCCACAAATCCTGAGCCATCAGCTAATGGGTATTTCATGTGATAGAAAGCACCTTGAACATCGTGATAGATAACTTCAATATCTGATAACGCTGTTTTCGCAGCAGGGTCCCAGTTAATAATACGTTCACCACGATAGATTAAACCTTTTTCATATAATTGAATGAACACGGTTTTAACTGCATCAGAAAGACCTTGATCAAGTGTGAAACGCTCACGAGAATAATCTAATGCAAGGCCAAGCTTCGCCCATTGGTCGCGAATATGACTAGCGTACTCTTCTTTCCATTCCCATGTTTTTTCGAGGAATTTTTCACGACCTAAATCATAACGTGTAATATTATCTTCACGCAGTTTAGCCTCTACTTTTGCTTGTGTCGCTATACCTGCATGGTCCATTCCAGGTAACCAAAGTGCATCATACCCTTGCATGCGCTTCATACGAATTAAAATATCTTGTAATGTTGTATCCCAAGCATGACCAAGATGTAGTTTACCTGTTACATTCGGTGGTGGAATAACGATTGAATAAGGTTCCTTTTCACTCGTAGGCTGTGCCTCGAAAAATTTCCCTTGTAACCACCATTCATAACGACCCGCTTCAATGGACAGCGGATCATATTTTGTTGGCATTGAGATGTTTTCTGTCATTTTGACTCCTCCTGTTGATTCATTAGTTTTACCGATGTGAGATCGTACCAATCATTCTGTTTTATGTCTCATACCGAGGCACATTGACCAGAAGATTTAATGAAAATAAAAAAAACTCCTAACGTCTAAAAAGGACGAAGGAGTTTAAATTCGCGGTACCACCTTTAATTCCAGCAGAGGCGAGTTAAGCAGTCACTTTACACACATTTCATCAGGAAATAGCATGCACTACTTTGCTTAAGCCTTTTACTACTGGCTCTCAATTCGGTAACGGTGTTTAACCGGCTTTAACTACTGTTAGTTCACTAAAGCTGCTCGAGGGCTACATTCAATTAGGTACATATAGAAACTTTTCAGCTACCGTTTCCTCTCTGAAAATGTACTATTAATTTACTCTTCCCTGTCATAGCATCTATATTCGACTTTTTCACATTGTACCGCAGAATCGTACAATTTTTCAAGTGATTTAGTCATTTTTTAGGAAGCACTACAAAGTAAGTAGAGAAGGAAGTGAAAATTCAAATGCGACGACGTAAGTATAATCCTTGGCTTTTACCACCATGGCTACGACAAGTTCGTTTTTATTGTAGAACGATAATCATGCCAATTTGCGCTTTTCAATTTATACGTGTCATCATCATTCCAACATCCGGTGATTTCATCATCCTATTGCTCCTGCTACTTCTATGCTATTTACTTTTGAATGATATTATTTAAAACACGAACCTTTAGCGGCGTATAGTCTTCCGTTAAATCCCAAATCATTGATGGAACTTCATGCCATGAGCTAGACTCACGAACTACAATATGACTTGAGGATTCTCTCAACACGGTTTTTTGCTCAACTGATGTAGTTTTTTCTTTTTTGGCTGAAGCTACTATAGCTTCAGACTTTTCCTTTTGTGCTGAAAATGTTACAGCTTTTGATTTTTCTTCTTGTATCGAAGCAACTACAGCTGCAGGTTGTTTTACTTGCGCTGGTTCTTCTACAAGTGCAACCTTCTCTATTTGGGCTGAAGCATTTACAGCGATAGACTGTTCTTCTAAAACATGAGCTTTTTCAAATGTTTGCTCAGGCTCATTAAAAATACTTGTAACCGTCCATTCGAGCTGACACATTTGATTAGTCAGTGTAGGTCGAACATCCTTGACCATTAAATCTTCAATAGCAGAATCCCTAGGTAAATCCACATTTAAAGGAACTGCATACTCAAAATAACCAGTATCTCCTTGAATATCAAGTGCATCAATTTGTACTAATTCTTCATCATCCATGAAAGCTTGCATGTCTCGAAAATCAAAGCGAACATGTGCGGTGATGTGATAAATACCCATTAATCGTAGTGAATCTTCTAGCTGCATTGTCTGCCACCTCGGCTTAATTTGCACAGCTGCTATTTCTGTTGGGCAGCCATAACCAGGAAAACAGAAAGTTTCACTCATATTCCAAGTTTTGTGTTCGATAATAATCCCTCCCCTTGCATCATATGAAGCTTCGGAGATTAATATGCTATAAGATAGTAAATAAGGGTACTGATGATAAAGAAGGTGTTTCGACGCTCATTCCTTCTTGATAACTAATATAATAGCTTACAAAAGTTCACGTAGATTTTATTTTTGCATTAAAAATGGCATACTAGAAAATACTTCTAGCATGCCATTTTACTGTTGGTTTAACAGCTTTATTATACATTCACCAATTTAATTTTATTTGCTACACGATCTGTTAACATTTGTGTTGCTTTTGGTACGATTGGCTTAAAGATTGGATTTAAAACAGGACCAGCTAATCCTCCTGCCTTTACTTCTAAATAGCCTGTCATTTTTGTATGATCTGCATCAATACTTTCTGCAAGGAAATAACCGTTCCCTGAAAAGTTATCAGAAAGTCCTTTTAATTCGAAAGTTACTTTCGAAGGTGCTAACCATTCTAAAATAGTAATCTCTACTTCAACTGTTTTTTTCAGAACACCGACGTTACCTTTAAACGTCCATGTTGAATGTTTTTCATCAATCATTTCATGTGCATTATAACCTGGGACAAGCTTTGCCCATTTTTCCATATCACTGACGAAATCCCATACATTTTCAATTCCTACGGGTACTTCGACTATGTGTGTGCCTGTTGCCATATCAATTCACTACTTTCTTTTATGAATAGATATATTATAAACGATTTCGCCCACAATTTGGCTATGCTTAAAGTTTTAATTTTGACAAAAAAATTATTTCAGTAATAACGATTATCTTCCCATTCACAAAAATAGGAAAAGCTATTTAAGATAAATCCTTAGCTGTATTAAAGTGAGTCTTTGAGTTGTTGCTCTCTATTTACATTCTACTTTCACGTAGAGGAAGGTTTAAACTTCATCGTCTCGCCCTGCTGTAACAGTAAATCTTTCTTGTTAGTCATACCTGTTCATATTACCCAATATTTATAAATGTAGTATACTAGAATGAAATGTCCGATTATTCAGTCATTAAAACAACGCAGCAATTCAGTTTAAGAAAAATGTTTTAGCTTGTTCAACTATTGGGCAAAATTATGTAGTTTAATCCTCTATAAGTATTAAAAGGCGCAAGCTGAATAGAGATAAATGGAGGGAAATATAGTGAAAAAACAACGTTCAAACAAGATATTAATTTTATTCGAGTTGATTTTTTATGCAGTATTACCTTATGTTCTATGGAATCTTGGTAGAGAGCCTTTAGGTGATTATACAGCAATGCTGATTTCAACCATTCCTGGAATTGTTTATACCATTTACCGCTTTGTTTTAGATAAGCAATTTAACATTACAGGCTTATTAATTTTAAGCTCACTAGCACTAGGTACGACGGTTAATTTGCTATCAGGTTCAGCAGAGCAAATGATTTGGAATGGTGTATATCTAAGTCTCTTCTATACATTTCTTTATATTGTTACGCTAATGATTAAGCGTCCTCTTTCTTTATATTTTGCTGTTGATTTTGTATATTTGCAAGGTTATGCACGAATGGAGAGCCGAGCATTATTTTTTCAAAAAGGCATCTTTAAATGGTTTCAATTTATTCAGGTTATTTTCATCATAAGAGGACTTTTTATGGCAGGATTAACAGTATACCTACTCCAAAAATACGGAATTGATGGTTATGGTGGCATGTTGATATATAAGCAAATCGCAGGGTGGGCTTTCTCGATTTTACTTATAGGCATGTTCTTTTATATAAATGTCCCAGTAAGAAACTTTTTTGCTAAGCAACAAAATCAATTACAAGACAATAATAATCTAGCTCTCCAACAACCAAACGCAACTGTTGAATAAGCTTTATTTTCTTCTTCTCCTAACAGGGGCTTTCGTTTAATAAAAATAGGGCATCAACGAAGTAGTTATAGAAGGCTCTAACAAGCATTGAGTTGATTATATTGGGTTATTCCCTTTCTCTTGGTATTGCCTTAGATATTCCCGCAAATGTAAATGAGTTACGTCCTCAACATGGATTACACCCTACCAAGGCAATGTTCAATAAATAGATAGAGTATATACCTATAATTTTGCACGTTTACTTTAGATGTGTTGTTGAATCGTCTATCTGCAATAAAATCCTCATGTGCAAATTTTATAAGCATACAAAAAACCACTTCTTATCAAATGTTAGAATTGATAAGAAGTGGTTACTAATTTGTTAATTGATTGAGAATTATACTACTCCATAAAGGAACGTATTTTCGCTCTCTTTTTATCTTGCTAATTGCGCAAATACTTTATGGAAGGCTTCAACCGTTTTTGCGATATGCTCCTCCGTATGTGCAGTAGAAATGAATAATCCTTCAAATTGAGATGGCGGTAAGAAAATACCTTCCTCTGCCATTAGACGGAAATATTCAGCGAATAATTGTAAATCAGACGTTTTTGCTGAAGCAAAATCAATAACATTGTCATTCGTAAAGAAGAAACCTATCATGGAACCAGCACGATTAACAGTGTGTGGAATATTGTATTTCGTTGCTGCCTCTCGGAAACCAGCTTCTAATTGATCACCTAATTTTTTGAAGTATTCATACGTGCTTTTATCTAGGCGAGATAATGTTTCATAACCAGCAGTCATTGCTAATGGATTCCCTGACAATGTTCCAGCTTGATAGATTGGACCAGCTGGTGCTACTTGCTCCATAATGTCCTTTTTCCCTGCAAACGCGCCAACAGGAAGTCCACCGCCAATTACTTTTCCTAATGTTGTCATATCTGGTGTTACATCAAAATAACCTTGTGCACAGCCATAGTCAACACGGAAACCTGTCATCACTTCATCAAAAATCAACAGTGCTCCATATTCCTTTGTTAATTCACGTAAGCCTTGGAGGAAGCCTGGTTGTGGTGGTACAACACCCATATTTCCTGCCACTGGCTCAACAATTACTGCAGCAAGTTCAGAACCAAATTTTTCGAATACTAATTTTGCCCCTTCCAAATCATTGTACGCTACAGTTAATGTGTTACGTGCAATATCTGCTGGGACACCAGGGCTGTCAGGTAAGCCTAATGTAGCTACACCAGAGCCAGCCTTAATAAGCAAGGAATCTCCGTGACCATGATAAGAGCCCTCAAATTTTAATATTTTATCGCGCCCTGTAACACCACGAGCTACGCGTAAAGCAGACATCGTAGCCTCTGTCCCAGAAGACACGAAGCGAATCATTTCCATACCAGGCAGTCGATCTAACACTAATTTAGCTAATCGGTTTTCTGTATAACTTGGTGCTCCAAATGAAGATCCCTTCGCCGCCGTTTCTGCAATTGCTTTGACAACTTCTGGATGCGTATGACCTAAAATAAGAGGTCCCCATGATAATACATAATCAATATACTCATTGCCATCAATGTCTTTAATGATAGCACCATGACCAGACTCCATGAAAATCGGATCCATATTTACAGATTTGAACGCACGTACTGGGCTACTTACACCACCTGGCATTAAGTTAATCGCTTCAGCATATGCTTGTTTTGATTTTTCGTAAGAACGCACCATTTATTTCTCCTCCAACCAACGTGCTACATCTTTAGCATGATACGTAATGATTAAATCAGAGCCCGCACGTTTCATACCAAGTAATGTTTCAAGCACTACTTTTTTCTCTTCAATCCAGCCATTAATAGCTGCTGCTTTGACCATTGCATATTCACCAGAAACGTTGTATGCAACAATCGGTAATGTATAGTTATTTTTCACATCACGAATAATATCTAAATAGCTTAGAGCTGGCTTAACAATTAAGAAATCTGCACCTTCAGCAATATCCGACTCCGCTTCACGAAATGCCTCTATACGATTTGATGGATCCATTTGATATGATTTACGATCACCAAATTGCGGTGCACCATCAGCTGCATCACGGAATGGCCCGTAGTAGCTAGATGCATACTTTACGGCATATGACATTATCGGTACATTTTCAAAGCCTGCTTCGTCTAAGCCTGCACGAATTGCAGCTACAAAACCATCCATCATATTGGACGGAGCAATGATATCTGCACCAGCTTTTGCTTGTGATACAGCTGTACGTGCTAAAACATCTAGTGAAGAATCGTTTAAAATTTGATCACCTTCAATTAAGCCACAATGCCCATGATCCGTAAATTCACATAAGCATGTATCTGCAATCACTAAAAGCTCTGGATGGCGAGCTTTAATGAGTCGTGTTGCTTCTTGCACAATACCATGATCATGGAATGCACCAGTTCCGACTGCATCTTTTTCTGCAGGTAAGCCAAACAAAATAACAGCAGGTATACCTAAAGCAACAACTTCATCAATCTCAGCTTCAAGTTTATCTAACGAAAATTGAAAAACGCCAGGCATAGAAGATACTTCGTTTTTAATATTTTCGCCTTCAATAACGAAAATTGGATAAATTAAGTCCTCTTTGTGTAAGTATGTTTCTTTTACCATTGATCGTATTGCAGCATTTGCACGCAAACGACGATGTCTTTGAAATTGTAATTTTGTCATTTTCTTTCTCCTACTTTCGTTATTTCCTCGATGACTGCTTGCATTGTATATACGCTCGGCATAACATCCACAATAGCACCGTGATTCAAAATAGCTGCTTCTGTAATATGACCGATTGCTGCTAGGCGTGCAGTCTCCCAACCAATTACCGAAGCTACATCCTTTGCGTAGACATCAACAGCGGAAGGGCTAGCAAAAATCACGGTGACGTCACTGTTCCTACGGATACAATCCATAATTACTAGTTTTTGATCGTGTCGCTCAATCGTTTCATAAACTGTCCATTCCTCCAATTTAAAGGGCAGCCCTTCCTTCAATGTCTGTTTCGCTTTTTCTCCACGAATAAATAGACAAGTAGAATTGCTACCTACTACGCTAGGGAATTCTTGGACAAATACATCTGCACTAAATATAGAAGGCATAAAACTCACATGGAAGCCTAGGTTTTCTAATGCTGAAGTAGTTTTAGAACCAATAGAAGCAATCTTCACTTGAAAATTCTCAGTACTCAAATTAAAGCGTTGCATTTTGCTAGCAAATGCATCTACAGCATTTTGACTCGTAAAAATGAGCCAATCAAATTGACGCGCAACCTCTAAACGCTCATCATCATTTCTATCGATAAGCTCACAAGTTTCAATCAACGGGGCAATTACTGCTTGGCCACCTAAAGCTGTGATGTCATCTATAATGGTTGTCGTCTTAGATGTACCTGTCAAAATAATTGTTTTACCTTCTAAAGGCAAATTACTTTGCATCTTGCTCTGCCTTTACTCGTTGAATTAATTCAAAAGCACCTTGCTTCGTTAAAATCTCAGCAAGCTCTTTCCCAACTGCTGCCGCATCAGTGCCAACTACTGTTTCCTTGTAAACAACTGAGGCATCTGGTGCAGCAACAAGACCAGTTAGTGTAATTTCTTCCCCATTAGACTTCGCATATCCTGCAATAGGTACTTGACAGCCACCATCCATAGCCGCAAGGAAAGCACGTTCTGCATGTGCTTCTTGCCATGTAATACTATCTGTTAACTTGCCTAATTCCACTAATAGCTCCGTATCGTCTCCACGGCATTCAATACCTAGAGAGCCCTGTGCTACTGCTGGTAGACAATCCTCTACAGGTAAAAACTCAGTAACTACTTCATCGCTCCAACCAAGGCGTTTTAGTCCAGCCGCCGCTAAAATAATGGCATCGTATTCATCCGTTTCAAGTTTAGCTAAGCGTGTATCTACATTTCCACGAATCCATTTAATTTCTATATCTGGGCGGACTGTTAAAAGTTGAGCACTGCGACGAAGAGAACTTGTCCCAACTACTGCTCCTGCTGGAAGATCGGCAAATTTCACATGCTCTTTTGAAATAAATGCATCACGTGCATCTTCACGTGGTGGGATACAGCCAATTACTAATCCTTCTGGCAGTATAGCAGGCATGTCTTTCATAGAATGAACAGCAAAGTCAATTTCTTTGTCGTAAAGTGCTTGTTCAATTTCTTTTACGAAAAGTCCTTTACCACCTACCTTAGATAGCTGCACGTCTAAAATTTGATCGCCTTTCGTGACAATTTCTTTCACTTCAAACTCAAATGGTGCACCAGCTGCTTTTAACTCATTAATAAACCAATTTGTTTGCGTTAAAGCTAGCTTACTTCTTCTAGAACCTACAATAATTTTTCTCAACAGTCTCCAACCTTTCTTCTAATACCATAAATGGAATCGCGATAAACTACTTCCTAAAAAGAAGTTAACAACAACTAAAAGATAAGCGTATATATGTACCCACGCATAAGTTGTCCCTGTCAGCTTACTTTTACGATTCACATACAATATAAAGCAATACAAAATTAAAATAATAAAGGACCCAATAATCTTCGCATCAAAAACCGAAAGAGTATCTAGCGTTAGTAGTGCCCATTCAAACCCTAAAATTAAACTTATAAACAGCACTGGGATCCCAATGAAAAATGACACATTCATCCAGCTGCTTGTCTGTTGTAGTGATGGTAGCCTTGTCCATAAATGTGACCATTTTTTCTTTTTAAGCAAACGATATACGACTAAATACAATATCGCAAAAACAAAAGTTAACGTAAATGCTGCATACGATAACATCGCAAACGATATATGAATAAAAAGCATTTCCGAAATTAAAGTATCGCTAACTGCTCCTGTTGGTCGTTTCGGCATAAAAGTAAAAATACTAGCGAACAAAAACCCTAGTATATTAATAATGAACACCGGAAGATCAACTCGTGCAATACAGTGCAGAATAATAGATAATGTTACGAGCAGCCAGGAATAAAAGAGAATCCCTTCAGACAAGGATAAAATCGGAAAACGCTTCGTTTCCACAAAAGTTAATATAATAACGGCACCTTGAATTACCCATACGAATGAAACAAGCCAAAAAGCAATTCGCCTTGCACGTACTTGCTTATAAAAGTAATCAGTAAAGTAAAATACTAGACTGATCGCGTACAAGACGATTATCAATTCGTAGAGCCTTGTCATTGTCAAATCAGCCAATAGACATCCCTTCTTTATATTGAAAGTGCTAAAGTGGTGTACTTTAGCCTAGAAAAAAAACGTTTTCGTATCCTTAGTTTACCATACAGATACGAAAACGCCTCATTTAGCTTTAACTTCTTTTAGCGGATGTTTGGACACCCGCTGAAAAGTAACTTTAACCTGCATTCATCTCACCACCTATAGAGGTGGGAGACTTCTGTAGCTCACGCTTTGCTTTCGCTACAAAAGAGATTTGCTGAAAGAAGTTAGAAAGAGTACTTTGGTTCAGTGGAAGATTGTGATGACTGTAATCGTTCATTGCGTTCAAGCTCTTGCTTTGTCATTGCAGCAATTTCAGCTTCCACAGCGTCCTCAATACCGAAAATTTGTTGGAATAAACGTAACTGTTCATTTGCTTTTGATGAATTTGCCATTTCCTTAGCTTGTAAAATTGGTTCTTTTAACAATTGATTAATAATAGACTTTGTATGCTTACTTAAAATTTTACGTTCTCGATCCGTTAAATCTGGCATTTTATTTTCAATACTAATCATTGTTTCTTCTTGAATATGACTCGCTTTTTTACGTAATGCTGAGATGACAGGGACAACACCAAGAGTGGCAACCCAATCTTTAAACTCTACAATCTCTTTACTAATCATGGAAGTAATATCAGCCGCAGCGTGTTCACGCTCAGCTAAGTTTGCTTCAACGATGCCTTGTAAATCATCTATATCATATAAGAATACATTTGGTAAATCCCCAACATGTGGATCAATATCACGTGGAACTGCAATATCTACCATAAATAATGGTTTACCTTTACGCAGACGTTCAACAAATTGCATCAATTCGTAGTCAATAACATAATCTGTTGCACCTGTAGATGTAATTAAAATATCTGCTTCCAGTAACGAACATTGTAGTTCCTTCATAGATTTTGCTTCGCCGTGGAATTTAGCTGCTAGACTTTCTGCTTTTTCGAACGTACGGTTAATAACGGTTACTTTCCCTACACCGCTACCGTAAAGGTTCTCAATTGCAAGTTCTCCCATTTTTCCTGCACCTAAAATTGCCACATGTTTACGTTTTAAAGATCCGAATATTTTCTTTGCTAATTCAACTGCTGCATAAGAGACTGATACCGCGTTCTCACCGATAGCCGTTTCATTATGTGCACGCTTCGCAAATGTCACCGCTTGTTTAAATAGCTGATTGTATATCGTTCCTGTTGTTCCAATCTCTTGTCCATTTAAGAAGCTTTTCTTTACTTGTCCTAAAATTTGAGTTTCGCCAAGTACCATCGAATCAATTCCAGCTGTCACTTTAAATAGATGCTCGATGGCCTCATCTTCTTCACGAATTGTTAAATACGAAGAAAATGACTCCACAGGCAGGTCGAACCAATCTGCTAAAAATTGTTTAACAAAATGACGTCCAGTATGCAATTGATCAACTACTGCATAAATTTCTGTACGGTTACATGTCGAAACAATCACATTTTCTAATATACTTTTTTGTTTTTGTAGCGCTTCCATTGCCTGTGGTAGTTCACTCTCAATGAATGATAACTTTTCACGAATTTCAACTGGCGCTGTTTTATAATTCAAGCCTACTACGATGGCATGCATGAATAACACCTCTCACGTTCTAATTCATAAATCTCATTATAGCACAGTTCGACAAGAGTTCATCTATTATTTGTGAACATGTCATGAAGAACTGTAATTCGTCATCTACATTAGAATTATTATAAATTAAGTGTACCAAATTATACGTCCTGTTTCAAATTTAATGTTTGACCGTAAATTTTTATAAAGAATCAAGGTAAACGATTCATTCCCGAAGTTAGGATAAAAATTTGTTGAAATATATGATGGGATAAGTTGATTTCTGTTATGGTGAATGCTATAAAAATTAGTATTTAAAATCAAAAAAGCTGAACTAATTGTTAGAATTAGTTCAGCTTAAAAATAACTTTTATCTATTAATTTGTGATTGTCGCAGTTTTCAAAGCAATAATTTTACCATCTTTATCATATGCTACAAACTCAATTTCATCATTCACTTTGAAGTCCTGCATCGTTTGAACTGGTTTTGTTAGCATGTAGACACTATCACTACGCTTCGTCAATTCAAATTGTACATCACCACTTAGAGAAGAGAAACGTACATTTACCTTTGCAACATTTGCACAATTACCATCAATTCTAGCATTCATTGTAATATTGCCTTTGCGTAATGTGACAGTCGTTTCTTCAAATAAATCTTCTGGATTTACACAACTTGAAGACGATGTTTTACATAGGATTGAATCTATTATTTTTTGGAATACTTGATGTAATTGTAAATTATCAATCGCATGATAATAGGCGCCACCAGTTTCAGTAGCCAACTGCGTTAAAATCGTATCATTTACTTGTGATTTTTTGCCCATACTAACCGTATAAACTTTAACACCTTGCTTTTTCGCATCATTCAGCACTTTTGTCATCTTCGATTTACTTGTCTTACCATCTGATATGACAATAATCGCTTTCGAAGTCTTCGCATCATTTGAGAATTTAGACAGTGCTAGTTCTACACCTGCAAAAATATCTGTAGCACCTTTCTCTTTCGATGCTTTATACAGATCTTTCTTCAACACATTTTCAGTACTGCCTTCTCCAAGTACAGTAGCTTTTGTATTTGTTTCAATAACAATATTGTTTTTAGCCTTAAGTTGATCGATTACTTCTATCATTTTCTTACCACGATAATTTGACTGGTCAGTACCTTTCATGGAAGCAGAGTAATCAACTACGTATGCGACTTCTGTTGCTAAAGAACAAGAATTTTTACTGAAGTAAGGATTAGTGAAGATTTCCTTAGTAAATGTTTTATCTTTTAAATCTTTCAATATTGTTGCATAACGAGGATCAATTTTATTCACTAATGTTGCTTCAACTTTAGATTTCCCATAAATTACTGAGTCGAAGTAAGCTACAGCTGTTCCTGGTCCCCCTGTTTTATCTACATAATCCGAGGTATTTGTAACAAATGAAGCTGTTTTCTCAACACCGTTAAATTTAATTTTTACTGTTCCTTGATAGTCAGTAATAGGTTCTCCACCTGGTCTCACTAATGTAACCATTACTTTTGTATAACGATCTTTACCAGATGGTCTTGACGCCGCGTCCGCACTTTCCTTTAATGCTTCCACTCGTTTTTTATAGGCCTCTACTTGACCGAGCAATTTACCACCTTGGTATTTTAATAATACTGTTCGATCATAGTTACTCAAGTTTGTGAAAATAGCATAAATTTTCATCACACTATCATAATGCTCTAGCGTCAGTTGTTTTTCCTCTGGCATATAGCTCATAAGTTGAATAATGGAACCAACTGGGTTAATGTTCTCAACCTGTGAGGCAATCGCATCATCAATTCCTTGAATACGATAGATTGGACGCCCATCATCTGAAATCATATACATAATTTCAATCGTCTTTTTATCATTAACAGAATCCTTTAAGCGTTTTTGAATAATCGTTTCAAATAGCCAGACTGAAATATCGTAGTTTTCAAATTGTAAAATGGCATTTTTATAACCTAATGCAGGATATTTTTTATCACTACCACCATATTGTAAATAAATATTTTCAACTTGTCCTAAAGCGTTCGTTACATTTGTTTGTTGTCCAATACTAAATAGCTTTTCTTCCGGATCAATCCAATGGACATTAATTATGTTTTCTGTAAAGAACTCCGGTAATTTTTCAAACGGTACATATGGAGGCGTTATACTTCCATTATCATCGGTATTTGCAGGATCATACACTTGGTAATCAATGCGCATTTCTGGCTGAGGCGAATAACGTAATTGTGCATTTAGTTTTTCACCCTCAAGACATTTCATA
>Ga0213828_1000882_pt1 | contig 26860 bp, 24 predicted proteins | sample MC6MC0897MG_FD_180664 | JGI IMG/M metagenome (GOLD analysis project Ga0213828, IMG submission 180664) | Enriched soil aggregate microbial communities from Iowa State University, Ames, United States - MC6-MC0897-MG | ecosystem: Environmental > Terrestrial > Soil > Unclassified | place: USA: Iowa... | reverse complement strand
AGCCAGTCGTACCGATGAATATTCCAAACCTGCTCACCGTTCTACGCGTCCTGCTCATCCCGATCTTCATCCTGCTGTTCTATGTGCCCTATCACTGGAGCTACATGGCCGCCAGCAGCGTGTTCGCCGTCGCCGCCGCCACTGACTGGCTGGACGGCTACCTGGCGCGCCGCCTTCAGCAGAGCACACCGTTCGGTGCCTTCCTGGACCCGGTGGCCGACAAGCTGATGGTCGCCGTGGCCCTGGTGTTGCTGGTGCAGGTGCACGCGAACTTCTGGCTGACCTTGCCGGCGGCGGTGATCATCGGCCGCGAGATCGTGGTGTCGGCGCTGCGCGAGTGGATGGCCGAACTGGGGGCGAGGGCGCATGTGGCCGTGTCCAACCTTGGCAAGTGGAAAACTGCGGCGCAAATGCTTGCGCTGGTGATCCTGCTGGCCAACCCGCCGGGTGTGACCTTCTGGGTCATTCTGGGTTACGGGCTGCTGCTGGTGGCAGCGGGCTTGACCCTGTGGTCGATGGCGCATTATCTGCTGGCCGCCTGGCCACACCTGCGCGAAGGCTCGGAGCAGAAATAAAAACTTTTTTGAATCAAGGGGTTGACGCCGTTTTAGATATTGCTAGAATGGCATCCATCACGACGCGGGAATAGCTCAGTTGGTAGAGCACGACCTTGCCAAGGTCGGGGTCGCGAGTTCGAGTCTCGTTTCCCGCTCCAAATTCGATCCTCAGTGCGTCGCTGGGATCACAAAGAAGAGGCCTTAAGGCCTCTTTTTTTGTGCCTGGAATTTGGTGTTTGTCCCCGTGCTGTGCTCTGAGGCCATGAAGTCAGGCTGTACTACTGGGTTGGCTCGTCAGGGGGCAGAGTCGTGGATCGCCCTTTTTTCCTGGCGCCAGATGAGGTCCGGGTAGCGCGAACTGCGGTTGAATCGATCAACCAGGTTTGCAAATCGATCAAGACTTGCTCATTCACCAACAGGTGCAAGCGTTTGAGCATCTGATCGAATGTCCCCCGGTTTCGCCAGCTCCGAAACCGGTGATAGACCGTTGACCACACACTGCCCCTAGAACTCCACCTTGCCCCGCCCCACTTTGACGTTGCTGCGCCTGGCTTTTCCTTCAAGGCGGCGTGTCTTCGAGCCGAGGGTCGGCTTGGTGGGGCGGCGTTTCTTCTCGGTCTTGCCGGCAGTAATGATCAACTCGGCAAGACGTGTCAGTGCGTCAGCGCGGTTTTGCTCCTGGGTGCGGTACTGTTGGGCCTTGATGATCAACACGCCGTCGCCGGTGATGCGGCTGTCACGCAGCGCCAGCAGCCGCTCCTTGTAAAACGCGGGCAGCGACGAGGCAGGAATGTCGAAGCGCAGGTGGACGGCGCTGGACACCTTGTTGACATTCTGCCCACCTGCGCCTTGCGCGCGGATGTATGTCAGTTCGATGTCGGCATCTGGCAGATGCACGTTATTAGAGATGGTCAGCATGGCATGGCCCTTGTCATTGCCCTCCATTATCGCAGCCTTCGCCACTCGCCCACAGAACAAAACACGTTTGGCCTCGACCACAGAGGAATCAGCCGTGCAAAAGGGAATAAAGGGTGGCAGATCGCCTGGGCGGGACAATTTGTTGCGGTAAAAAAGCCCCTGGCATGCTAAACCAGTCGGCCCCGCCTGCCATGAAGAGTGCCCCGGTGAAAGCCATTCGCCTGACCCTTGTTTGCCATGCCCTGACCCAAGCCCAGAAGACTGGCTGCATGCCCCAGGCTGATGACAGCATCCTTGCGCTGGCACAACCGCCGCTGGCAATCGGGCCTGCGGTGCAGGTGCTGACGGCGCCGGAGCGTCGAGCTTGTGAGACAGCGGCGTGGTTGTCGGCGCAGGCGCGGGTCGAGCCGGCGTTGGCCGATTGTGACCTGGGGCATTGGCAGGGTTTGTCGCTCAAGCAGTTGCAGGTGGAGCAAGCGCAGTCGCTGTGCGAATGGCTGGGCGATCCGCACAGCGCGCTACATGGCGGGGAGTCTTTCGCGCAACTGTGCCAGCGCGTGGCGGCTTGGCTGGCGGCGTTCGATACGCCGGGCGAATGGCTGGCAGTGACCCACCCCATGGTCATCCGTGCCGTGCTGGTACAGCTGTTGGGGTGCCCGTTGAGCACCCACCAGCGCATCGATGTGCTGCCGCTATCGCGCCTTGAACTCAGCTTTACCGGGCAGTGGCGGCTGCGTCTGGGCGCCTAGCGGCGGCAAGCGTGGTTCAGAACGCCAGCTTGTAGCCGATCATCAGCAGCATCGCCGCCAGGCAAGGGCGCAATACGCGGTCGGAAATGCGCCCGGTGAGGTGGCTGCCCATGTAGATACCCGGCAGCGAGCCGAGCAGCAGGTAACCCAGCAACGACCAGTCCATGTTGCCCATGCCGGCGTGGCCTAGGCCCGCGACCAGGGTCAGCGGTACCGCATGGGCGATTTCGGTGCCGACCAGGCGGCGGGTGACCAGGAACGGGTACAGCAGGAACAGTGCCACGGTGCCCAAGGCACCGGCGCCGATGGAGGTGAGGGTGACCATGACACCCAGCACCACGCCAGTGAGCACGGTAAGCGTGTTGAGGCTGCGGTCGCTGAGGTGGTAGTGATCACCGGCATGGCGGCTGGCGAAGGCCTGCAGGCGCGACTTGAACAGAATGGCCAGTGCGGTGAGGATCAACACCACCGCCAGGCCCTGTTTGATGATGGCGTTGAGCGCCGAGGTGTCGGTGTGCAGGGTACTGAGGAACCACAGGGTGATGGCGGCGGCGGGTACGCTGCCCAGGCTCAGCAGGCCGGTGATTTTCCAGTCGATGTTCTTGTTGCGGGCATGCACCCAGACGCCACTGGCCTTGGTGATGGCGGCATACAGCAGGTCGGTGCCGACAGCGGTGGCCGGGTTGATGCCAAACCACAAGAGGATAGGGGTCATCAGCGAGCCGCCGCCCACGCCGGTCATGCCGACGATGAAACCTACAACCAGCCCGGCAAGGGTGAAACCGAAAGAACCTACATCCATACGCTACTCGACTGCCCAACTTTGCCCGTTATCGGATGGAAGCCAGCATATAGAATTTTTTATAGCCAAATAGACTTGTTCGTTATTAGGTTATAACCGCGTGGCGTCTGCACAGGTGCGTGAAAGCGCGCCTTAACGGTCTGTCATGACCACCATCACATGCGCATCCCCGCCATCCTCGCTTTCCGACAGATAGATATGCCCCACCTGGCTGTTGAAGTACGCGGTCTCCTGCGGGCCGATGCTGACCGCTTCACCGGTCTCGAACTCGATACGCACACGCCCGCAGATGACCAAGGCGAACTCCTGGCCAGGATGGCGGATAAAATCGTCGAACTGCCCGCGTTCACGGGCGATGATGCGGGCATAGGCCGGGGTCATGCGGCGCTCGGGGAAGGCGCCGGCAATCGGGTGATAGTCGTAGGTGCCGGTCGCGTAGCCCGCAACGGCCGCCAGTGAATCAACCACCACCGTCACCGGTACTGGCGTATCGGCCGTGCCGCTGGCACGGAACAACTGGGCGATATCGACATTCAGGGCGCGGGCGGCGGCGGCCAGTTTTTCGTAACTGACCGAGACTTGGGCGAGCTCCATTTTCGACAACGTCGACACCGGCACGCCGCTGGCTTCGGACAACTGCTTGAGGGTCAGCTGGCGGGCCTTGCGCACCTGGCGCAGGCGCCTGCCTACGGCGGCGCGGTCTAGCAGGGGCAAAGCATCGGGGCGGTCATCGGGCATTCGGTGCACTCGGCATACGGCGTTGGTCGGGCATATTACCTTGGACACTTGCGCATCTCTAAATTCTCATATATTAGAATTCTCATAAATGATAATTATGGGGGTAGGAGCGCGCATGACCACGATCTACGACACCTTGATCATTGGCGCCGGAATCGCCGGCGCCTCGCTGGGCTATCGTCTGGCGGGCCAGCAACGGGTGCTGCTGCTCGAGCGCGAGTCGCAACCGGGCTACCACTCGACGGGGCGCTCGGCCGCGATGTTCATGGAGGCCTACGGCACCCCGCAGATCCAAGCCCTGACCCGCGCCAGCCGCGCGTTCTATGAAGCGCCGCCACAAGGCTTCTGCGAACACCCCCTGCTTGAACCGCGCGGCTGTCTCTATGTCGCCAGCGTCGAGCAACGGCAACTGCTCGAACAGGCCCACGCGCAGAACTTGGCCAACGGCACCGACGTCAGCCTGCTCGACCGCGATGCGGCCCTGGCCCTGGTGCCGAGCTTGCGCGCTGAAGTGCTGGCGGGCGCGGTGCTGGAGCCGGGCGCCATGGACCTGGACGTGCACGCGCTGCACCAGGGTTTTTTGCGCGGCTATCGCGCTGCCGGCGGCGAGCTGCGCTGCAATGCCGAGTTGGCCCAGGCCTGCTACCTAGGCGGGGTATGGCAGGTGCAACTGAGCGATGGCAGCCATCTCCAGGCACGTCGACTGGTCAATGCCGCCGGTGCCTGGGCCGACCGTGTCGCCGAGCAGTGCGGCGTGGGCGCCATCGGCCTGCAACCGTGCCGGCGCAGCGCCTTCACCTTCCCAGGGCCGGCAGACCAGGACTTCGCCCGCTGGCCGGCGGTGATCGGCGTTGACGAGAGCTTCTACTTCAAGCCCGACGCCGGCCAGTTGCTTGGTTCGCCGGCCAACGCCGACCCGGTCGAACCCCAGGACGCTGCGCCCGAGGAGCTCGATGTGGCACTGGGCATCTACAACATCGAAGCCATGACCACGCTAAGTATCCGCCGCCCGAGCCACAGCTGGGCCGGTTTACGTTCATTCGTAGCCGATGGCGACCTGGTGATCGGTTTCGATGCGCGCAGCCCCGCGTTCTTCTGGCTGGCGGCACAAGGTGGTTATGGCATCCAGTCGGCCGCAGGGGCTTCACGCCTGGCGGCCGACCTGCTGCTCGGTCAGCCGTTGTGCCCTAGCCTTGTCAGCCAGGGGGTGGCGCCCGAGCGCTTGTCCCCGGCACGTTTCCAGCAACCTTGAAAGGAGCTACTCATGAGCAATGACATCCAGCGTTTCCCCAGCAGCTTGCCGTTTCCGTTTTCGCGTGCGGTGAAGGCGGGCGGTTTTCTGTTCCTGTCCGGGCAGGTGCCGATGAGTGCCGGCGGTGAAGTGGTACGGGGGGATATTCAGACCCAGACCCGCGCTGCCTGCGAGCGCATCGGCGAAAGCCTGGCGGCCTGTGGGGCGAATTTCGACCAGGTGGTGAAGGCCACGGTGTGGCTTTCGGACATGAGCCACTTTGCCGGTTTCAACGAGGTTTACAAAGAGTTCTTCGGCGCCGCATTGCCTGTGCGCTCGACGGTGGCCTCGGCATTGGCACTGGGGGTCGATGTAGAAATCGAAGTGCAGGCGTTTATCGGGGAGTGACAGGTCGCCCTGGCAAGGCCGCTTCTATACAGGAATGCGTGGCGCTCAAACACACCTAACAACAATAAATACAGAGGTTCACATGCAAGAGCAGCTGAAAATCGCCGGCGCCTTTGTCGGCGTGATCGTAGGGGCGGGCTTTGCTTCGGGGCGGGAACTGCTGTTGTTCTTTGTCGATTTCGGGGTCTGGGGGTTGGTTGGCGCGATGGTCAGCGCGGTCTTGTTCACCTTCCTCGGCATGGCCCTGGCGGGGTTGGGCAACCGCCAGCGGGCCACTTCGCACAAAGATGTGATCCAGGCCATCTGTGGCCGTCACCTGGGCCTGTTCGTCGATTGGCTGATCACCTTCTTCATGTTCGCCGTCACCGTGGTCATGCTGGCCGGTGGCGGTGCTTTGCTGGAGCAGCAGTTCGGCATCCCGGCATTGACCGGCAGTGTGCTGGTAACGCTCGTGGTGGTGGGCATCGTGTGCCTGGACGTGCGCAAGGTGATCCTGGCCATCGGCGCGATCACCCCGTTGCTGATTCTGGTGGCTTCGGCGATTGCACTGTATGCCGTGTTCACCCGTGAACAGAGTTTCGCCGACCTCGACCACCTGGCCAGCCAGCAGCAGGCAGGCACGCGCCATTGGCTGCTGGGCGCGTTTCTGTATGTGTCCTACAACATCGTTGCCGGTGCGCCGATCCTGGCCATTCTGGGGGGCTCGGCCAAAGGCGAGAAGACGGCGGTGTGGGGTGGCTTGCTGGGGGGGGCGGCGCTGGGCGGCTTGATGCTGGTGATGACCGCCGGGCTGTTGTCACGCCTGGACAGTGTCGCCGACCTGCCGATGCCGATGCTGTCGATCGCTAATGAGGTGTCGCCGGTGTTGGGGGTGGTGATGTGCCTGATCATCTTCGGCATGATCGTCAACACGGCGGTGGGGACGATGTTCTCGTTCCTGTCGCGGCTGTTGCCGGCGGGTACGGCGAAGTTTCGCTGGGGCTCGGTGGTGACCGGGGTTGTGGCGTTCGGCTGCAGCCTGGTGGGGTTCATCAGCTTGGTGGGCGAGGTGTATCCGCTGTTTGGGTACCTGGGGTTTGTGCTGATGGCGGCGGTGTTGGTGGCTTGGGTGCGGCGGGGTAAGGCTGCGAAGGTGGTGGTGGTGGTGTAGGGGGGGCTGCTTTGCAGCCCATCGCGACGCAAGGCCGCTCCTACAGGAGCGGCCTTGCGTTACAGCGGCACTCAGATTCTGAAGCTGCCTACCAGCTGCTTCAAGCGGCCAGCCTGTTGGGCCAGTTGATCGCAGTGCAGCAATGTTTCGTTCAGGTTCTCGACGCCTTGCTGGTTGAGGGCGTTGATCTGGGTAATGTCCAGGTTGAGGCTCTCGACCACGGCGGTCTGTTCTTCGGTGGCAGTGGCCACTGACTGGTTCATGCCATCGATCTCACCGATACGCTGGGTCACGCTGGCCAGGCGCACGCCGGCCTGGTTGGCCACCTGCACGGTCTGCTCGCTGGAGACCTGGCTGGTGTTCATGGTATGCACCGCCTCGCGTGAACCCACCTGCAGGCTGGTGATCATGCGGTGGATTTCTTCGGCCGATTCCTGGGTGCGGTGCGCCAGGTTGCGTACCTCGTCGGCGACCACGGCAAAGCCTCGGCCGGCCTCACCGGCACGGGCTGCCTCGATGGCAGCGTTGAGCGCCAGCAAGTTGGTCTGCTGCGAGATGCCCTTGATCACATCGAGGATCTTGCCGATCTCATCAGTGCTGGCATTGAGCGTTTCGATCTGCGCGCAGGACTCGCTGATGCGCTGCGACAGGGCGGTCATGGCACTGATCGCTTCCTCGACCACTTCGCGGCCGCCATGGGCCTGCTCGCTGGCACCGCTGGCATGCTGCGAGGCGTCGGCCGCGTTGCGGGCGATCTCCTGGGTGGCGGCGCCCAGCTCGTTGATCGCCGCCGCCACGCTGTTGGTGCGCATGCTTTGTTCTTCGGAGCCGGTGATCGAAGCGTTGGAGGCATTGACGACCTTTTCCGACAGGTCATGCACCAGGCGGGTGGCCGAGGACACTTCGCTGATCGAGGCATGGATGCGTTCGACGAAGCGGTTGAACGAGGTGGCCAGTTCGCCGAACTCGTCCTTGTTCTGCACGGCCAGGCGGCGGGTCAGGTCGCCTTCGCCTTCGGCGATGTCGCGCATGGCACGGCCCATGGTGGTCAGCGGTTGCATCAGCACCGGGATCAACAAGCCCAACAGGCCGGCGATGGCCGCTACGGCGATGAGCATGGCGATGATTGCCGACGTGCGGAACTGGTCAAGGGCGGCGTAGGCCTTGTCCTTGTCGATCGACAGGCCGATGTACCACTGTGCGGAAGGCAGGCCGGAAACGGGCGCGAAGGAGATGAGGCGTTCCTGGCCGTTGAGGGTGACATCCTGCATGCCCGACGCGACGCGCAGGCCACTGCCAGGGTAGATGTCTTTGAGGTTTTTCATCACCTGGTCTTTATCGGGGCTGACGATTACCTGGCCATTGCTGTCGGCAAGGAAGGCGTGGCCGATGCCGCCGAAATCGACCGAGTTGATGATCTCTACCAGGGTATCGAGGGTGACGTCACCGCCTACCACGCCGATCAGCTCGCCATTGGCCTTGCTTTTCACAGGGGTGGCAATGGTCACCACCAGGCCGCCGACGGCGCCTTGGTAGGGCGGGGTCAACACGGTTTGCCCGGCGCTCGCCGCGGTGCTGTACCACGGGCGCTGGCGGGGGTCGTAACCGGCGGGCATCTGCGCGTCGGGGCGCTGGGTGAATGCGCCGTTGGACTGGCCCAGGTAGGTGAACAGGAAATTGCGCGTGTAAGAAGGCTGCTCGATAAACCCGGCCAGGGTGTCACCGGCACCTTGCTGGCCGATGTCCTGGGCCAGGTTTTCCAGCACCAGGATGCGCCCGCTCATCCAGTTCTGCACGCTGCTGGCGGTTAGCTCACCGGATTGCTGCACCGAAGACTCGATGTTTTGGCGAATGGTGTTGCGTTGCAGGTAGTCGTTGTAGAGCGTGAACAGGGCAAAAGCCAGGACCACGACGCCGCAGGCGCTGAGCAGGATCTTGTGGCGAAATTTCAGGTTCATGTTTCGAGACCTTGGGCCAATGAGGGGAGGGCGTAGCGCGCTCATGACGCGCTGCGCCCTGTCGATTGGCTATCGGCTTGCGGGCTAAAAAATTGAAACACTTGGCGAAATTTCTTTAGGACGTTTCGACGAACGGCGTTCAACGCATGGACAGCTGCTCAATCAACAAACGCGCCGCCTGCTGCAGCGGCTGCTGCTTGCGCCACAAAAGGTGCACGGGCAACTGCAACTCGTTGCGGGTATTGCGAAAGCCCAGCCGCACCAGACGCCCGGCCGCTAGCAGCGGTGCGATGCGCGAGAGTGGCAGGTCCCCCCAGCCGAGGCCGGCCTCGACCATCTGCAGGGCGACATCGAAGCTGTCGGTGGACCAGTGCGTGGCACCAATCAGTGCGCGCGGGTCGGTCAGCGGCAGGTCGCGGCTGCGCACCAGGATCTGGCGCACGTTGATCAGGTCTTCGAGGTAGTGAACGCGGTCTTCGAGCACGGCCGGGTGCGCGGGTGACAGCGTTGCCACCAGCGATTCCATGCCGATGTGCTGAAAGCCGCGGCGGGCATCCACCTGCAGGCCGGCGAAGGCCACGCAGAGGTCGGCGCGGCCACTGTCGAGCAGGTGCAGGGCGTCTTCCTGCGGGGCGCTGAGCAGTGCGATATCGAGCAGCGGGTAGCGTTCACCAAGCTGGGCGATGGCGGCCAGCAGCGGGCGATGGTCGATGTCCGGGATCACGGCGATGGTCAGGCTGCTCTCAAGCCCTTGGGACAGCTCCAGGGCATGTACTTGCAACAGCCCTAGCTGTTCGGCGATCAGCCTGGCATGGGGCTCCAGGGCCAAGGCTTGGGCGGTCGCGCGGACTTCGCGCGGGCCACGTTCAAACAGGCTGTAGCCGAGCTCTGCCTCCAGGTTGCCGATGGCCATGCTTACCGCCGAGGGCACGCGGTGCAACGCGCGCGCGGCCGCAGAGAACGAGCCGCGATCGAGCACGGCGAGAAACAGCTGGATGTTGTCGCTGGAAAAGTTCATGGCAGCCTCCTGTCAGTTGATCTGACAGCTGCTGACTTTTACTGTCAAGAAGATTGAGGCATTCTCCCGCCCCATCGTTGTTAGTCAAATAGAGGTAAAACGGGGTGCAGGGCGTTAAACGCAAATTGGTCTACGTGACGTTTTATGAATTGATCGGGCTGTGCATGTCGACCCTCGGGCTGGCGTATCTGTCAGACACTGAGGCGTCCCACACCGGGCCACTGGCCGTGATGATCACCACCATCGCCATGCTCTGGAACCTGATCTACAACACGCTGTTCGAGCGCTGGGAGAGCCGCCAGGCCAAGCGCGGGCGCAGCGTGGGGCGGCGTGTGGCACATGCCATCGGGTTTCAGCTGACCTTGGTGGTGTACTTGATTCCGCTGATTGCCTGGTGGCTGGGCATGAGCCTGGTGGAGGCGTTTGTGGTGGACCTGGCATTCATCATTCTGGTGCCGTGCTACACCTTTGCCTACAACTGGGCGTTCGACCGGATTTTCGGCTTGCCCCGCTCAGCGCTGGCCACTGCCTGAGGCCGGTACCGCTAACCGCTACGGCGGCAGGCGTATCAACAGTGGCGTCTGCTTCGGTTCTGCCTGCGGCTCCACGGGCTCCACCGGCCGCGGCGCGCTGGCCAGCAGGTTGTCCTCGACCTGCCCCGACAGGTAATAGACGCCGGCCATCGCCCCGCTCTGGCGGTTTTCCATCAGCTCCTGCCATTCCTGGTTCAGCGCGACATTGAGGATCACCCGCAACTGCTCGACCATCTGCGGTTGCTCACGGTCGTGGGTGATCATGCCGTAGCCTGCCGCCGCCACCGAGATCATCGCCCCGGCCACCTTGCCCACCGCCGAAGCCACGGCGCTGGCAATGCCGCGCGGGGCCAGGGTGGCACCGAGTTTCTCGCTGGCCCGCGTGGCCACCGATGACAGCCCCACGTCGGTCTGCCCAGGCCCTTTGCTGGCTTGCTCGTGCAGATGCTGGCGCATGGCTTGCCAGGCCGGTTGCTGGTCCAGCGACTTGGCGCGCAGCAGTTGATAGAGGCTGGCGTTGCGCGCATCGGGTGGGCCCAGGGCGATGGCGGGTATGCGATTGAGGCGTTGGCTGAGTTGCTCGGGCGGCGCGTTGTAGCGGGCGATGATGGCCGGCAGTTGCTGGCCGAGCAACTGCACATACAGCTCACAGGCACGGTCGCGGATGCCCTCCGGGTTGATCTGCTCGGCCACCGGCTCGATCACCCGCTCGTGGTACTGCTCCTGAAGGTACAGCGCCAGGCGTTTTTGCGCAGGCTCGCGGCCTTCACCGCTGTCGAGCTTGTACCAGGCCACCTTGAGGGTCAGCCATTGCTGGGTCCAATAACCGGTGAACCATGGGATGAACTCACTTTCGGTACGTTGCTGCACCTGGTCCTTCCACACCCGCATGGAGCGCCGGGCATAGTCGTTGGCAGAACCTGCAGCGCCCACCGAGGCATCGATCAGGTCCTGATCGATGCGCTGCCACGTGGCCGGGGTCAGCACCGCGGCAGGTGGCGGGGCAGGCGGACGCTTGCCCGCGCAGCCGCCGAGGGCCAACAGCAGGCAAAGCAGCAGTAACGGCATACGCGAGCTCACGCGGCCGCCTCCCTGGGTAGAGGCTGGGGTGGTTTCTCGAGTATAGGGCGGCCTTGAAAAAAACCTCAGCCCAGGTCGAGTTTGTCTTGCAGCCGGTCCAGGTGTTCATGCATCAATGCCAGCGCTGCCGCCGCATCCCCGGCTTCCACCGCATCGATGATCGCCGCATGCTCTTCCCAGGCGCAGTGGTCGCAGCAAGGTGATTCGTAGCGGGCAATGATCAGCGAGGTCATCGGCACCAGGCCGTTGAGGAACCGCGCCAGTGGCGCGTTGGCGGCGACCTGCGCGAGCTTCAGGTGAAACTCGCCGCCCAGGCGGATGGCCGCGCAGCGCTCACCACTTTCATGGTGCTGGCGCTCGCGCTCGACCAACAGGCGCAGCTGGCGGATCTGTGCCGGCCGCGCGCGCTGCGCAGCCAGGGTAATCAAGGTGGTTTCGGCCAGGCGCCTGGCACTGAGCACCTGGCGCGCCTGGTCTGGGTCGGGGGCGGCCAGGTGCGCAGTGTGGCTGGGGCGCTGGACCACCACCTGCTGGTCCGACAGGCGGCCGAGCACCCGACGGATCACCGTGCGGCTTACCCCAAAGGCATGCCCCAGGGCTTGCTCGGGCAGCAGGGCGCCGGGTGGCAGGCGCTGTTCGAGGATCGCGTCGAACAGCCGTGGGTAGATCTGGTCGGCCGACAGGCGAGTTTCGCCAGCGACGAGCAGGGCAGGCAGGTGGGGGGCGGCGTGGGCGCTGGCGGTCATGGTCGCTCTCCTGGGGTCAAGGGCGTGGGTGTTCGTCCGGGATGTTCAGCTGGATGCCCATGCGCTGGCCTTCGGCAAGGATGTGCTGACGCATCTGGGCACTGGCCTCGGCGCTGTTGCGTTCGCGGATGGCGCGCACCACGGCATTGCTTTCCTTCAGCCGCGCGGCCAGGTGCTCGGGCGAATTGCGCAGCATGTCGGCGCTTTGCTTGAGGGCATTGCTGGTCTGTTGCACCACGCTCTGGAAGATCGGGTTGGTGGTCAGGGCGAACAGCGCCTCATGCAGCGCGATGTAGGCTTTGACTCCGGCTTCGCTGTCATCGGCGTCCAGTGCTTCGCGCATGTCCATCAGCGTCAGGCGCAGTTGGCCGATGTCGTGGCTGTTGGCCGACTGCGCCACCAGGCCGACGATGAAGGGTTCGAGGGTGTAGCGCAGCTCCAGCACATCGGCCAGGCTGGCCGACGCGCTGGTGTCGATGCCCGGCTCCGGCAGGGCGGCGTCGGCATCCAATACCAGTACGCCTTTACCCGGTAGGGCGCGCACCAGGCCCAAGGTTTCCAGCACGGTGACGGCCTCGCGCAGGCTGGGGCGGCTGATGCCCAGTTGTTCGGCCAGTTCGCGCTGGCCCGGCAGCATGTCGCCAGAACGCCATTGGCCGCGGGCCAGGGCCTGGCGCAGTTTTTCCACCACAGAGGTGACGACGGTTGATGAGCTGATCACGGTTCGCTCCTGGAAGGGCCGGCGTCCAACGCCGGCCTTGTTCGATCAGAATTCCTGTTGATGGGCGTTGGGCTGCTTGCGGGGTGTGTGGGCAAAACCAGGTTTGCCAGCGAGCACGTTCTGCGCGCGTTCCAGGTCGATGTCCTTTTCCCAGCGCGCGATGGCCACGGTGGCCACGCAGTTGCCGATCAGGTTGGTCAGTGCCCGCCCGATCCCCATGAACCAGTCCACGGCCAGCACCAGCACCAGGCCTACTACCGGGATGGCCGGCACAGCGGTCAGGGTGGCGGCGAGGATCACCAACGCCGAGCCTGGGATGCCATGAGCACCCTTGGAAGTCACCAGCGATACCAGCAGGATGGTCAGCAGGTCGGTCATCTCCAGTGGCGTGCCGGTGGCATTGGCGATGAACACGATGGCCAGGGTCAGGTAGATGGAGAAGCCGTCGAGGTTGAACGAGTACCCGGTCGGGATGACCAGGCCGACGGTGGAGCTGCCAATGCCCAGGTGCTCGAGCTTGCGCATGATCTGTGGCAGCACGGCGTCGGACGAGGCGGTACCAAGAACGATGGTCAGTTCTTCGCGCAGGTATTTGATCAGGGGCAGCAGTTTCAGGCCCGACACGCGCATGACAGTGCCCAGCACGACCAGCACGAAGCCGGCGCAGGTCAGGTAGAACAACGCGACCAAGCCACCCAGGTGTTGCAGCGATTCCAGGCCATATTTGCTGGTGGTGAAGGCGATGGCGCCGAACACACCGATCGGCGCCAGGCGCACGATCATGCCCATGATGCGGAAGATCACGTGGCTGAGTTCGTTGATCAGCCGCGAAATGCCCGCCGCCGAGTCGCCCACCAGGTTCAGCGCGCTGCCGAACAGCACCGAGAACAGCAGCACCTGCAGGATGTTGTTGTCAGCGAAGGCACCGACTACCGAGGTCGGGATCAGGTCCATGAAGAACGCGGTGGCACCGTGGATGTGCTGGCCGCGCTCGGCCAGGCCGTTGGCATCGGCGCTGGACAACTGGTCCAAGTGGATGTTGGCGCCGCTGCCGATGCCGCTGCTGAAGGCAAATACCAGGCCGATCACCAAGGCGATGGTGGTCAGCACTTCGAAGTAGATGACCGACTTCAGGCCGATTCGCCCGACCTTCTTGAGGTCGCCCGCACCGGAAATACCACTGACCACGACACAGAACACGATCAGGCCGATGAGCATCTTGATCAGCTTGATGAAGCCGTCGCCGAGGGGTTTGAGTTGCAGGGAGAGGTCGGGGAAGCTGAGGCCGCAGGCAATGCCGAGGGCAAGGCCCAGCACAACTTGCAGGAAGATCGAACGCGAGCACCATTTGAGCATGGGAGTGATCTCTGATCGGTGTCCTTGCTTCGATGCCGCGAGGGTCAAAGAGCGCAGGACTTAATTATTGTGGTCTTACCGGTTTGTTCAGCGCGAGGCCATAAAAGCGCGAAAAATCCTACATTGCAAGGGTTTTTGGCCTTACCGGTCTGACCAGTTGTGGTGCAATCGGCCCTGCTAGGCTCTAATTCGGTGCGTTGCCATTTGGTCGGGGCTGCACAGTTCGCCCCAAGAAAGGGAAGAATCAGATCAGGGCTTGGCCAATACCTCGTCCACTGCTGCAATCAGCTTGCCAAGGTCTTTGGGTGGGGCGTTGTGGATGACACCGAACAGGTAGGCGCGCTGCTCCTCTTCGTCGTCCGGTTCGGCGAAGAAGTCCTTGGGTTTGACGCCCAGCACGCCGGCGAACGCCATGAGCGCATCAACGCTGGGGGTATAGGTGCCGGTCTCGAAACGGCTGATAGTCTTGGGGTCGAAGCCGGTTCGCTCGGCGAATTGTGCCTGGGTCAGACCCGCCAGCTTGCGGTAGCGACGCAGGGCAAACCCCAGAGCTGATCTCGTCATCACTTAATTCCCATTTAGAATCAAGAACTTAACGATATCTATCCGCATGGCGCAACGCCATGATTGATCACCTTTGTTGGATTTATGTGATGGATTTCGTAGAATTCGCCACTTGACCGGACAGTCATCATCGAGTCTCCAGTGTCATTCGGCCTCATGCCGGTGTGGCTGGAAGCACATGTGCACATTTGAGCGGATCGATGCGGATCGGTTCCGATGGCCGTCGATGGGCAGAGTGCCGGTTCGTCAGTGAATGGAGTCTCATCGTGCGCCTCAATCTCCCGGTAACCCCGGTCGAGCAACGTTTCCCCTCGGGTCAGCGGCTTATTTCCGCCACCGACACCACCAGCCTGATTACCTACTGCAACCCAGAGTTTGCCGCCATCAGCGGCTACAGCGAGGCCGAACTGATCGGCAGCCCGCACAACCTGGTGCGCCACCCGGACATGCCCGCAGCGGTGTATGCCTTGATGTGGCGTCACCTGAAAGCCGGCAAAAGCTGGATGGGTATCGTCAAGAACCGCTGCCGCAACGGTGACTACTACTGGGTCAATGCCTATGTCACGCCGATCCTTGAAGGGGGCCGGGTCATTGGCTACGAGTCGGTGCGGGTCTGCCCGACCCGCGAGCAGGTGCGCCGTGCCGAGGCATTGTATACGCGCTTGCGCCAAGGCCAGGCGCCGCTGTCGAACGCCCGCCGCCTGGCCCTGCTGGCCCAGGCCTTGGCGTTGCCACTGCTGGGCGGGGTATTGGCGGTGGGCGCCAACCAGCTCTTGCCGGGCTGGCCAGGGCAGGGCGTGACCCTGGCCTTGTTCGCCGCCTACGGCCTGTGGATGCGCAACGACCTGGGCCGCCAACTGCGGCGGGTGATCCGGGGCGCTGAAGGGACCTTCGCCGACCCGACCGCCGCCTTGACCTACAGCGACTTGCCCGGTGCGGCTGGGCAACTGCAACTGATCCTGATCGGTGAAGAAGCCCGCCTGAAGACCGCGTTGACCCGCCTCAGCGATCTCGCCACGCAGATGGCGGTGGCCGCCCACGATGCCGGGCGGTTGTCGCGCGGCACTGAAACGGCGCTGCTGGAACAGCGCGCCGAAACCGACCTGAGCGCAACCGCCATGACCCAGATGACTGCATCGATCGGTGAGGTGGTCAACCATGTGCAGCTCACCGCAGCCGAGGCGCAAACCGCGCACCTGCTGGCCGAGCAGGGCAGCCGCGTGGCCGACGCCAGCGGCACGGCCATTCGCGCCTTGGCCGGCACGGTGGACCAGATCAATCAGGCGGTCACCCACCTGGCCGGCCAGACCGGTGCCATCGCCGAGGCTGCCGGGATGATCCGTGGCATTGCCGAACAGACCAACCTGCTGGCCCTCAATGCCGCCATCGAGGCCGCCCGTGCCGGCGAGCAGGGCCGCGGCTTTGCCGTGGTAGCCGATGAAGTAAGGGCGTTGGCCGACAAGACCCGGCAGTCGACGTTGCATATCCAGGCCATCATCGACGGCCTGCGCAGCGGCGCCGAGGACGCCGTGGCCATTGCCAGCCAAGGTATCCAGGGTGCCGAACAGGGCGTAGCCCAGGTGCAGGAAGCACAGCAGGCACTGCACGGTATTCGTGCAGCGGTGCAGCGTATCAGTGACATGAGCCAGCAGATGGCCACGGCCTCGCAGCAGCAGTCTGCCGTGGCCGAAGAGGTGTCGCGGCAGATCAACGGTGTGGCGGGTATTGCCCAACACAGCGCCCACAGTGCCAACGCCGCCGCCTCGCGCGGTGCCGAGCTGGAAGAGGTGTGCGCAGGATTACGCGCCCTCGTGGAGCGCTTCAACCGCTAGGGCAGGATGCTTATGGACGATAACTACCGTGCGGCCGTGGACGCGGCCGCGATCTTTTCCGAAACCGACCTGCGTGGCTGCATTACCTATGTCAACCAGCAGTTTTGCAGCATCTCGGGTTACAGCCGGGACGAACTGCTGGGCGCCAACCATCGCATTCTGAACTCCGGCCTGCATGAGCCGGAGTTCTTCGAGGGCATGTGGCGGGCACTGGCCGCCGGCAAGGTGTGGAAGGGCGAGATCTGCAACCGTGCCAAGGACGGTTCGCTGTACTGGGTGGACAGTACCATGGTGCCGCTGGTCGACCCCGCGACTGGGAAGGTACGCAAGTATGTGTCGATACGTTTCGATGTCACCGAGAAGCGCCAGCTGCTGCATACCCTGCAGTGGCGGGTGGGCCACGATGTGCTGACGGGCCTGCCCAACCGCGCCTTCCTGTCCGACTTGCTCAACCAGGCGTTGGCTTTTTCGCGTCGCGAGGACATACCGCTGGCCGTGTGCATGCTCGACCTGGATGGCTTCAAGGCGGTCAACGATGGTTACGGGCATGCCACGGGTGACCTGTTGCTGGTCGAAGTGGCGCAGCGCCTGAAAGGTATCTTGCGCGGTGGGGATGCCGTCGCCCGGTTATCGGGTGACGAGTTCGTGTTGATCCTGCGCAATGTCGGTGACGACCGTCAGCTGGATGCGGCTCTGCGCCGTGTGTTGCGCGCGCTGTCGACCCCGTATGTGGTACGTGAACACACCCTTTCGCTAAGCGCCAGTATCGGCGTCACGCTCTACCCGCTCGACGATGAGGATGCCGATACACTGGTGCGCCACGCTGACCAGGCCATGTACGTGGCCAAGCAGCGGGGGCGCAACCGCTATCACCTGTTCGATGTGTCCCAGGAGCAGGAGCTCAAGGCCACCCACCAGACTGTGGCGCGGGTACGTCGGGCACTGCGCAATAGTGAGCTGTGCCTCCACTACCAGCCCAAGGTCAATTTGCGCAGCGGCCAGGTGCTGGGGTTCGAGGGTTTGTTGCGTTGGCAAAGGCCGGGTCGTGGCCTGGTGCCTCCCGGTGAGTTCCTGCCCTGGGTGGAGCAGACCGACTTGATCATCGAGATTGGCGAATGGGTGATCGACCAGGCGTTGAGCCAGCTGCAGGCCTGGCAACGACTGGGGCAGCCTTGGTCGCTGAGTGTCAACATCGCGGCGCGGCATCTGCAGCGCAATGATTTCGTCGAGCGCCTGGAGCAGTTGCTGGCAGCGCATGCGGGGGTTGACCCGACGCGGCTGGACCTGGAAATCGTCGAGTCGGTGGCCATCGACAACCTGCAGCATGTCAGCCGCTGCCTGGATGCTTGCCGGGCCCTGGGCGTGCGCTTTTCGCTGGACGATTTCGGCACCGGTTATTCGTCGCTCAGCTACCTCAAGCGCTTGCCCACCCAAACCATCAAGATCGACAAGTCATTCGTGCGCGACATCCTTCATGACCAGGACGACCTGGCCCTGACCGGGGCGGTGATCGGGCTGGCGCGGGCGTTTGGCCGCGAGGTGATTGCCGAAGGCCTGGAGAGTGTCGAGCACGGGCGGGTGTTGATGGCGCTGGGCTGTGAGCTGGCGCAGGGCTATTGCATTGCCCGGCCGATGCCGGCGAGCGAGGTGGTGGCGTGGGCGCAAGGCTATCGGCAGCCCGAGGCCTGGCGCGGCGGTTGATGGTTGAGAGGCCGATACAGGCTTACAGGTGGGAGGGTTCCAGCCCCTGTTCGCGCAGGCGTTTGTACAGGGTGGTGCGGCTGATGCCCAGCAAGCGCGCCAGCGCAGAAATGTTGCCGTCGCAGGTGTTCAGCAGGTGGGCCAGGTCAGTGGCGGGCGTTTGCGTCGCTGCGACCTGCGGGCTTGGCGTGAGTGCTCTGGCCTGGGCAAGGAAGCACGCTGAAAAGTGCTCGATGCCGATTGGCTGCGTGCCGGCCAGGGCCAGGGCTACCTGCAGTACGCTGTTGAGTTGGCGCAGGTTGCCCGGCCAGGGATGGTGCAACAACAGTTCAAGGGTGTTGGGGGGTAATTGCCGTGGTTGCCCGGGGGCGAGATGCCGGGCGTGCACCTGCTCGATCAGCGCGCGTCGATCACTGCGTTCGCGCAAGGCTGGCAAGCTGAGGGTCAGCCCGGCTACCCGGTAGTAAAGGTCTTCGCGAAATCGACCGGTACGCACGGCGTCGGCCAGGTCGCGATTGCTCGCCGATACCACGCGGATGTCTACGGTCACTGGCTCGCCGCTGCCCAGGGGCTGAATGCTGCGTGATTGCAGTACGCGCAGCAGTCGGGCCTGGGTCGGCAGTGGCATGTCGCCGATTTCGTCGAGAAACAGAATGCCGTGATCGGCCTTGCGGATCAGCCCGGGGTTGCCCTTGTGATGAGCGCCGGTGAAGGCGCCTTTGTCATAGCCGAAAAGCTCCGACTCGACCAGCTCGGCGGGGATTGCCGCGCAGTTGACGGCGATCAGCGGCTGGCCGGCGCGGCTGCTGGCGCGGTGCAGGGCCTCGACGAAGACTTCCTTGCCCACCCCGGTTTCACCCTGGATCAATACCGGGATGTCCTTTTCCAGTAGCAGGCTGGCTTGGTCCAAGGCTTTGCCCAGGCGCGGGTCACCGTGACCGGGTGACGTGGGTGTGGGGCCGTGGCGGGGCGGTTGCCATTGGCAGTGGAAACGGTGGCGGCCGGCCGCCTGCAGGGCAAACGGCTGTTGCTGGGGCTGGGCCAGCAACTGCTGCAAGGGGGTTTGGAACAATTGTTCGAGGTTCTGCCGCAGCGGGTTGCCGCCGAGCAGGCTGTCGGCCCGGTGATTGGCCGCGAGCACCTGGCCGCGCTCATCGAATACCAGCAAGCCCGCCCAAGGGCTGTCGAGGTTGTCGCAGGCGCTGTTGAACAGCAGCTGGGCGTGATGGTCGCCATGCTGCGCCAGGATCAACCGGTTCTCCAGACTCTGGCCCATCATGCGCACCAGGCCGAGCGTCTGGCTGGCGGGCAGGTAGCCGTCGCTGGCCACATCGAGCGCGCCGACCAGTTGCCGCTCGGCATCGAACACCGGCGCAGCGGCGCTGCACAGGTAGCGGTTCTGCTGCAGAAAGTGTTCATCCTGGCCAACGTGGATCGCTTCGGCGCAGACCAGCGCAGTACCCAGGGCATTGGTGCCCACGCCGCGTTCGAGCCAATGGGCGCCTGCGCTGAAACCATGGCGTTGACGCGGGTCGACGAAGCGTTGCGAACCCCAGGTGTCAAGCAGGCAACCACTGGCGTCGGCCAGCATCACCAGGTAGCTGGCGTTGCCCAGCAGGTGTGCATAGTGTGGCAGCACTTCATCACGGGTCAGCCGCAACAGCGCATGGCGCCGCTCCAGCAGGCTGTTCAGTTCGGTTACGGTCAGGCAATCGAAGTCGGGTGCACGCTGAGGTTGCAGGCCATGCTCGCGGCATCGCGCCCAGGACGCCTGGATCAGTTGGGCATGGGGCGAAGCGGATGCGGCCATGGGCCTGTCCTGTGTGTTTGTTGTTATCAGTCGACCGCTGTTCAGTGTCGTCCACGGTTGTTCATTGTCAAACCCACGCCTGTTCAGGTGTTCAGGGCAGGTGTTCAGGTGTGAACGGGCAATGGCAGGCCCTGGCAGGTGAAGGCGCGGGCCAGAGCGATCAGGCAGGGCTGGCACGAAACTGGCTGTGCCCTGCGCACAACAATCAAGAAAAGGCCACGCCATGTCCCTGGTGCTGGAGCAGGTCAGCCGCAGTGTCGACAACCAGGCTTGCATCGTCGATGCGTCCCTGCGTTTCGAGCCGGGGTCGTTCAACGTGCTGCTGGGCCGCACCTTGGCCGGCAAGACCAGCCTGATGCGCCTGATGGCGGGGCTTGACCGACCGGACCGGGGCCGCGTGCTGATGGCCGGCAGCGATGTCACCGGGGTGCCGGTGCGCCAGCGCAACGTGTCGATGGTGTATCAGCAGTTCATCAATTACCCGACCCTGAGCGTGTACGAGAACATCGCTTCACCCCTGCGCCAGGCACGCCTGGCCGAGGCAGAGGTGCGCCGACGGGTACAGGAAACCGCCGAAATGCTGCGCATCGAGGCTTACCTGCAGCGCTTGCCGCTGGAGTTGTCCGGTGGCCAGCAGCAACGCACGGCGATGGCCCGGGCGCTGGTCAAGGATGCTTCGTTGATCCTGTTCGACGAGCCGTTGGTCAACCTCGATTACAAGCTGCGCGAAGGCCTGCGCCAAGAGCTGCGGGCGTTGTTCGCCCAGCGCAACTGCATTGCCGTCTATGCCACCACCGAGCCCAATGAAGCGCTGGCGCTGGGCGGTACCACCACGCTCTTGCACCAGGGGCGCATCGTGCAGAGCGGCCCAACCGCGGCGGTCTATCAGCAGCCCAACAGCGTGCTGGCCGCCGAGCTGTTTTCCGAACCCCCCATCAACCTGATACCCGGGCGCATCGCGGGCAATGAGGTGAGCATGGCGCAGGCGGTGCACTTTGCCCGCAACGCCGACCTGCAACGCCTAGGCGAAGGTGACTACCGCTTTGGTGTACGCCCCAGCCACATCACCCTGGTGCCGACCCATGACGATGACCTGGAGCTGGCGGTACTGGTGGAGCTGGCCGAGATCAGTGGCTCGGAAACCTTCCTCCATGTGCGCAATGAGCACTGGCGGATGACCCTGCACTTGCCGGGCGTGCACGAGTACCAGGTGGACACGCCGATCCGGGTGTTCATCCCCACGCACAAGCTGTTTGTCTTCGACAATGCCGGGGCCTTGGTACAGGCCCCGGGCCTGCGCCAGGCAAGGCGTCGTTGATGGCCGAGATCCGCCTGCGCCAGCTGGCGCACAGCTACAGCCGCCAGCCGGCCTCGGAGGCAGACTACGCCTTGCACGCGCTGGAGCACGTGTGGGAGCAAGGGGGTGCCTATGCCTTGCTCGGGCCTTCGGGTTGCGGCAAGTCGACCTTGCTCAACATCATCTCGGGGCTGCTTACGCCTTCTCACGGCGAAGTGCTGTTCGACGGCAAGCCGGTCAACGCGCTGTCGCCGCAGGCGCGCAACATTGCCCAGGTGTTCCAGTTTCCGGTGGTGTACGACACCATGACGGTGTTCGACAACCTGGCGTTTCCGTTACGCAACCAGGGGGTGGACGAGGGCAGGGTGCGAGCACGGGTGGAGGAGATCGCCGAGGTGCTCGACCTGTCCGCCGTGCTGAAAAAGAAGGCGCGCAACCTCAGCGCCGATGAGAAGCAGAAAGTCTCGATGGGCCGTGGCCTGGTACGCGAAGACGTCTCGGCGATCCTCTTCGACGAGCCTTTGACGGTGATCGACCCGCACCTGAAGTGGAAGCTGCGGCGCAAGCTCAAGCAGATCCATGAGCAGTTCAACATCACCATGATCTACGTCACCCACGATCAACTGGAGGCCTCGACCTTCGCCGACAAGATCGCGGTGATGCACGCTGGGCGCATCGTCCAGTTCGCAACCCCGCGCGAGTTGTTCGAGCGGCCACGTCATACCTTTGTCGGCTATTTCATTGGCAGCCCGGGCATGAACTTCATCGACGTGCGCGCCGAAGCCGATGGGGTGAGCTTTGGCGGCCTGCACCTGGCATTGCCCGATGGCCTGCGCGAACGTTTGGCGGCAACGGCAGGTGGGCGCCTGCAAGTAGGGATACGGCCGGAGTTCGTGCAGCTCTGGGACACCCCGCTCGACCACGCCTTTGCGGTGCAGGTGCTGGATGTCGAAGACCTGGGCACCTACCGCATCGTCACCTTCACGCTCGGCGGTGCCACGCTCAAGGCGCGCCTGGGCGAGGACCGCCCGCTGCCGGTGGGCCAGGCCTGGGTGAGCCTGCCCAGCCAATGGCTGATGCTCTACGTCGATGATGTACTGCTGGAGGCCGGGCCATGAACAAGGTGCGCAACAACAAGGCCTGGTGGCTGGTGCTGCCGGTGTTCACGCTGGTGGCGTTCAGCGCGGTGGTGCCGATGATGACCGTGGTCAACTATTCGGTGCAGGACATCTTCGATCAGTCCAATCGCTATTTTGTGGGGGCCGACTGGTACCGCCAGGTACTGCGTGACCCTGCCCTGCACGATGCCCTGCTGCGCCAGTTCATCTATTCAGGCTGCGTGCTGCTGATCGAGATTCCGCTGGGGATCGGCATCGCCCTGACGATGCCGACCAAGGGCCGCATGGCGTCGATCTGCTTGATCGTGATGGCCATTCCGCTGCTGATCCCGTGGAACGTGGTCGGCACCATCTGGCAGATCTTCGGCCGTGCCGACATTGGCCTGATGGGCGCCGCGTTGGCCAAGCTCGGGGTCAACTACAACTATGCCAGTGACCCGTTCGACGCCTGGCTCACGGTGTTGGTGATGGATGTCTGGCACTGGACGTCGCTGGTGGCGCTGCTGTGCTATTCGGGCTTGCGGGCCATACCCGATGTCTATTACCAGGCCGCCCGCATCGACCGGGCGTCGGCCTGGGCGGTGTTCCGCCACATCCAGCTGCCGAAGCTCAAGAACGTGCTGCTGATCGCGGTGATGCTGCGTTTCATGGACAGCTTCATGATCTACACCGAGCCGTTTGTGCTGACCGGTGGCGGGCCCGGCAATGCCACCACGTTCCTTAGCCAGACCCTCACGCGCATGGCGGTAGGGCAGTTCGACCTGGGGCCGGCTGCGGCATTTTCGCTGGTGTACTTCCTGATCATCCTGCTGGTGTCGTGGCTGTTCTACACCGCCATGACGCACGCCGACAAGGACTAGGCCATGAGCGCGCGCAAGGCATTGCCCCTGCTGTTGTTCTTCTTCTTCCTGCTGGTGCCGATCTACTGGCTGCTGAACATGTCGTTCAAGAGCAACACCGAGATCCTCGGCGGCCTGACCCTGTGGCCACAGGCATTCACGCTCGACAATTACCGGGTGATTTTCACCGATGCCAGCTGGTACAGCGGCTATATCAACTCGCTGTACTACGTTTGCCTGAACACGCTTATTTCGCTGGCGGTGGCGTTGCCGGCGGCCTATGCCTTCTCACGCTATCGCTTTCTTGGCGACCGCCACCTGTTCTTCTGGTTGCTGACCAACCGCATGGCGCCGCCGGCGGTGTTCCTGTTGCCGTTTTTTCAGCTGTATTCCTCGATCGGCCTGTTCGACACGCACATTGCCGTGGCGCTGGCCCATTGCTTGTTCAACGTGCCGCTGGCGGTGTGGATCCTTGAGGGCTTCATGTCGGGGGTGCCGAAGGAGATCGACGAAACGGCTTACATCGACGGTTACAGCTTCCCGCGTTTCTTCGTGAAGATCTTCATCCCGCTGATTGGCTCCGGCATCGGCGTGACGGCGTTTTTCTGCTTCATGTTTTCGTGGGTCGAACTGCTGCTGGCGCGCACCCTCACCTCAGTCAATGCCAAGCCGATCGCGGCGGTGATGACGCGTACCGTTTCGGCTTCCGGTATCGACTGGGGCGTGCTGGCCGCTGCCGGCGTGCTGACCATCTTGCCGGGCATGCTGGTGATCTGGTTTGTCCGCAACCATGTGGCCAAGGGCTTTGCCCTTGGCCGGGTGTAAGGAGGGCAACGCATGGAATGGATGGCCTGGACCCTGCCGACAGCGCTGTTCTTCGCTGCCGTCGGTGTGCTGCTGGTGTGCATGACCCTGCTCGAACTGCGCCACCCCTGTGTGGAGCGGCGCGGCTTTCTGCCGATCGTCACCAGCCGTGGCGACCGGTTGTTCGTTGGCTTGCTGGTCAGCGCTTACCTGCACTTGTTGGTAGTCGGGGTCAGCGACTGGCCGTTGTGGGTGGCCTCGCTGCTGTCGCTGGGCTGGCTCGTGGTGGTGCTGCGTTGGGGCTGAGCGACGGCTCCGGGAATAACTCAATCGGGAGATCACAATGTTCCATGACAATGACAAAAGGCGACATTTGACCCTGGCCGCGTTGCTGGTGCTGGCCAGCGTGCCGGGCGCGGCGTGGGCCGACCAGTACGAGGATGCGGCATCGCGTTGGATCGGCAGCGAGTTCAAGCCTTCGACCCTGACACCTGAGCAGCAGTTGGCCGAACTCAAGTGGTTCATCAAGGCCGCCGAACCGTTTCGTGGGATGAAGATCAATGTGGTGTCGGAAACCATCACCACCCATGAGTACGAATCCAAGGTGCTGGCCAAGGCCTTCAGTGAGATCACCGGCATCCAGCTGACCCACGACCTGCTGCAGGAAGGTGACGTGGTCGAAAAGCTGCAGACCCAGATGCAATCGGACAAGAACATCTATGACGGCTGGGTCAACGATTCGGACCTGATCGGCACGCATTTTCGCTATGGCAAGGTCGAATCGATCACCGACCTGATGGCCAACGAGGGCAAGGCCTACACTTCGCCGACCCTCGACCTCAAGGATTTCATCGGCATCTCGTTTACCACCGCGCCGGATGGCAAGGTCTACCAGTTGCCTGACCAGCAGTTCGCCAACCTTTACTGGTTCCGTGCCGACTGGTTCGAGCGGCCAGCGCTCAAAGCCAGGTTCAAGGAGAAGTACGGCTATGAGCTGGGCGTGCCGGTGAACTGGTCGGCCTACGAGGACATCGCCCAATTCTTCAGCGAGGACGTCAAGGAAATCGACGGCAAGCGTGTCTATGGCCACATGGACTACGGCAAGAAGGACCCGTCGCTGGGGTGGCGCTTTACCGATGCCTGGTTCTCGATGGCCGGCGGTGGCGACAAGGGCCTGCCCAATGGCCTGCCGGTGGACGAGTGGGGCATCCGCGTGGAGGACTGCCACCCGGTGGGTTCCAGCGTTACCCGCGGCGGTGACACCAATGGCCCGGCGGCCGTGTACGCAACACAGAAGTACGTGGACTGGATGCGCGCCTACGCGCCCAAGGAAGCCCAGGGCATGACCTTCTCCGAGGCAGGCCCGGTGCCGGCGCAGGGCAACATTGCCCAGCAGATCTTCTGGTACACCGCCTTTACCGCCGACATGACCAAGCCCGGGCTGCCGGTGGTCAACGCCGATGGCACGCCGAAGTGGCGCATGGCGCCATCGCCCAAGGGGCCGTACTGGGAGGAGGGGATGAAGCTGGGCTATCAGGACACCGGCTCCTGGACGTTCTTCAAGTCCACCCCCGAGAAGCAGCGCCTGGCTGCCTGGCTGTATGCGCAGTTCGTGACATCCAAGACGGTGTCGCTGAAAAAGACCATCGTCGGTCTGACGCCGATTCGCGAGTCGGACATCAACTCCCAGGCGATGACCGACCTTGCGCCCAAGCTGGGCGGGCTGGTGGAGTTCTACCGCAGCCCGGCACGGGTGCAATGGACGCCCACCGGCACCAACGTGCCTGATTACCCGCGGCTGGCGCAATTGTGGTGGAGCCATATCGCCGAAGTGGCCAGCGGCGAGAAGACCCCGCAGGAGGCGCTGGATGGCCTGGCCCGTGATCAGGACCGGATGATGGAGCGGCTGCAGCGTTCCAATGCCCAGGCAACCTGTGCGCCGAAGCTCAACCCGGAACGGGACGCCCAATACTGGTACGACCAGCCGGGCGCGCCGAAGCCTAAGCTGGCCAACGAAAAGCCCAAGGGCGAGACGGTGAGCTACAACGAGCTGCTGAAGTCGTGGGAGGCGGCGCGCAAGTGATCGGCTAACGACCGCGCAAAGGTCGGTACAGTCAGCCGATAAACCGCAGGCAAAAAAAACGGCACCTGCAATAGGTGCCGTTTTTTTCACGCTTTCTTACTTATGCAGCTCTTCAGCTGCATACAGCGTGTTTTCCAGCAAGCAAGCCCGGGTCATCGGGCCGACGCCACCCGGCACTGGGGTGATCCAGCCGGCGCGTGGCAAGGCAGTCTCGTAGACCACGTCGCCAACCAGCTTGCCATCTTCCTGGCGGTTGATGCCCACGTCGATGACGATGGCGCCTTCCTTGACCCACTCACCCTTGACCAGCCCCGGCTTGCCGGCGGCCACGACCACCAGGTCGGCACGGCCGACGTGGCCGGCCAGGTCTTTGGTGAAGCGGTGGCAGACCGTGACGGTGCAACCGGCCAGCAACAGCTCCATGGCCATGGGGCGGCCGACGATATTGGAGGCGCCGACGATGACCGCGTTCATGCCGTACAGGTCCTGACCGGTGCTTTCGAGCAGGGTCATGATGCCTTTCGGCGTGCAGGGACGCAGCAGCGGAATACGCTGGGCCAGGCGGCCGACATTGTACGGATGGAAGCCGTCGACATCTTTGTCCGGGCGGATGCGCTCGAGCAGCAGCGAGGCGTCCAGGTGAGCGGGCAGCGGCAGTTGCAGCAGGATGCCGTCGACGGCCGGGTCGTCATTGAGGCGGTCGATCAGCTCGGTCAGGGCTTGCTGCGTGGTTTCGCTGGGCAGGTCGAACGCCTGGGAAATGAAGCCGACCTCTTCACAGTCCTTGCGCTTGTGCGAGACATAGACTTGGGAGGCGGGGTCGGTGCCGACCAGGATCACAGCCAGG
>Ga0213828_1000881_pt1 | contig 26896 bp, 29 predicted proteins | sample MC6MC0897MG_FD_180664 | JGI IMG/M metagenome (GOLD analysis project Ga0213828, IMG submission 180664) | Enriched soil aggregate microbial communities from Iowa State University, Ames, United States - MC6-MC0897-MG | ecosystem: Environmental > Terrestrial > Soil > Unclassified | place: USA: Iowa... | reverse complement strand
GCGTTCAGCGTCGGTGACTTCGGGGTTACGCATACCCAAAAATTAACATTCTGGGAAGCCTACTCAGGGATTAACGCGCCGGTGGGGTTTGGGTTATTGAATCCGATTTTGAACTGTGCCCGCCATACTTGGCCAGGGCCTTGCTCACGGCTTCTACGATCGTAGGAAGTAGAGCGGCAAAGGCGCGAGCCCGATGCGAGATCGCGTTTTTCTCCTCGGGAGTATGCTGCGCCATCGACTTACCGGCGCCGGCCGGTTCAAAGATCGGATCATACCCAAAGCCATGCTCGCCGGCACGTTTGGTGCGCAGCTGCCCCTCGACCTTCCCCAGCTCAACGAATTCGTCGCCTTCTGGTGTTGCCAACGCGGCAGCGCAAACGAACTGCGCGCCACGATGCTCCGCGGCGATATCGCCAAGCTGCGCCAGCAACAGGTCGATATTCGCCTCATCGTTGCCGTGGACACCGGACCAGCGCGCGGAGAAGATACCTGGCGCTCCACCCAGGACGTCAACGCTCAGACCCGAATCGTCGGCGAGCGCGATCAGTCCTGTGGACTTGGCAATTTCGCGGGCTTTTTTCAGCGCGTTGCCCTGGAAAGTCACCTGATCTTCGACCGGATCCGTTGCACCTGCGGTGGCAGCATCGATCACCTGGCTGTCAACATCCAGCCCTGGTACCTGCCCGCGCAGCAATTCACGTAGTTCACGCAACTTGCCTTGGTTATGCGAAGCGAGGACGAGAACTGGCTGGCTCATTTGCTGTTCTTCAGGGTCTCGCGCTGAATCTGTGCCAGCTCGTTGGTCCCGCCCAGTGCAAGATCAAGCAATGCGTCAAGTTCAGCACGCTTGAATGGCACGCCCTCGGCGGTGCCCTGGACCTCGACGAAGTCGCCGGAGCCAGTGACCACGACGTTCATGTCGGTCTCTGCACGGACGTCTTCTTCATAAGGCAGGTCAAGCATCGGGGTGCCATCGATGATGCCCACGGAAATCGCGGCCACCGAATCGGTGAGCACCTTGGCGTTCTCCTTCACGATGCCCTGCGAACGGGCCCAGGCAATGGCTTCAGCCAGTGCCACGTAGGCGCCGGTGATGGCTGCGGTGCGGGTGCCACCGTCGGCCTGCAATACGTCGCAGTCGAGCACGATGGTGTTTTCGCCCAAAGCCTTGGTATCTACGACGGCGCGCAGCGAGCGGCCGATGAGGCGTGAGATCTCGTGGGTGCGTCCGGACAGCTTGCCCTTGACCGATTCGCGGGAGTTGCGCGTGTTCGTGGCACGAGGCAACATAGCGTATTCGGCGGTGACCCAACCGGTACCCTGGCCCTTGAGCCAGCGTGGCACGCCTTCGGTGAAGGAAGCGGTGCACAGAACCCGGGTGTTACCGAATTCAATCAGTGCAGACCCTTCGGCTTGGGCGGACCAGCCGCGGGTGATGGTGATGTCTCGAAGTTGCGCGGCTCCTCGGCCGTCAGCGCGTAAAGTCATGCTTCCATCCTAACCACGCGGGCAGCCGGTTCCGCACGGAACGGACCGCGCGTTACGGTGAAATGCACCTCGCCGCCGGCCCTCTGGCGCTATTGAGGCTCGATCACCACGCAGCATCGTCCTTCGCTTGGCTGCAGCTGAGCGCGCTGGCAGTGCTGTCCGCATCCGGTCAGCACCCCCGATATCAGTTGCTGGTTCATCTCGCAGACCAGTTCGGTGTGCTGCCGGGCCACCGCATGGAACGGGCAGTTTGCCATCGTGATGGCTCCGCGCTCATCAGTACGCGGTTCATAGCCCAAGTCCTGTAATGCTGCGGCCAGGTTTTCGCGCGAGGCGCCACAGCGCTCTCCTTCGGCACGCGCCGCCCTCCCCAACGCGTCAAGCACCGCGCCAGATGCATCGGATTCGACGGCCGCCGCCAGCAAGCTGCTGAGCAGCCGGTAGTTGCGCGAGGGGACGCTGAGCAAGATCTCCTCATGGACCGCTTCGTAAAGTTTTGCCGGTCGCCCCGCCCCGGGACCGGTTTTTCCTTCTGGCCGTGCATAGGTGGTGACTAGCAGTCCGGAGCTGGACAGGTGGTCCAGGTGGTAGGCGGCCAGGGTCCGACTGATACCTACCACCGCAGCTGCTTCTTCCCTGCTGACCGGCTGGACGCTGCGTGAGACATAGTCGAAAAGCCCGCGGCGCACCGGATCCTGCAGGGTTTTTAATACCTGCTCGCTGGGAAAGCTCTGCTCTGTCTGCATAGAAAAAGTCTATCAACAATGGATCTTGACAAATAGGTCTGGAAGGCGAATTCTTGGTTCTACATTCACAAATTTTAGGGGTGATAGCCATGAGCGCCTCATGGAGCGAGAAGCATCCGGTCTCGCACGTACGGGCAACAACAAATGCACGGGTCAACGCTGATCCGTCGTTGAGCGCATTCTGGATCTTGCGCATTGGATTTGTCGTCCTTCCCCTGCTGATGGGACTGGACAAATTCGCGAATAGGATGACCTACTGGCCCGATTACCTGGCGCCTTGGATCATCGTCATCTTGCCATTCACGGCACAAACCGCCATGCACATCGTGGGCGTAGTGGAATTGGTCGCCGCGGTATCAATGATCATCAAGCCGCGCTACGCCAGCTACGTGCTGTCCCTGTGGCTACTGGGAATTATCGTTAACCTGCTCTCCATGGGCGTCTATCTGGATGTCGCTCTGCGAGATGTGGGTCTGCTCTTCGCGGCACTGGCGTTGACCCGGTTGGCCAGCAAATACGACAAGCCGTGGGGCACCAAACACGGCGCCCACTAAGCCTCGGCAACAAAAAGCACCGGCGGGGAGAATTCATCATCTCCCCGCCGGTGCTTCAATCATGTTCCGCGTTCCTACTTCTTGCGCTTGAGCAGCGGGAACTTGCGGGTCTTCTCGTACTTGATGGTCGGCATGGTGCCGGTGCGGGTCTTTAGGTAATCCGTGCCACGGTCCCCCTTGAACAGGGTCGGATCCTTGTCTTCCTTCAGACTTCCGGAATACACGCCGTAGGTCACACCGGAGACAGCGACGGCGATGCCACCGTTGTACGTCCCCTTGGCCTCTTCAACAACCTTGTTGATGTCGGTCCAGACGGGAATATGAGTCAAAAGCATGCGCTCGGCGCCAGCAGCCGAAGCCATTTCGCCGGCTCGCTTGCCGGTTAGATGCACGCCATCGATGTTGTCATCGCGGCCTTCTTCAAATGCTGCCTCGCAGAGGAACATGTCGGCATCCTTCGCCGCTTCCACCAGACCATCGCAGGTATCGGTATCACCGGAGTAGGTCAGCACACTGGTGAGCAATTCACCGTCAGGTCCTGGCTCCTTGGCTTCGACACGTAAGGCGTAGGCCTCTTCAATCGGGTGGCGCACTGGTACGGGAGTAATGGTGAAAGGACCGATAGACACCGGTTGGCGCGGGGTCCAGACCTGGAAGTCAAAATCCTTGGCCATGGTGTCGCCTTCGGGCAACGAATACGCCGTCTCAATGCGATTGGCCGTGGCTTCTGGCCCATAGACCAGCATCCGGTCACGGCCCCAGCCGTTCGGGTCCCAGCGGATCGCCACGTGCAGGCCGCAAAGATCCATGCAGTGATCCGGGTGCAGGTGGGAAACCATAATCCCATCGATATCTTTGATATCCGTGTAGCGCTGCAAAACGCCCAATGCGCCGGACCCCAGGTCGAGGAGAATCTTCCAGTCGCGGGTGCCATCAAAGGCCGACACCAGGTAGCAGGACGCGGGTGATCCCGGTCCCGGGAACGACCCGGTGCATCCAATGATGGTCAGCTTCATTCGTTTCTCGCTTTCGACGCGGCGATCATTTGCGGGGTAATCCGCGCAATGGCGCCGGTCGGGTAGTGGGCGGCCACATGGTCCACGTGGCGCACCTGCAAGACCTCAGGTCCGAGGAAACGGCGAGCCAGTACACCAAAACTATCAGCGTTGCCTGTGGCAAGGAACTCATGACGCGCCGCGATACCGTCTTCACGCACCAGCGAATGGCGCGTCAATGCACGGAAAACATCCTTCGCAGTTTCTTCCGCGCTGGAAACTAATGTGACGTCATCACCCATGACATAGGAAATCTCGCCGGTGAGCAACGGGTAGTGGGTGCATCCCAAAACCAGGGTGTCCACGCCTGCCTGCTGCAGGGGTGCCAGGTACTCCTGCGCGATCTGCAAAAGTTCTGGTCCTGCGGTAATCCCGGATTCCACGAATTCCACGAATCGCGGGCAAGCCACCGAAGTGACCTGCAGGTTCGGGGCCGCAGCAAAGGCGTCCTCGTAAGCGCGCGAGCCCACCGTGGCCTGCGTGCCGATGATGCCGATCTTGCCATTCTTCGAGCCAGCCACCGCGCGGCGCACCGCCGGCTGAATGACTTCCACGACCGGAATTCCGTATCGGGCGGTGTAGCGTTCACGGGCATCGCGCAGCACCGCAGCCGAAGCCGAATTGCAGGCGATCACCAGCAACTTCACGCCGGCATCCACCAATTCATCCATGACGCCCAGTGCGTTGGCACGCACCTGGGCGATCGGCAACGGACCATAAGGAGAATTGGCAGTGTCGCCCACATAGATCAGCGACTCCCCCGGGAGCTGGTCAATAATCGCCCGGGCGACGGTCAGCCCGCCCACACCGGAGTCGAAGATGCCGATGGGGGTATTGGCGTCAGGGACCGAAACCTGGCCGGTAGCAAAATAAGAATTCATCGACTAGGCCTCCGCATCCATCAGTGCACTCATCAGCGTATCTTGCACCCAGGACACTAGGTTGTAGACCAGGGCGAGGTACTCTTCGGGAGTTTCAACTTCGGCGGCATCCAAAACTTCAGAGACCCGGGAAGCATCGTGCTCATCGCGGATTTCCAAACGCTCAGCCAACACAAGCCGGACATCATTCAGGGCCTGGGCGAAGCGCTGGGCCGGATCCTTTTCCAACACAATCTTGTCGGTTTCCACCAGCAATTGTGCCTCACGCAAACGCCCGGTCTTCTGCGCGATCAGATCGGCTTCGGTGAGCCTCCGGTGCTCGGCAGCGACCGCTGGGTCGTCACTGGCATCGGGCAGAAGTTTGGCCAATGCAGGATCGGAAACGGGAGGTAGATCCATCGACTCCGGACGCATGCCGGTCAACGCGTACAGCGGATCGATGTCTTCGGGGAGCCGATGCACTTCGGCGCGTTCCTCCAGCATGGTGATCACGTCGCTAAAAAGTTCACGGAGCAATTTACGCTCGGCAGAGTGCAAGGTGCCGGTAATGCCGTGGGCACCGTATTTGAAAGCCTTCGCCATCGCTAGGCTCCCTGGGTCATGGTCGCGTTGAGTCCAAAACCGTGCATGGCCTGAACATCGGCTTCGATGGTTTCCCGGCTGCCGTTGCGCACCGTGCAAAAACCGTCATGGTGCACCTGCAACATGAGCTGTTCGGCTTTTTCCGAGGTGAAACCGAAGTATGAACGGAACACGTAGGACACGTAGCTCATCAGGTTCACCGGGTCGTTCCACACAATGAGGCGCCATGGCTTTTCATGGGTGGCGGCGGTTTCGATTTCGGGAAGTACATCGGGCATTGCGGTCATATTTTCCATTTTACGCGCGGATTCTGATCGCCACGCAGGACACGGTAAATATCATCTTCAGCGTGAGCCGTTATACAGTAAAACCGGTCTGCTAGTAACAGCAGCGCCACCGTTGATACTTTTCGATCCCCAGGAGCGTCCCATGCGCACCAGCCTCTTCACCGACCACTACGAGTTGACCATGCTTCAGGCGGCACTCGAATCCGGTGCGGCTCACCGCCCATCCGTGTTTGAAGCATTCGCGCGGCGCTTGCCCGAGGGTCGACGCTACGGCGTGGTCGGCGGCACCGGTCGACTGTTGGAAGGTCTGGTCGACTTCCACTTTGACGATGAGCAGCTGCGCTTCTTGAAAGACAACAAGGTGGTCAATGCACAGACCATCAAGTACCTGGAGAACTACCGCTTCAGTGGCAACATCTCCGGTTATGCCGAAGGCGAGCTGTACTTCCCGAACTCACCGTTGCTGACCGTAGAATCCACCTTTGCCGAAGCCTGCGTCATTGAGACCTATCTTCTGTCGGTTATGAACCACGACTCGGCCATCGCTTCGGCTGCTTCGCGCATGATCGCTTCTGCTGGGGACCGGCCCTGCATTGAAATGGGTTCGCGCCGTACTCATGAGGAGTCCGCCGTCGCCGCCGCCCGCGCGGCAATGATCGCCGGCTTTGCCTCAACCTCCAATCTGGAAGCTGGCGCTCGTTATGGTTTGAAGACCGTGGGCACCTCAGCTCACTCCTTCACTCTCTTGCACGATTCGGAACGCGCTGCCTTCGAAGCTCAAGTAGCTTCATTGGGTAAAAACACCATTTTGCTGGTGGACACCTATGACGTGGAAAACGGCGTACGTACCGCTGTCGAGGTCGCCGGTCCCGAGCTGGGTGGCGTTCGCTTGGATTCCGGCGACCTGGTGCAGCAGGCCGGCTGGGTGCGCAAACTGCTCGATGACCTTGGCAATTGGAATACCAAGATCACCGTCACCTCTGACCTCGACGAATACGCCATCGCCGCTTTGGCGAGTGCACCGGTGGATTCCTACGGTGTCGGCACCGCTTTGGTGACCGGATCGGGCCACCCCACCGCATCAATGGTTTACAAGCTGGTTGCCCGCCAAGACGATGCAGGGACGTGGATTCCGGTGGCTAAAGCCGCCGCGAATAAGGCCAGCGTCGGTGGACGTAAGCACGCGGTGCGCCAGCTCAACGACCGTGACCGTGCAGTGGCTGAGATTGTCTCCACTACCACCCACACCACCGGTGGCCCAGAACGCGAACTCGTGGTGCCGCTGGTCGTTAATGGCGAAATCGATATGTCTTACACCGGAGCTTCCGGCGTCCACAAGGCCACTGAGCGCCACCGGACTTCGATTCAGGAACTGCCCGGCGTGGCCCGCAAGTTACAGCGCGGCGAACCGGTCATTCCAACCATCATGGTTCAGGCCTGAAAACACACGAAAATCTCAGTTGCGGGCCGTAGCCTTTCCACACGTGGAATCCTCGGCCCGCATCAAGGAGCTAATCATGACCCGAGCCCTGTTGATCATCGATCTGCAACCCGACTTTTGCGAAGGCGGAGCCTTGGCTGTGAGCGGTGGCAACGCGGTTGCCGCTGCCATCGCCAGTGATGTGGCCGAGCGCCGCGATTCATATTCGGCCATCGTCACCACCCAGGACTGGCATATTGAGCCTGGATCCCATTTTTCTCAAACACCAGACTTTGTTGATTCTTGGCCGGTGCATTGTGTCGCTGGTACTGATGGCGCAGCCCTGCATCCGGCGCTCAATGCTGTTTCTGTCGACGCTCATTTTGCCAAAGGACGGTACGCCGCTGCCTATTCAGGCTTCGAAGCACGCGAGCTGAAACCGGATGCTCCGATCGACGATGAAAGTGGCACGCTATTAGCTGCCTGGCTACGTGTCGCTGGAATTACCACGGTTGATATTGTTGGTCTGGCCGCAGATCACTGCGTGCGTGCCACCGCCCTTGACGCTGTGACTCACGGTTTTGATGCCACCGTGATCTCGCCGTTGACCGCCGCTGTTTCACCAGAGAATCTACCCGCCATTCATGAAGAATTGCGCGCCGGCGGAGTAACAGTGTTGACCCTCGGTTAATTTTCATACGGGATGATCCCATTGAATCCCTTGACCTCATCTAAAGACCATGGGCATGCTTGGGGCACACTTCTTGCCTCGAGGGACGGATCAGCATGCGGAAGCTCGTGTACTACGTAGCCACTACCTTGGACGGTTATATCGCTTCTCCCGAAGGTGGAGATCCCAGCGGAGAAGAATTCTTCCCGCTCTCTGCTGACCTCATCAATTTTATTGTTGAGAATTATCCAGAAACCTTGCCAGGCGCAGCGCGCGAAGCCATGGGAATTACTGGACCAGGCCGAGCATTCGACACCATTATTGAAGGCCGCGCCTCCTACGAAGTGGGCTTGGCCGCAGGAGTCACCGATGCCTACCCACACCTGCGCCATCTGGTCTTCTCGACCACTCTAGAGAGCCAGGATCCCGCAGTTGAGATCGTACGCAGCGATGGACTGGATCGTATTCGACAGCTCAAAAAAGAGACTGGAAAAGATCTGTGGTTAGTCGGTGGCGGAAAACTCGCGCACAGCCTGCTGCCGGAAATTGATCGATTGATCCTCAAACTAAATGCATCGATCATCGGCGCCGGCATACCGTTGTTTGACGGAGCCTTCAACGTTCAAATGTTCCGCCCCGTGGATCAGGCTGAGCTCGAATCCGGAGTCCGCCTGCTTACCTACGATCGCGTCTAGTTCCCGGGGTCAATGATCCCTTGGGCAGAGGATTTTCACTCTGGCGATTCCCAGCTCTTGGCGTCAGCCTGCATCGGTGGCGCACTGGAATCCGCGATTCCGATCCGAGCCAGATCAAGGCAAAGCGCGGTGAATCCCAGGGTCTGGACCCTCTGGACAAGGCCCGGCAAAAACTTGGGCGAGGCCAGCGCGATCAGTCCTGCCAGCTGGCCAAGAACGATAGCGGGGCCGGCGAACTGGCGCGCTGAGCTCCCCTGGCGTCGCCGTGCCCGCCAGTCAACAATGCAGATGCCAGCTGCGGCGCCACCTGCCACCGCCGTCGTCAGATAATGCGCCCGGTGGCTAATGCTTCTGCCCTCCTGGCCAAGAATGTTTTCCGGGGCCAGGGAGTCATGGGAAATGGGGAAATCCAGTGGGCTAAGTGCATCGGCAATCGTGGCCGCGCCAAACACCGCAAGGCAGCCTCGCAGGGCGTTGGCCCGCCGCGGTTGCGGTACCGCGCCGGCCGTCAAAAACAATGCTCCGGCCACCAAGTCTGCACGCCGGAATATCCGCCGGTGTGGCCGGTCATTGGCGGCGAGTTCAGATAGCAACGTCACCCGGGGATCAAGTTTCCAGCCTAGTACCGCTTCGGCGATCATCCCCGAAGAATAGGCAATGGCTCCGCCGCCCAAGGCCATCTTGTACAACCCCTGCAGAGGTTTCATCCGCCTACCACCTTTTGATTGTCGTTGGAATTTTGTTCGCTGGCCGCCTCAGGATCGGCGCCCGGCTGCCATGCAAGCCACAGCCCGGCAGCCAAGGACAGCGCCAGTGCCAGGACTTTGCAGACTTCCCAACCGGGCCTCGGCGCATCGCCGAAGACCATCATTCCGATCAGACCCGGGATGAGAACCTCAATGGCGGTGAATACGGCGGTGACTGGACCCACGGATCCGCTTTCCAAAGCACGGGTATAGGCTGCCATGGCGATCACAGCGCTCAGCAGCACAACCCACATCAGCGGTTCACCAATGACCATCCACCAATCCGCCGGAAGGTGAAGGCCGCGTGCGGCAAGGGCAGCGATGCTGGCTGCCAGCCCTGCAAAAATTGAAAGTCCCACTGGCGCAAACCTTCGATATCCGAGGACTACTCCCACGCCAACGATCAGCACGGCAGCAACCAACAGCACCGTGAAGTTGGCTGGCGGAACAGCTGCCTGCTGCGGACCGGTGGAGAGGGCAAGCAGGATGAGCCCCAACACCATCAGGCTCATAGCCCACAGTGCCGAGGCCTTCAGGCGAACTGAAAATACCCAACGGGCCAGCAGGATGGTGATAATCAGTGAACCTGATAGCAACGCCTGCACCGTAAACAGTGTCAACTGCTGCAGTGCGATCAACGAGGCAAGCCAGGAAAGGCCGTCCAAAGCGAGTCCGGTCAAATACAGCGGGTGGGTGTAGATCTTGGAGCCACGGGCCCGACGGGCGGCCATGGCTTCGAGCACCGAGGCACTTCCGTAGCCGATGCTGGCAATGATGGCCGCGGCAAGATAAGGAAACATCATTGTGGGTTGTTTTCGGATCGGGCACCGGGCATCGGCAACCCTGGTATCTCAGTGAGCCCTTCGGCCTGAGCCATGCTCAGACCTTGGGCCAGCCACAGGTCCATGGTGCCCACCGCGGCATAGCGTGGTTGCCAATCGGGATCGTATTTAGCGTTGAATTTCCAAAGCGACGCGACCTGCGCATGCTTGGACGCTTGCTTGGCCACAATCCGCTCAATTCTTGAAGCCTTGCTGTCTTCGGCCACGGCGTCGCGCAACACCGCGAAGTTCAATCCAAGTCCGCGACGGCCCTGCAATGCCATCAAGCCGATGGTCTCAATGATGATGAAATCCATCAGTCCCCCGGGCGTCTGCTCGGCCGTGCTTCGCCGCATGACGTCCAAAGACCAGCCGTCCACGTCCGGTGCCGGCATCCACTGGATAAAGGCTTGCGGCATCCCGTGGCCGTCGATGGCCACCGAGAGCATCAGCCCGGTGTCCGCAGGGTCGAATAGGCGCGAAAGAGTCATCGAAAATCCCCGCTCGTTCTCTCCGCGACGGCTCTCGCGACTCAGCTCCTCAAGGCGGTGCCGCATCTGCTCGGGCAGCTGCAGCGGGTCAAAATGCTGCACCGAATACCCTGCCCTCACCAATCGTGCGTGCCCTTGGCGCAAGGATTTAGATTTCTTTCCAGCCAATGAGAATCTTTGGGCATCCACGATGGCCTCGTCACCCAGATACACCGTTCGCAATCCACTGCCCTCATAGATCTTCAGCCACGGTGCGCCGGCAGCCAAAACACTTACGGCCAGCCCGTTGTGCTCGGCCCACAGCATGAATTCCGCCCAGATTTCTTCGCGCTGCTCTACCGGACCGATGGGGTCCGGGGACACCAAACACACCGATCCGCGAATAGCATAGGCAACCACCGAGTCCTTGAGGAAGAACCATTCCTTGTCGTCGCGCAGCGCAAAATAATCCAGGGTCCCGCCACCGAACTGGTTGATCACTGTACGAGCCCGCTCCCGGGCTTCTCGGTGTTCCTCAACGCCCACGGTGCGGACATGATTGGCCACGTACCAGTGCCACAGGATCAGCCCGAATGCTCCGAGGACCAGAGCAACCAGCAACTCCAAGCGCGGATGCCCGCTGCGCTCGTGCAACTCCACGTTGAAGGAATCGAAGAGCGAGAGAATGCCTTCGGACAGGCTCATCGAATAATCCTTGACCAGATGGATGAGCAATCCCAAGGCAATGAGCGTGGCCAGGGATACGACGGCTGCACCCAGCCAAAGGACTCGGCGGATCAATACCTTGCCCGGCTTGACCGGGAATGCCGATTGCTTGATTCCCAGCCAAGCAGCCCCGGCCGCACTCAGCAGCGCCAACGGCCAATCAAGGGCCTTGCCCAGGTGGAAGAGCGCAATGAGCGCCAGCAGAAGAATCGAAGCACCCCAGGCCAGCCGATTGCCCGAGCGCAGGTATCTGGCCAAGGCAAACAGGCTAAAGGCGCCAAAGATGATGTAAATGCGAGAGATCTGATACAAAAATGGCGGAAAGGCGGCGAGTGGTCCAGAAAAGAGCGCCGGGGCCGCCCCTGCCAGATGCGCAAACACCGGGGCGAACAAGCTGACCAGCCCCAGGGCAATCGCTAGATATGACGCAGCTGCCCGGGCACGATCTCGTTGATGGACCCGGGCAGCTGGGGAAAGTTCAATACTGGCCATGGCTGAATTATGACACTCATGGCCGAGCTCAACCTTATTTACGTCCGACGAACCAGTCCTGCAGTTTGTCGATTCGTGCCTGCAACTGATCCACCGTCGCTTGAGGGACCGCCGGTCCCCCACACACGCTGCGCAGCTTGTTGTGGATCTGTCCGTGCGGGGTGCCGGTGCGGGCAGCCCACGCTGAAACATTCTTGGAGAGTTTGGTGCGCAATTCCATCATCCGGCGGTGGTCCGAAACAGGTTCTGGTTTGGTGCCACCCTTATTGATCTGCTTGTTCTGCTGCTTGCGTAGCAGCTCGGAAACTTGATCTGTTTCCAGCAGGCCGGGGATGCCAAGGAATCCTAGTTCTTCATCGCTGCCGATGTCGGCACCGGTGCCGAACTCGCCACCATCAAAGAGCACGCGGTCAAAGGAAGCTTGGGAGTTGAGCGCTTCAAACTTGTTGCGCGTCATCTCATCGCTGGCTTTGTCTTCCTTATTGGCAGCCTCAAGCAGTGAATCGTCCAGGCCGTCTTCGTCCTTGGAACCTTCCTTATCCAGGGCATGGTCGCGCTCGACTTCCATCTCATTGGCCAAAGCCATCAAAATCGGAACCGACGGCAGGAAGACGCTGGCGACTTCCCCTCGCTTGCGGCTACGCACAAAGCGCCCAACGGCCTGGGCGAAGAACAATGGGGTTGAGGTGCTGGTCGCGTAGACGCCAACGCATAGTCGTGGCACGTCAACACCTTCAGACACCATACGTACGGCCACCATCCAGCGGGCTTCCGAGGCGGAGAAATCATCGATCTTCTGCGAAGCCTTGGGGTCATCGGACAGAATGGTGGTGACCTTCTCGCCGCAAATAGCTTCAAGCTGGGTTGCGTATCCACGGGCGTCGTCATGGTCGGTGGCGATAATGAGTCCGCCGGCATCCTTGACCGTGCGGCGCACTTCAGAGAGCCGTCGATCAGCAGCCCGCAGCACCGAAGGGATCCAGTCGCCGTGCGGGTCCAAGGCTGTGCGCCAAGCATGCGCGGTGACATCCTTGGTGAAGCCTTCGCCGAGGTTCGCTTCCATTTCCTCGCCCGCAGCGGTACGCCAACGCATATTGCCCGAGTAGGCCATGAACAGCACCGGACGGACCACGTGGTCAGCGAGCGCATTGCCGTAGCCGTAGGTGTAGTCGGCTTTCGAACGGCGAATCCCGTCGCCCTCGTCCACGTACTGCACAAATGGAATTGGTGCGGCGTCGGAACGGAAGGGGGTACCGGTCAGTGCCAAGCGCCGCGTAGCAGGCTCAAAGGCTTCGCGGATGCCATCTCCCCACGACAGGGCGTCGCCTGCGTGGTGGACCTCGTCCATGATGACCAGGGTACGGGCGTCCTCGGTTTTAGCTCGATGCACCGCTGGCTTCAAGGCCACCTGAGCGTAGGTGACGACAACACCCATATAGTGCGAACCGTGACGTCCGTCGGAGTTCTTGTAGTTTGGATCCAAGGCAATGCCCACGCGCGCCGCTGCATCCGCCCACTGCTTCTTGAGGTGGTCGGTCGGGGCAACGACGATCATGCGATTGATCTTGCCAGAGTCGACCAAGACCTTGGCCAAGCGCAGCGCGAAGGTGGTCTTACCTGCGCCGGGGGTTGCCACGGCCATGAAGTCCTTGGGCTCTGTCTCAAAGTACTGAGCTAGGGCTTCTGCCTGCCAGGCACGAAGTTTGGGCCCGGTGCCCCAGGCCGCACGTTCCGGATACGCTACGGGGAGCTTGTCTTCCAGTGGAAGCTTGTCGCCAAAATCAAAGAGTGTCTCGGTCATTTACCTTTTCCCGGCCGCGTGCTGTGTGTGAAGTAGTGCTGTTCTTTCTCGGGCACTACCCCATCAAGGAGTCGTAGACTTCCTTGCACTCAGGGCATACCGGGAACTTCTTTGGGTCGCGGCCAGGGGTCCACACCTTGCCGCACAAAGCGATCACTGGATCGCCAGACAGGGCCGACTCCATGATCTTTTCCTTCTGCACGTAGTGGGCAAAACGCTCATGATCGCCGGCCTCGACGCTCTGCGTAGTCTCGGTGCGTTCGATTGTCGCTGTGCCGCCACGGGTTTCTTCAGACTGTTCCACCATGCCTTCAAGTCTAATACGGATTGCCTCAACTGTTGATCCGATCAGCATGGGAGCTTCTCCACATCTAGGGCTTCCAGCGTCCGATTTTCCCCCTTCCACCTGTGCCCTTTCACGGGGTTTCAGCAAGCATTATTCACGGAGTTTTAACATCAAAAACGACACGCAGTGATCCGCCAGATTTTCACTCTGGCAGATCACTGCGTGTCGTCTTGGTTGCGGAAGGTTATTTGTTGACCATGACTGCTTGCATCAATTCCGGAGTCCGCTTGTCATACCATTTGCCGCCCAGGGCAATACCGCCGAGCAGCAACCCCACACCCAGCACCAGGCCGATGCCCAAGGTCAGGAATCCGAGGCCTTGGGATTCTTGGAACCACCCCATCAGGTAGGGAACCAACACCGGAATCAGCATGACGCCCATGGCACCGATGGTGACCAACTGGGTTACCGCAACACGCAGACCATTGCCTGGCGGAGTTTTCATCGGGTTGTCCCCCGGCAAAGGCACCGCATAGGTGTACCGTGCCGAGGCCACCGAAGCGACACCGAGAGCCACCAGCAAGGCCGCTAGGGATAGCCCGAGGTCACCGGGGATTCGCCAGGCCTCCCCGGCGATGGCTCCGGGCAAAATGGCCGCCGCCAGCACCGGAATAATCGAAAGGGCAAAGCAGGCCATTGCTCGCCCGGCCCGATCGGCACGTCCAGAAACTCCGGTCAGCACATGCAGGGCAAAGGCCGTGTTGTCATAGGAAATATCCGCGGAAATGGAGAAGCCGAGCAGGATTCCAATAAACGGCCCGAGCAGATACATCATGGTGTAGTTCCCCGACTGACTTCCAGCGAACCAGAAGAGCAGTGGCAGCACCGGGACCATCAGCACGCCGATGGCATAGCGCGGGTCTTTAAACCAGTAGGTCAAGGAGCGGGCGCTGACAGCTCCAGCCGCGGTGGCCGGCACGTACTTGAAGAAACCCAGACCGCTTTGCTTGGCGGCCCGTTGTTCCGGCGGCGGTGTGACCGTCGCCTTCGCGGTGGCCCGGTTCACCAACCAGTACAGCCCCAGCAGATAACCGAGCGCAAGTACCAGGCAGATCGCAAACTGGACGTAGTTACCGTGTGCCAGCGCACCGGGCAGGGCTGCGGCTGCTCCGAGCGGCGTGTAAGCCAGAACGCCGGCCAGCGGTCGGACCAAATCCATCAAACTGTCGGCGGCCGCAGCAATCGAGGAGATGATCGGCCCTAAGCAAACCAGCACCAGGAACAGTATGGCGAAGGTCAACTCGCGGAAGCGGCGCTTGGCACGCAGTGCCGTGGCCATAATCGTCAGGTACTGACACCCCAAGACCGCCATGACTGCGGTGGCAATGGCCGCCACAACAGCAACCGGCATGACCATTGGTTCAAGTCTCCAGATCAGCGAAGCACCGATCAGCCCGATAATCGTCAAAATCGCCGGAACCGAGATGAATCCAGAGAGGACCAGGGCCGGTCCCAAAAGCTTCTGCGGAATGCCGAAGTGCACAAAGCGCGATGGCTCCAGCGTCAAGTCAACACCGGTCAGCAGCGGAGGAATGATTGCCCAACCAAGAACCGCCAAGGAACCGATGATGATGCTCAATTCGGCGTCGATCCCGCTGCGTCCGGCACCGAACCATGCCGCGAGCGTGAGCATCACGATCATCCCTAAGGCGTACACTCCACCGATGATCACACCGATTAGCTGGCCAACGGACCGCTTGAATCCATTGGCGAGCAGCCGAAGTTTCAGTTTGAGGATGTGCGCAACCATGACAGCCCTTCATTGTTCGCTCGTCCGCCCACCAGATCAACAAAGCGATCCTCCAAGCTCATGCCACCGCGGACCTGCTCAACAGAACCTTGGGCTTTGAGCACGCCACCGGCAATGACTGCCACATGGGTGCACATGCGCTGGACGAGATCCATCACGTGCGAGGACACGATGACGGTGCCGCCAAATTCAACGTAGTCGTTGAGGATGTCACGGATGTTGGCCGCGGAGACCGGGTCTACCGCCTCAAATGGCTCATCGAGAACCAGCAACTGCGGCGAATGAATCATCGCGGTAGCCAGCGAGACCTTCTTGGTCATGCCGGCCGAATAGTCGACCACCAGCTTGTCCCCGTCCGCGGTCAGATCCATAACACGCAACAGGTCTTCGGTTCGTTCGCTGACTTCTGCGCGATCCATGCCGCGCAATAGACCTGAATAAGTCACCAGTTGCCGGCCGGTCAGCCGATCAAACTGGCGCACTCCGTCCGCCAACACGCCCAGAGTTGATTTAGCCACCTGCGGATCAGCCCAGATATCGATGCCATTGACCAGCGCCTGGCCGGAGTCGGGCCGCAGCAGCCCGGTGGCCATGGACAGCATCGTGGTCTTGCCCGCGCCGTTGGGTCCCACGAGTCCATAGAAGGATCCTGCAGGAACCTGCAGACTGACGTTATCCACCGCGACCTTGGGGCCAAATTGCTTGGCAAGGCCACGAATATCCAGTGCGATCTGATTCATGTTTTCAGGCTAGCAAAAGCCCAAGTCAACTAGCATCATCCTTTGGAATTAATCCTGAGTGCAAAAAAGCCTCGACCGACAAGTTAATTTGTCGGCCGAGGCAGGGTGCCACTGGAAGATTTAGAACAGGACGCGGGCCAATTTCTGACGGGAGGCAGCCACGCGCGGGTCATTGTTTCCAACCACCGCATAGAGCTCGATCAGACGACGGCGAACTCGTTCACGATCATCATCTGCCAGTTTCGAAATCAACGACACCATCCGAGCAAAGGCATCCTCAACGTGGCCACCGATGACATCAAGATCAGCCACGTCCAGCTGAGCGGCGATGTCCTCTGGGTTCTGGGCGGCCAGTTCACGCGACTTGTTCAAATCCAGGTTCTGCGTGCGCGAGAGCAAACGCACCTGATACACGCCAACCTGGGCTTCGTGGTCGTTGGGCTTCTCGTTCAGTGCTTCGAGATAGGCGGCTTCCGCACCAGCGTAGTCTCCCGCATCAATTGCATCCACGGCTTTCTGATGCAGCGGCGGCAACTCGGGTTCGTTCTCCGTTGCGGTCCCCGACAATGGCGGGATCGCCCCGGTCAAGCCCTGCTGTACGGCGAGCTGTTCTAGCTGGCCAAGGAGCTGGCTGATCTGTTCCTCGGCTGCGGGGCCCTGGAACAGCGGCACCGGCTGGCCCTTGACCAGCGCGACGACCATGGGAATCTGCTGAGCTTGGAACGCCTGGGCAATTTGAGGATAGGTTTCTGCATCCACCAACCCGAGAACGAACTTGCCGTTCTTGGCATCAATCAGCTTGCGAAGCACCGCATCAAGATCGGCAGAGACCTGTACGCGTGGCGAGCCCAGGGACACGATGGCTGGAACGCTCTGGGAGAGGCCAACAAATTGCTGGAATGCAGCCTCGTCCAACCTGATGGTCCAACTCGCCGGTGCCGAAGCGGCAGCTTCGGTGGCCTGCGGGCCCTGGTGGGCCAGCGCCGATAGGTCTACCGCACCGCGGGTTGAAGGGATGTTCTCTTCGCTCATAGGTACTAGTCAACTTCCTTCACATCGAGCAGGACTTGGTCAGCGGAGATCAGCTGGATCTTGTCTTCTGATCCATCGGCAGGGATGTAGAACATCACCGGTTCAGCGTAAGTGCTCTCCACGTTGCCGTTGGAGGAGCTGGAACCCAACAGCTGTTCGGTCAACTTATCGCTACTCTTCAGTGGCTCAGCCTTATCGGTGCGTTCAAACAATGCCTTGGTATCCAGCTTGCCGGCCACGATAGCGCCGCCATCCGGAGTGGAGACCACGTAGGTGTCGCCCTTGGTTACCGAACGCTTGTAGCTGACCTTGGCTTCGTCGGCATTGTCAGACTCAGATTTCTGAGCTGAATGGATGGCCTTGACGAACTCGGACTCAGCAAACTTGTCCTTCTGCTTTGAACCCTCGTTGGTCAGCACATCACCCAAGGCCTCCAGCGCCTTCTCCGGGGTCATCTGCAGATCCTTGGCATCAGCAGCCAGCTGTTTGGTGGCTGGATCACCCACCGCAATACCTGGGAAGGACGAGTTCGGCAGCATCTGGCCGGCGAAAACGACCTTGTAGTTATCACGAGCGCTCTTCTGCACCAGGGTCAGCGCCTGCGGCAGGGTATTAGCGTCGTTGTCCTTGGCGGTAACTACAGAAATCACGCGTGGGAATTTTGCTTCATTGGTGTTTGGCACGGCAGCTGAACGCAGCACCTGGGTGTTCAGGGTCAGCGGCTTATCAACCTTGAACTTGTCCTTGAGCATGTCGTAGCGCTTGCCACGCAGGTACTTGAAGGATCCCGCGCCGCGAGCTTCCAACGCCTTGGCATCGTTCTTTTCGTCAGCGTTGCCGACCTGCTTTTGAACATCAGCCAATACGCTCTTGAGCTGCTCTTCGGTCAGCACCGGGAATGCGGCGGCTTCCTTCTTACTTTCCGAGGCGGAGGCGGAACCGGAACCCGATTCCTCTGCCGGCGCCGAGGAAGCCGGGCTTGAGCTGGCCTCGTCGGATTTTGCAGCAGATTCTGAAGGCTTAGCGCTGGAATCATCCTGCGGCTGCATTGGCATGGTCACACCGGACAGCGCCAACGCAACTACGGCTGCTGCAGCAACCGAGTGCTGTGTGCTCGTGCCATTCTTCGGCTTGTCTGGACGCATCACCAGCAGAGCCAGACCGAAGACCAGCAGGAGTGCGCCCGCAATGATCAATGGCAGTGCAAAAGGCATGGCATCGTCATTGGCGTAGGTGACGGAGATATCCACTGGGGCGGCGTCCTTTCCGCCAGCGGCAAGTAGCAAGGACCAATCACCGGAGTCTGGTGCAGTCCAGCGGTAGGTCATGGTGCCGTCAGCGCTTTGCGAATCGAAGAAGATGTCATCGCCTGCAGGGTTCGGCACTTCAGCCTCGCCCTTAACGTATTCGGCGATCATTTTATGGTTCTCGGTGTCGATACCGGTCAGCGACACGTGGGCAGCATTAGCAACCCAAGCGTCAACGTCATAGCTACGACCAAGGGACGCAGTGAATTCACCCTTGGCCTTGATGACCAGTTCTACCGGGTCCAACTTCGAATCATTGACCGAGGACTCGATCAATGTCAGCGGCGCCTCACCGTCCAGTTGCGGCATCGAAGCGGTGACCGTTTCGGGCGGGGCCCAAAAGGTCTTCTGTCCGATGCCAACTACGAGGGCTACAGCCCCCAGTAGCATCGCGATCACGGAGATTACTTTTCGCACGAGTTCACCTATTCGCCTACGTCTTACTGCAGTTCATTCCCAAGTCTAACGAGTTCGGACCGAACATGGTTCCGTTCCGGGCCTGTGAAGTGGATCATTGGTATTTTCACTCAATGTCTTGAAACACAAAATCATCTCCCACCCGCGATATGCTCGGTGCCATGGAGCCAGATCAGCAGCGCCAGCACCGTGAACCCCACGATCCCGAAGATCGCGCTAACGCGCCCTCGTCCTCGTCAGCATCAGGTGCTGCGGAACCTGTGAATTTGCCGGAAACGGCCTCCGGCGCACCTGCGGTCGCCGAAAATCAAAGCGCCGCGCAGTCAGGAACCTGGACCCAGCGCTTGGGCGCGAGCATGGCCAAGTTGTTCAGCACCCCAGCGCGCACCGCAGCCTTGGGCGAGGTGCCAGAACATCATTCGGAGGAATCTTTTGATCCCTTCCCGGCGCTGCATCCGATTTCCATGGGCTTTTTGGCCACCATTGGCGTGGGCTTGGCCTTAGGCGGCTACTACGTCCTGACCAATGTCGGTTCGCTGCTGACATGGATCGCCATTGCCTTGTTCATTGCACTCGGCCTTGATCCGGTGGTCCGTTTTCTGATGCGTCGCGGACTGTCCCGCCCGCTGGCAGTAGTTGCCACTATGGTGGGCATGCTCGCTATTTTCGGCGGGTTCATGGCGTTGATCATTCCGACGCTGGTTAATCAGATCACCACGTTCATCACCCGCGCCCCTGATATCGTCGCTGATTTTTTGAACAGCGAATGGGTGAGGGAAATCGATCAGCAATATGCCTTATCGGAACGTGTGACCGACGAAGTTGATCGTTTCTTTGGTGACTCTGGCGCAGTGACCAACGTCTTTGGCGGCGTGCTGGGTGTCTCGCAAACCGTCGCCCAGTCGATGTTTGGCGTGCTAATTGTCTTGGTGCTGGCCATCTACTTCCTGGCCTCGTTGCCGGGCATGATGGGCTTCTCACTGCGGTTGGCGCCACGCACCAAGCGCGAGAGGGTCACCGAATTAGCCGAAAGAATTACCCGCTCGGTCGGCAACTATGTGATGGGCCAGGCGACTGTGGCTATTTTGAATTCACTAGTTGCCTTGCTGTTGATGAGCGTTCTGGGCGTTCCGTTCACCGCGCTGCTCACCTTACTTGTGGCCATGCTGGCGTTCATTCCACTCGTAGGTGGCGTGATTGCCGGAATCCTTGTCACCTTGGTGACCTTATCCTTGGGCTGGCAGACCGCCTTGATCTACGCCATCTGCTACTTTGGCTACCTGCAAGTCGAGGCCTACTTCGTTTCGCCTCGCATCATGCGCCGTGCGGTGGCGGTTCCGGGTGCAGTGGCCGTCATCTCGGTCATTGCCGGCGGAACGCTGGCCGGCGTGACCGGCGCCTTAATGGCCATCCCGGTGGCAGCCAGCGCCATGATCTTGCTTCGCGAGGTCTTCATCGCGCGCCAAGACCGCCGCTAGCCCCGGGCTAATAGCGATAGGACCGCGTATCCCAGCAATGAGGATGCCAATGCCTTCGTGCCGAGGCTGACGCATCGTCACCGGACCAGTGATCGGCTCGCCACGCAACAACATGCCCGGTCCCGACACCAATCTGTTGGTGGCAGCCCGGACAGGTATAGACCTTATTGGCGTTCAACGGCGCAATTTTGCGAACATGCCATCGCCCATCCGGCGCGTCTTGCAGTTGCACCACGCCGAATCGGGCGCGCTGCAGCCAGTCATCGGCGCCGGGTTCATACTCAGTTTCTTCGTCATGCTTCCGCGCGTTACCGGGACGTGGATTCTTCGAACGGCGCGGACGGTTTGAACGAGGCATGTCATTAATCATGCCGTATCTACCCGCACAACACGCAACCAGCTAGTAAAGTGTGTGAGGTGCGTTTAGTGGTTGCAAAGTGTTCAGTAGATTACGAGGGCCGTCTTCGAGCCCACCTTCCGTTGGCGACCCGTCTGGTGATGGTCAAGGCCGACGGCTCGGTGCTCATCCATTCGGACGGCGGCAGCTACAAGCCGCTGAACTGGATGAACCCGCCGTTGACCCTTCGCGAGGGAGCCCCGGATGAAGATGCGGCCGCATTGGGGGCCGTATCGACTTGGACTGTGGCCAGCGCCAAAACCGATGACAAGCTGACCATCAACTTCCACAGCTTCGAACACGACTCAGCGCATATCCTCGGCACGGACCCGGGCCTAATCAAGGACGGCGTGGAAGCTGACCTTCAGCGCCTACTGGCCGAACAGATTGAGTTGCTCGGCGACGGCCACAAGCTGATCCGCCGCGAATACATGACCGCCATCGGCCCGGTTGATATTCTCGCTCGCGATGGCAAGGGCGCCACCGTGGCGGTGGAGCTCAAACGCCGCGGCGATATTGATGGAGTCGAGCAGCTGACCCGCTACCTTGATCTGCTCAACCGCGATCCGTTGCTGAAGCCGGTGACCGGAATCTTTGCGGCCCAGCAGATCAAGCCGCAGGCTCGCACGCTGGCCGAGGACCGCGGAATTCGCTGCCTCACCTTGGATTATGACGCGATGCGCGGTGTCGATGACTCCGCCGGGCGCCTCTTCTAGCCCAAGCACCCACCTGCGAGCTTTTCACTGCTAATCTGTTCAGCACCAACACCTGTATCTCTGGTGCCGAATGGAACCAGCAGTCCAGCTCAGGAGGAACCTTGGATCCGCTGACAGCTTCGCTCATGGCCATTGGCAGCGGTTCCGCCGCGGGCCTGCGCCCTTATTTCACGGTCCTCGCGTTGGGCCTTGCCGGGCTGCTAATCCCGGATACCGCTCCGCAGTGGCTTGCGTCCACGGCTGATCAGATTCCCGAGTCCATCACCAATCCCTGGGTTCTGGGGATCTGCGCGGTACTCTCCATCGGTGAGGCGGGCCTGGATAAGATCCCGTTCATCAACTTGTCCATGGAAACCGTCTCGGTTTGGCTGCGCCCAGTCTTCGGAGCCCTCGTGGGCGTGGGGCTCGGCGCCAATTCCAGCGTTGAGGTAGCGGTGCTGACCGGGTTGCTCGGAGCCGGATCGGCGCTCTCCGTGAGCCTGGGCAAGTCATCGGTGACTGCGGCCAGCAATGTGGTGCCAGAACCTATCACCCAATGGGTGCGAAGCCTGATCGAGGATTTCGGTGCGCTGCTACTGGTTCTCACCACCGTGCTTCTTCCGGTGCTCGCCGCCCTGTTGGGCATCGCAGCCATAGCTATCGGCTTCTTGCTCTACCGGATGTTCCGCAAGACCTACCGCGCCCTGAAACAGACGTTCGGCAATGTCTCCGAGGGGCGCCAAGCGGCCAGCCACGTGCGCACTTACCAGCAGGACCCAGACCAGTCCCCCGGCGCGATTCACACCTTGCGCCAACTAGCCGCTGACCCCGGACAAGTCGATTAGAACTAGTGCCTCACGGCTCGAAGAGGTCATTTTCGCGTGTTCGATGACTCAGGGCGTTCTGTCTTCTAAGCTGGGAACATGACATCGACGCGCTACGCCCTTTTCGCCACCCTGATTTCTGATGGACTCAAGGTCACCGATGGCGTCCTTGCCGTCGATGGAGATCGAATCATCTTCGCTGGCAACAAAGATGATTTTGCTGCCCGCCCCGATGCCACCGACTACGAAGTCCGCGAGCTCAAGGCTGGCTCCACCATCATTCCAGGCCTGGTCGACCTGCACTGCCATGGAGCCATGGGTGCAGATTTTTCTGCGCCGGATCATTCGAGCGTCACCAACGCCTTGGAGTTCCTCCACCGTTCGGGAACCACTACGCTGCTGGCCTCGCTGGTGACCGCCGAACCGAACTCCATGGTCGAAGCAGCGGAGCTGCTTGCGGAGTTTGCTGAGTCCGGTGCCATTGCCGGCATTCACGCCGAAGGCCCCTTCCTCTCCGAAGCACGCTGCGGCGCCCAAGACCCCCGTTTCTTGCAGCTTCCCGATCCGGATTTTGTCACGGAGCTAGTTTCTGCCAGCCGTGGCCAGCTGCGCACCATGACCTACGCACCCGAACTGGAAGGCAGCGAAGAGCTCATCGAGCAGCTCGTGTCGCACGGGGTTGTTCCTTCACTGGGCCATACCAATGCCTCGGCCCAAGCCACCGCAGATTCACTGCGCTACGCCCGTGAAGAGTTGCGCAGTGCCGGCGTTGATGGCTTTACCGAGCGGCCAACGGTCACCCACCTGTTCAACGGTATGCCTCCCTTGCATCACCGTGAACCCGGTCCGGTGGCCGCGTGCCTTGAAGAGGCGGCGAACCGCAATGCCTTCGTGGAATTGATCTCCGATGGGGTGCACCTGTCCGGCGATACTGTCCGATTGGTTTACCGTTTGGTCGGTGCAGAGAACGTCTTGCTGGTGAGCGACTCCATGGCTGCCACCGGACTTGCCGACGGACAGTACGCGCTAGGCCCGCAGCAAGTGAACGTCGTGGATGCACAGGCCCGCCTGGCCAGCGACAATTCATTGGCAGGCGGCACCTCCACCTTGCTACAAGTGGTGCAGCAAGCGGTGGCAGCTGGTGTTCCTCTCGTGCAGGCCGTAAGCTCGGCGACCACGGTCCCTGCCTCGTTGATCGGATTGGCCGACGAAGTTGGCTCACTGCACTACGGATTTGCTGCCGATGCGCTGGTGCTTGATGAGGATCTGCAACTGGTGCAAACCATTCGCAAGGGCCAGTACCTCTAGATCCGCTCACGCCATCAGTGACTATCGCGCAGTGCCTCCAGAAGTTCCAGTTCTTCAGCCCTGCTCAACCCGGACCGTCTGGCTCGGTGCAACCCACGCGCCTTTTCATCCTCCAGCACATCGCCTAGCAACTGTTCTAAGCTTCGTTCGTGCCCGCCCGCTTGTCGATATTTGTCGTTGTTCCGTTCTCTGGCTGCGTAATCATCGCGGGGTAGCCACAGGGGCAACGATCGCTGACCGGCCCAGTAGTTGACGCCGCGCTCGACGAGCCAGTCGTCCTCGGCCATCATCATTTCCCCGGTAAATTCCGCCACACTGGCGGCGGTTTCCAGTAACTGGGCGAAAGGGTATGCGGTCCCCAAGACATTGTAGATGCCGGTGAGCCGAAGGGAACTTGCCCGGAGAATCCACGTTGCAAGATCACGCACATCAATGACCTGAACCTGCCGCCCGGTTGTTGGCGGAACGATGATCGGTTTGTTGTCGGCTCGCGCCATTGCAGCTACCCAATAGGAAAAACGGTCGCTGCCATCTGCTGGACCGGCAATCAGGCCCGGTCGGGCGATGAGCAAGCGTTGCCCGAGCGCTTGACTGCAGGCACGTTCAGCAGCAACTTTCGCGTGGCCGTAGTGGCGCAGATCCACTGGTTCATATACTTGGGCGTCTTCGGCTTCGCCGGGCTGTTCGTGATTGTTATACACCGATATCGATGAGACTAGAATCCAGTGTTTAGCATTCGCCGAGAGCGCATTAAGTGCTCCATCGACTAACGGCAGCTCATAAGCCAGCTCAATGACCTCATCCCAATGAGCGCTGCGAATGGCGTCGTAGGCCTGAGGTTGGCTTCTATCGGCACACACAAACTTGGCGCCGGGCACAACATCGCCGGACAGGCCTCTGGCTAGACAGGTCACCTCGTGGCCGGCAGCCACCAATTGTCGTGTGATTTCGTGGCCTAGCCATGCGGTGCCGCCAAGAACCAAAATTTTCTGCATGCTCACAGTCAACTACCCGAAGTCACTGGTGCCTAGAGCGATCGCGCAGGGCACAATCTGGTGAGCAACTGGTGGCTCAAGAACCATCAGGCGAATGACATGTGTTCATCCGGTTAGCATCCCATCTGGACAATTAAAGGAAATACATAGAATTTATCCGGTTCAAGCTATAGCCTGTGAAAATGACGGCATTGAAAAGTTCATTCGTGGGTGCGGCGCTGTTCTTGACCCTATTTGGGCTCAGCGCTTGTACGAGTTCAGGCGATAGCGCCGAACCAACGGCTGAGGCAGCCCAAGAAGCCAATAACCAAGGAACCGATCCTTTCAGATCGGAGGAGATCTTTAAGAATCAAGAATCGACGCTCAAACGAGATGGCAGGCCCCTGGAAATACTGCAGCAGGTGCGCGCCAAGGGCAGCACCACCATCGAGGTGGCTGCCTTACCGGAGAAGTACACGCAGCTGGGCGTGGCCGTACAGTGCGCAGGCAACAGCCAGTGGAACACTCGCTTCGCCGATGACGGTCTTGAAGCCTGGGGAGATTGTTCGTTGAATCCTGGCGCGGCAAGCCTTGTCGATGTCACAGAAAAAGACCGTGGATATACCGTGGAGGTAGAGGTTCTCAACGAGGCAGATACCCAGCTGTGGGTCACTGTCTATGCGAAGCCGAGCAAATAATTCTCACGAGCTAAAGAAGAGGACCCCAGCTGGTTCAAAAGACAATGAGCCGCCGTTACCTTGGTAATGAACTGCTCCCCAAAAGTTGGACTGAGAAATCAGAACTACTTCTGGGGAGCATTTTCATGCGAACACGCAGCAAATTAACCGAGGGCCAACGAGAACGACTCGTTGATCTTTTTGAAGCCGGCATGGGATCGAAAGCCTCTGCCAGCCAACTGAACGTTCGTTACACCGCCACGATGAAGCTTCACGATCGGTGGCGATTGCATGGCAGGCTTTGTCTTATGGAAAAGCCAACCAAGACTGCGTATTCCTTCGAGATCAAGAAGGAAGTCGTTGACCGGTACCTCGCCGGTGAAACTGGTATGGATCTCGCTACCGAGTTCCATCTCAGTTCAAAGGAATTGGTGAAGAATTGGGCACGAGCCTGGCGCCAAGGTGGGGACGAAGCGCTCATGCCCAAACCCAAAGGACGGCCTAAAGGCGCCGTTCAGCCTGAACCTTTGAGCGAAGAAGAGAAGCTTCGTCGGGAGAACAAGCGACTGCTCGCCGAGGTAGCCTACCTGAAAAAATTGCGAGACTTGAGGGAGCAGGGGCACCGCTAAAAACCCAGGCGATTGTCACTCTCAAGTCAGAACACGACCTCGCAGACCTGCTTGCCGCGGCAGGATTGGCCAGGTCAACCTATTACTACCACCTGAAACTGATGGATCAGGCGGATTCTCATGCGGAACTCAAAACTGCCATCACCACGTCCTTTGAGAACAGCAAACGACGCTACGGGTACCGAAGAGTTCACATGGACCTTCGCGCTGAAGGCTGGAATGTCGGTAGGAAGCTGGTCCGTAAGCTCATGCGGATCCTCGGATTCCAATCCAAAGCGCGCCCGAAGCGACGGTACAACTCATATCAGGGTGAGCAGAGCAAGATCGCTGAGAATCTGTTGCAACGGCATTTTGACGTGGAATCACCGGACACTGTCTATGTCAGCGACGTGACTGAGTTTCGGGTTGATCAGAGAAAACTGTATTTGTCTCCGATTATGGATCTGTTTGACCACAGCATCCTGAGCTACACGATCGCCTCGTCGCCTACCACGGCATTCACCAAAGAAAGCTTGGCGCTGGCTTTAGGGACGCGGGACTTCAACAAGAAGCTGTTGGTCCATACGGACCAAGGATTCCAGTATCAGCATCAATCGTGGAAACGATTGTTGGAGAAGCATGGCGCGGTGCAGTCCATGTCTCGTAAAGGCAATTGCTTCGACAACTCGGTCATGGAGAATTTCTTTGGACATCTCAAGTCAGAGATGTTTCATGGAGAGCATTTCGCGGATTTTGCGGAGCTGAAGGTGGAGATTGAGGCGTATATCGATTGGTACAACACCAGTCGTCGTCAGGAACGGCTGAAGGGTATGACTCCGATGGAATATCGGTGTCATACCCTTGCAGCCCGAGCAGGACTATTATTTAGTTAGTCCAACTTTCGGGACC
>Ga0213828_1000877_pt1 | contig 26971 bp, 15 predicted proteins | sample MC6MC0897MG_FD_180664 | JGI IMG/M metagenome (GOLD analysis project Ga0213828, IMG submission 180664) | Enriched soil aggregate microbial communities from Iowa State University, Ames, United States - MC6-MC0897-MG | ecosystem: Environmental > Terrestrial > Soil > Unclassified | place: USA: Iowa... | reverse complement strand
AGACGGGCAACGTCCAGACCAGCCAGAATCAGCTGTTCGAGAACTTCCGGCGAGTTACTGGCCGGGCCAAGGGTAGCGACGATTTTGGTACGACGGACGGACATGCAAAGACTCCTGAGTTCAAGCGCTAGCGAAGGCTACTATGCTCTTGGGGTGTAGTCATTGTTCGAATGCACTACTTATTGTTTTCTTTATTGAACACGACGATTGGCGCAAACACTTCTGAAGATTTCTCGGCAAGGGTCGATAAAGAGCACAAGACAGGAGAACCCTCATGCGATTCGTACCCATTGCCGCCCTTGCACTCAGCGTCCTCGCCGTCACGGGCTGCACCCGTTGGTCGATGAACCATCATTTGAACAACGCCTACAGCGCCTATGACCGCGGCAACTGCGAGCAGGTCATGCTCGAACTGTCCAAGGTCGAACGCGCCAGCCGTGCCCGCCCGTATGTGTGGCCGGAAGTGTCGATGATGCGCGGCCAGTGCCTGGAGCGGCAAAAGATGTTTGTCGATGCGGCGCAGACCTACCAGTTCATCATCGCCTCATACCCGAACAGCGAATACGCCTACCGCGCCCGCGCGCGTCTGGAAACCTTGCAGAGCCTGGGCCATTACCCGACGCGCAGCGCTGCTGCCGTGGTGCGCCCGACCCGCTTCTGATGACAGTTGTCATACAAAATCTGGCCGTGTGTACAAGCTGAGCTATAGTCGAATAACCCGGGTTTAGAGCTGAATCTGTAAACCCGGAGCAACACCTGCGACTGGCAAGTGGTCAGGTGACGGCGACGTAGCGACCGTCACACCGGAAGCGGGGAGAGCGCGCCTGCGCTACAGGGGCGTTCCGAAGCAAAGGTGCGGCTCTGTGATGGAGCCTTGCATGGCGAACTGCGCATGTTTACCGACCGCCGGATTGAACGGCATCAACTGCCGTATTTCCTCAGAGTGTTCAACAGCGTCACCAACAAACCCATCGGTTTTCTGGGCAACGTGTCCGAAGACGGGCTGATGCTGATCAGCCAGTTGCCGATGATGGTGGGTGTGGACTTCCATTTACGGCTGCAAATCCCTTGCGGCGAGGGTTGCCAACAGATAATCGATCTGGCCGCGTGTTGCCTGTGGTGCCACGAAGACGCGACTCCGCTGCACTACGACGCAGGTTTCAGCCTGCAACAACCACCGCCGGAATACGGGCAATTGGTTGAGGCGTTGCGCCAGTACTTCAGTTTTCAGCCATTGCCGGCCTCGGCCTGATTGGAAACCGCCTAAAGCTTCGCGAGCAAGCTCGCGCCCACAGTGATCCGCATTCTTTCAGTTGAAATGCATTCGAGTGTGGGAGCGAGTTTGCTCGCGAAAACGTCAGTACAGACAACCTCTCTCCAAGGTCAGGTAACGGCAATCGCCCGCTCGTTATCCAGCGCCTTCTCCGCCAGCAACAAACCCATCTCGCTCAGTTGATAGATCGCCATCGCCAGGTGTCGCGGCTTGTTTTCAAGGCTGTCGGCCAGGTCGAGCAGCAGAATGTTCACCGAAGAAAACGTTTCGTAGGTCTGAATGGCCACGGCTTCGGGGTTGAGGTCGGGCGCGATCATGAACATCTGCATGCCGCGATCCACGGAGTTGCGTGGGTCGGGTTTGGGTTTGAGGTAGTGGTCGAGGGCTTTTTCGGCGGCCTCGTGGAGCTTTTTCGAATCGCTGGATTCATAGGGGGAAACCGAGTTGGTTTCGGGGGGATTTGGAGTGTCTTTGATCATGATTTCGTACTCGCTAGTAGGGCTGCCACCTTATCCGCGACTAAACGAATGGGTGGCGGCTGTAAGCAGGTTAGTCGACCGGTGAGTACGAAAACCGGCGCGCCCGAGAGCGCCCTGCGAACAGCCACCATCGAGTGCGGGGATAGGGACTACCCGACCGGATGACGCTTATACGCATCGTACTTAAACCGGGCGACTAAACCCGACCACTGATTGGCAGCGGCACGGATCAAGTTACGGGGCATCAGCAAGGCGCACAAGCCGGCGGATTCTGAGGGATGTGTAGGCAATGGCGCAACTCGGTGTAGCCGTAAATGGGCGCCTGTAGGACGCCACCGAACAGTGTTGTGCGAAGAGTTACCGGGTATGGAGATTGTCAGATTTACAGGCAGGCAATGTTCAGGAACGAGGGAAAAGCGGCGCCCCGTTTTTCCGATCAGCGGTAATTTAACCTGTCAGATCTGACAGTGGTTGCGCGTTGCGGTGGCGCCTATATTGGCGCAAGCGCGTTAGTTATCCATTGCCTGGAACTATTGAAATGAACGACAACGTTGATGACGGTGATAAAAGCAAAGCGCTGCTGAATGAAAGTGGCGGCGGTGAAGCCGTCAGAATCGGTTTGGAGAACAGCTCAGATCAGAATGCGGACAATGGACCATATTCCGAGGTGTTTTGGGCCAATTCGGTGTTAGTTACCCTCAAACAAACGCACCCTCGTGTACCTCAATTGACCACCGAACTGCAGTGCCAGTACAAGTTTGAACGCGGAAGTCTCTATGTAAGAACTCTGCGTTACAAGATGACAACACGTAATGGAAACTGGAACAGAGCCAATATAGATCTTTACCTTAAAACCCTTACCAGTGCGGTGGAGTATTCACCGGACGCCCTTCTTCAGGATGGAGCTTGGCACGAATACTCACGCATAATTAATTCCCCCTGGGGCCCCGTTGCCGAGGGGGGACTGAAAAACAGAATTTATATTCGTGTCGATTATGATGGGACGAACAATGATGTTGGACCGCATGAGGGATTCGGTCCTGAGGTGTACCCCGCAGCCCAGCCATTCATCGATGGACCGGGGCCAAACACGATAATAGGGGCGTCATTCCTTGTCTCGGGCAGCAACAGTCTTGTTGGAGGCACGATCCACGTTTTCTTCAAGTATGGAAATGTTTCTGTTGCGGTCGGAGTTGGGCCCGGAGACATCTTCGGACGCTGGAGTGCCAACTGTACATTGCCGTCCGGCTTGACTGAAAAAGGGATCCTGATTGCTGTACAAAAAATCGGTGATCAAACATCTGTGCTATCGAACTCGGTCGACGTTTACCCCCAACGCGGCCCAATAATTATTTACCCACCCAAGAATGCGGTGCTGCGTCAGGGCGACCCCTTGAAGTTGCGAGGTACAGGGACTTACCGTTGGGATCTCGACGTCATAAAGCCCGGTGGCGGTATTCTTCACGCATCGGCCAAAGTCAAAGACGACATGACGTGGGAGGCGGATTTCAATCTTGCGAACTACCCGAATGGGGGGAAGGTTGAGATGATTGCTGGCCACCGGAATATGAATGATTGGTCAGGCTTGCATAGTTTCCTATTGCTGGGGAGCCCGATCATCAGCGTTCCTCAACCCCTCCAGGTAATTGATCCCAATGGCCCTATATCCGGTACCGGCGAGAGCGGGGCCAATGTCGAAGTGTTCGTGGATTTGAATCTTGTAGTCAGGATCGGTCAGGCAGTGGTGGAGTCTGACGGAAGCTGGAAGATTGTGTCGTTCGAAAACGAAATGTCGCCCGGCCCTTTTTCGATTGTCGCCCGCCAGACTTTATCCGGAGTGCAGGGAAAATTTGGCGCGCCGAGGGGATTCAGAGTCCGGCCAGCCAAAATTACCGGTGTCGCCGTCGAGTTCATCGACAATTCCATCAAGTTCTCAGGCTCCGCCCACGCCGGCGCAACGGTGGTGATCACCGCGCCCGGTTATGCGGTCACGCCGCCAGGGGAGGTTGTGGCAACCGGGGGCCAATGGGCAACCACTGCGACGGACTGGCCATACGGCACCTACAACCTGCAAATCGTGCAAAAAGTGGGCGACGGTGCCAGTGGCTGGATCGAGTCACTGCCTTTTCCTTTCACGGTCGAAAACAAGTTGCCGAATGTCAGCGAGTTGGCACACACACTGGAGTATCAGCCGACCTTCAGCGGCCTGGGCAATGCCCGCGCGACCGTATGGCTGTGGAAGATCGACATGGATGAGGCGGTGGCGCCCCATCGCCCGCTGACCACCACCGGGGAATGGTCCAGTCAGGCCCTGGAAGTATGGGGGCCGACCTTCAACCGCCGGGTCCGCATCAAACAGGCGGGACGGGCAGGAAACCGATTGGGTTTATCTTGATGTAAACATTCCGCCACTGGCTCCCGGTCTTGACGACCCGCTCGAGGATGAACTGTCACCCAGGCTCAGCGGCACTTGCTGGCCGGGCGCGGTGGTCAGCCTCCAGTACAGCGACGAAGATAATGTGGTGCACAAGCCAACGGTCAGCAATGACAAATGGACATTCCGCCGCGACAAGCCGTTTGCGACGGGGGTTGAGCATACCGTCACCGTGACCCAGTTCGCTGCGGAGCAGACCTCGTTACCGGCGAGCGCCACCTTTACCGTCAGACGGCCTATGTCTCAGCCGCGGATCACCTATCCGGACCCGACCAGCAAGGTGGGCCGTGATGTCACGGTCGAGGGCGAGAACGGTATGCAGGGTGCCGTGATGCAGTTGCGGGATGCCCAGTTTCAAAGCCTGCTGGGGCCGGAAAAAACACTGGATGCAGACGGTGCGTGGTCGATCGATCTCGCCGGACTGGAGTTCCGCAGATACACCATCGATGCACAGCAAATCCTTGACGAGCGGCCGTCCGAGCGCAGTGAGCATTGCTATTTCGATGTGGTGTTGTTACCGCCGCAGATCTGCCAACCGACGGAAAACGGGAAGCTGTCACGTACCGCAAAAATCGCCGGCAGCGGCATGGCGAACGGACGGGTCGAAGTTTTTCTGGAAGGTGTCAGCGAGCCTCTGCTCAGCGACATCCTGGTGAACGACAAGGGCGATTGGGAAGGTGAGGTGACGTTGCCGGTGGGGCGCACAACCATTCGTGCCCGGCAAACGTTTGTCGATGGAAACGGCCAGCGGCAAGAGTCGGACCTCGGCGAAGCGCGGCAATATGACGTCGTCCCGGCTGCACCGCTGATCGAAACCCCGACCGAGGATGACCCTGTCGGCAGACGCACGGTGGTGTCTGGTTTCGGTGTGCCTGGCGACACGGTCACGGTGACGCTGGCCGACGCCACGCACTCGCTGCAGTCCAGCGCCATCGTGCAGGAGGATCGCACCTGGTCAGTGACGCAGGACTTCAGTTCCCTCGCCGGCGGGCCTTACGTGCTTGAGGCGGTGGCGTCGCTGGAGGAGTTCGCCTCCGTCGAGGCACTGCGCCCGATCATGCTGGGCACTTTTCTGCCCACCCTCGACGCCCCGGCGGCGGGCCGCTGGGTCAGTCATCCGCTGCAGTTTGCCGGCCGCGGACGCAAAGGCGTTGGGACCGTGGTGAGTTGGTACAACCCGGATGTGCAGTGGACGGGGCCCTTGCCCATTGCCGGTGAGACATGGCATGGGGAGGCGACGCAGCCACTGCCGGAATCAGGTAACTGGTTCCGATTCAGGCAGAGCATCACGGATGAGGAGGACGGCGAGACGATGTCCGACTGGGTCGAGAGCGCGCGCTTTGAAGTCGAGCGCACACATCCGCCGGTGGAAGGTTCTTGAACGCACACCCGACGAACGGTTGTAAAACCTGTCAGATCTGACAGTGGACACTCGACCCGTCGAAGCGCCAAATCTTAATCAATGAGTGTGTAGCCTGGTGGAAACGCCAGGTTGCTCCGGCCGGCTTTCGCCTCAAGGAACCTGATCATGGCTGATTCGCGTCGCCCCGCTTTGCAAATGTTCGATCAATTGTTTGGTGACGAACAACACGCACAAAACCTCGGGCTGGACAATCTCAAGACGTACCTTGAACAAGGGGGATCGATTTTTCCCTTGGTGGAAAAGGGCGTTCAGGGTCTGGTCAGGGAGCAGCGGCTCAGCCCGGATGACGCCCGGCGGTTTTTGCGCGGGGCCAACAGCATGGCCACGTATCTGCGTCGACAGTTTATCGAGCAAACCCTGACGGGTAATCGGAACGCGACAACACGCAGCTCCAGCGGTTTGTTATCCATGGTTGACGGCCCCACTTATCAAGTCCTGATCGGTACCGACTTTGCTGCACTGTGTCCACCGGATGCACTGGAGTCCCTTGTCTCGCCCGCAGCGTATCTGATCGATTTGCTGCGCTGGATTCGTGACCGTATCAAGCCCGAAAACCAGGAAGAACACTATCAGTTGCACAAGCGCCGCACGGATTTGCTCGCGCTGGAGGTCGACGTCAATGCGGTCTATCAGTCGGTATCGTCGGTCGACATCATCGTCGCGGTATTGGAGCAGTTCATCGCGGCGAACATGCCCAAGCCAGGAAAGTCGACTGAAGACGTGTTGATCGAGGCCCGCTACCCCAACGGTCTGCCGTATTACCAGCATTGGGTCACGATTGATGGTATCGCGCAGTCCCATGACCTGTCGGTGGGAGACTTCGAGCACCGGGTCGATCTGGCCTACCCCTATTTTTTACAACCCGATGCCCGGGGAACCAATACCGGTCCCGGCTTCGCTCATGCCACGCGCCTGAGTCCCTATCAGCGGCAATTGCTGACGGAAGCCCGCGAGAGCTTTGCCCAGCGTAAAGAGTTTTTCGACCGCCACTTCGGCACCAATGACATTGATAAGTACAAGAACCTTAGTCAGGTGGAGTTTCTAGGCGAGCGAACCAAGTTGAGCAGCACGCAGATCGAAGCTTTGCTGTCGATTCGCGATGCTGCGCCGGTGCGCTCAGCCAATGTGGACTACCCGGATGAGACACCCGAGAAACCCGAGAAACCCGAAAGTGAACGGTCGGGGTCGGTGTACATCAACAACAACACCGCACCCGCCGTGCGGATCGACGACGAGTCACAATTTCGCCATCGACTGACGGCAGACCCCGACGAGGAGCTGGGCTTCAACCGCTATGACCGGATAAACCAAATGGTCCGTCTGGCCAACTGGACCGGTTTGCCGTTCGATCAGGTCGATGCACTGCTGGTGGCTGCGATCCGGGCAGTAGAACGCGGTAAGCCTTCGGACCCCGCCGCTGCGCCAGAGATGAACATATCCAGCGGCGTCGTGCATGCCCTGGGTCTTTTTCAGACCCTGCGCGAGCGTTACGAATGTACTGCGGCGGACTTTGCGGTGTTTATCGCAGAACTGTCGGTCTACGGCCGTGGCGAAGCACTCTCGCTGTTCGACCAGATATTCAATGATCGAGCGGGTTACCGCGAGCCCTTGCGGCTCGACGACGGTACGTTTCCTGTGACGCCGGCACCGGGCGAGGTCGATCTGACGATCAGCCAGTTGTGCCGTGGCCTGGCGATTGACCCGCAGACTTATTACGTTCTGGCAACCACGGTGGCCAGGGCACATGGATTGACCGACACACTGACGCGCAGCCCGGCGATCATCTCGAGTTTTTACCGCTTGGTTCGACTGCCCCGACTGTTGAACATCACCCCCGTCGAAGGCGTGCTGATGCTGTCGGTGCTGGGCGGGATCGAGTGGGTTGATGGCCTGGCGGGTGCCCCTCGTATCCACACCGTTGCAGAAGGTCTGCCAGACGTACTGGAACTGATCGAAGCCATGCACAGTTGCGTGCAGTGGTGCGCGCAAAGCGATCTGCCAGTGTTGTGGGTGTTGCAGCACGCGGTCGCGCCGCTGGCGGCGCAGCAACCGTCCGAGCAGGATCAGCAACTTTTCGAACAACTGCGCAATTTGCTGCCGACCGCATTGTTGTCCAATGGTGTGTTTCTGATGGCCGGCGTGCCGTCTGTCGGGGCCGCCGACTGGCTCGAATTCCTGGTGTCCTACTCCGATCTTCTCGATCCTATTGTCGATGCCTATGGTTTGGTATTGCCTCAGCGGGGGACTTCCGAGCAATACCTGAACAATGTCCGCAGAAAAATTGCCTCGGCGGTCGAAAGTGCCTTGGGGCGGGTCGAGGAGTCATTGCGCCAAAACCTCATCGACATCATGACCGGTGTGGTTCTGCAGGCGCGCGATGCTCAGGCATCGTTGGTCAAAGAGACGCTGGCCGTGTATGCCGGTGTCGGTGTGGAGCAGGTACTACCGATCCTGAGCTGGTCAAACACCACGGTTTATCAATTGCTGCAACAAGTGCTTGAGCAAACACCTGTGGAATCAGAGGGGGCAAGCCGAAAACAGCACCGCAATGCCAATGTGCTGCTCGATCTGCTGGCGCAGGTGCGCTGGCGCAGTGAAGTGGTGTCGACGCTGGGGTTGAGCGCCGCGCTGTTGCACGAATATCTGGATTACGGCCACGAAGCCTGGCTCGGTCAGAGCAACAGGCACGCATTGACGATACGCACACTGTATTACTTGACGACACTGACTCGCGCCTTCGCCCTGGGTGAACAACCGCCGCAGAAGCTGTTGGACTATCTGCGTCAGGTCAACGATCTGCCGGATGTCACGGGGAATGCAATGAGGCTGGCGCAACAGGCCGCCGCCATCAGACTGGCCAATTTTTTTGGCTGGAGCGTGCAGGAAGTCCGCGAGTGTGTCGACCGTATCGATCCCACCAACCTCAAGGTGTTGAAAAACCTCAGCCAACTCGATCTGTTGATGCGCGTCCGGGAGCTGTCCATCGAGACCGGCATGGATGCATTGACGATTTTCCTGATCGGCAGTCTGCCCGAAACCGTCGACAAGACAGCCTATGCCAAGGCCGCCGAACTTGCTCTGCTGGGCGCGACCAGTGAGCGGGCGCCTGTGGCGCACGTGGCAAGCGACCTCAACGAGTTGGTCTCAATTACCTGCGACGTGGTGGATGACAACGTTGTCGTGGCCAACAAGCCAGGTGAGCTAGCCACGTATCGGGTGACCGTGAAAAATGCGCAAGATCAGCCGCTGAGCGGCGTCAACGTTTACTGGCGCGCCTCCCTGGGCAGCATTGAAACAGGTGCGACCGGCATAGATGGAACGCTTTTAGCCATCTATACCCCGGGCAAGACAATGGGCACCGATACGCCCGTGTATTGGCTGGATCTGTTTGAGCCGCGCTACGCCACATCTATCGAAATCACCTTCGACCACCAAACGCTGACTTTTCCGTTGGCAGAACTGTCACCAACGCCCTTGGGAGTCGTGCCGGAAGGCCAGGAAGTCGAACTCTACGCGTTGCTGGAAGACGGCTACGGCAACCGCGCGCACGACTCGCTGGTGGATTGGTTCTGGGAGACGGTACCCCCGACAAAAGTGGATACCGCGACTATCAGACCCCGTCAGGGGGTCACCGATCAACAGGGACTCACGCGGGTTTTTGTGTCCAGCGAAACCGGAGGCACCTTCGTTTTCAGTGTCCGGACTCAGTCTGGCGAGAGCGAAAGCAGGTTCATCAAGGCCATCACCTTTGCGGGTGAGGCGATACCGGGATAAGCGGTATCGCCTGGCTAACGGTTGTCCCGGGAGCATATCCCAAGGAGCAGGATCATGGCATTGAGCAACATTGGCGGGCTGCTGGAAAAACGTCGCGCGGCACTGCTCGAATACTGCATCGGCCAGGTGGCCAATGCGAAATATCCGTTCTTGAAAACGGCGGCCGATCTGTTCGAACTGCTGCGCATGGATCCACTGGACACCTACCAGGTGCGCAGTTCGTGGGTAGCCGAAGCGACCAGTTGTGCACAGCAGTACATTCATGCGGTGTATCGCAAGTTGGAACCGGGCTTTGAGAAGCAAGCGTTCGACAATCGGCATCTGCTCGAATGGGAGCTGTACAACAACTATCCCGACTGGGCCGCCGTGCAGCTGATTTCGTGTTACCCGGAAAACTTCATCAATCCCTTTGTACGCCTGCGCAAGACCAGCCTGTTCAGAACCCTTGAAAACAATCTCAATCAGGCACGCTTGAGCAACGATTCCGTGCAGTCGGCGCTGCAGGACTACCTGCAGACCTTCGAACAAACCTGCGATCTGGATGTGATCAGTTGCTACATGGATAGCATGACGCCTGCCCGCGCCAATTATTACTTTGTCGGGCGACAGCGGGTGCAGCCCTTCCAGTACTTCTGGCGCAAGGCCGAGATTGAACTGGGCAGCCAGAGTGTGGCGGTCAATCCAGCGGCCTGGAGTGAATGGCAAGCCGTGGAAATTCCCGTTGCCGACGAGGTGCTGGATATTCGCCCGGTGTTCTGGAATGGCCGGTTATGTCTGGTCTGGGCGCAATGGCGTGTGAAGGTCGCAGCGAAAGATGGCTCAGGCGATATTCCTTACAAACTGGACATCAATCTGGCGTTCATGACCCAGAACGGCCAATGGTCGGCGCCGCTGTGCCTGCACAGCTCCGAGCATGGGCAGATTCTTTTGCCGGGCGCTCGGTTGATTGCGAGTGTGCGGACCGATTACCTGGACCCGAAGGGCAAGCTTGGGGTTTTAATGACGGGCAGTTTTGATCCTGTAAAACTTGCTGGCCTGAGGGTGCATGCGGTTTACGACGTGTTGATGCGCCCGGTCGCCGGCGACGGTGGGGGATGGCTGGATCTGGCGCTCCAGCATCGATTCGTCAACAACGAAACGGTTCAGCATCCACTGAGCAGCCAGGTGACGGCCGTTCCCCGTGTCGAGACAGAAGGTTTCCTGACGCCGCATATGGATCTGCAAGTCATGGCGTTGCGGGTGGGAGATGAAGACAAGATCACGGTGCAGGGATATTGCAGGCCCACCGGACTTGCCAGTGCCGTGGTGAAGATCAAACTGTGGCTTGTGGGCGGTTCAGGTGAGGATCCTGAAGTGCTGGAACAAGAGCTGGATCAGGCGGGTGGTTGGGTAACCGAATCGTTGGTGTCCAGCCGAAAAAAAGGCTCATGGCCGAACCCGACCACTTTTGCATTAGCCGGCCCCACCGCTTATACCGGCGATAAGCGATTTCACCTGACCATCGTCGACCTCAAGGATTTCGTCCCGCCCACCTTGCGCAAAAACACTGTCGATGCGGCGCAGTTTCTTTCCTTCAATCAGTCTGACTTGCAACTGAAGTTCGTCCGGCTCAATTCATTGTTTGGCCCGGAACTGGTGCAGCGTTCCAATGGTTCCGTAGACGCCGTGCTGGACTGGAACACTCAGTTCATTGCCGAGCCGCCGCCCACCGGGGTGGCGTTCGTTGAGCCCAATGGTGCTTTCAACGGCGCCAATGGCCTGTTTTTCTGGGAGCTGTTTTTCCATCTGCCGCATTTGATGGCCACGCGCTTGCGCGATGAAGAGCGCTTCCGTGAGGCACAAAACTGGCTGCATTACGTGTTCGATCCACAGGCAACTGCCGATCCTCTGGGGCATCCAGACTATCCCAACCCAAAACCGTCGTACTGGCGTTGCCGCCCCCTGGACATCGTCAGGACTCCAGGCGATCCGGGTTGTGAAGTTCAGAACCCCACGGATCCGGATGCCATCGGCTACGCAGCACCGGCGCACATGCAGATTCTGGCATTCACCGACTATGTGAAAAACCTGATGAGCTGGGGCGACTGGTATTACCGGCAACTGACCCGCGACAGTCTGGTGGCCGCCAAGCTGTGCTACGTCCAGGCCGGGTTTTTGATGGGCAAGGCACCGACCGCCAATACGGCGACCCGTTGGCAAACCACCACGGTCGCCGACCTGCTGGAGCAGAGCACTGTGCGGCCGCAGCTCGAAGCCTTTGAAAAGACGCTGAATTTCAGCCTGGCGGATTACCCGGTCGCTTCCGATACCCCGCCGATGCTCGGATTGTTGGCCTGTGGGCCTTTTGAAATCCCCATCAATCAGTCGCTGCTCGACCTGTATGCCGCGCCTGAACTACGGATGCACAACCTGCGCCACAATCTCACCATGGAGGGCAGGCCTATGGATCTTGCGCTGTTCAGCCCGCCGACGGATCCCAATCAATTGCTGCGCGACCTGGCGACCGCTGGCGTGGCCGGGCCGAGACCGATGGGTGGGCGAATGGTAGTCAATGCCTTCCGTTGGCGTGTGACGTTCGAAGTCGCACTGCGGGCCGTGCAGGCGCTGCAGGATTACGGCAGTCAGGTGCTCAATCTGCTGGAGCGGCGTGATCGCGCCGAGCAGGAAGAATTGCAGCAAAACCATCTGGTGGAATTGGGCAGCTACGTCGAAACGGTGCAGGATCAGTCGATCGCCCAGCTGGAGGCGAATGTGACAGCGCTGCAGCAAAGCCGGACCATGGCGCAGGAGCGAGCGGATGCTTACACAGCGCTTTACAACGAAAACGTCTCGGCGATCGAATATCAGGTCATGTCGAGCCTGAAACAGTCGAAAACCTCCGCGTTGCAGGCCAGGGTCGTCAGGACCGCCGGGGGCGTCATCGGGGCGTTGCCGAAAATATTCGGCACCTCCAATGGCGGCTTCAAACCGGAACATGTGTTTGATGCAGCGGCGTTCGGCATGGAGGTTGCCTCGTCGCTGTTGCAGATCGATGCCGACAGCCAGGCCACGACCGAAGGTTACCGGCGTCGCCGAGGCGAATGGGCGCTGCAGCGTAATCAGGCAATGGCGGAGGTGCGTGCGCTCGATGAGCAGATCGTGGCGCAGAATCATGCGGTGGCTGCGGCACGATCCAGCCTTGCGCAGACCTTGCGGGCCAACAGTCAGGCATTGACGGTCTACAACTACCTGAAAAAACGTGCGAGCAATGCCGAACTGTTCGGCTGGATGCTCGGCCAGCTCAAGGCGCTGCATTATCAGGCCTACGATGCGGTCATCAGCCTGTGCCTCAGCGCCCAGGCTTCGCTGGCCGCCGAAACCGGCGATTACGATACGCAAATCCCCTTGCCTCAGGTGTGGCTCGACCATCGTCATGGGCTGACCGCCGGTGAGCAGTTGCGCGGGCATCTGCTGCGTCTGGAGCGTGAATATCTGCAACGCCACGAGCGACGGCTGGAGCTGGTAAAAACCATTTCCCTGCGACAGTTGTTCGACGACGAAGTGGAACCTCAGGTGGGCATTGCCAGCTGGGCGGATGCCTTGCAGCAACTGAAAGACACCGGGGTACTGGAATTCAAGCTGACCCAGTTGCTGTTCGATCGCGATCATCCCGGGCATTTCTGCCGGCAGATCAGTTCGGTAGAGGTCGATCTGCCGGTCCTGACCGGACCCTATGAGGACGTGCGGGCGACCTTGCTGCAGATCAGCAGCATGACGGCGACCCGGCCAACCACGCAGTCCGTGCAGTACTTGCACAATCCGGGCGGGGTAGCGCCGCTGGATGTGGTGATCAATTTGCGCAGCGCTCAGCAAATAGCCTTGTCGGTGGGGATCGCTGACAACGGTCTGACGAACATGAAGCCCGATGAAGGACTGCTGCGTCCGTTTGAATGCACTGGCGCGATCTCCAACTGGAAATTGAGTGTCCCGTGGTCGGGTAAACGGCTGCAGGCCGTCATGCTTGCGTCGTTGACCGACCTCATTGTGCGTATCCATTACACCGCCAAGGCCGGAGAGCCGACCTTCGTTCAGAAAGTCGTAGACCTGGTCACCCAGGCTGAAAGCGCCACGCTGAACAAACAGGCCAAAGGAGCGAGCGATCATGCATGAGCCAGTCATCCAAGCGAATCAAAGTCTGGTGCTCAACGGTGATTTCACTCAACAGCTCGACCACTGGACTGACAAAGGGGCAGTCGGCTTAACGAGTGAAATGTACGAAGGCGCGTTTATCAGTTTCCTGGTGGCGGGGGTCGGTGGCTCGGTTACACAGCAGGTATCAGTGCCTAAAAAGCCCGATGCCGGCGCCAGTTACGAACTGACATTTTTGTGCGAGTTTCGCCCAGGGCCTGACTGGTCGGGCCAGCTCGGAAGGCTGCGCATCCTCAACGGCAACACGGAGTTGATGAGCATCGAACTCAAGCGCGAGACGCTACGCAGCCTTGAGGACGATACCGCTCGTCTGGCGGCGGCACAGCCGTTGGATTTCAATCCGATTGCCTATCGCGAATCGCTGGATCACCTGGCGTTCGACAGCGGCGATACCTTGACCTTTGACGTCAGCGGTGTGCCGAGCAATCCTTCAGATAAGCGCTCGGTTGTGCGTATCACGCGCATCGACCTTCAACTGAAACTGGAGCCCTTGAAACTGCAGGCGCTAAGTCTGGACGAGGAGACCCTGACGCCAGGCCAGACGTTGTATCTGTGCCTGGGGGCATCCCTTGGCGGCGCATCGGACGACCCTCTTTTCATGCCACACAAGCTGTCTTTTACCCCTGTAGCCGGCAGCGCCTGGCTGGATACCCAGATCGCATTGACCAGCCACGGCAACCCGATGGAAGCGGTCAAGGCTGATCCTGAATGGGGTGTCGATCAGGCGCTGCTGTCGCAATGGTCGCTCGACTGCCCGGCGATCGGCGAAGAGAAAAGCTACGATTTTTCGATAAACCTGGTTAACCAGTACAGCGCCGAACCTTATGCGATTGACGTTTCGCTGGGGCATCACCGCCTGGCCATTCGCGAGGTACAGGACGCGGCTTACTACCCGGTGCTTGAATATGCGCAGAGTGTCCGGCTCGGCGTGCAAGTCGTTTCGTTCTACACCGGCCAGGCGCTGGATGGCCGGACAGTGACCTGGACGGCGTCCGGGCAAGGTGTACTGGGGGCCGGGATCACTGACGAGCAAGGCTGGGTTTACTTTGATTTTGCACCGAGTACTGCGGGTGATGTGGTCATCAAGGCAGCGGTCGAAAGCCCTTATTACGCCAGTGGAGAAGTGACCCACGAATTTGCGGTCAAGGTATTGGCGACTGATCCGTGGAAGGCGTTGCGATCCGTCGTCGAGGAGATAGAAACGCAGTGGGACGTGACCGGTTATCCCAACCGGGGCGCCGCGCACCCTGTCATCGTGCGCCTGCTCGACGACAGCCCTTTGCAGGGCACTGATCTGTCGCTGCACTGGAGCGGCGTCGGGCACGAGCAATTGGGGGTCACGGTCAGGCCGCCGCTCGAGGAGCCGGTTCCGTTCGATGGGCGCGACAGCCTCTGGACGCTGACCAGCGAGGACCGGCTCGACGGTCGCTTTGATCTGTCATTGGTCTGCTCAAAGCTGTTGTTGCCATCTGTAGCCAAACCGATGTCGCTGGCGCGCAACCGGATCAAGGTGGGGGAGGTGCGTGAGGCCAACAAATATCCGATCGTCGACGAAGCCGAGAGCGTGCTGCTGCGGGTGCAAGCGGTGCATGAAGTGGCCAGAGGCGATGGTGATCCGGTCAGCAATGCGTTGGTCGAATGGGTGATTCCCGACGGTGACCCGGTCCACAGTGCCACTGGGTCGGGCGGCTGGGCCAGTTTGCTGTATACGCCGAAAACTGCCGGGGAAAAGACCATCACCGCCCGGCTCAAGGCGCACCCGGAAGCGATGTCGGTCGAGCACCCCTTCACCGTCACGGCCTATGCCACCAGCCTCTGGAGAAGTCAGGTGAAAATCTGGCTCGACGATGCTGAGGTTCAACGCAATACACTTGGCGTGCTCTGCCGACGTGGACAGACTCATACCCTCAGAGTCGAACCGGTTGCCGGCAGTGATTGGCTCGGGCGCAATATCAGTCTGCACTGGCGCGGCGTTGATCCTGATATCGGATTGCGGCCCGCAGACCTGGAAACGCCCAAGCCATTGACGTTGCCAGGGCCGCAATGGCAACTGGTCTCCGACAGCAGCACCAGCCGCAGCAGCCTGTTTGAGCTGGAACTGCACCTTGAAGACGAGACAAACGTTCGTGAGTTGGCAGGACGGCTGATGTCTGCGGATCTGACGGAGGAAGTGGCGCTGCTGCTCGATCAGGTGCCATCGGCGCTGGATGATCGCAGCTTGTATCCGTGCCTGGGGGCCGTTCACCGCTTCAACGTTTTACCTCAGGCACTGAGCCCGTTGGTGGGGCTTGAGGCATCCCTGATCTGGTCGGGCACACCGGCCGATTCACTGGGCGCGACCGTCGCCCCGCCGCTGGAGCATACGCAGACACTGAACGACGGCGGCGCGATCTGGACGCTGGACTTCACCGGCAGTGAGACGCAAGGCGATTTTGCTCTGACCCTGGCCCTGCCTCAGTTGAGTTTCGAGGCGATCGCCAAGCCGATGACACTGGCTCACAACAAAGTCAGATTCGAGGCATGGCGCGAGTCGGCGGTGGATCCGGTCATTGGCCAGGCGCCGGCGTGGATGTGGGTGCAGGTGTACTCGCATTACACCAACCGCCCCGTGGATCAGGCACCGGTGAGCTGGATCATCGATGACAATCCTCGCGACATCCAAACCACGACCGATGGCTGGAGCGGCTTTGACTTCAGGCCGCAGGTCGCCGGGGAAGAGTCGGTAACCGCAGCGGTATTCAGTCGTTATGACGACTACGAAGATCGTCGTCCAATGACAGTCAAATCGCTGGCCAGTGATCCCTGGGAGGGGCTGATGGTCAGTTTCGACAAGCAGTCGGAACAGCCCATGGGTCAACAAACGTTCTTTCCGCGACGCAAGGGTCAACATGAACTACACGTGCGAGCGCTGGACGGCAGTGACTTGCTGGGTCAGTACCTGACACTGGGCATGACGGAGTCCGGGCCAGCGGCACTCGGCATTCGTTTTGAGGAACCGAGGTTGGGCGATCCCAGATTGTTTTCGTCCGCAGGACTGACCTATAGGTTCCGGGTGGACGACCTCAAGGATGGCAGCTTTGGATTGCACTGCTCGTCCACGCGGCTGGCCAGTCTGTCTCCCGTGAACGCCATGTCGCTGGGACAAGGCGAACAGGTGGTGAAGATCGCTGAACGCCAGCGGGTCAATCAGACGTTGTTCTGGGGCGATGCCGTGACTGAACAGATCACGGTCATCTCCTCGATCAGCGGCAAGCCGATGGTTGGGGTCATTGTGACCTGGCGCAGCCCCGACCTTGGAGAGGTGACATCGATCACCAACTTTCACGGGGTGGCGAAGATTGAGTTTGTGCCGACTACACCGGGAGCGCTGGAGCTGACCGTATCGGTGGGCGGAGCACTGCACTCGGATTCGATAGCGTTGCCGTTCTTCGTGCATGAGCCTCGGGAAATCCAGTCGTTGATCAGTTCTGATCCGACGGGATATCCAGGGCAAGAAGTCAGCGCACAGGTCATTGTGGTTTCTGCCAGAACAGGCGAGCCCCTCGTTGATGTCGACGTGGAATGGGAATACCCGGGCATCAAGATCGCCCCGACGAAAACGGATGGTACCGGCAAGGCCGAGGTCGCGTTCAGACTCCCTCCGATCAAGGAGGGTTGGTTGCTTGCCGCTGTGAAGGGCGGCTACGCCGGATGGGAGGTCAGATCGATGATGTTTACCGCGATTGCAAACTCGGACACCTGGTTGCAGGAATTCACGCTTTGGCTGAATGGCGAAGAGGTGAGCCTTGTCGACGGGAAGCTGCTGCTGTCTCACGCAACCGCTTACGACCTGGAATTAAGGGTAAGGCCGCACAGTTGGCTGATCCCCTGGGCTGAAGTGGCACTTGAAGACTCATCTGGGGCGCAGGCGCTCGGGCTGACGTTTGATCCGGATCTTGAAACCTTGCGTCCGGTGGACGGTGAACCCATTCGATGGTCCGTTAATAACGAAGGCCCATGGCGCAATGGCGACTTCACTTTAAAGTTGACCAGTCCCAGCATTCCGGATCGATTGTTGCCGGGGCAACTGTTTGATATCGAGGCAGAGCTGGACATGCAGTTCGACAGTTTTGCGAAGGTCTTTGGGCATGACACTTTGTATCCTTGTCATCGCGTGGCGCATGTAATCAGATTGCGGGCAAAGTCTGGCAGTTCGCTGACGGGGGCCTATGTAAGGCTGGGATGGCAAGGCGAAAGCGCCGAGAGCCTTGGATTGAGCATAACGCCTGATCTTGCACAGGAACATCAACTCGGACAAGACTGGTTGTTCTGGACTCTCGATTGCCGAGAAAGTACCCGGGATGGCGCGTTTGCCCTGACGCTGAAGACACGGAATGATCAATGGCTTATTCCGCCAGCGGCCATGCGCCTGGCGCATAACTGGGTGGATGCAGAGCGGTGGCGCGAAGACATTCAAATGGGTAACGGGGAAATAATGACCCAGAATTTCATTCGGGCGACCTCCAAATTGGAGAAAGAGCTTGCGCCGGGAGTTCGAGTCTCCGTTCATCATTCCGATTCAAGCGAGACCTACTACGTAACAACCGATCTTGCCGGTGAAGCGTTCGTTAATACGTACAGGGGCGTAACTGCCGAACTGAAAATTTACAATCACTATGACGGCAGCACTGTCTGATTGTGAGTTTTGCTCCTGGGAATAAATCAGCAGCTTTTCCAGCTGAAGAAGGCGCTTAAAAACCTCCGGCACTCTTCAAAGCCAGATACCGCGTCACCAGTTCGCCCCCCAGTTCCGCTGGCCGGACATCCACTACCGGAACCCCATGAGCCCTCAAGCGCTCATGGAGTTCTGCCTGCTCGTTCAAATAACTCACCGTCCCGCAATAGGCCAGAGCCTCGGGCAAGGTTTGCACCGGTGCATGTCGCAGGGCGTCTAGCGTCTCTTCGCGCAGGCTCGCCACCATCACGCGGTGCTGTGTGCTCAGGCGTTTGACGGCAGCCAATAGTTCATCGTCGACTTCATCGCGCAGGTTGCTGACCAACACCACCAGTGCCCGGCGTTTTTGCCGGGCCAATAGTTGATTGGCGGCGGCTTGGTAGTCGGCAGGGCGTTGTGTGCTATCCAGGTCATACACTGTGTTGAGCAGCACGTTCAGTTGCCCGGCGCCTTTGACTGGCGCGAGATGGCGCGGCTGTTCGCTGGCGAAGGTGCTCATGCCCACCGCATCGCCCTGGCGCAGGGCCACGTAACTGAGCAGCAGGCAAGCATTGAGTGCATGGTCGAAATGCGACAGCTCTCCGTCCTGGCTGCGCATGGATCGGCCACAGTCGAGCAGAAAGATGATCTGCTGATCGCGCTCGTCCTGATACTCGCGGGCAATCGGTGTGCGTTGGCGGGCGGTGGCTTTCCAGTCGATCTGGCGCAGACTGTCGCCTTCACGGAATTCGCGCAACTGATGGAATTCCAGACCCTGACCGCGCCGTTGGCGCTGACGCACACCGAGCTGGCTGAGCCAGTTGTCCACGGCCAGCAGTTCACCGCCGTAGAGTCGGGCGAAGTCGGGGTAGACGCGGGTCTGGTCGCTGACATCAAGCAGGCGTTTGCCTGTCCATAATCCCAAGGGACTGGGCAAGCTGACTTCGCAGTGAGCGAAGCTGAAATGGCCGCGTTGGAGCGGGCGCAATCGATAACCGAGCAGGCTGCGCCGGCCGGGTTGCAATTCAATCGACAGCGGCAGGTTTTCGAAACCCAGCCCTGCTGGCGGGTGATCGAACAGTTCAATGTGCGTCGGTTCGCTGAAGTCATGTTCGACTTCCAGGCGCACTTCACCCCAGCGGCCGAGCGCAAGACTGCCGGGCATCTGTCGGGTGACGCGGGGTGTTGGCAGACGTTGCAGGCGCAGGGCATCGAGCACCGCCAGGGCCAATAGCGCCAGCAGCAACCCCCAGTTGATCGACATCAGGCTGGCAGGGATGTCGACTTCCAGCGCCCGCAATGTACCCAGAACGATGCCGATGACCAGCAGCAAGGCCAGCCAGATCAGCAGCAGGCGCGCGGGTTTCACAGACGTGGCGCCGCAATCTGGTCGAGCAGTTGCTGCAGCACCTGATCGACCTGCAGCCCTTCAATGTCCAGCTCCGGGGCAATGCGTACGCGATGGCGCAGCACAGCCAGTGCGCAGCCTTTGATGTCGTCCGGGATCACGAACTCACCGCCACGCAACAACGCGCGGGCACGGGCGCAACGCACCAGTGCGATCGAGGCGCGGGGCCCGGCGCCGAGAATCAGCCCCGGCCAGGTGCGCGTGCTACGGGCCAGACGCACGGCGTAGTCGAGCACCTGATCGTCCAGCGGCAAGTCGCTGGCGATGCGTTGCAGGGCTTGCACGTCCTTGGCTTGCAACACGGTGCGCAGCGGTTGCACATCGAGCATGTCGGCGCGGGTTGAACGGCTGACCTGCCGCACCATGTTCAACTCTTGGTCCGCGTCCGGGTAGTCCATGCGTACCTTGAGCATGAAGCGGTCGAGCTCGGCTTCCGGCAGGGGATAGGTGCCTTCCTGTTCGATCGGGTTCTGCGTGGCCAGCACCATGAACGGTTGCGCGATGGGCAGGGCGCGGCCTTCGAGTGTGACCTGCCGTTCCTGCATCGCTTCGAGCAAGGCCGCCTGGGTTTTTGCCGGGGCGCGGTTGATCTCGTCGGCCAGCAACAGGTTGGTGAACAGCGGGCCCTTGCGCAGCTTGAACTGCTCGGTTTGCAGGTCGTACACGGCGTGGCCGGTGACGTCGCTGGGCATTAGATCCGGGGTGAATTGAATCCGCGCAAACTCGCCGCCGAAACAACGGGCCAACGCGCGCACCAGCAGGGTTTTGCCCAGCCCCGGTACACCTTCAAGCAATACGTGGCCACCGGCGATAAGTGCCGTCAACACGTCGTCGATCACCTGGTTCTGGCCGATCAGGGCCTTCTGCAATTCGCCACGCACCGCTTGCGCCAATTGGCTGGCACGCTGGCGTTGCTGGGCGGCGTGACTGGCGCTGCCGGGCTCGATCTGTTCGGTCATAGCGTGTTCCTCAGGGTTTGCAGGTGGGCGACCTGGCGGCAGAAATCGGCGCTGGAGATCCGCCGGTTCGGCACCGGGCTCAGGGCCTGGCTGATAGCGCGGGTGGGTTGCCGGGTCAGGCGCGACAATGCCAGCCATTGTTCGGCAACGTTCAATTGGTCAAAGCCGGGATGGCGGCGGCGGGCGCGACGCAGCACATCCTGTTGCAGTGCTTGCAGCAGTGCCTGTTGGCCGTTGTGGCGCAGCAGGAAATCGGCACTGGCGCGCAGGTGCTCCTGCAACTGCCGGCGTCCGCTCGGAGCGGGTCGCTGAAGCGGGCCGTGGCGTACCGCGACGTGCCAGAGCCACAGGCCGATCAACGCGAGCAGGGCGACAATCGCCTGCGGGAAGTAGCGCCAGATCAAGGTCAGCAGGCCATCGTGCTCGGTGTTGTAGATCAACGTGACGTCGGTGTCGGCACTCAGGTACCAAAGCAGCCAGGCGTTGTCGTATTGGCTGATGGTGTTGTTCTTCCACAGCTCGGCGTCGGTGACCACGGTGATCGAGCCAAGGCTGTAGGGCAGTTGCATCATGTGCGTGGCCTTGGCGCTGTTGGCCCAGGCTTGCGCAAGATTCTTCGGGTCGTCGAGGTGGAAGTCGGTATCGAAACCGGCGTAGGCCGGGGCGTCTTCGTCTTCCAGATAGAGTTTGGTCAATTTCGGGAAGCGGTCTGGCGCCACGTCGGCGGGCAGGTCTTTCAGATCCTTGCTCAGGGATTGATGCAGTTGCACCCGATCAAGCAACAGGTCATTGCTTTGTTTGCTCTGCTCATCCCACAGCGATTCGGCGACGAACACCAGCCGCCCGCCGGCCCGCGTCCAGTTCAACACTTGCTCAACCTGACGCGGGGTCATGCGTGAGCGGTCGTTGAACAACAGCAACGTATGACGGCGAGGGTCGATTTCCGGCAGTACCACGAGGCTTTCGGCATGGCTGACCATGAGGCCGCGTTCGCGCAAAAACAGCTCGGCCGCCAGATAAGGATTGGCTTGCGCAGCAGGCGCAGGGCCGTGATCGACTTCTTCCTGATAAGGCTTGGCCTTGAGATAGAGGAAAACGCTTAAAGCGCCCAGCAACAGGGCGATCAACGCGCCAACCCACCACAATGTCCGGCGACTCAACGGGCGGCTCCGGGGCCAAACAGGGCGCGCCAGCCATCACACAATTCCTGTTGCAGCGGCGCTGCCGGCACTCTATGCCCGTAGGCCATGTTCTGCCAGTGGGTGGTCAGGCTGCGGCTGAAGGCGAGCAGTTCGGGGCGCTGCAATTGTTCAACGTGCGCCAGCACCTGGAGTTCGGTGTCAGCGGGTTTCAGGCTCAGATCGAAGTCGTGGAGCAGATGGCTGAGCAGCCCTCGATAGAGCAGACCCAACGCTGCGCGGGGTTGGCTTTGCCACAGTTGTTCGGCATGGGCGGCGATGTCGTCAGGCAAGGTGTCTCGGTTCAAATCCAGACCGAAGGCTTGCTGCGGCAACGCGCGTTTTGGTTTGGAAGGCAGTCTGGGGCGGCGGCTGACAAAGGCCTGGAGAAACTCGCGATAGCGCCAGACCAGCCAGCCCAGCGCAGCAATGAGCGTGCCCCACAACAGCACTTCAATGACCCTCGCCAGCACATTCAAGTGTTGTCCGTCGAGCCAGCCCAGCAGGGTTTTCAGCCACTGCGGCGCGTCACCCGGTTTCTGCGCTTCGGCAGGTTTCGCCGGGTCGTCGCCAAAGCGATAGCGGGTGACGGATTCCTTGTTCTTGAACGGCGGCTGTTCAAGCAGCGCCTTGATACTGTTCCGGGAGGCCTGACTGGTCAGCGGCTGATTCAACAGGCGCGGCGCCTGCGGGCTGTCATCAGGCTCGGCCGCCCAGGTCGACGGCATATTCGGCAGCACCAGACAGACCGCCAGCAGCAATCCCAACACAGCGTTGTTCAGACGTTGACGCAAGCGGCGGAACACCAGTTCGATGTCCCACGCTTCCAGTTGTGTGCGTCGGTTCAGATAAAGGCTGAAACCGCAGGCGACGTAGATCGGCTCCCACACCACCAGCACCAGCGCGTAGAAAGCATTGGTCAGATGTTCCAGCCAGCGCCAGTCTTGATCCGCCGCGAGAATCAGTGACTGCCAGCTCCAATCCGTTTCGACCTGTTGCGGCAGCAACATGTAGAACAGCACCATCAAGCCGATCCACAGCGCGGTTTCCAGATGCACGCCGATGATGGTCAGCCATTGCGCAGCGCCGGCGTTGCGTTGCAGCAGCACCTGTAGGCGTTGTTGTCGCGCGTTGCCATCGAGACCTTCGAGTTGCACCACCGGCAGTAGAAAACTGCGGCTGAAACTCAGGCGGCGCCAGGTCAGGCTGGCCAGCAGTTGCGGTTTGAGCAGGCGCGGCCATTCGCGCAGGGCTTGCTTGAGTGTCGGCGTTTCGCCAAACAGCGCTTTCGACAGGATGTACAGCGGCAGGCGTTCATACGCCGGTTTCAGCCACCAGAAGATAAACACCGCCAGCGACGGCGAGTCCCACAGCACCAGGCTGAGCAGGGCGAACAGCGGCAGGGTGACGATCGCCCAACTGGTCATCAGCAGACGCCGGTGTTGCTGACTCATCAGCACGCCGAGGTCCATGGCCTCCCAGGTTGTGCGCGGACGGATCACCACGGTGGCGTCACTCAGGCGCATGACGGGTTCTTCCAGCGAACGACAGATAGAGCGCGACCAACGCCCAAAGTCCGGCGCCGACCAGGTATTTGGTCAGCGGCGTGACAGTGGTTTTCGATGACCAATAGGCTTCGATAAACGCGGCAATCAACAGGAACAGCATCACCCCGCAGACCAGCAACACGCTTTTGCGTGCCGCCCGTTGCAGCGCTTCACCGCGTGTCAGCCGTCCGGGTGCGATCAACGCCCAGCCGAGTTCCAGGCCGGCCGCGCCGGCGAGGGCAATGGCGGTGAGTTCAAAGGCGCCATGGGCGATGACGAATGACCAGAAGGTCTGGCCGAAACCGATCTCGCTCAGATGCCCGGCCACCGCGCCGATGACCATGCCGTTGTAGAGAAGAAAGAACGCACTGCCCACACCCAGCAACAAACCGCTGGCGAAAGTCTGGAAGGCAATGCCGATGTTGTGCATCACGTAGTAACCGAACATCACCCAGTCTTCGCTGGCCGCGCGCTCGGCGGGGCGCCCGAGATGGCCGGCGACGGGGTCATACATGCCTTGCATCTCGCGCACCTGATCGGCGGGGATCAGGTTGTAGATCAGTTCGGGAAACAGGTACACCAACACGCCGACGCCGATCAGGCTGGCGAAGAACAGCAGGCTGGCGACCAGTACAAAGGGCCATTCGGCGCGCACCAGGCGCGGAAAGTCGGCGAGGATGAAACTCAGCACATTAGCGCCGAGCCGGCTGCGGTGGCGGTACAGTTGTTGATGCCCGCGTAACACTTGTTGTTGCAGTGAGTCGATGAGAAAACTGCTGTAGCCGCGCTCCTGAGCCAGCGCGAGATGCTGACAAAGCCTGCGATAGGCCTTGGGGAAACCGGCGAATTGTGAGGTGTCCTTGCCATGTTCAAGGCGTTCGAGGGCCAGCGCAAAACGCTCCCATTCGGCCTTGTGGCGACTTTCGAAAAGGCTTTGCTTCATGTCGGGCCCAACAAGCCGCGAGCGATGCCGTTGAGTTCAGCGACAGCTTTGGGCGCGGAAATATGCAGAGGCTGGGCGAGCAGCGCCGCCAGTTCATTGACCCGCGCTGAGGATAATTCCCCTTGGCGCTCGGCAAAACCCAGCACGGCGCGTTGTTCCGCGAGCGTCAGGGGGACGGGCGAACGCCGTGGTTCGGCTTCAGGCAGTTGCGGGCGAGTCAGCGGGCGTTCGCTGTAGACCACCAACGTACCGGCAGCGATGTCGCCGAGGCGTTTGAAGGTCGGGTGGTGCAGGCAACTGAGGGTGCCAAGGAAGTAGCCGAAGGGCAGCAGATCGACAAAGCGCAGCAGGTTGCGCAGCAGCGAGGCCGACCAGCCAATCGGAGTGCCGTCATCGTGCACCACGCGCAGCCCCATCCATTGTTTACCCGGCGAGCGGCCCTGACGCAGCACTTCGAACAGCACCATGTACCACCAACTGATCGCAAACAGCAGCAGTGAACCCAGGCCCATGCCGAGCTTGCCGAGAAACGCCAGGGCGATGAACAGCACGCCCATGATCAGGCCGCGAATACCCAGATCGATCGCGAAGGCCACGGCCCGCACCATCAACCCGGCGGGGCGCAACGGCAGATCGATGCCTTCCGGCGTTTCGACCTGATGCCGCGTATCCAGCGGCGGGGCCAGCGGTGCTTTCCTTGGCGGTGCTGTAGGCTCGAGCATGGGCTACCTGATGTTCGCCTGTTCGGGGGGCAAGTGAGGTCGATGCTAGCAGCCTCACGGGGGGAAACGACATAACTATGTATTGCACCGCGTGTGGCTCGCAGTGATTGAATGACGCGAGGCTGGCCGCGAGCGCGGTTGAACGCCTAGACTTCGCCGATCTTCAGTTCAGGAACCGCCCGTGACTTCAATCTTCTGGTACGACTACGAAACCACTGGCATCAATCCCCGCTGCGACCGTCCGTTGCAGGTCGCCGGGATTCGCACTGACCATGACCTCAACGAGATCGATGAGCCGGTCAACCTCTACTGCCAGCCCAGCGAAGACATCCTGCCGCACCCGGCGGCGTGCGCCATCACGGGCATCACCCCGGGCCAGCTCGCCGAACACGGTTTGAGCGAAGCGGATTTCATGACCCGTGTTCATGCGCAACTGGCTGCCCCCGGCACATGCGGGGCGGGTTACAACACCTTGCGTTTCGACGACGAGATGACGCGCTACAGTTTGTATCGCAATTTCTTCGATCCTTACGCCCGCGAGTGGCAGGGCGGCAACAGTCGCTGGGATCTGATCGACGTGGTGCGCGCCGCCTACGCGCTGCGTCCCGACGGGCTGGTCTGGCCGACGGACGACCAAGGCCGGGTGACGCTCAAGCTCGAACGCCTGACCGCCGCGAACAATATCGATCACGGGCATGCCCACGAAGCGTTGTCGGATGTGCGCGCGACCATTGCACTGGCACGGTTGATCCGCGAGAAGCAGCCAAAACTGTATGACTGGCTGTTCCAATTGCGCAGCAAGCAAAAGGTCATGGATCAGATTCGCTTGTTGCAGCCGCTGGTGCATGTTTCCGGGCGCTTCTCGGCGGCGCGCAGTTATGTTGGCGTGGTGCTGCCGCTGGCCTGGCACCCGAAAAACCGCAACGCCTTGATCGTCTGCGACTTGCACCTCGATCCGCAGGGCTTGCTCGATCTGGATGCGCAAACCCTGCGCCAGCGCTTGTACACCCGCCGTGACGATTTGCCTGAGGGCGAGTTGCCGGTGCCGCTCAAGCTGATTCATGTCAACCGTTGCCCGGTGGTGGCTCCGCTGTCGGTACTGCGTGCGCAGGATCAGCAAAGGCTGGGTCTGGACATGACGCTTTATCAGGAACGCGCGCTGCGACTAACTGACGCACAACAAGTTTGGAAAGATAAAGTTGCTGCGATTTATGTCAGCGAAGATTTCACCCCGAGCGAGGATCCGGAACAACAGTTGTACGACGGTTTTATCGGTGACCGCGACCGGCGTCTATGTGAGCAAGTGAGGAGCGCTGACCCTTCGCAATTAGCGCAAGAGCAATGGCCTTTCGATGATGAACGTTTGCCTGAATTACTCTTTCGATATCGAGCACGTAACTTTCCCGAGACCTTGAGTTTTGAAGAGCAGGAACGCTGGCGGATATTTTGTCAGCAGCGTTTGTCCACACCTGAATGGGGTGCGCCGAATACCTTGCAATCTTTTACAGAGGCCGCAGAGCAATGGTCGCTTAGTGCGACGCCGATGCAGAGAGCCGTACTCGATGAATGGCAGAATTATGTCCAGGCATTACGCAAACGTTTGAATCTTTGAAATCGAACATGATCGGCGCTAATTTTCGCGGATAAAAAAAACGCCAGCATTCGCTGGCGTTTCTTTTCGTGGCAGATTGGTCTGCGACGGGTACTGCGGCTTAGCCCAGCAGGGTAGCCCAGCCTTCAACCACATCACCGCCCCACTTGGCTTTCCACTCTTTCAGAGTTTTGTGGTTGCCACCTTTGGTTTCGATGACTTCGCCGTTGTGCGGGTTCTTGTATTGCTTAACCTTACGGGCACGCTTGGTGCCGGTAGTTTTCACTGCGCCGCGTGGGGCTTTAACTTTGGATTCCGGATCCAGCAGGGCGATGATATCGCGCAGGGATTTGGAGTAT
>Ga0213828_1000876_pt1 | contig 27001 bp, 21 predicted proteins | sample MC6MC0897MG_FD_180664 | JGI IMG/M metagenome (GOLD analysis project Ga0213828, IMG submission 180664) | Enriched soil aggregate microbial communities from Iowa State University, Ames, United States - MC6-MC0897-MG | ecosystem: Environmental > Terrestrial > Soil > Unclassified | place: USA: Iowa... | reverse complement strand
TTCGTCAAGGACCAGTTGCACGGCACCTGGACCGAGCTGACCCGGGTCAACGCCAGCGACCGCCCGTGGGAGATGCCCCTGGCCGCCGCGCTGTCGTCGGGCCTGCCGCTGATGGTGGGCGCGTATTTCGGGCGCATGGACTACGGGCTGATGTCCAGCCTGGGCGGCATGGTGTTCCTGAGCCTGCCCAACGCCTCGTTGCAGATCCGCATGATGATGCTGCTGGCCGCGTCGTTCGGCATGGTGGCCTGCTATGCGCTGGGCGCGCTGACGCAGTTCTGGCCCACTGCCACGATCGCGGCGCTGACGCTGATCGCGATGGTGGTGAACATGGTGTGCCGTTGCTACCGCCTGGGACCGCCGGGCAGCCTGTTCTTCATCATGGCCACGGCGATTGCCGCGTACACGCCCGGCACCGTCCACGACGTGCCGCTGCGCGTGGGCATGGTGGCGCTGGGCTGCCTGGTCGCCTGCCTGGTGGCCTTTGCGTATTCACTGCATATGACGCGCGTCGCGCCGCCGCCCGCGCCCATGGAACTGCCCAAGCCGACGTTCGATTTCGTGGTCTACGACTCGGTGATCATCGGTCTTTTCGTCGGTATCTCTTTGCTGGTGGCCGAACTGCTGCAACTGCAGCGGCCCTATTGGGTGCCGGTGAGCTGCCTGGCGATCATCCAGGGCGCCAGCCTGCGCGCGGCATGGAGCCGGCAGATGCACCGCATCCTGGGCACGGCGGTCGGCCTGTGCGTGGCGTGGGCGCTGCTCAGCCTGCCGCTCAACGTCTGGACGTTGAGCCTGGTGATGATGGCGCTGTCCTGCGGCATCGAGACGCTGGTGGTGCGGCACTACGCCAGCGCAGTTGTGCTGATCACGCCCTTGACCATCTTCCTGGCCGAGGCGCCGCATCTGGGGCAGGGCTATCCCATCGACGTCATCGAGGCACGCTTTGTGGACACGGTGCTCGGCGCCTTCATCGGCGTGCTGGGCGCGGTGCTGCTGCACAACCAGCGCATCCGTCCCGTGCTGTCGCGATGGATGCGGGCGGTGCTGCCTCGCCGGGTGAATTGACGCCGCCGCGCCAACGCGGCAGCATGGGCTTTCCAAAACCCTGGAGGCACTTATGGATTGTTCTGTCGAAGGAAAGGTCGCGTTCGCCGACGGCCAGTCGTATCACTTCGCGACCGTGGACGCGGCGCTCGCATTCGCGGAATGCGTCAAAAGCACCCAGAATCCCGCGCAGTGCGCCGCCACGCACGGCAGCACCAGTCAGGTCAAGCTTGAAGACGTGGCCGCGCAGGAAGACGCCGAGCGGCGCGAGCAGGATCCGGGGGCGGGTGTGTGAATCGCGTGGCGCGGGGAATGACACCGCGCCATCGCTCAGGGATCAGTCCGCCGTCCCATCAGTCCCTTCGCCCGCCAGATACGCCTGCACCAATGTGATGATCCGTTCCGCGGTAGGCGACAAGCTGCGGCGGGCGCGATGGATGACGCTGTAGGTCAGCGGGCCGGAGGCCGGATAGGGCAGGGGCAACGGCACGAGCGCCCCTTGCGCCAGCTCGGCGACGATGGCCTCGCGCGTGCAGAACAGCACCACGTCGCTCCCCACGGCCACGTCGCGCAGCGCGCTGACGCTATCGCACTCGAAGGCAATCGGCAGTTCATCCACGCCGGCCACTTGATATAGCTTTGCCAGATACTCTCGCGCGCGTTGCGGCAGGTCGGTGGCAGCCAGCCGATATTGCGCCAACGCGGCACGTAACTTTGGCTTTCGGACCGATTGCAGCGGATGCCCGGCCCGCACGAAAAGGCCGCCGTGCTGCGGTGGCAGCGCACGCACGATGAAGTCCGCCGGCGGCGGCAGGCTGTGCGTCACCGCCACGGCAAAGTCCAGCTTGTCCTGCAACAGCTTGTCCAACAGCCGCTGCCAGCTTTCGATCTCTACATGCACGCTCAGGCCCGGGTGATCGCGTGCCAGGCGGACCAGCAGCGGCGACAGAAACCCCGCCGCCGGAAAGGCCCCGACCCCGAAGCTGACGCGTCCCGTGTCGTGGCCCCTCATCAATTCGGCCTCGCGCCGAAGGGCGAGAACATCGCCCAGGATGCGGCGCGAACGATCGAGCACCATTTTTCCTGCCTGCGTCGGCGTCACGCCGATCGACGCGCGATCCACCAGCACCAGGCCCAGCGTCTCTTCAAGGGACTGGATGCTGCGCGTCAGCGCCGACTGCGTCAGATGCAGCCGCTGGGCCGCCCGAGAGAAGTGCCGCTCTTCGGCGAGGACGGAAAAGTGCTGGAGCGAACGTATCGTCAGGCCCATGTGTTTTTCTCATCGGAACTGCGCCAAATATGCAATTGATTCGCGTCAGTTGCAAGACTAAAACAGCTTGACCACGGGCCGGCAGCAAATGTTGCAAGCACCCGGGAAAACACCATACAGAGCGATGCGCGGCCCCGCGACACGCCAACCTCGCAGGAGGAGACAACATGAACCGCAAGCCGATATTCCATCTGGCGGGCTGGAGCGCAGCCGCTGCGCTGAGCATGCTGGCCTGTACGGCGGCCGTCGCGGCGCCATCCCCGCAACCCGACGCCTGGCCTGCCTCGGGCAAGCCGATACGCATGGTCGTGCCGTTTCCGGCGGGGTCGGGCTCGGATTCGCTGGCGCGCATGCTGGCGGCCAAGGTGTCGCAGCAGACCGGCGCCTCCGTCATCATCGACAACAAGCCGGGCGCGGGCACGATGATCGGCGCGCAGGACGTGGCGCGCGCCAAGCCGGACGGCTATACGCTGCTGTACACCATCGTCGTCACGCACACGCAAAATCCGCATCTGTACAAAAAGCTGCCGTACGACCCGGTCAAGGACTTCACGCCGGTCCTGCAGGCGGTCAGGTCGGCAACCGTGCTGGTTGCCAACAACAACGCGCCGTTCTCCACAACCGCCGAGCTGATTGCCTACGCCAAGGCAAATCCCGGAAAGCTCAACTACGCCTCGTACAGCGCCGGGTCGACATCCCACTTGAATGGCGAGATTCTCAAGATGAAAACGGGCACCGACATCGTCCACGTGCCCTACAAGGGCACAGCCGACGCCAGCCGCGCGCTGTTGGCGGGCGATGTGCAGGTCTACTTCGACGGCACCGCCACCGCGGTCGAGAACGCCCGCGCGGGCAAGGTCAAGCTGCTGGGCCCGGCGACGGACCGGCGCCTGAGCGTGCTGCCTGAATTGCCGACGCTGGAGGAACAGGGGATCGAGGGTCTGAACATCGTGGGCTGGCAAGGCATCTTCGGTCCGGGCGACATGCCGCCCGCACTGGCCGAACGCGTGGCCCAGGTCTTTCGGGCCGCGCTGGAAACCCCTGAAATCACCCAGACCATCCTGTCGCAAGGCAATGAGGTCAGCGGCGCGGGTCCAAAGGAATTCTCGGCCATCGTGCAGCGCGACAGCGCGCGGTGGGGCGACGTGATCCGCCGGATCGGGCTGGTATTGGAATAAGGCTGACGGGCCCCCGGGCCCCAGGAGACAACAATGCACGATGTAGTGATACGCGGCGGCACGCTGGTGGACGGTTCAGGCGCCAGCGCCCGGGTGGGCGACCTTGCCATTGACGGCGGCCGGATCGTACAGGCCGGCGGCAAGGCGGGCGCCGCGCGGCGAGAGATCGACGCGGCGGGCGCGCTGGTGACGCCGGGCTGGGTCGACATCCACACCCATTACGACGGCCAGGCGACGTGGGACCCGTACCTCAGTCCATCGACATGGCATGGCGTCACCACCGCCATCATGGGCAACTGCGGGGTGGGCTTTGCGCCGGTGAAGCCCGACCGTCGCGAATGGCTGATCAAGGTAATGGAGGGCGTCGAGGACATTCCGGGCTCGGTGCTGTCGGAAGGCATCGAATGGGACTGGGAAACCTTTCCCGAGTATCTGGATGCGCTGGATCGGCGGCCCAAGGCGCTGGACATCGGGGCGCAGATCCCGCACAGCGCGGTGCGCGCGTACGTGATGGGCGACCGCGCCATTCATCACGACGAGGCCTCGCCCGCCGACCTGCTGGCCATGCGCGAGGTCGTGCGCGCAGCATTGCAGGCGGGGGCGGTCGGCTTTTCGACGTCGCGGACGTTCCTGCACAAGTACGACGAGCGCAAGTACCCGCCGGGCACGTTCGCCACCGGCGAAGAGATCAGCGCGCTGGGCTCCGTCATGGGCGAGGTCGGCCACGGCGTGTTCCAGATGACGGCCAACCATCCCGCGATGGAGGGCGAGATTCCCTGGCTGGAACAGCTTGCCCGCCACAATCGTCTGCCGGTGCTGTTCAACCTTCAGCAGACCGACGGCGCGCCTGACGTCTGGAAGCAGATCGTGCGCACGCTGGACAAGGCGCGCGATGAAGGCGTGCCGCTCATGGCCGGCATCAGCGGCCGGCCGCTGGGCATCCTGTTCTCCTGGCAAAGCTCGTTGCATCCCTTCATTGCCCATCCGACCTATCAGGCGCTGCACGCGCTGCCCCTGCCAGAAAAGCTCGCGCAACTGCGCGATCCGCAGGTCCGCCAGAAAATCATGAGCGAGCAGCGTGGCCTGCTGGACCGCCGGGCCGAGACCTTGTTCAGCAGCTTTCACAAGATCTACCGGCTGGGCCAGGATCCCGACTACGAGCCGCTGCCCGAAGACAGCGTGGCGGCCATGGCGGCGCGCACCGGGCGCCCGCCGTTGGAACTGGTGTATGACCTGATGCTGGAGAACGAGGGCCGGGCGATTCTCTACTATCCGTCCTTCAACTATTCCTATGAAAACCTCGATCACCTGCACCAGCTGATGCAGCATGCGAACACGGTGAACAGCCTGTCCGATGGCGGCGCGCATTGCGGCTACATCTGCGATGTCAGCATGCCGACCTTCATGCTCAGCCACTGGACGCGAGACCGTCGCCGAGGCCCGCTCCTGCCGCTTGAACACGTGGTGCGCCGGCAGACCCGCGATACCGCGCTGGTGTATGGCTTGCACGATCGGGGGCTATTGCAGCCGGGATATAAGGCCGACATCAACGTCATCGACCCGGATGCGCTGAAGGTGCATTGCCCGGAAATGGTGTTCGACCTGCCGGGTGGCGGGCGCAGGCTGGTGCAGCGTGCCGATGGCTACGCGGCCACGTTGGTCAACGGCCTGCCGATCTTCGAGCGCGGCGAGGCAACGGGAGAGCTGCCGGGCAAGTTGTTGCGGGGTGCCGGACCGCAACCGGGATGAGCATTGGGGCGTTCCTGTCAGACCCCGGAAGGCGGCGCCTTTTTGGTCCTTCTGCCCAGCACCTTCACCCCCGCTGGCACCGGCTTGTCGTGGATAACGTCCCGGATGTACTGCAGGAACAGCTCGGAACTTGCCGACAGCGACCGCAAGCGTCGCGTGATCAGACAGACCTCGCGCGACAACCGGGGCGAACTCAGCTCCCGGAACACGAACGGCCCCGGCTCGCTCCCTAGCGTCTGCGGCGGCGCGATGGAGCTGGCCGCAAGCGCCGGCAGGATCGAATATCGTCCGCCGCCACGCAGCACGGCGTGCAGCGACGACGTGCGCGACACCTCATCGTGCTGCTGCTCGAAGAACCCCGGCTTGCCGGCGTGTGCGCGCAGGAACGCGCCGATGCCGGTGTCTTGGGTAAACCCCACGTATTGCGCCGGGTCCAGGTCGGCCCACTTCAAGGGCTTTGCGCCTTGCGCGTACGGATACGACGCGGCGCAGATTACGCCGTAGCGGTCCTCGAACAGCGGCGTATAAACCAACTCTTCCAAACCATGATGCGAGGTCGAAATCGCAAAGTCGATGTCGCCGTTGGCGATCATCTTCTCGACCAGTTCCGAGCCGGCGTCGTGCAGTGAAAACGTGATCTTGGGATAGGCCTGGCGAAAGGCCGCGATGGCGTCGCCCAGAAAGTAGTTGGTGACCGATGCCACCACCGCGATCCGCACGTGTCCCTGGCGGCCCTGCGACAACGCCTCCAGGTCGCTCAGCGCGCCGTCGAACTGGCTGAGGATGCGCTCGGCCTCCGCCTTGAAGCGGGCGGCCTCCGGCGTCATCGCCACGCGCCGCGTACTGCGGTCGAACAGTTTGACGCCCACGGCGTCTTCAAATTGCTGGATGGTCGCGGTCAGCGAAGACTGCGTCAGAAAGAGCTGCGACGCCGCCACGGTGAACGAGCCGGTGTTGGCCACCGCCACGAAACTGCGGAAGTGCCGCAGGGTGATGCTGCGCTTGGTCGACATGCTTCGCCACCGCTCTATATATTGGCAAAAACGAATAATAAGTAAAAACCAACAATTTGTAGTGAAGAAAAGCGCGCTCTAGAATTTTCCTCGACTCGGCGTCCCGTGCCGCCGTCATCGCGTGCAAGAGGGAGCAACCTGAGATGAGCAGTGCAGATGTATCGCAGACCGCATCATGCTTTTCGCGCGTGGGCTGCCGCCCATGACCAGACCACAACAACCGCTGCGGATCCTCATGTCCGAACCGACGCTAAGCCGCATCGGCAGCGAGATCGCGCAGGCGTTGGATGGACGCGCGTTCGAACCCGTCATCGCGGCGCGGACGCAGGGCAACGCGCCCGCCGGTGTCGACGTCGCTTTCATCTCGCGCGATGTGACCGGCCTGTCGACCAAGCATCGCGTCCTGGAACCGCTTGAAGCCTTCTACGTCTCGCTGCGTCAATCGCCGAGGCTGGCCTGGGTGCACGTGCACTCGGCGGGCGCGGACCGGCCGATCTTTGGCGAACTGAAATCCCGCGGCGTGCGTGTCACCACCTCGTCCGGCGCCAACGCGCAGGTGGTGGCGCAGACCGCGCTGGCCGGGATTCTGGCGCTGGCGCGCGAGTTTCCGCGCCTGTTCGACGCCCAGCGTGCCCAAACCTGGACGCCGCTGATCGGTGACCGGATGCCGCGCGATCTGCCTGGGCAGACCGCCGTGATCGTGGGATGGGGCCCGATCGGCCGCGCGCTGGGCGGGTATCTGCGGATGTTGGGACTGAACGTCATCGCCGTGCGCAGCGCGGCCGCGCCGCCCGCGGACGGCGTGGAGACCTACGCCTTTGAAGACCTGCCGCGCATTGCGGGCCGCGCCGACTGGCTGGTGCTGGCGTGCCCCTTGAGCGACCGCACGCGCGGCCTGGTGAACGCCCGCGTGCTGGCCGCCATGGCGCCGCACGCCCGGCTCATCAACGTCGCGCGGGGCGAAGTCGTTGCCGAAGCCGACCTGATCGAGGCACTGCGCACCAACGCGCTGGCTGGCGCCTTTCTGGATGTCTTCGAACACGAGCCGCTGGACGCCGCGTCGCCGCTCTGGACGCTGCCAAACGTGATCGCCACGCCGCATTCGGCTGGGCACTCCGACGGCAACGAGGCGCGCGTGGACCGCATCTTTCTTGATTACCTGCGCGACTGGCGGCAATGATTCCGCCCGCGATGCCCGCGACCCTTTCAGGACCCTTCATGATCCAGACCGCCGCGCGCATCCAGCGCGGACCGTCTACGCGGCCGCCACGCAATACGGGCAATCGGTCGCGCACGCTTGTCCGTTGGCAGGTTTGCCAAGATCTGGCTTTCCTGGCGCTTGCCCCGCAGGGTCCGTGCCGCCGCCATGAAAGCACTCATGCGCCAGCCACTGGCTCAGCCGCTCGTAGCTTTCCATGTTGCTGCGCCAGTTCGGCGCGCAAAGATAATAGCCAAGCGGGCTTTCAAAGGTGCGATCGAATATGTCGACCAGCTGCCCCGTGGCCAATTCCTTTTCGATCAGGCAGTGCGGCATCAGCGCCACGCCAAAGCCGGACGACGCGGCCTGGATAATCATTGAAAACAGATTGAAGCCGGGGCCAAAACGGGCGCGGTCATAATCGCCCAGGTACGTCGAAAACCAATATTCCCAGGACAGCGGAATTTCGATGTGCTGCAGCAGCGTGCACTGCTTGATGTCTTCCAGGCTGCTGATCGGATGCTGATCCAGGTATTCCCGCGAGCACACCAGGCGGGTTTCGCGGCCCGTCAGATACTTGGCGGCGCCGTCGTGCCAGTCGCCATAGCCGTACTGGATGGAGGCATCGAAATCCAGCTCGGTGCTTTTGTAATCCGCGACGCTGTAACGCACGAAATTGATGGAGATGTCCGGATTGACCTCGCGGAACGTCTTCAGACGCGGAAACAGCCATTGCGCCGCAAACGTGGGCGCGGCCGAGACATTCAGGGATTTTGCCGACTGCTGCGTCGCCATGACCTGCGACGTGGCGCTTTCCAGCGTATGCAACGCCGGCCGGATCAGGCTGAGGTAGGTGGCGCCCATGCGCGTGAGCTGCAACCCGTTCGTGCCCCGAATGAACAGCGCGTGGCCAAGGTAGCTTTCCAGCGTGGCGATATGCCGGCTGATGGCGCTTTGCGTGACGAACAGTTCCTTGCCCGCCTTCGAGAAAGACAGATGCCGAGCGGCCGCGGAAAACGCGTTCAATTCGGACAGGGTGGGGCAGCGGCGTCTCATAGGGGGGTATGAGTAAAGCTCATAAGGCTCTTCAAATTTGTGTCGAACGCATAGGGGGAGACCCGGTATCGGACCCCGGAATTGTACCGGTAGAGTTCGGCATGCCGCGATTTCCCGGCGTTTTGAACTGTTTACGTGGTTGATTTATGAATCCGGTTGTCATCAAGAATTGCAGGATCCTCAATACCCGAACCTTGGCCCTCGAAGCCGCTTCGACCGTGCTGGTCGAGGACGGGGTCATCACCCGCATCGCCGCCGACGCAACGGCGCCGGCGGATGCGCAGGTGGTGGACGCCAAGGGCATGACCTTGATGCCCGGCATGATCGACTGCCACGTGCACGTGGTGGCGTCGTCGTTCAACCTGGGCCGCGTCGCGGCCCTGCCCAATGCGCTGGCGCTGCTGCGCGCGCTGCCCATCATGCAGGGCATGCTTGACCGCGGCTTCACCTCGGTGCGCGACGCCGGCGGCGCCGATTGGGCGCTGGCGCAGGCCGTGCTGGACGGCACCATCGACGGCCCGCGTCTCTTCTGCTCGGGCAAGGCCCTGTCGCAGACTGGCGGCCATGGCGACTTCCGCCAGCGCAACGACGAACTGGATCCTTGCCCGTGCTCGGTCAAGATCGGCAACATCGGCCGCGTGGTCGACGGCGTCGACAACTGCCGCCTGGCCGTGCGCGAGGAAATCCTCAAGGGCGCCACGCAGATCAAGGTCATGGCGTCCGGCGGCGTGGCATCGCCCAACGATCCCATCCAGAACCTGGGCTTCTCCGAAGCCGAGCTGATCGCCATTGTGGAAGAGGCCAGCAACGCCAACACCTACGTGATGGCCCACGCCTACACCCCGCGCGCCATCACGCGTGCCGTGCGCTGCGGCGTGCGCACCATCGAGCACGGCAACCTCGTCGACCGTGAGGCCGCCGAGGTCATGAAGGAACACGGCGCCTACATGGTGCCCACGCTGATCACCTACGAAGGTCTGGCCAACGACGGCGAGCGCTACGGCTTGCCGCTGGACTCGGTCAAGAAGATCGCCACCGTGCGCACGCAGGGCCTGACCGCGCTGGAGATCCTGGACGACGTCGGCGTAAAGATGGGCTACGGCAGCGACCTGCTGGGCGAAACCCACTACATGCAGTCCGACGAACTGGTGCTGCGCAGCCGCGTGCTGGGCAACGCCAAGGTCATCCAGCAAGCCACGCTGATCGGCGCCGAGATCCTGAACCAGCAAGGCCTGCTGGGCGAAGTGTGCGAAGGCGCCTACGCCGATCTGCTGCTGATCGACGGCAATCCGCTGGACGACATCGAACTGCTGACCAAGCCGGATTCGATCAAGCTCATCATGAACCGCGGCCTGCTGCACAAGAACGCCTGCTGACGTTCGACCGCTTCGTTCCCCTCTTCTTTACTCCGGAATTTCCCCCATCATGTTTTCCGTATCCGACCGCCTGGAGCGGTTGCCCTTCAGCAGCTTTCATTTCCGGCTGCTGATGATCGGCGGCCTCGGGCTCGCCTTCGAAGCGCTGGACGCCGGCATCATCGCCTTCATCATTCCCTCGCTGCGCACGCAGTGGGGCCTGACCACCGGCCAGATCGGCTGGATCGCCAGCAGCACCTATGTCGGCTTCCTGGTCGGGGCGCTGTTCTCCGGCATCCTGGGCGACCGCTACGGCCGCAAGAAGATCATGATGTGGGCGCTCCTGCTGTTCTGCGTCGCCACGTTCTTCAACGCCTTTGCCCGCAACTATCACGAGTTCTACATCCTGCGCATGATTGCCGGCATCGGCATGGGCGCTGAAGGCGCCATCATCGCGCCGTACCTGGCCGAATTCGTCAGCAGCAAGTATCGCGGCCGCTTCACCGGCGCGCTGGCGGGCTTCTTCTCGTTCGGCTTCGTGATGTCCGCGTTGCTCGGCTACTTCATCGTGCCGATGAGCGACGACGGCTGGCGCTGGATCATGATCATCGCTTCTGTTCCCGTCGTGTTCCTGCTGTGGTGGCGCAAGTCGCTGTTTGAATCGCCGCGCTGGCTTGAACACACCGGCCAGACCGCGGAAGCCAACCGCATCTGCGAAGCCATCGAAGCCGAAGTCCTGAAGAGCACCGGCCGCCCGCTGCCCACGCCCGTTGCTACGCGCAAGGCCACGGCCACCGCCGCGCCGCAGCAGACCGCGATGGCCAAGCTGGCGCAGCTGTTCTCGCAGGAGTACCTGGGCACGACCGTGCTGGTGTGGGTGTTCTGGATCACGGTGCTGTTCTGCTACTACGCCTTCCTGGTGTGGATTCCCAGCTTGCTGGTCGAGCGCGGCTTCACCATCACCAAGAGCTTCTCGTACACCATCCTGATCTACCTGTCGCAGATCCCCGGCTACTTCTCGGCCGCGTACTTCAACGACAAGATCGGCCGCAAGTACACCATCCTGGCCTACATGCTGCTGTCGTGCCTGTCCGCGCTGGGCTTGGCGCTGGCCAGCGGCGAGCAACAGATCATCATGCTGAGCATGCTGCTGTCCTTCGGCATGAATGGCGTGATCGCCGGTCAGTACACGTACACCGCCGAGATCTATCCCACGTCGATCCGTGCGACCGGCATGGGCGCGGCCTCGGCCTTTGCCCGCATCGGGTCCATCGCATCGCCGACCATCGTCGGCGTCGCGTACCCGGTCCTGGGCTTTGCCGGCGTATTCGCGATGATGACCGCCATCCTGCTGGTCGGCGGCCTGGGCATCCTGTTCTACGGCAAGAACACGCGTGGCGTCGTGCTTGAGGAGATCAACGCATGACGAAGGGCTCCGCATTCCGGCCGCTGGCCGGGCACGCGCGCGATCTGGCGCTGGCAGCGGACCGGCAGGCGCAGTGGAGCGTGATCTCCAACCTGCTGCACGCCTGCTTTGGTCACAAGCTGTTCACTGCGTTGCTGTACCTGCAGGACCACCGGCTGATGAAGCGTCTGCATACGTCGGACGAGAGCATCAGCCCGCTGGGCGGCTTCAAGGCCACTGGCAACGGTCCGTGGTCCCGACTGGTGCTGGAAGAAGGGCGCCTGTATGTCGCCAGCAACGAAGACGACGTGCGTACCGTTTTCTCCGAGGCCCCGATGCTGATCGAGCGCGGGCTGCAGTCAGCCTTCAACATTCCGGTGCGGCACGCGGGGCGGGTGATCGGCTCGCTGAACATGCTGGCCGCGCGTCACGCTTATGACGATATCGATCCGGATCTGGCGGCGGTGGTGGCTGGGTTGTGCGCGCCCGTGTTCATCGAAGCGATGCAGGACGCGGCGTCTGCGGCGGCCAATGTGGACCGCTCCGTGCTGGACAGCGTGTGAGACACGTTATTTGAGTATCCGTCCCGGTGCGGGACTGGGTTTGCGGGCCGCTTTTCGAAGCGGCCCTTTTTTCGTCCGGACACCGGGACGGCCCCGGTTTTGCACATTGTTTCGGGAACTGGTCTGAATTGTTGCGTGTTACCGCGTTTTTGCAAGAGGGGGAGCGAGCTTTAGAAGTCTTTCGATGTGCGAGCTTGCGGGGCGTCAAGAGAATGGTCGCTTTTTTTCGTGGCGGTTCTGCGGCGCTGCAATCGGCCGGCATCTGGCTTTTCGCATCTCCGAAGCCGCGCACGGTTTACGGAGCTTGCAATGCACTTCCCCCTTTCCCCGGTTGTCGCGGCGATTCTCGCCGCCACGATCCCGGCCTTTCCCTTGATGGTGTTGGCGGCGCCGATGCCGCCGATCCTCATTGATGACCCGGAAGGCAACACGTCGATGGAGGTGTTCCCCGGAGCGAGCATCACGGTGAGCACCGGAGACGCAATCCGCGTCAACAATCAGGGCAACAGCGTCTTCGTAAACGGCATTACCGTGACCGCTGAGGCAGATGCCCGAGGTGCGCATGCCCAAGGCGGCGGCTCGATCACGATCACGGACAGTACGATCCAGGCGCAAGCCGGGGCTGCATTGTCCGCGTCCCAGGAAAATAGTTTTGTCCACGCCGACATCTCCCTCCTATCCTCAGAGGCAACGACCGTGCTTGCGACCGATGCGGGCCGCATCGAACTGCTTGGCGGAGCCGTGTCGGGATCGGGCGGTTTCCTGGGGACAGTCCGGGCTTCCGATGGGGGTGTCATCACGGCAAGTGACCTGGAGATCAAGAGCATTGATCTCAATGGCGTCAACAGCTATGGCGTGCGCGTCCAGTCAGGCGGGCGCGTCGAACTGTCCAACGTCATTGTGTCCAGCGTGGATGACATGGGCGCGGCGACCGGGGCGGACCTTTCGGTGCAAGAAGGCACGCTGTTGCTGACCGATAGCCAGGTCAAGGCAGGAAGCACGGAAAACGCCACGGCGGCAACCATGCATATCTCGCAAAACGCCATCGTCACCATTCAAGGAAGCACCATTGAAGGCCAGATATCCGTTATCGACGGTTCCAGCCTGACCGTGACGGATACGGTGGTTGCTGGTCCGCATTCGGTGAGCTTCGGCGTGCTCTTGTATAACGAGACGACGCAAACCGGTGTGTCTTCGGCGTCTTTGACGAACGTGACGATCGGCAGCGAAGCCGTCGCGTTCAACGAGGGCGTCACGGTGATGAACAACCATGTGATGACCGGAAAGAACCTGGACATCCGTGCGGACTTGTATGCGATCCGAAGCCGCAATGGGGCGGTACAGATTGAAGGCGGGACCTTACGCGGAAGACGCGCCGGCCTGTATGCACACTCGATCGATGACACGGCGACGACAACGATCGACGCCGTGGGAACGCATATCCTGGCCGAAGCCATGAATGCGGTAGGCGTGAGTGCCAACCATCGCGGCACGCAAGTGACATTGGACGGGGTTACCGTGGACGTGTCCGGCAGCGCGGGCGCAGCGCTTCGGGCAACCGACGAGGCACGCATCGACGCTGTCAATTCGCAGTTGAACGGGCAATCCACAGGCTCGATCGGCGTGCAGATGCTTGGAAACATCGGCGCCGGCGACACGACGGTTTCGCTGAGCGACACGCAAGTCATCATGACGGGCCAGAACGCAAACGGCGTGCAGAGCGTGCGCTACGAGCCGCAGGGCGCCAACTCGCTCGTATTGTCGAACGGCAGCAACCTCCAGACCCACGATGGTGTGGGGTTTCTCGTCAGGGGTGGAGACCACGACATCACCGTCCAGAACGCCACCGTGGTGGCCCGAGCCGGCGGCGACGAAGCCAGCGGCATCCTGCTTAGAACGCAGGCGACCCCCAGCGCGGGAATCGTCCCCGGGCAACCGTACCAGACGCAACGCGTCACCTTGAACGCCACAGGCGCGCTCATGACGGGCGACGTGTTGACCTCCGACAGCGGCCGCGTCGATATTGACCTGGCCAGCGGCAGTGAGTGGACCGGCGCGGTGCGCGCGGGGCAGGGTTCGGTGGACAGCGTCAAGTTAGACGCCAGCAGCGTTTGGAACGTGCGCGGCGATTCGGCCGTCAAGACCCTGACCAACGCGGGTGTCGTGCGGTTCGTGTCTCCCGGTGCGCAATCTGGATTCAAGACGCTTACCGTCTCCGACTACATCGGCGGCGGCACCTTGGTCATGAATACCCACCTGGGCGACGACACGTCCCTGACCGACCGGCTCGTCGTGGACGGCGGCGCGGTCACGGGCACCACCGGGCTGCGTGTCTTGAACGCCGGCGGCGCAGGCGCGTTGACCACGCAAGGCATCCGGCTCGTGCAGGCCACCAACGGGGCCACGATTTCAGGCAATGCGTTTTATCTGGACGCGAATTCGACTGGCTATCGGCCCTCAACCATTAGCCTGGCGCTCAATGGCTACGACTATTTCCTGGTTCAGGGCGGCACGGGCGGCGTGGCGTCCGATTGGTATCTGACGTCAACGACGCCGCCGGAAGAAGGCGGCGCCACGGACCCGGGCGGTCAGACGCCGCCCGGAAGTGGCGTTGAGACACCTCCTGGTGGCGGCATCGAAACGCCGCCGGGCAGTGGCACCGAAACGCCTCCTGGCGGCGGCATTGACACGCCTCCCGGCAGCGGCACTGAAACTCCGCCGGGCAGCGGCACTGAAACGCCGCCTGGCAGTGGCGCCGAAACGCCTCCTGGCAGTGGGGGGACGACACCTCCCGGTGGTGGCGGTGGCGCCACCGGTCCTGCCCCGGGCACGCTGCAGAACGTCTCACCGGAAAACGGTGTGCACATCGGCAACCAGTTCGCAGCCACCCGCATGTTCGTACATCGCCTGGCGGATCGTAGCGTGGCGCAAACGTCGGCCGGCCAGTCTGCACCCGCCAGTGCGGCATCCCGGCAGTTGTGGGCACGTACCGAGGGCGCGCGCCATACCGGAATGGAACTTCAGCAAGGCCAGGTAAGCATCGATACCGACACCGCCATGCTGCAGATGGGCGCCGACCTGTTGAGCACGCCTCTGGGTCAGCAAGGCGTCCTCAAGGCAGGCGTCATGGCCGGCGCGGGCGATGCACGCACGAACGCCACTTCCCAGCTCATCCACCCCGGTACCGGCATGGCGATGCGCGTTGACGCCCGCGGCAAGGTCACCGGGTATTCGGTGGGCGTCTATGCAACGGCTTACGCCGACGATGCCACCCGCCTGGGCGCGTACGCCGACTCGTGGTTGCAGTTCGGCCGCTACTCCAACGAAATCAATAGCGAACTGGGCTCGGCCCGTTACCGTTCAAACACCTGGACCGCATCGGTGGAAACCGGCTACGCCTTCAAGCCCTTCGCTGCGGATTCGGCATTGGGTTCGATGGTGGTGGTGCCGCAGGCACAACTGGCCTATACGCGTTACAACGCCCAGGACGCCGTCCTGCCCAGCATGACGCTGAAAAATTCGCCCGCCAGTTCGGTCACTTCGCGCGTGGGTGTCCGGGCGTACCCGCTTGGCAACGACGCCGCCACGTCGCCGGTGCGGCCTTACGTCGAGGCCAATTGGCTGCATAACTCGGGCAGCGCGAAAGCCAACGTGGGCGCCTCGACGTTCCAGGCAACGCCGATGCGCGACGCGGCGGAACTGCGAATCGGCGTGGCCGGAAATGTCCGTGAGTCGTGGCAGGTTGGCGGCGAGCTGTTCGGCCAGGCTGGAAACGGCGGTCAGCGGGGCTACGGCGGCATGCTGAACGTCGGGTATCGCTGGTAGCCTGCGCGCTGAAGGGCGGACTGCAATGCGGGCCGTTGATGGCCGCGGCGGTCTGCCTTTCATGGCGATGGGCTGGGCGATTCACGCCACGCGCTTGTTGAGAATCACCAGCGACACGCCCGCCAGCACGAGCGCGGACGCGGCCACCAGCAGAACCGTCAGCGGCTCATCCAGAAACAGCGTCCCGCCCAACGCCGCCAGCACCGGGACACTGAGCTGCACGGTGGCGGAGCGCGTCACGTTCAACCGTTTCAGCGCGGCGTACCAGAGGATGTACCCCAGGCCCGACGTCACCGCGCCGGACGCCACGGCATAGGCGGCGCCTGCGGCGTCGAGCCGAACGTGCGACATGACGAACTGCGCAAGCAACAACGCCAGCGCAACCGGCGCGGCGCGGATGAAATTCCCCGCGGTTGCCGCCACCGGATTCCGTGCGCCCCGGCCCAGCAGCGAATAAATGCTCCACGCCACGCCGGACAGGATCATCAGGAATCCGTAGAACACGGGTGGCGCGTCCGTACCGGGCAGGATCAACGCGACAAGCCCGGCAATCGCCAACGCCATGCCAACGCATTGCAGCGGCGCCAATCGTTCGCCAATCGCCAGGCCGTACAGGATCATGCTGATCTGGATCGCCCCAAACAGCAGCAGGGCGCCCGTGCCGGCGGGAATATGCGTGTACGCAAAGGAGAACGCCAGTGCATACGCCAGCAGTGCCAACGCACCCGCCCAGGACCCTTCCAGACGTTCGGACTGCTGGCGCAGTGCCAGCACCAGCCATAGCATCAGCGCACCCGACACAACGCGGATGACGACGAAGGTGGTGGGATCGATCGCCGTCTGTTTGAGCGCGAGGCGGCAAAGCAGGGAATTGCCGGCAAAGGCCAGCATGGCGGAAAGGGTGAGCGCGAAGAGGCGGAGGGTCATGGCGGGGGCCTTTGAATCACCACTGCGATCCGCGGCCTCTGCCGTCTACTGCACGGCCGAAGCGGTCTCGCGGAACCGCTGCACCAGCGGGGAGCCGTCTTCCGAACGATACGCCAGCAGCACCTGGCTTTGGGCGTCTGGCGTATCCAGTTCGCGATAGGCCACGCCGGGAATGCCCGTTTTCATGTAGGTGTCGGGGAGGATGGAAATGCCCATCCCCGCCGCGACCAGACCGATGATGGTTGCGCCTTCGCGCGCCTCCTGGCCGACTTGCGGGGCGAAGCCCGCCCGGTTGGCCAGTACGCTCACGTGGTCGAACAGGCCGCAGCCCAGTCCGCGCGGGAACAGGATGAAGGATTCGTCTGCCAGGTCCGTCATTGACAGCGGCGTGTCACGGCGCGCCAGCGGATGCGATTGCGGCAGGGCGGCCATCAGCCGGTCGGTCCACAGCGGCAGCGTCGCGATGTTGGGCGGCGGCACGAACAGGATGGATGGCCGCAGAAATCCCACGTCGATGTCTTTGGAAGCCAGCGCCCGCAATTGCTGGCCCGTCGACTGATGGCTCAAGTCCACGCCCACGCCGGGAAAGTCCGTGCGAAAGGCATGCACGATGCGGGGAAAGGCGTCGAACATCGGCACAGACGCCGTGAATGCCACGCGGATCTCGCCGGTTTCTCCCAGCGCCGACTGCCGCACGACCTCGCCGGCGCGTTCCAGGTGGGACAGCGCGCGGCGCGCCTGGTCCAAGAACAGCGCGCCCGCCTGCGTCAGTTCCACGCTGCGGCTCGTGCGGGTCAGGAGCGGCGCCCCGAGTTCTTCTTCCAGCGCCTTGATCTGCAGGCTGAGGGGCGGCTGGCTGACGTGCAACCGGCGCGCGGCCCGGCTGAAGCTCAGTTCCTCGGCGACGGCGACGAAGTAACGCAGTTGGCGGAAATCCATATTGATTTGGAAAGCAAATAGATGATCTTGAAAAACGGTATTGGACGATATGAGTGTACGCCGCGCATCATTCGGGCATACCAACACGTATAACGACACAGGAGACAACCATGAAGGCTTTCAAGCCCTCCCGGTCCCGCCGCACGTTTGCCGCCGCCGCAGGCGTGGGCGCACTGATCGCCGCCATGCTGGCGCCGCTGCCGGCTGCCGCGCAGGCCAATTTCCCCGACAAGCCGATCCGTATCGTGGTGCCGTATGCCGCCGGCGGCGGTGTGGACATCGTCACCCGCCTGGTCAGCCAGAAGATGGGTGATGCGCTGAAGCAGACGATCATCGTCGAAAACAAACCTGGCGCGGCCACCAATATCGGCATGGACACCGTGGCGCGCGCCCCGGCGGACGGCTATACGCTGCTGACCGCGTCGAACACGCTGGCCGCCAACGGTGCGCTGTTCTCCAAGCTGACCTTCGATCCCGCGCACGACTTCACCCCCGTGGGCGCCATCGGTTATGCGCCGCTGGCCGTGGTGGTGCCGGTCGAGTCGTCGTTCAAGACCTTGAAGGACCTGACGGACTATGGCCGCGCGCATCCCGACAAGCTGACCTACGCGTCGGCCGGCAACGGCAGCTCCGGCCATCTGGCTAGCGAACTGCTCAAGCGCGAGAGCGGCATGAAGGCGCTGCATGTGCCGTACAAGGGCGGCTCGCCCGCGGTCACCGACCTGTTGGGGCAGCGGATTTCCTTCATGTCCATCAACCCGCTGGAAGTCGTCTCGCACGTTAAGGCGGGCAAACTGCGCGCATTGGCCGTGCTGGACGACGAGCCGGCAAGCATGCTGCCCGAGGTGCCCACGGTGGTGTCGCAAGGCCTCCCGGGCGCGATGGCCACGGTGTGGTGGGGCTTGATCGGCCCCAAGGATTTGCCGCCCGAGGTCACGGCAAAGCTGAATGCCGCGCTGCAAACCGCATTGAAGGACCCGGCCGTGAAGCAGCGCTTCGGCGAGATGGGCGCGGTCGTCACGCCCGGTACGGACAAGCAGTTCGGCCAATTCGTGGCAGCGGAGACCACCAAGTGGACCAAGGTCATCAAGGACGCGGGCATCAAGGCTGATTGACCGCGCTCGCGCTGGTATGGGTCCGCAGGGCGGGTCCGGCCGGCAACCATGCATAGAGGAACTGAAATGGAACGGCAAAAGAACGGGCTGGTGGTCAGCGCGCACTCCGCGGACTTCGTCTGGCGCGCGGGCGGCGCCATCGCCCTGTACGCCAAACGCGGCTGGAAAATGACCGTGGTCTGCCTGTCGTTCGGCGAACGCGGCGAATCCGCCAAGCTGTGGAAGCAGCCGGGCATGACGCTGGAACGCGTCAAGGCCGACCGCCGCGACGAAGCCCGTCTGGCGGCCGACATCCTGGGCGCGGACATCCGGTTCATGGACTGCGGCGACTATCCGCTGCGCGTCTCGGACGAGGCGCTGTTTGAACTGGTGGATGTGTACCGCGAACTGCAGCCGGAATTCGTGCTGACGCATTCGCAGAAAGACCCCTACAACTTCGACCATCCGCTTGCCACGCACGTCGCCCAGGAAGCTCGCGTGATTGCGCAGGCGCACGGGCACCATCCCGAGCAGGCGGTGCTGGGCGCACCGCCCGTGTTTCTGTTCGAGCCGCATCAGCCCGAGCAGTGCGAGTGGAAGCCCGAAGTGCTGCTCGATATCTCCGAAGTCTGGGACCAGAAGCGCCGGGCCTTCGAAACCATGGCCGCGCAGGAGCACCTGTGGGAGTACTACACCCGCGTCGCCTTGCAGCGCGGCGTGCAGGCATCGCGCAACTCGAACCTGAAGATCAAGTACGCCGAAGGCTATCAGCGCGTGTTCCCGCAAGTCACCGGGGAGCTTGCATGAGCATCGCCGTCAGGAACATCGACCGCGGCGACAGCAGGGTCATCGCACGCCTGGCGTCGGCAGGCGTGGCCACCGCACACGAGGCGCAGCATCGCACCGGCCTGCTGCAACCCTACCTGCGGCCCGTGTACGCAGGCGCATCCATCGCAGGCAGCGCCGTGACGGTGCTGGCGCAGCCGGGCGACAACTGGATGCTGCACGTTGCGATCGAACTCTGCCGGCCGGGCGATATCGTCGTCGTGGCCTGCGCGTCGTCGAGCGAGGACGGCATGTTCGGAGAACTGCTTGCCACCTCGATGCGCGCACGCGGCGTACAGGGGCTTGTCATCGACGCGGGCTGCCGTGATGTCGCGGCGCTGAAGGACATGCAGTTCCCCGTGTGGTCGAAGTGCATCTCTGCCAAGGGCACGGTCAAGGCGACGCCTGGATCGGTGAACGTGCCGGTCGTGTGCGCGGGGGCGCTCGTGCAGCCCGGCGATGTCGTTGTTGCCGACGACGACGGCGTGTGCATCGTGCCGCGCGAGCGTGCGGCGCAGGTTGCCGACGCTTGCGAGGCGCGGCTGATCAACGAGACGGCCAAACGCAAGCGGTTGGCCGCCGGGGAACTGGGGCTGGATATCTATGGCATGCGGGAAAAGCTGGCCGCGGCGGGGCTGGTGTACGTGGACCGCAATCCCGGAGCCTGAAACGCCGGCGCAGAAACTTAAGACGACCGCCTCAAGCGATGGATGAGGCCATCTGGATGACTCTTAGGGCCGCCGGCACAGATTCCACGATTGATGCGCCGATGCCACATCAAGATAACCCCCCATAGCGATAACTAATAAGAATGCTTATCATGCGCGTTTTACATAAAAGAACGCATGGGGTGGGGCTGTGGGTAAAGCATCGAAAGGCCGTCAAGGCAGGCAGAAGGGCGTCGCCCTGGCAGTGAAGCAGGCACTGGCGGGCAGCGCCGCGCTCTATGCCGCGTCGGTTTCCGCGCAGACGCAGGCCCCGGCTCCCGCCGGGATCACCGTCCTGCCCACCGTCACCGTGACCAGTGCCCCGATCGCCCTGGGCGAGGCGCCTGCGCCCATCGCCGGCGGCCTGATCGGCGGCGGCGCCCGCATGGGCATCCTGGGCAACACGTCCGTCATGGACACGCCGTTCAGCGTCACCAGCTATACCGCCCAGACCATCGAGAACGAGCAGGCGCGTTCCGTGGCCGACGTCGCTACCATGGACCCGTCCGTGCGCATGAGCAGCGCGCGGTCCAACATCAACGAAGACCTGACCATCCGCGGCTTCAATGTTCCGACCGCGGACTTCGCGTTCAACGGCATGTTCGGGCTGACGCCATATTGGCGCGCACCGGTCGAGACCCTGGAACGCGTGGAGATCATCAAGGGCCCGTCCGCGGCGCTATTCGGTATGACGCCGGGCGGCAGCGTGGGCGGCGTGGTCAACCTGGTGCCCAAGCGCGCGACCGATGAGCCCATCACCCGGCTCACGGGCTCGGTCATGTCGGACTCCGTCTTTGGCGTGCATGCCGACGTCGGCCGCCGTTTCGGCGAAGGCAACGCGTTCGGCATCCGCGTGAACGGGATGCTGCGCGACGGCGACACGCCGATCAAGGACCAGTCCACGCGCGAAGCGCTCGGCTCGGTTGCACTGGACTATCGCGGTGAAAGACTGCGGTCGTCCCTGGACCTGATCTGGCAGAAGGAACGCATCGACAATGTCGTGCGCCAGTTCCAGCTTGGCGACGACCTGACCTCGATTCCCGAGGCGCCCAGCAACAAGAATCCGTATCCCGGCCTGGGCTGGAGCGACGGCCGCAATACCGCTGGCGTCTTCAAGATCGAATACGACATCACGGACTACCTGACTGCCTATGCGGGCTACGGCCAGCGCAAGCTGGACTGGGACGCCTTTGCCGCCAACCCCGTGCTGCAGAATTCGCAGGGCGATTACTCATTTTTCGGCGGCTGGCAGCGGATGACGGTGGACAGCAAGTCCACCGAAGCCGGCCTGCGCAGCAATTTCAAGACCGGCCCCGTGAGCCACAAGGTCGCCTTCAGCTACACGCTGCTGGACCAGGACTCCGACCTGGGCTTCAACACCGGTTTCCCGCCCGGCAATTCCAACATCTACGCCGGCAACACCTTCGACACGCCGTCCATCTCGGGTGTCAGCAATCCGCTGAACCGTTACCAGAGCGTCAAGCTGACCAGCTATGCGCTGGCCGACACCCTGGGCTTCATGGACGACCGGCTGCAGTTGACGCTTGGCGTGCGCCGCCAGAACGTGCAGGGCCAGAACTACAACTTCACCAACGGCGAGCCCAGCGGCCCGCGCTACGACAAGAGCGCGACCACGCCGCTGGCCGGCGTCGTCTTCAAGGTGCGGCCGGACCTGTCGGTCTATGCCAGCTACGTCGAAGGCCTGTCCCAAGGCGACACCGCGCCGACCAGCGCGGCCATCACCAACCCGGGCGAGACGCTGTCGCCGTTCAAGTCCAAGCAGAAGGAAATCGGCGTCAAGTACAACCTGAACGACAACATGCTGGCCACTGTCGCCCTGTTTGAGCTGACGCGGCCCAGCTCCGGCATCTCTGGCAACACCTTCGGCGAGTTCGGCGAACAGCGCAACCGCGGCGTGGAAGCCAGCTTTGCCGGCGAAGTCACCAAGGGCGTGCGTCTGTTGGGGGGCATCAGCTATATCGACGCCGTCATCAACAAGGCCACCACGCCCGACCTTCAGGGCAACAAGGCCATCGGCGTACCCGACTGGCAATTCAACCTGGGCGCCGAGTGGGATACCCCCTTCGTCCCGGGCTTGACGCTGTTGGGCCGCGTCATCTACACGGACAGGACGTATGCCAACGCCGACAACAGCCTGTCGGTGCCAAGCTGGACCCGCGTCGACGCCGGCGCCCGCTACGAAACCAAGATCAGCGGCACCCCCGTCACCTTCCGCTTCAACGTCGAGAACCTGTTCAACCGGAACTACTGGGGCACCGCCACGGCCGGTTATCTGTTTGTAGGCTCGCCGCGCACCTACACGTTCTCGACCAGCATCGCCTTCTAAGGAGGCAGATATGTCCACGCAAGCCTGGTCATGGATACACAAGTGGAGCAGTCTGATCTGCACGGTCTTCATGCTGCTGCTGTGTCTGACCGGGCTGCCCCTGATCTTTCACGAAGAGATCGAGCACCTGTCAGGCGTGGTCGAAGCGCCGCCCATGCCCGCCGGCACGCCCAACGCCAGCATGGACCAGATCGCCCAGACCGCGCTGGAACGGCGCCCGGGCGAAGTCATCCGCTACATGTTCTGGGATCAGGACGAGCATCCCGACATTACGTATGTCTCGATGGCCAGCGCCGTCGACGCCCCGCCCGAGGAGAACAACGCGGTTGTCATCGATTCGCGCACGGCCAAGGTCCTGGACGAGCCGGCCACCGACGAAGGCTTCATGTACGTCATGCTCAAGCTGCATACGGATATGTTCGCCGGCCTGCCGGGCATGCTGTTTCTGGGCGCAATGGGCCTCTTGATGGTGGTCGCCATCGTGTCCGGCGTGGTGCTGTACTACCCGTTCATGCGGCGCTTGAAGTTCGGCGCGCTGCGCACCCAGCGCAGCACCCGTGTCAGATGGCTGGACTGGCACAACCTGCTGGGCATCGTCACCGTCGTCTGGCTGCTGGTCGTCGGCATCACCGGCAGCATCAACACCTTGAATCGCGTTGTGCTGAGCCTATGGCAGATGGACCAGATGGCGGAAATGACCGCGCCATTTCGCGGCCTGCCGCCGGTTACGCAACCCGCACACCTGGAAGACTCCATCCGCACCGCGCGAGCCGCGGTGCCCGACATGGCGGTGAGCCTGGTGGCGTTTCCCGGAACGATGTTCTCCAGCCCGCACCATTACACGTTTTTCATGAAGGGCAATACGCCCGTGACTTCGCGCCTGCTCAAGCCGGCGCTGGTGGACGCGACGAATGGGGAACTGACCGACACGCGCGAAATGCCGTGGTACGTGAAGACCTTGTTTCTGTCGCAGCCGCTGCATTTTGGGGATTACGGCGGCTTGCCGTTAAAGATCCTCTGGGCGGTGTTGGATCTGTTTGCGATCGTGGTGCTGGGTAGCGGGTTGTACTTGTGGCTGCGCAAGCCCAAGGCTGCGACGGCTGCCAAGCCCTTGGCCGAGGATGCTGCCGAAACCGCCAATGCGCTGCGTCAGAGCGACCGTCAGGAGGCCGCGCAATGAACAAGAATTTTGAGGCGCGCGGCGCGCGCACCGAGAACCTGCAATCGGCGGGCGAGGTGTTCCGCGCGCCCATCTGGCTGGGCGTGGCCTCGGCGGTGGGGCTGGTGTCGGCGCTGCTGGGCGATGGGGTGTGGGATGGCGTGTCGTGGTTGACGATCTTTGCGCCGATCGGGGCGGTGTGGTGGGCGTGGCGGAGGCGGGGCGGGTGAAGTCTCCTTCATCTCGCCGCCGGCCGCTCGTCAGTGGCGCGCGGCCATCAGCGTAAGCACGTCGCTTAGCGATTGAACGGAGTCCGCTGACTTTGACGTGGCCGCGTGCCGGTCAAGGTGATAGCCGTGAATGCCGAATTTTCGTGGCCCAATCATGTCGGCCTCGATGGTGTCGCCGATCATCAGCACTTCATCGGGCCGGCACGCAATGCCATCACAAAGGTATTGGTAGATCTCGGCTTGCGGCTTCACGGCGCCGGCTTCGTACGACCAGGCGCAGAAGTCCGGCCGAATGGGCAGCAAGTCCAGCACCGGCGGACCATACGGCGCGGCCAGGTTGGAGCAAAGCGCGACCTTGATGCCGCGTTCCCGCAATGCAAGCAACGTCGGCGTGGCATCCGCGAAAAGCGAGATGGATTGAATCTCTTCACGCAATTCGGCTTCAAGCGCGTTCAGGTCTGCATCGCTGACCACTCCGCCAAACAGGCTGGCGGCCTGTCGCAGGTCGATCGGATTGCTCATCGCGCGGACCCCGTCATCGCGCTGGCGCGGACGACCCGCTTCATGCAGCAGCCGGACCAGCTTGCGGAACGGTCGGGTCGGCCGTTCGATGTGGACCAAGGTTCCGAATACGTCGAATGCCACGGCCTTGATTGCCATTGAACCTCCTGCGCCAATGAGGCTTTCCGGTGATTGGCCGGACCGTGATGTCCAACCTGTCTGCGACGGATTCTAGCGGCAAAACTTCCGGCGGCTTGCTGGATCCCTTGGTCTTCGGATGAGCAGGGAGGCAGGCGCACCGGGTGATGGGCTACTCGTCGCGCGCGACCGTGACGAATATGCCGTCGGCTTCGTTCAAGCGGGGGCCCACCGGCAGGATCATTACCGACACGTCATCGGGCAGATGGGACGCCAGCGCTTGCAGCCGTTCGCTGACGATGCTGTCCAACGAATCGCGGCGCGACGCTGCTGACACCGCAAGGCTTACCCCAACCTTGTTCCAGCTTTCCCAGGATTCCGGCGCTTGCCGGTATGCCACTGTTGTCCATTCCGATGGGTTGACGACGGTGCCGTCCGCCAACCTTGGGGGCGCATCGCTCCAGGCTTCCAACTTCTCACGTGTCGCGCCGGAGTAGATCCACGCAGGGGGCGGGCGGATTCCCTGGGTGGGCTGGGCGGAAATATCAAGTTTGGCGGCCAGCGCCTCCAATGCCTGATCCGTGGACAGCTTGGCTTCCTTAAGCCGGGTGGGATCGATCGAGAGCCAAAGCTGGATGGGTTCCGGCACATTGCTCCAGACCTGGGTGATGGTATGGCTATCGCCAATACCACGACCGATCCTGTCGGCCACCAGTTGTTGCAGCTCGGGCTTGCTGAGGCGCGGACTGGCCACCAGCAGGTAGAGATCCGCGCTGGGAACGGCGCCCCACACGAGGGCCGGCGGCTGGATGGCGTCTGATGGCGTTGCCTGCGCGGCATTTGCGGGCAGGTAGACGCAGAGGGCCAAAGCGGCAAGCCAGTTGCAGCGCGCCGGCCAAAAGCGGTGAATCCAGGTCATCAGAGGCATAGGTTTTTAGTTGTTCAAATGCTGTTAAATCCCGCACGCGATGGTCACGAGCGGGGAGTTGATGGACATGATCATTGTTTCGATACCGGTCTACGGAAGCGCTGAGTCGCGCTCCTGACGGATCTGACGGTTGAGGGACCGGAGATTATCCCAGACGGAAAAAAACCCGCAGGGCGCGAGCTGGTGCGGGTTTGAGGTACTACCTGATATCAGTCCAGACAGGTGTCTGGTGCCCGGCGCGCAAAATCGAATCGGCGCGCCTGTCTTGCGCCTGGATTACTCGCTTTTCTCTGCGCGAACAAAATGATCAAGGCAAGAGTGATGATGAGCATAAACGAACCGACGTCGATATTTAACGCGTTCACTCGCTCACGCGCCGCGGCAAAGGCCGGCCGCGGCGCGTGCGCCTATCAACGCCGACGCGCGGTCAGCCAGTCGATCGGCTGTAGCGCCTGGCCGACGATACGGATCTCGCCGACGCTGCCAAAGAAGCCATCGGCCCGCGCGCCATCCCACGAACCGGCGCCGACGATCCACGGCATGTTGGCCGCCAACGTCGCCAGGCCGCGAGCGCCCGAGGTGTTGCGCAGAACCGGCGCGCCTTCCACGTACAGGATGGTTTCGTGCGTGGTGTCATCGTTCACCACGGCAACGTGCATCCACTTGTCGGGGATGATCTCGCCAGACCAGTTTGCCTTGGGACTACGCGATCCCGTGTCGTCCGGCACCACTTCCCACTGGATCTCGCGCAGGCTCGACACCGCAAACAGCAGCGGCGGGGATTCGGGATCTCCGCCCGAAAAGCCCGCCAGATCGCCGCGCTTGCCGTCACGCGTCATGATGTTCATCCACGCGTGCTTGGACGCGACCCAGTCGCGGTCGATCTTGATGAAGGCTTCCACTGTGTAGCCGTCGGTCGCGGTTTCACCGTTGATGATGGCCGCGGCATCCGTCGTGAAGTAGCTCATGCGAGCCGTGTTCTTGTCGGTGTTCAGGAAGCGCACCGAGCCGGGCGCGGCCGACAGGTAATGGTGATCGTCGGACCAGACCACATCACCCACCTGCGCACCGGCTACGCCGTCGATATTCAGCGGCGCGCGCCGCATCGGATTCAGACCTGCGCGGTCCGCGATCACTTCGCCCACCGGAACCGGCTGTCCGTTGGTGCCGCCAAAGAAGCGCCAGTGCGCCAGCGTGCCTTGCACCTGCGGATAATCATCCGGATCGGCGGCGGGCTTCTGCTCGGCGGCGACGGGATCCGTGTAGTTCGCCAAAATCAATGCGCGCGCCTGGTCGATCAGCGCGGTGTGCGACGGCGCAGCCGCCTTGAATTCCTTGTTGAAGCCGCCAAAGCGCTTTGCAAAATCCATCTTGATGGTGAATTGCTCGTTCGCGCCGGTCAGAATGGCCTGGTCAAACGTGTTGAGCGTGTTCTTCGGCTTTTGCGGCACCCAAGGCGAGAACGACAGCACGCGGATTTCGTTTTTGCTGAGGTCGAATTCGTACAGACGCATCAGGCCGTTGCCGCCCTGATAGGCCATCTGATA